>Ga0302310_10000954_pt1 | contig 25441 bp, 21 predicted proteins | sample III_Palsa_N1_2_FD_200451 | JGI IMG/M metagenome (GOLD analysis project Ga0302310, IMG submission 200451) | Peat permafrost microbial communities from Stordalen Mire near Abisko, Sweden - III_Palsa_N1_2 | ecosystem: Environmental > Terrestrial > Soil > Palsa > Peat permafrost | place: Sweden...
GCATCTTCCGTGACGATCGTCCGACGAGAGATTCAGTGCTGGTGCAGCGGCTGCGTCAGGCGGGCGCACTGCCTATCGGCAAGACCAACACGCCGGAATTCGGCATGGGCTCCCAGACCTATAACGCGGTCTACGGCACCACCGTCAATCCGTACGACCTCACAAAAACTGCTGGCGGATCCAGCGGCGGCGCGGCAGCGAGTGTCGCGGCCGGCTTGCTGCCGGCAGCCGACGGCAGCGATCTGGCCGGATCGTTGCGCAATCCCGGCAACTTCAACAATGTCGTCGGCTTTCGCCCGACCGTGGGACTGGTTCCCATGGCGCCGGACACGATGCCGTTCCTGGGTTTCGCCGTCAAAGGCCCCATCGCGCGCTCGGTGTCCGATGTGGCCTTCATTTTATCGGCGATGGCCGGTCCCGACCTGCGCGATCCGGCCTGCTACCCCTCCGATCCCACCTTGTTCGCCGCGTCCCTGGCGGGCAGCGTCAAAAGCATGCGCATCGCCTGGTGTCCCGATCTGGGGGGTCTGCCGCTGGATCGTCGCGTGCGCGCGGTGCTGGAATCCCAGCGTCATGTCTTCGAGGATTTAGGCTGTCTCGTCGAGGAGGCGCATCCGGACCTGGCGGATGCCGATGAGGTGTTCCTGACGCTGCGCGCGTTCCGCTCCTGGACCAATCTGGGGCCGCTGCTGGCGTCACATCGCTCCGAACTCAAGCCCGAGGCGATCCGGGAGATTGAATATGGCGGCAGCCTGACCACCGCGCAGATCTCCCGGGCGATGGTCCGACACGGTCAGCTGCTCGACCGCTTCAGTGCATTTCAGCAGACCTATCCGTTCATGCTCGCGGCCGTGAATCAGGTGCCCGCCTTCGACGCCCAACTGCACTGGCCGACGGCCATCGAGGGGGTGACCATGGACCACTACATCGCCTGGATGAAATCCGCTTACTGGATCACGACCACTTTCTGTCCGGCGATATCGGTGCCTGCAGGCTTTACGCCCGAGGGGCTGCCGGTCGGCATCCAGATCGTGGGACGCCGCTACGATGACCTCGGCGTGCTGCAGCTCGCCTATGCCTTCGAGCAGGCCACGGGAGTCGGCAAACGCAGACCTTTGCTGCCGCGCAGCACAGCATCGCCGGCGTAAGAGCAAAAGTAGTTGCCATGGCAACTACTATTCTATTCAAGCCTCACGCGCTGCTGCGCACGCGCCGGCTCGTGTCCACGAGCCGCAGGATCATCGGCGTGAAAATCAGCTGCATCGCCAGTCCCATCTTGCCTCCCGGGCAGACGATGGTGTTCGGACGCGACATCATCGAGTCGTGCAGCATCGACAGCAGATACTGAAAATCGATTCCCTTGGAGTTCGAGAAGCGGATCACGAGCATGCTCTCGTCCGCCGACGGTACATCGCGCGATACGAACGGATTGGAGGTATCGACGATCGGCACGCGCTGGAAATTCACATGCGTGCGCGAGAACTGCGGACAGATGTAATTCACGTAGTCCGGCATGCGGCGCAGGACGGTATCGACCACGGCTTCCGAGGTATAGCCGCGGGCAACCTTGTCGCGGTGCAGCTTCTGGATCCATTCCAGATTGATGGTCGGCACCACGCCGACCAGCAGGTCCGCATGCCGCGCGACATTGATCTCGCCGGTCACCACGGCGCCATGCAGTCCTTCGTAGAAGAGCAGATCGGTCTTGGCCGGCAGATCCTCCCAGGGCGTAAAAGTCCCGGGCTTCTGTCCATAGGGGGCGGCTTCATCGGCGTTGTGCAGGTATTTGCGTGCCTTGCCGGAACCGGTCTGGCCGTAGCTGCGAAACAGAGCCTCGAGTTCGGTGAACAGGTTCGCGTCCGGACCAAAGTGCGACAGCGAAGTGCCCGATTGCGCGGCCTCCTCCAGCAACCGGCGCATCTCGGCGCGGTCGTAGCGATGAAACGCATCGCCCTCGACGAGGGCTGGTGTCAGCTGCTCGCGTCGGAAGATGTGCTGGAAGGTGCGCGTCACCGTCGTGGTGCCGGCGCCCGAGGAGCCGGTGATGGCGATGACGGGATGTTTTGCCGACACAGTGCCCCCTTAACCGCGGCCGCCGAAACGGAACTCGCCGCTGAATAATGACTTGGTGTTGAACAGGGGCGAGGCGAATGCCTCATCCGTGCCGGCGTCGAATTCCCGGTGGTAGCGCTCGATGCGCTCGACTTCGTTCTTGGACCCGAGGATCAGCGGTACGCGCTCGTGGATGGACGCGGGCTCTATTTCGAGCACGCGCCCTCGCCCGGTCGAAGCCCGGCCGCCCGCCTGCTCCATGATCATCGCCATGGGATTGGCCTCGTACAGCAATCGCAATCGGCCCGGCAGGTTTGCATCCTTGTTGTCGCGCGGATACATGAAGAGTCCGCCACGCATGAGAATACGATGCACTTCGGCCACGAGCGATGCAATCCAGCGCATGTTGAAATCCGCTTCGCGAACCCCGGTCTTGCCCCGCACGCACTCGGACACATAGCGCTGCACTGGACGCTCCCAGAAACGCTCGTTCGAGGTGTTGATGGCGAACTCGCGTGAATCCTCGGGTACGGTCATGTTCGGATGGGTAAGGATGTAGGCGCCGATCTCCGGATCGAGCGAAAAGCCGTGCACGCCCCGCCCCAGGGTCAGCACCAGCATGGAAGCCGGGCCATACAGCGCGTAACCGGCGCAGACCTGCCGCACGCCCGGTTGCAGGAAGTCCTCGGTGCGGGCGGGCTCCGCGCCGCGCGGTGCGCGCAGGATCGAAAACACCGAGCCCACGCTGACGTTGACGTCGATATTCGAGGAGCCGTCGAGAGGATCGAAAGCCAGCAGGTACCGTCCGCGCGGGTAGCCATCGGGTATCGCATAGGGCTCGGGCAGTTCCTCGGACACCATGCCCGCGAGCTGGCCGCCCCATTCGCAGCTGCGCAGCATGATGTCGTTGGCGATGACATCGAGCTTCTGCTGGGTTTCGCCCTGCACGTTGTGGGTCGCGTTCGAGCCATGCGCGCCATTGAGCGGACCGCGGGCCACCGCGGTGGAGATGTACTTGCAGGCGGTCTGGATGTCGTTGATCAGCGCCGTGAGCTGCTCATCCCGCTCGGCGGTCTGTCGCTGCTCCTCGATGATGAACTTGGATAGCGTGGTGCGTCCGTATTGCATGGCGGTCAGTCGCTCCTGCTGGATTCGGTGAATACGCGACTGGCGCGTATATCCTCTCCCGAGATCGTCGATAGCGCTTCGGCATCGACGTTGCCGGCGATGCCGCAAAGCCGGCTCGCCTGCCGGAGCCGCGCGCGATCGAGGGCGTTGCGAATCGAGCGCGCGTTCGCGAAATGCGGCAGCGACTGCCGGCGCTTGATGTATTCATCGAAGGCCTGCTTCGCTGTGGCGTCGAAGTGATACTGCATGCGCTCGAGCATGCCTTCGGCGATCTGTCCGAGTTCATCGGCGCTGTAATCCGGGAAATCGATATGGTGCGCGATGCGCGATGAGAACCCCGGGTTCGAGCGGAAGAAGGTCTCCATGCGATCCTTGTACCCCGCCAGTATCACGACCAGGTCGTCGCGCTGGTTCTCCATCACCTGCAGCAGGATTTCGATGGCCTCCTGGCCATAATCGCGTTCGTTTTCGGGACGGTAGAGATAGTAGGCCTCGTCGATGAACAGCACCCCGCCCATGGCGCGCTTGAGCACTTCCTTGGTCTTTGGGGCCGTGTGGCCTATGTACTGTCCGACCAGGTCATCACGCGTCACCGAGATCAGATGGCCTTTGCGCACGAACCCTAAGCGGTGCAGGATTTCGGCGATGCGCTGTGCCACGGTGGTCTTGCCGGTGCCCGGATTACCGGTGAAGGACATGTGCAGACTCGGCGCACCGGAGGCCATGCCCAGTCCGCTGCGGGCCTTCTCCACTGCCAGGAACGCGGCGATCTCCCGCAGCCGCGTCTTCACCGGTGTCAGTCCCACCAACTCGCGGTCGAGCTGCTCGAGCGCATCAGTGACGCGTGCCTCGCGCAGGATGGCCGCCAGGTCGACGCTGGCGCGCGCATCGACGCGTGCGCCGCTATCGCTCTGCAGGGGCGATGGGCTGCTCATCCGGCGCTCAATAGCGCTCGCTTTCGGGCTTCTCGGTCGCGTATGAGCGCACCGTGTAGCGGATCGAGCGTCCCTCGCGCTCCTCGCGCATGAGCATGAAACCCGGCTCCACGGCCGGACGATTGACGATGTAGGACATGCGCGGCGTCTCCCAGCCGCGGGTGGCGTCGAATGCGGTGACGCGAATGTAATGCCGCGGAAAGGCCTTCCTGCAGTCGTTGATTTCTCTGAGGATGCCCGCGGGGTCCTTCAGATCGAACATGGGATTGCCATACATGTCCCAGTAGGTATTGCGCGGATGCGGATCGTCGGTGTACTCGATACCGATGGCCCAGCCGCGCTCGAGTGCGTAGTTGATCTGCGCGGTGATCTGCACGTCCGTGAGGTCCGGCAGGAACGAGAATTGGCCCTGAGTCAGGCGTGATCCGATATTGGTCATCATGGTGGAGTGACTCCTTAGGCGCTGGCAGTGGCGCTGGGGACGAAGTCCGCGGTGTCGGTGGATTCGTAGTTGAAGCTCACCTCGCCCCAGGTATCGATGGCGGCACGCAATGGCGAGCACCACTTGGCCGCATCGCGCAGAATCTGCGGGCCCTCGCGCAGATAGTCCCGTCCTTCGTTGCGAGCCAGGATCATGGTTTCCAGCGCGACACGGTTCGCCGTGGCGCCGGCCTGTATGCCCATGGGATGACCGATGGTGCCGCCGCCGAACTGCAGCACCACATCCTCGCCGAGATAGTGGATCAGCTGATGCATCTGTCCGGCGTGGATGCCGCCGGACGCCACCGGCATGACCTTGCGCAGCGAGGCCCAGTCCTGATCGAAGAACAGGCCGTGCTCGAGGTTGGCCACGGTGCGCGACTCGCGCAGCGTGTCGTAGAAGCCCTTGATCATGAGCGGATCGCCCTCGAGCTTGCCGACCACGGTGCCCGCGTGGATGTGATCGACACCGGCCATGCGCATCCACTTGCAGATCACGCGGAAATTCATGCCGTGGTTCTTCTGCCGCGAATAGGTGGAATTCCCCGCGCGGTGCAGGTGCAGGATCATGTCATTCTTGCGCGCCCACTTGGCCATCGACTGGATGGCGGTGTAGCCGATGACCAGGTCGATCATGATGATGGCCGAGCCCAGCTCGCGCGCGAATTCGGCGCGCTCGTACATATCCTCCATGGTGCCGGCCGTCACATTCAGGTAGTGACCCTTGACCTCGCCGGTGGCAGCCGAGGCGCGGTTGACCGCTTCCATGCAATAGAGAAAGCGGTCGCGCCAGCCCATGAAGGGTTGGCTATTGATGTTCTCATCGTCCTTGACGAAATCGAGGCCGCCCTTGAGCGCCTCGTAGACCACGCGGCCGTAGTTGCGCCCCGACAGACCCAACTTCGGCTTGGTGGTGGCGCCCAGCAGCGGCCGGCCGAACTTATCCAGCCGCTCGCGCTCGACCACGATCCCGGTCGCCGGGCCCTGGAAGGTCTTCAGATAGGCCACCGGTACGCGCATGTCCTCGAGCCGCAGCGCCTTGATGGCCTTGAAGCCGAACACATTGCCGATGATCGAGGCGGTCAGGTTGGCGATTGAGCCTTCCTCGAACAGGTCCAGGTCATAGGCGATCCAGGTGAAGTACTGCTGTTCGGTCCGGGTGCCGGGACCGGTGTTCGGCACGGCCTCGACCTTGTACGCCTTGGCCCGGTAGAGCTCGCAGGCCGTCAGCCGGTCAGTCCAGACCACGGTCCAGGTGGCCGTGGACGACTCGCCGGCAACCGCCGCGGCGGCCTCTTCTGGATCCACCCCCGCTTGCGGGGTGATCCGGAAGACCACCACGAGATCGGTTTCGAGGGGAACGTAGTCCGGTTGCCAGTAACCCATTTCGACATAACGCAGTACTCCTGCCTTGTAGCGCTTCGCGGTGGCGGCTGTGGCCGTAGCGGCCGCAGCGGTGGGGGTGGTATCGGGGCTGATGGGACGTACGTTCGACATTCTTCGGCTCCTGGGGCGCGAATCGGATGTCACTCGACCATACGGGAGCCAAAAGATAAGAAACAGTCAGTTCTTTTGACTTTTTAGATAAGCTTTATATTATCTATCGCATGTTGAACGTCTCCATCCGGCAGCTGCGCATCTTCGTGGCCGCCGCCAGGCACGGCAGCTTCGCGCGCGCGGCCGAGGAGATGCACATCAGCCCGCCGGCGGTCTCGATGCAGATCAGTGACCTTGAGGCCTCGGTCGGCCTGCCGCTGTTTGATCGCGTGGGCCGCACCGCCTCGCTGACGATGACCGGTGAATACTTCCTGGTGCACGCGCGCCGCATCCTCGGTTCACTGCGCGAAGCCGAGGACACGATTGCGCGCTTTCGCGGATTGAAGGGCGGAACGCTGCGCATCGGCATGGTCAGCACCGCCAAATACTTCGTGCCGCGACTGCTGGCCCGCTTTCGCACCGAGCACCCCGCCGTTGAACTGCGGCTCTCCGTGGGCAATCGGGAATCACTGGTGGAATCCCTGACGCGCAGCGATGTGGACCTGGCCATCATGGGCCGCCCGCCGCGCGAGCTGGCAACGCGCGCCGAGCCGTTCGCGGCGCATCCCTATGTCATCGTCTCCTCGCCCAGCCATCCGCTGGCACAACTTGAACACGTGCGCGCTGCCGCGCTGGCATCGCAGCCCTTCATCGTGCGCGAACCGAGTTCAGGCACGCGCGCCTCCATGGCGCAGTACTTCCGCGATCACCAGATCGAGCCGTTCGCACTCATGGAAATGCCCAGCAATGAGACCATCAAACAGGCGGTCATTGCCGACATGGGCATCGCCTTCCTGTCACTGCATACACTGGGACTCGAGCTGCAGTTCGGGCTGCTGAAGATCCTGCCGGTGGAGGATCTGCCGCTGATGCGGCGCTGGTTCGTGATCCACCCGCAGGCGAAGACGCTCTCGCCGGCGGCCGAATCCTTCCGCTATTTCATCCTCGAGCAGGGCGAGAAGCTGCTCGCGGCGCAATTCGGCACGCTGGCGCCGCATTCCTGACGAGACAGAGGTTCAGTGTTTGCCGGGGATATACCCCGGGCCGCGCAGCACCCGGCCCGGCAGTGCGCCGGTCATCTGCCCGTCCGCGATGACGGGCACGCCGTTCACCAGCACGTATTGCATGCCCTGCGAGAGTTGATTGGGCTCCTCAAACGTCGCCAGATCCCGGATCGTCTCGGGATCGAAGATCACGACATCCGCCCACATGCCCTGCTTGATGACGCCGCGATCGGTCAGGCGCATGCGCTGCGCGGGCAGCGCCGTGAACTTGCGGATGGCGTCCTCGAGTGTGAGCGCGTGCTCCTCGCGAACGTACTTACGCAGGATGCGCGGAAAGGTGCCGTAGGCGCGCGGATGCGGGTGCTCCTTGCCCAGCAGACCCAAAGGAGAAGTCCCCTGCGAATCGTTGTCGATGGATACCCAGGGCTGTTTGAGTGCCAGCAGGATATCCGGCTCGCTCATGCCGAAGACGGCGACGAAGGTGAAAGCGCGGTCCTTGATCAGAAGGTCGCACAGCGCGTCGATCGGATCTTCGTGCCACAGCTCAGCCACCTCCGACAGCCGCTTGCCCTGCAGCGGCAACAACTCCGGGTTCTGCACCACCGCGATCTGGATCGCCTCGGGGCCGGGTACTTCCTGCCACTCGTTGTCCCAACTGCCGTCGCTCGTTAGCAGGGACTGCCGGATCTTCGCGCGCGTGGCCGGATCCTTCAGCCGCTCGATGAAGGCCGCATCCCCGCCGTCATGCGCCCACGGCGGAATGAAGGCGGACATGTTATTAAACCAGGCCGGATAGGCGTAGGTATTGGCACTGATGTCGATGCCCGCGGCGCGCGCGGCGTCGATCTGCGCTACCACCTGCGGCATTTTGCCCCAGTTGGCCTTGCCCGCGGCTTTCAGGTGCCAGATCTCCACCGGGATGTGCGCTTCGCGCCCGATGCGGATGGCCTCGTCGATGGCCGCGGTTTCCGCATCGCCCTCGCTGCGCATATGCGTGGCGTAGATGCCGCCGTGTCTGGCCGCCTCAGAGGCGAGCGCGATGAGTTCCTCTGTGTGGGCGTAGGGCGCCGGCGCGTACTGCAGGGCCGTGGAAACGCCGACCGCCCCGTCTTCCATCGCCTGCGCCACCAGCGCCCGCATGGCGCGCAGCTGCGCGGCCGTGGGCTGCACATCGCCATCGCCGAGCACCATGCGTCGCGCTGTGGCGGCGCCCATATAGCTTGCGAGGTTGATGCCCATGTGCGCGCGCTCGAGCCGCGCAAAGTACTGTCGCAGCGTGCGCCAGTCGGGCGTGATCTGCAGATGCTCGTAAGTCGCGCGACCGGCGGCGATGATCGCATCATTCAGCGGCGCGGCCGATTCGCCCTCACCGGTGATCTCGGTCGTGATGCCCTGGTAGATCTTCGAGGGCAGCCGCGGCTCGACCAGCATGGTCAGTTCCGACTGGCCCAGCATGTCGATGAAACCCGGTGCGACCACGCGACCGGCGGCATCGATGGTGCGCCGGCGCGATGCGGCGGCCAGATCGCCGATGGCGGCGATGTGACCGTCGCGAATACCGACATCGCCCGAATACCACGGCGAGCCGGTACCATCGATGATGTGGCCACCCACGATCACGATGTCGAACGAGACAGGTTTTGATCCCGCGGCATCGCAGACGCTGACCGCCAGGACAAACAGACACATGACTATTGTGCGCATTGCGCTATGTTAACCTCTCGATCCATGCGCCGTACCCTTCCAGCAACGGTAGCGGCCATTGCCTTTCTGGCAACCCTGGCGGCCTGCCAATCGCTCCACCCGCAATCCCGCGAGTCGCTCGAATCGCGGCTGGCCGCACAGAACGCGCTCTTTGTTGAGCAATACGAATTCGACCTGAAGACGCTGCCGGAAACAGCCACCCAATACGGAGACCATCGCTACAACGATCGCCTGAACGACCGCTCGCTGGCGGCCGCGAACAACGCTCATGATGCCGAGCAGCGCTTCCTGGCCCGGCTCGTGGCCATCGATATGGCGGGGTTCGGCGAGCAGGATCGGCTATCGCACCAGGTCATGCAGCGCGTGCTGCAGCAGCGCATCGACAACTATCGTTTCAGGGAATTCGAGATGCCCGTCAACCAGATGGACGGCGTGCAGCTGCAGCTGGCCGATCTGCCGCTGGCGGTGCCGCTGGATTCGGTGCAGGGATACGAGGACTACATCGCTCGATTGCATCAGGTCCCGCTTGCCTTCGAGCAGACCAGGCAGGTGCTCCGGGCCGGCATGAAAGATCATCTGATGCCGGTACGGTTTCTGCTGGAGAAGATACCGGCGCAATGCCAGGGCATCATCGAGGCGGATCCCTTCCTGCAGCCGGCTGCCAGCTTTCCCGACAGTATCGGGCCCGCGGATCGTGACCGGCTCACAAAGGCCATCAACGAAGCCGTCAACAACGAAGTCCTGCCAGCCTACAGGGATTTCGCCGACTTCATCGCCACCGAATACGCTCCCGATGGACGTACCGTACTGAGCGTGAGCGCGCTTCCCGGCGGCGAGAGTCGCTATCTCAACAATATCCGCTTCCACACCACCGTCACCAACATGACGCCGGCGCAGATCCACGCGCTGGGCCAGCGCGAGATGGAGCGCATCGAGTCTGAAATGCTCGCGCTCGCACGGGCGCAGGGCTTCGCGGACCTGGAAAGCTTTCGCGACTCGCTGCACTCCAATCCGAAATACGTTCCCGTGTCGTCGCAGCAGATCGTCGATGATTACGCGCACTACATTGCGCAGATGCGCCCGAAACTGCCCGAACTGTTTGGCTTGCTGCCAGACTCCCCGGTCACAGTGGAGGCGATGCCGCCATTCCAGTCCGCCGCTCCCACTCATTACAACCAGGGCACGCCGGATGGGACGCGGCCCGGCCGGGTGGTGGTTGCGACCTCCGATTTTTCCGAGCGCAGCCTGATCGACGACGAGTCGATCGCCTATCACGAGGGCATCCCGGGTCATCACCTGCAGATTTCGATAGCACAGCAGCTGACGGAGCTGCCGCAATTTCGCAGGCATCTGGGCAATTCGGGCTACGTCGAGGGCTGGGCGCTGTATGCGGAGCAGCTCGGCAAGGAAGTGGGCTTCTACCAGGATCCGGGCAGCGACTATGGGCGGCTCTCCAGCGAACTGTTTCGCGCGGTGCGCCTGGTGGTCGATACCGGACTTCACTCCATGGGCTGGAGCCGCGAGCGGGTGGTGGAGATTTTCCGCCAGTCACACGCGGTGGATGAGCCCACGGTTCAATCGGAGACCGACCGCTACATCGCATGGCCCGGACAGGCACTCTCGTACAAGCTCGGCCAACTCGAATTCCGCGAACTGCGTGAACGCGCACGCCGCGAGCTGGGCGCCCGATTCGACATCCGTGCCTTCCACGATGAAATGCTGAACGCGGGCGTGCTGCCGCTGGATCTGCTGGAGGAGCGCACTAACCGCTGGATCGAAGCGCAGAAGCAGCTGCCCTGAGACGTTCACGCCGGCAGGTTCGCGCAGGCAGCTTCGCGGCCGCAAGTTCAGGTCAGATAGTCCGCCAGCACTGTCTCATCCGCCGGGCTCACGGCGCTCATTCGATTGAACAATGGAGTCAGCGCCGCTGCGATCGCGATGTTGAGGATGACGGTGAACAGCGCGGTGTAGCCGGGCAGCGTGTAAGCGCCGATGGTCAGCGTATAGGTCGGCGTGAGGTGGGCAGCCATCGCCATCGAGGTTCCGGCAATCGTCCCGGCCGCCCATCCCACCAGCAGCGCCCAGGCATTGAACCAGCGCGTGTGCGCCCCGACCAGCACGGCCGGCAGCGTCTGGATGATCCAGATGCCGCCCAGCAACTGCAATTGCACCGCGTACTGGGTCGGTATGTAGAGAATAAACACCAGTGCGCCGGCCTTGACCAGCAGCGACGCCCACTTGGCTACTTGCGCTTCCTGGCGATCCGAGCAGCGCGGGTTGATGAATTCGCGGTGGATGTTTCGCGTGTACAGGTTGGCCGCGGCTATCGACATGATGGCCGCCGGAACCAGCGCGCCGATGCCGATGGCGGCGAACGCGATACCGACGAACCACGTCGGAAAGCTGTGCATCAGCAGCGCCGGCACGGCAAAGTTGTTGCCGAATTGTTTGAAGCCGGCCGCGAACTCCGGCAGCTTATCAACCCCGGCCGCGTACGCCATGAAGCCGAACAGGCCCAGCAGGCCCAGCATCAGGGTGAATGCCGGCACGATGATGGCATTGCGACGGACGGCCCGTTCGCTGTTGGCGCTGAGTACTGCCGTCAGCGCATGCGGGTACATCCACAGCGCCATACACGAGCCCAGCGCCAGGGTGGCATAGGCACTATAGCTGCCCGAGGTATGAGGACCCGGCACCGCGAGCAGCAGCTTGGCCTTGGGCACGGCGGCAAATACCTTGCCGAAGCCTCCGAGCTGTATCGGAATCACAATGATGGCCGTGAACACGGTGAAATAAATCAGGATGTCCTTGACGATGGCAATCGAGGCCGGCGCGCGCAGGCCGCTCGAATAGGTGAACGCGGCGAGAATCACGAACGCGATGATGATCGGCACTTCGGATGCGAGTCCGGTGCCCGAAAGTCCCAGCGCGCCGATCACCACCTGCATGCCGACAAGCTGCAGCGCGATGTAGGGCATCGTCGCCACGATGCCGGTGATTGCGATCGCGGTAGCCAGCCAGCGATTGCCGAAGCGCCCGCGCACAAAATCCCCCGCGGTGAGGTAGCCGCGCTTGCGGCAGACATTCCAGAGTCGGGGAAGGAACAGGAACAGGATCGGATAGTTCAGCAGTGAGTACGGTACCGCGAAGAAGGCCGGTGCACCGACGGCAAACACGAATGCCGGCACGGCGATGAAGGTGTATGCGGTGTAAGCATCGCCCCCCATCAAAAACCAGGTGACCACGGTGCCGAAACGCCGCCCACCCAGGCCCCATTCGTGCAGCAGATCCAGATCGCCCCGGCGCCAGCGCGCGGCGGCAAAGCCCAGCCAGGTGACGAAACCGAACAGAAGCGCGAAGACGCTGAGCGTTGTCCAGTCGATGTGCGGCACGGCGCGGGCTCGGCCTTGTTATTGTTAGTAAGCCAGCACCGTATTCGAAATCCCGCCCCCTGACAACACAAGCCCCGCCGACCTTGCGGTCGACGGGGCCCGTGCTGCCAGCAATCCCTAAGCTTAAGCTTCAGATGCTCATGCAGATCGACTTGGTCTCAAGATAGTTCTTCAGCACTTCCTGGCCCATCTCGCGACCCCATCCCGACTGCTTGTAGCCGCCGAACGGCATGGAAGCGTCGAAGATGTTGTAGCAGTTGATCCACACCGTGCCCGCCCGCAGCTTGTTGGCAATGCGATGCGCACGCTGGATGTTGCTGGTCCAGAGGCCGGCGGCCAGACCGTACACCGAGTCGTTGGCGCGACGAATGATGTCATCGTCGACTTCCTTGAATGGCATCACGGTCACGACGGGCCCGAAGATCTCCTCTTTGTAGACCTTCATGCTGTCCTTGGTGCCATCGAGCACGGTCGGCTGCACGAAGAATCCGGTCTCGCCGTGGCGCTGGCCGCCGGTGACCGTGCGGGCGCCCTCGTCGCGACCCGACTTGAGGAAACCGGTGACGCGCTCAAACTGCACCTTCGAGACCAGGGGTCCCATCTCGCTGTCCGGATTGAGGCCGGGTCCAAGCTTGATCTTCTTGGCGGCAGCGCTGACGCCCTCGAGCACCTGGTCGTAGCTCTTCTCCTGCACGAACAGGCGGGAGCCTGCACAGCAGCACTGACCGTGGTTGAAGAAAATCGCATTTGACGCGCCCGGAATGGCGAGGCTCATGTCCGCATCATCGAGAATGATGTTGGGCGACTTGCCGCCCAGTTCCAGCGTGACCTTTTTCAGATCGTTGGCAGCGGCCTTGACGATGAGCTTGCCGACTTCGGTCGAGCCCGTGAAGGCGACCTTGTCGACGCCCGGATGAGCGGCCAGCGGTGCACCGCAGGACTCGCCGAAGCCGGTCACCACATTGAGCACGCCCGGCGGCAGGCCCGCATCCAGGCAGATCTGCGCCAGCAGCAGCGCCGACAGCGGGGTCTCCTCGGCGGGCTTGAGCACCACGGTGCAACCGGCCGTCAGCACCGGGCCGAGTTTCCAGGCTGCCATCAGCAGCGGGAAATTCCAGGGAATGATCTGCGCGACGACGCCGATCGGCTCCTTGCGCGTGTAAGCGTGGTACTGCGCATCGGGCGTATAGGGCACCGACAGCGACAGCGTGCTGCCTTCGATCTTCGTGGCCCAGCCGGCCATGTAGTGGAACAGATCCGCGGCCAGCGGCACATCGGCACCGCGGGCAACGGCGATCGGCTTGCCGTTGTTGAGCGACTCGAGCTGCGCGAGTTCCTCGAGGTGCTCGAGGATCAGATCGCCGATCTTCCACAAGATCTTGCCGCGCGCCGAAGGCGACATATTCGGCCATGGGCCTTCTTCGAACGCCTTGCGCGCCGCAGCCACGGCAAGATCGACATCGGCCTTCTTGCAGTCGGCCACGTGGGCGATCACGGCCTCGGTGGCCGGATTGAACACCTCGAAGGTCTTGCCATCCTGCGCGTTCTGCCACCGACCATTGATCAGGGCCTGGCGAGGTTGGCCGACGAATTTTTTGACGGGTGCGCTCAGCGCCACCATATCAATAGCTGCATTCATATAAATCTCCTGTTACAGGCACCCCAAACGCGGGCTCGGCGGCTCTGGAGGCGCGCGCGAGCGGGCCCGGCTGCTGACGAGCCGGGGGGCCGATTATAGGACCGCTTAGGCGACGGGCGAAATCGCCCTCCGCCGCCTGGGACAGTTTGTGTCAGCGCCGACGGCGATCCGGGGGAAACGCCTCCAAACGGCGACTTTGTGACAACCCGCCGGCGAAAGGGTACAACTAAGGCCATGGAAACCCGGGCGATACTGCGCCACGTCGATGAGGTCATGCGGACCGTCGACGGCGTTGCCGAGACCCGCATCGCCCGCTCCTGGGCGCGTTGTGCGCGTAACTATCACCTGGCCCCCGACCACCGGCGCGCCCCCACGGTCATCGAAGCGGGAGCGTTGCGCGAGCGCCTGCAGCGGCACGAAGAACTGATCGGGGTGGCGGCCGCCGAGATGGACCTGCTGTACGAGCAGGTGGCAGGCTCGGGCTACGCGCTGCTGCTGACCGATGCGAGCGGCATCATCCTCTGCCAGCGGGTCGACCCCACGCTAGGGCAGCTGTTCCGCGGCGCGGGACTGCTGCCGGGCGCGGACTGGAGCGAGCGCAGCGAAGGCACCAACGGCATCGGCACCTGCCTGGCCGAACTCAAACCCGTGACGGTGCATCGGGATGAACATTTCAACTCCAACCACATCGGCCTGTCCTGCTCGGGTGCTTTGATTCGCGATCCGCAGGATGCAGTGGTGGCCGTACTCGATGCCTCCTGCGTCGGCTCGTACGACACGCGCGGCAGCCAGGTGCACACGATGTCGCTGGTCAACATGTCGGCGGTGGTGATCGAAAAGAGCCTCTTCATGCAGCGCCACCGCGACAACATCGTGCTGCGCTTCCACTGGCGCCCCGAGTTCGTGAACCTCGTCAATGATGGCGCGCTGGCGCTGGATCGCGATGGCAGCGTGATCGCGGCAGACCGCGCCGCGATTGCACTGCTGGGTGCCAGGGCCCGCTCGGAGCTGATCGGCCGTTCGATCGAACAGATATTTGCGATGCGGTTCGGCGAGCTCAAGGCCTCCTCGCACCGCACCGGCACCGCCGTGTGGCCGGTGCGCGCGCACGGACACGGACATCGCTATTTCGTGGGGGTTCACGACAGCACGCTGCCGGCAGGCACGCCGCGCCTGCTCACCACCGCCGAGGAGAATCGCGTGCATCCAGCCCCTTCGCAACCCGCGGCCGACAGCACCGAAAGCCAGCACTCGCAGGTACTGGCAGCGATCGAGCGCAGCCGCTGGAATATGACGCACGCGGCAGCCCAGCTCGGGATCAGCCGCAACACGCTCTACCGCCGCATCAAGCAGCTCGGAATCCCCCTGCCGCACGCCCGCCGCTCCTAAAGCCCCACCCGCGCGCCGGGTGCCGCCCTGCTCTATGATGCGAGGCATAAGAACTAAGGGACCGGGAGCCTTTCATGCAGCCAAGCAGCTTCGCGACGGCCGCCGCCGACGGCGCGCCCGTGACCCTAAGCCGTTCGCTGTCCCCGCGCCACGTCACCATGATCAGCATGGGCGGCATGATCGGCGCGGGCGTGTTCGTTGGCAGCAGCGCCGCCATCGCCGGCGTGGGACCGGCCATCGTGCTCAGCTACCTGATTGCCGGGGTGCTGATCCTGCTGGTCATGCGCATGCTGGCCGAGATGGCCACCGCACTGCCCGAGGTACGCACCTTCACGGAGTTTGCGCGATCGGGCCTGGGCAACCGGGCAGGCTTCGTGGTCGGCTGGCTCTACTGGTACTTCTGGATCATTGTCGTGGCGGTGGAAGCCATCGCGGGCGCGGTGCTGCTGCACGCCTGGATCCCGCTGCCCACGTGGCTGCTGGGCACCGGCCTGATCGCCATCATGACCGGTGTGAATCTGATGTCGGCGCGATCGTTTGGCGAATTCGAGTTCTGGTTCGCCTCCATCAAGGTCAGCGCCATCATCGTTTTCACGGTGCTCGCCCTCGGCTACGCCAGCGGGCTGCTGTCACCCGCAGGTCCCACCTGGAGCACCCTGGTCAGCCACGGCGGCTTCATGCCGCGCGGCGGGTTGGCGGTGCTGGCGGGTGTGACCACGGTATTTTTCTCGCTGACGGGCGCCGAGATCACCACCGTGGCGGCGGCGGAGTCGCGCGATCCGGCGCGCGCGCTGACGCGTATGACCACCTCGATCATCACGCGCATCGTGTTCTTCTATGTCGGCGCGATCTTTCTGATCGTCACAGTCGTGCCCTGGGACAGCATCGTTCCCGGCCAGTCGCCCTTCACGCTGGCGCTTCAGACCATGCACTATTCCTGGGCAGGCGTGGCGATGAGCATCATCATCCTCACCGCGGTGCTCTCCTGCCTGAATTCGGCTTTCTACGTCACCTCGCGCGTGCTGTTCACACTGGCCGAACATCGCGACGCGCCGCAGTGGATGGTGAAACTCAACGCGGGCCGCGTGCCGGCGCGCTCGGTACTGGCCGGAACGGCCGCCGGTTTGCTCGGCATCTTTGCGGCGGTCTGGTCACCCAACGGCGTGTTTGCCTTCCTCGTCAACGCCTCCGGCGCACTCATTCTCTACGTCTACATGCTGACCGCGTTTGCGCAGATCCGGCTGCGACAACGCATCGATGCCTCGAAGCTTGCGATCCGCATGTGGTGGTACCCGTGGAGCACTTACGCGGCGATTCTCGGGATGATCGCCGTGCTGCTGGCGATGGCCGCGACACCGGCGCACGCCAGCGAATTCTGGGTAAGCCTGGCATCCCTGGCAGTGGTGCTCATAGCCTATGAGCTGACGGCGCGCAGCCGATTGGACTAATCTACGACCATGAGCCCATGGCTTGTCGGCATCATCGCCGCCGTCGTACTGTTCGCCGGCCTGTTGTTCCTGCTGCGCCGGGGCCGGCCGCCCGGTGCAGAAACCGTGCCTTCCGACACGCAGCTCCCCGGCGCGGCGGCGGAAGCCCAACCGGATAGCGATTCCGAAGGCACTGCCGATGCCGGCGCTGCCAACGACGCTGCGGCCGCGGACCTCGAATCACCGGCCGTCCTGAGTGTGCGCGCGGAAACCATCCGCTCGATGCGGGAAATCGCCTTCGGCACCGCGCTACCGCCGGTGGCGTTTCAGATCAAGCCGGGCGATGAGTTTGCGGCCTCCGTTGCCGCCACGCTCACCAACATCGTCGACAAGCCGAACTACGCGCCGCGCCGCCCGATGCAGCTGCCCAAGCTGCTCCAGGCCATCAACGATGAAACCGCCTCGCGCGGCGCGCTGTCGCAGATCATCGCCGGCGATCCGGCGCTGGCGGGCAACCTGCTGCGACTGGCCAACAGCCCCTTCTACCGCCACAGCCCTGAACCCATTGAAAGCCTGGATCGCGCCGTGGCCATGCTCGGCATCGAAGGCCTGCGATCGATGATTGCCGCGGCTCTCATGCAGCCGGTGTTCCGCATCAGCGGCGGCGGCTTTGCGCAATTCGGCGATGTGACCTGGGAGCATTCGCTGTTTGCGGCCAATGCAGCCGAGACGCACGCCTTTATGGTCGACAGCGCCGACCCCTTCGCCGCGCAGCTGCTGGCACTGATCCAGGGACTGGCGACAATCGTGGTGTTCAGTGTGGCGCGCGACGCTTTCCTCAGCCGCCAGCGTAAGCCGGATGCCGCATACATCTCGGCGCTGATCGATGCGTATGCCATCGGCGTGGCGCGCCAGGTCGCGGCCAGCTGGGAACTCTCCGAGCGTATCGATACCGCACTTGCCGAACAGCTCGCGCCGCAGACTGCACCCCGCAGCCCGCTGGGCCGGGCACTGCAGTTTGGCACCTTCATTGGCGCATTGGCCGTGCTGCGGAGCCGGGGCGCCATCAACGATGAAGTCGCGCTCGAAGTGCTGAAGTCGGCCGGTCCGGCAAGCAATGCGGCCGAGCGGGTCTGGACGCGACTCGGCTTCATGCCCGACTGATTTACGACCGGCCGAGCATCACCTCGGCGGTCAGCGCCAGCGAGCGGCGGCGCGCCTCCTGATCGAAGACGTGCACGTTGACCATGAGTTCATCGGGTTGTGCCTGCGACAGGAAACGGTCCAGCTCGGTGCGCAGCGTGGCCGGCGATCCAACGAACGAATAGTGCATCTGGTGGTCGATCAACGCCTTCTCCTCTGCGGACCAGAAGCTACCCATGTCATCGATGGGCGGCGGGAGCTTGCCGGGGCGGCCGCGGCGCAATTGCGTGAAGGCCTGCTGATGCGAACTGAACAGGCGCTGCGCTTCACGGTCGGTGTCGGCCGCCACCACGTTGACGCAGATCATGGTGTACGGCTTCTCCAGGTGTGCCGAGGGCGCAAAGCTGCCGCGGTAGGCCTCGAGCGCATGCAGCAACAGCTCGGGCGCGAAGTGTGCCGCGAACGCAAACGGCAGACCGAGCATGGCCGCGAGCTGGGCGCTGTAGAGACTGGAGCCCAGCAGCCAGATCGGCACCTTCAGTCCCGCGCCGGGTACGGCGCGCGTGGGCTGCCCGGCCGGCGCCTCGAAGTAGGCCTGCAACTCGAGCACATCGTCCGGGAAGTTATCGGGGCTGCCGGCCAGGTCGCGGCGCAGGGCGCGCGCGGTCCGCGGGTCGGTGCCCGGCGCGCGCCCCAGCCCCAGGTCGATGCGCTCCCCATAAAGCGATACCAGCGTGCCGAATTGCTCCGCGATTACCAGCGGCGCGTGGTTGGGCAGCATGACGCCGCCCGAGCCGACCCGGATCGAGCGGGTGCCCGCGGCCACGTGCGCGATCACGATCGAGGTGGCGGCGCTGGCGATCCCGGGCATGTTGTGATGCTCGGCCAGCCAGAAGCGCCGATAGCCCAGCGCTTCGGCGGCGCGTGCGAGCTCGAGCGAGTTGCGCAGCGCATCGGCCGCGGTCGCCCCCTCGACAATGGGCGAGAGGTCGAGGACCGAGAAGGGAATGGTTGGCATGATCGCTCAGCGTACCGCAGCGGACAGCCTGGCTGTGCCGTTCTTACTTAAGGGAAGGCCGATCCGCAATTGCTGCTCCACGGCTTGGCATCAAGCCGCGCACGCACCCAATCGAGCTGCAGGTCGATGGTTTTCTCCATCAGCGGATCGTGATCGAGGCCCGGCCGGTGCACGAATTCAATCGGCAAGTGATTCCGGCATGCCTTGGCGGCACCAGCCTGAATGTTGGGAAAATTCACGGAGGCGTCATCGTCACCGGCCAGCACCATGAGCGGTCCGCGGATGGGCTCGTTGGTGCTGAGGCTGTCCCGATTGTAGCGCACGAGTTCAGGCAACTCGTTCCAACCAGGCCGGACTGCCGCCTGCTGTCCGACCTCGGCCGCCGCGGCGTAGGCGTAGTACCAGCATCCTTTGGAGGTCATATCCTCGTAGCGCTGGAACATAATGGGAGAGAGAAATCGCTCCACGTCGAACGAGGGATAACTCGCCTTGACGCCAAACGCCGTCAAGGGCCAGTACAGGTTCGTGATCGTGTCAAAGGTCACTGCATCGTGCGCTTCGAAGCTCTCGTAATTCATGTCGCCCGCGACGGAAATCGCGCCACGGTAGCCCGCATCCTTGAGCCTGGCCTCGAGCTCGGCAACACCCCATACCGCGACCCCGCCCTGGGAATGACCGACCGCAACCCAGCGTGACCCGAGCGAAGGGACCGCAGCCCGGGCGGCGGGAACCGAGTAGACGACATCGTTAGCCTGAGGAATCTTGTTGTCGTACTGATGAGCGCCGGGTGTCCCCAGACCGGCGTAGTCGGTCGCCACCACGGCGAAGCCCGCTGCCACCATCGGCATGAGCCCTTCGCTGCCATATTCAACGTCCTTCATGAGCGAGGGTGCGCACATGCGGGCAACTCCGCTCGTGCCGTGTGCCCAGGCGATTACCGGCCAGCCGCGGCGCGGCCTTGCTCCGGCAGGGATCAGCACTACCCCGGAGGCAGCGACCGAGGTGCCATCGAGCGCGCGCGACACATACAGGATGCGCACCGCATGCGCTCCGGGAGGCAGGTTGTAACCCTGGAACGCTTCGGAGCGGATCAACGCACCCGGGGCGCGCGCGCCGAGTGGGTCGGGCGGATCATAAAAACTCGTGAGCGGCAGCGCATCTTCCGCCTCCATGGCGAGCGCCTCGGCCCGTGACTGGGGGAGCACATCATCCGAGGTCGCGGTGACGGTCGCGAGCATGCTCAGGGCTGCGATCAGGATTGGCATCGTTTTCACGGGGCGCTCCGCGACGCAATCGAGCATGCCCTATAGGGCGAGTCTTGGGATGCCATCGCGAGGATCATTGTGAAGTCACGCGACAAATGTGTCCAACGGGTCATGGACCCATCAGAGACGTTCGCGACGGGTCGTCACACGAAACTGGCCACACTTAATTTAGGGAATTGAGGTCAAAGGAATTGAGTATCCGCTTCCGAGCGGTTTAATAGCGGCTTAGGAGGCCGGCAGGTCACTTGGTCGTATCACGAACCTCCGTCCGCCCTTCATAAGTCGTTGGAGCCCATTCTCGAGACCAGCAGCGAACTCGCCTTTCCTAAACTCGGGAACCATGCCTTCATCGATTATGGCTTTCGCCTCCTCGTTGCTGCCGTATCTCTCCATACCCTTGCCGAGTTCAATACCGATCGCGCGTTCCTTGACGGCCACAAGCACCAGCATTCCATTGTCGATACCTCTGTAGCCTAGACCCCAACCGTTGGCTACGCGAAGCGAGTAGGTTTCAACGGCTTCGCCGGACAGGCTCGGAATTGTCAGCAAGGCGAGCTGATGATGTGTCTCTCGATTTTAGCTAGCCAGTTGGTCTGACAAGTGCTGTTTCTCTGCGGCTTTGAGAATGTCGGCCGTGTCATTCACCCAGCCCTCGTGAACCGGCACCGGCAGCACAGACGTGGTCGATACTGGGCCGTCGCTGGCAGTCGCCTGGTAGCCGAGAGGGATCATCGAAGCCGCCGCAAGGTGTGCAATGCAGGCGAGTCGAATGCGGCGAGACGGAACTTCCGAGTTTGACCCACAGCAGGCACTCGGGAACGTCAGGTTCCAGGCTGTCAACCCCGACACGGCTAACTATCTCACCGAACACCGGTAGGCGATTATCGCCCCGGTTCCACTGGTATGTCGTTTGATGCTTTTCCGTCGACAATAACCCTGTTGTCCAGCGTAATCTGATTGAGATCCGCGACAAGCTGCAGCAAGCGCTTAACATCACTGAGGTATTGAGCGTACTCACTCAGCGCCAGGCGGATCGCCAACGCGTCCGTTGAATTGAGCAATGACTGCCCTGCGTAAACATCAAGGAGCGCGTTCACCTTGAGCCGGCTCCGACGGGCATCAGAGTATACGGCGGCCGCGACTTCGCGCGTGACTTCGATCTTCCAGTAATTCGCAACCAGCGCCGAGGGCAGAAGTTGCAGAAGGGCGCTGTCGCGCGCGATAAGCCACTCCGCGTCCGATGGCTTTAAGATCCGAGCTTCTGGAAGTACCGGGGGCATCCACGGCGTGGCAGGGCTGGCGCTCGGTTTCTGGTTGAGGCTGTCAACTATGGACCTTATTGCCGCGAGCGTCTCATCGCAGTTCTTAATGTCGCTGCGTACCGTCGCAATGTTTTCGTAACTTTCCGCCTTCAGTTTCCCAGCAATCGCGGCGGCTTGATGCTGATGATGGAAATATTCGACCAGCTGCTCGAGGCCGATCGCAATCAACAACCCTATGGTGATGGTTACAATATGGATGACGAAGCCTTTCCATGTGTGAATCGGCTCGTGGGGAGCGTGAACATCGAGCATGGGACGGGAGATCTCCAGGTCAGAATTCACTTTCGGGTCTGCGGGCAAAGTTGCCCCTGGACTATCCGCGGTCACCGTGAGAGTTTCGGGTTCAGCGCGGTCGGACATGTGTAGGCTCGTAAAGTATCGCTCTTAGCCTACCCCATGAATTGAATGGCTGCTTCACGGCGATGAATTCGACCGCCCGAATGTCTCAAAGTGGCCGAGATGCGCCGACTCGACTGCCCGGAGGCGGTAAGTCGGCGTAGCACCGCCCGACTTTCCGCTGCTGACCCTCTGCTGCCTTTCACGACCGACCGCTTTCGGGCGGCACGGTACGTCCGTCGATAGCGCGCCGCCCGGAGACATATGAGACGATGTCTCGGAGGGTATAGAGCTTCTCTGCCACGATATCTGGAATGGTTGTCCCAGTCGCGCGTTCAACATCGCGCACGAAGTAATTCGCGTCCAAGCCGTCACGCGCGCCCAGTCCAACATCGGCGCATAGTTTGTCATCGGGGTGGACTAACTCCACCGGGATTACTAGATACCGTGTCAATTGATTACGGATCGTTAGCGCGATTTCCGCGTCAGCCGCTGCGAACAGTGAGCGAAATTCGTCGTCAGTAAGGGAATTCCTGCCTACCAGCCGCTTGAGAATCTTTCGCCGCTGAGATGGCGCTAGAGCCGCGCTCCCACCGACGATCACCAGGGCAGCGACACCGAAGACTAGATATTTAAATTGGTATGCGCTTAACACTTAATGACCTGTCGTGACCCGATGCCGTCGATCACGAGCGTCCGGTCTCGGGCAGTCAATCGTACTTTGGCAAATCAAATACCTCAGTACAGTGGAGGCTGGTAATTATCTGCGCTCGTCCTGCGCCTGAATACGCTCTATTTCGTCGTGCAGTTGCTTATCCAGCTCAGCGGCCTCGGCTAGGTCACGCGCCGGGCTGACGACGCGAGTGATCTTGCGCCAGTCGGCGGGGTCAGGTCCGGGCGAAAACTGTGGGAAACGTATGTGCAGGTTCCACTGCAGATTGATCTGGCGCGCATATTGAAAAAGCGCATCGGTGACGGCCTGGATCGAAGCGTCGAGTTCCGCCGGTTTCATGGAAGCTGGGTCCTCGTTGCGGATACCGTAGCTGAAACAAACCCAGATGCTCTGATCGAGCCGCTTCGATCCGTCATTTAACTCCGCAAGCCTGCCGTAAAGCGCGGCGCGCTCCTGGACCTCCCGACGCGGCATCAGCGTGAGTACACCAGACTCCTGGGCCGAGGTCCAAGCAGACGAGACGTAGTAAGAGTCGTTGTACCACCAGCTCAGCTCGCCGGGCCAAGTGCTAGAAGGAGCACCGACGTGCCCACGCAAGTATTGAAGTATTTCCAGGTCACGTTGGAGCAGTGGGACATACCGATGGTCCTCGAGCATCTGTGCATGGAACGTAGCGAGGTTGATCCTGAGCTCGGTATCAAGCTGACGGCGTGCGTCGGCCACCTGGTGCCGGTGATGGAACAGCTCCACTGTCTGTTCCAAACCAATGGCTATCAGCAGCCCAATAACGATGGTGGCAATATGGATGAAGAAGTCTTTCCAACTGCGGACCGACTGATGGAGTGCGTGAACATCGAGCATGGATGCTGAGACCTCCGGCATGTTAGATGCTTCTTTATCTGCAGGCACCGCAGTCTTAGGGCCATCGGCGGGCTGCTGGGGAATTTCTGGGTCGGCGCTTTCGGCCATTGGCGGGCTCTTCGTTAGCGTTCTGATAGCCTACCTTAACCTACGAACGACCGCTTTTTTGCTGCAATCTCGTCTATTCGAATGACTCAAAATCGCCGATGTGCGCCGACTCGACTGCCTTATATCGGACGGTCAGCGCAGCGCCGCCCGACTTTCCGCTGTTGACCCCCAGCCGTTGGTCAAGAGTCACTGCTTCAGGGGTTGTCAGTTTGTTGAAGTGACGAACGTCGCACTCCGATTGTCGACAGGAATGGTCGAGCTATTGGCTCGAAAGCTGGCGCGTAGCTGCGATGCTGGAGCTACTTTGTCTTGTCGTTCGGATCTGACCGGCCGACCGCGGCAGCGTCCAGCGCTTGCAACAGCCTCCAGCGAGCAATGCCGAAGCCATGCGGATCCCGCGAGGCGGCGTTGACCGCAATCACAACGTCGTCCTTGGGATAGATGGTGACTGACTGGCCATAGGCGCCGACGGCCTCGTAACCGCCGTCCTGACGCACCGACCAGAACCAGCCATAACCAGAGCCGCCGTCTGTGGCGCGCCACACGGGCGTGCGCGCTTCATCGATCCAGCCAGCCGGCAGCACGGCGCCCGCAGGTCCAGCATCGCCTTTCGCGATGTACAGGCCAAAACGCGCGTAATCCCGCAGGGTCGCCGAGATGCAGCAGCCGCCGCGTTCGATTCCCGTCTTGTCGAGCACCCAGTTCGCATCAGCCTCCATGCCTGCGGGCCGCCAGATCTTCTCGGAAAGGTAATCAGAGACTGTCCGCCCTTTAAGCACGCGGGATAGGGCGATGCCGACCAAGTCCGCGTCGATGGTCTGGTATTCCTTAACGGCGCCTGGCGGGTGCTCTCGCGTGAGTTTCAAAGCGTAGCTGACGATCGGCGGGCGGCCATCGATGATCTCGCCGCCGTCGGTCAGGGCGAAGTCCGAGGTCGGGTCGGTGGTGCTTTCGTGAAACCTGAGGCCGGAGCTCATCGTCATCAGGTGGCGCAGAGTAACTCCGTCGAACGCGGGCACGGACTTGAGTTCTGGGATGTAGCGGGTGATGGGATCGTCAACCGAGCCGATCAGCCCGTCCCTGATGGCCGCGCCGAGCAGCGTCGAGGTGATCGACTTGGCGGCCGACGCGGAGAACCAGCGGTCTTGCGCCGTGCGGCCATAGGCGTAACGCTCAAGAACGATACGGCCATGATGCAGCGCGATGACGCCGGTAACGCGATACTCGTCCATCAGCTGATCGACCGTGAGCCTTCGGCCCTCGAGTGGCACGACTGGATCGATAGGCTCGCCGTTGGGCAGTTCCAGCGTTGAAACGCCGCGCGGCACGTTGCGCACCGGGAACAGCTGATCGAGATGCTTAAAGTTCGTGATGGTCTGGTCAGGCGTCCAGCCGAGCATGATCCCAATCGCATCCTTTGGCGCGTTGGGGGGAGACGCCGACGGCTTGCGGCCCTTTTATCTGCTCCTGGTGCGTCGGCAACGTGCAGCTTGCGAGGGCAACCAGTGCGACAAGGGCTTGTACGAAGGGCGTCATGAACGTCGCATTCAATTTTTATAATTCCTCCGCTCAGTTTGCGGATCTGACCCAGCACCAGAATTCTAAGTTCCGCCGTTATTGGCAAAATTCACCTTGGTGCCAAGACCGTCCGGTATCGGACGGTGATTTCGGCAGGCGAATGACGGATTTCTTCGGAGATATTCGGCATTCGACCGTCGCTTGTTGTCCGGTATCCCCCGCTCGACTGCCGTGTAGCGGTGGTGCGTTGAGAACATCCTGCATCTGTGCGCTGCCGATGAGGCCGGCATGCAACCGCAATCGCTTGCGCAGGTGTGTCGCTGCTTCGGAACGTTCTCTCGCGGGTTACTTGACCCGATGGAGCTCCCGAACGTACGAGCTGCCGTCTTTGTCGCGGCCCTGAATGACGAGTACGTCGCCATCCAATTTGAACGGCCGCGGCTGATCCGTCCCTGTGTAGCTTGGCTTGAGACTGCCTTCCACGACATGCGTGACGACGCTGTTGGACTCG
>Ga0302310_10000959_pt1 | contig 25366 bp, 22 predicted proteins | sample III_Palsa_N1_2_FD_200451 | JGI IMG/M metagenome (GOLD analysis project Ga0302310, IMG submission 200451) | Peat permafrost microbial communities from Stordalen Mire near Abisko, Sweden - III_Palsa_N1_2 | ecosystem: Environmental > Terrestrial > Soil > Palsa > Peat permafrost | place: Sweden...
CCGATCCACGTAGAAGCGCAGCAAATCCGGCACATCCTCTGCGTATTCCCGCAGCGGAGGCACCCGCAGAGTGATCACATTGAGATGCGCCATGAGATCGCGCCGGAAGGGCTCCGGCGATTCCGTCACGCTGCGCGAGCTCCGCGAGGAAGTCGGAGACGATGCGGCGCGCCCGGATCTATCTCGTATCTCGCAAAGCGCGAATTCTGTAGAGGTCTCGACGAACCGCATTGCCCCTATTTTTGGGAAAGAAAACTTCAATTCTCCGAAAACTCATTCTACGATAGCCGACCCTCGACATCAGGCGGCAAACTCATTTGGTTTTCCCAATCAGCTCAATTGCCGCGGCAATGCGCAAGTCTGTCGCGCGATCAAACTCCAATGCTCGGAGAAGTTCGCCGAACTTGGCGGAAGCTTGGCCATTCAGATCAGGTTGCCCATCGTCATTGTTCACGGGGCGATACTCTTTTCGAACCCGATCTGCAATCCGCTCGGCTAACGCACGCCTTGCTACACGAACAGCAGCTGCAAATGCGGGATCATCTGGATTCACTTCTGCGCCTTCGCTCTCGCGCAACGCGATCTCGGCGCACTTGCGCCTTGTGATGTCCAAGCCGGTGCCGCGATATCCCGAAAAAATGCCCGACTCGTCGTACACAGGCTCGCCGCAAATCGAATAGTAGCTGCACTGCCCGTCCGCCTGAACGGTCGCGAATTCAAAGTCATGGAAGGACCACCGCGCAGCAAGGTTCGACTTGTGTTCAGGCCATGTCGCATCGGCAAGAACGACACCGGGTAGGTCCCAGTGCGTCATGCCGAGGATGTCGGCGCCGCCGAAAGGATTCCCATCGGCGATTTGCGTAAACCGGCAATCGCGATTTTGTTCCCAGTACCAATCGGATGTCAGGTCGGTCAATGCGCGGAAGCGACTCTCGCTCCGGCGCAGCGAGTCTACCGCCTCTTGCCGCCGCAGAAATCGCCCGAGGTGGCTGCCGATGGACCGCACCACCTGCAGCGTGCGGTCATCCGGTTCGCGGATAATAGGGTTCGAGAAAGCGAGCACGCCGATGATAGTGTCTTCCGATGTGACCGGAAACACGAAGGCCCCTTCATCGCCAGTTTCCGGCGCTAAAGCCGTCGGAGCCACGCCCGCATCTCGCGTACCATCGATGACCCAGAGTGGCTGCCCTGACTGACACACGCGGCCTGCCAGGCCGGCCCCGGGACGGAATACGAGGCCCCGCGACTTTTCTATAAATTGCTCGACAGCAGCCGCCGGGATGCCCCAGGACTCGCTAAAGCGCAGCACGCCGGCTGATTGATCCAGACTGAAGTACCGACCGCAAGTCCAGCCTTGGCTTTCGCATACAGCGCGGATCACCGATTTCAGTGCGACGGTGGCGGTGTCTGCGTCGGTAAGACAGCGCAGCACCGTGCGCTCCAGATCCAGCAGCAGCTCTCCGCGCTTGCGTTCGGTGATGTCCTCACAGGAAACGATGGCGCGCGCTGCGTTATTACCCGCAGTGCCCGCAATACTCAGCGCGATCCAGAGCCGCCCGGCGGGTGAGTCGGCGGCGTAATCGTAGCGAAACAGCGAGCGTTCCCCCGCGATCACTTGTCGGATCCCCGCAGCGATCGCCATCCCATCCTCGTGTTCATCGTCGCCGGCGTTGTCGCATCCCGTCAGATAATTCGAGCCGCACGCGACATCTGCGATGCTTGAGTGAGTGATCGCAAGAGCATGCCATGCCGGGTTTACCGAGAGTACGACCCCGGCCTGATCGAGTACCGCGATAGCGGCGCCGAGCCCATCGAGAATAGTACGCGCGTAGCGATTCGACTCCCGCACCACGGCTTCCGAGTGTTTGCGCGCGGTGATATCTCGCGTGATGCCGCGGTAGCCCTTGAATTGGTTCTGAGCGTCGAAGATCGGCTCGCCGCTGATGCTGACGTAGCGCATCTCGCCGGCGCGATCCACGCACCTGACTTCGAGGTCTCGGAATATGACGCGCCACTCCAGTTGCTGACGGTGCGTCTGCCAATCGGTCTCGCTCAGGTTGTCGATCGACAAGTCCCACAGTGCCTTGCCGATGACGCCCTCTTCCGTGAATCCAATAGCCTCATCCGTCGCGCCTTGGTGCGAGACGAAGCAGTAGCGTTCGTCCTGCTCCCAGTACCAGTCGAAGGCCAGTCCGATCAGGCTGCGGAACCCCACTTTGCGTTCAATCAGCGCTCGCTGTGCATCGGGCAGCAGAATGGCATGGCCGCTCGTGGGGTCGATAATGGCATCGATCTGGCCCGCTTCGATCGCCAGACGCTCAGGCCCCCCTTTGACCAGCCGTAGGATCGCTTTTTTGAAGCCGCGCTCCGCAGTCGTGCCGGACGGGGTCAGCGAGGACGGGGCGGGTTGCATGGACACTATCCTCTGATCCCGAGCGCGCGCAGCACCTCGCCCGTATCACTCAGATTGCCGACGACCGTCGCTGCGGGGAGGGGAGACACCTTGGCGAGACTCGGCGTGACGACAACACCATCGGCCAGCGCGCGGCGCGGAGATTCGAGAACATCGACGATTTCCAGCCGGAAGTTGTCTTTCAAATGCTCCTGGCAAATCGCTTCAATATTGGCAATGGCCCGAACCGAATTCGGACCGCTCTCCGTAATGTACAGCACCATCACCACAACCGTCGTGGCGTCGGCGTCGGAGGTCACGCGCTTCGCCTTTTTACGGGCCATCGGGTGTCTCCGTCTTGCTTTTCTTGCCGGATTTTCCAGAACCATTGGAGGTATGACGCTTCTCCAGGGAAGCGGCAGACCCGTTCGTCGCGCGTACCGTCGAGTCGGCGCTGCGGATCCGGAGCAGCGTTTTCTCCCGATCGCTCGTGGACACCATGCGCGCTTGATCGTCACTGGAGTAGGTCTCCAATTCCACCCGCTGTCGCTCTAAATCATGTTCCAAGACCTTGATCCGCGCCCGCGTGTCCGCTTCGGCAAACTCCAGCGACACACGCTTTTGATCGACCTCGGAGCGACGTTGTAGCGTCTTGGCACTCTCGGCGTTTTCCTTTTCCCAGCGCAACGTGCCCATGAGCACTTCGCCGCCCGCGGTATAGACATCCGCCAAGATCGGGCCTTCGTCGCGTAGGATTAATTCGCGCACCTGGTTCGAGTGCCAGGTGCCCCTCGATTTGATGATGGTCAGCGCCCGATTGCGCTCGCCGCCGCGAATCAAGTACGACAGGTGGATCCAGGTGTCCGCGATGGTGGAAATCTGCAGATCCGTCGCTTCGCTCTCCGGCTCGTCGCTCTCGTTGATGGCGGTGACCACCACAGTGATTTTCTGCTCCTTCGCCGTGTAGATGAAGCGGGTGGCCACAGCGCGCGCGGCCTCGAGCCCGCCAGCCTTGGAGATGGCCGACAGGGGGTCGATAACCATACAGAGCGGCTGGTGTTCGCGGATCAGCGCCTTGAGCTTGACCAAATGGTCCTCCGCGGCAACGGATTCCGTTCGGCCCGAATACATCCGCAACACGCCGCTCGTCAGGTGCGGCTTGAGGTGGATGCCGACCGAGGTGAGGTTGCGCACGATCCGATCGGGGCCCTCGTCGAAGCTCACGAACAGCGTGCGCTCACCCCGCCGGCAAGCGGCCTCCACGAACTTGCCCGACAACGTCGTCTTGGATGTGCCGGGCACACCGGTGATCAGCGTGCTGCTGCCGCGGAACAAGCCGCCGCCCAGCATCGTGTCGAGCCGTTCGAATCCGGCGGAAACCCTCTCGCCCGAAGCGACTTGCTTGATTTCGGTCGGTTCGGGGGGAGCGATGTCCATCCCGCCCCGGCCAAAGCTCACCGGGAACTCACCCTTGGCATATCCCGAACCGCGGTATTTCAGCATTTGGATCCGGTGCAGGGCGACCCCGCACTCCAAACGCTGCTCCAACCCGACTACGCAATCCACCATGAACTCCAGGAAGCCGTAATTCGCGATCTGCGCGCTATCACCGTCGATCTTGGCGGTGATAATGGCGGCATCCACCGCGTTCTGCGCCAACCAATCGCGGATCCGGTAAATCTCTCGCATTTCCGACTTCGGGTTCTGCAGCAGCGTCAGCATGACGTCGATGCCGTCAAACACGATCCATCGGGCGTCGATTTCCTCCTTCTTGTCCTTGAGCATGGCGAGCAGTCCCCGCAGGTCGAATTCCCCGGATTGGACGACCTCGGGCGACAGGTTCGCATCCATGAAAAAGAGCTTCTTCTTGGCGAGAGCCGGCAGATCCCAATCAAACCCGGCGGCATTGGCGATGATTTGTCGCGGGCTTTCCTCGAACGCCACGAAGATGCCGGGCTCGTTCCGCTGCCGTGCTGCGTTAACCAGGGATTGCAGGGCGAACACGGTCTTGCCCGAGCCTGGGCCACCCTTGAGCAAAGTAATCCGGTTCCGGGGCAAGCCACCGTGGCTCAGTTCGTCAAATCCTTGAATACCAGTCGCGATCTTCGGCAGCAGTTGAGGAAGGCTTTTTTTTGTTCCCGTCACGGTTTCTTCTTGATTGAGGATGGGCTCAGCATTGCGATTGAATGCCGGTACGACTTAAGGTCGCGCACAGTCAATTGCATCGATGATCCGCTCGTTGACGAAGACAATCTGTACGTTATCCCACATAGAAAATGACCAGATCATCGAAGTGAGCACTGGAAAACGGTTACCCGTAACGATATTTTTGGGAAAGCCCGGCCACCGGCGCTCCTCCGTCGATAAAAAAGTGGATCTTGAGACATTGCACTTCACTCGATTGATATCGATTGCCTTAATACCCGTTCGGAATCACCCTCTGCCGCGTTGACCTGCATCTCGGCAATGTCTGCCTCGAGCGCCGCTTTCCGCTGCGTGAGTTCATTGAAGGCGTGCCGCCGCCACCCCACATCCGGCCTGCCTCACCTCCGCACTGGCCGCTGCCAGTTCGCGACAGGGCAGTCAGGCAAGCTCAATTACGTCACCATCGATCTTGACCAGGGTGTTCGATACGCCGTGTTCTTCGATCTGATGCGCTGGAACCGGGGAAACCGGAGCCGGGATTTCCTTCTCAGCGTTGCTGGGCCATACGCTGCGAGGAACGACGCCGGCACCACCACCCTAGAAAAACGAAAGCCTCACCTTTGAGGGTGAGGCTTCGTAAGTCCGGGTCCAACTTACCTCGCACCGGGCGAGACCTCTTTCGAGGCGGGTGAGTAGCCCTAACCTACATGAGAGTGTTTAGGGCATCGGGGCAATATGATCGATATCCTCTCAATCCTCGCCCAATTGCCGAAAATCGACCCCTAATGCCCGAAGCTTGCGGTACAAATGGGTCCGCTCCATACCCACCCGCTTCGCCAGCTGTCCCACTTTGCCATTGCATAGCAGCAGCTGTTGCTGCAGGTAGGCGCGCTCGAATTGCTCCCGAGCCTCGCGCAGCGGCAGCGCCAAAAGGTCTTGCTTAACGAGCGGCTCGTCGTTGGCTGTTTTCACCGCGAGTTCCCGCTCGATCTCCTCCAGCCGGATCTCTTCCCCGGCGCCCAGAATGAGCACCCGCTGGACCAGATTCTTGAGCTCGCCCACATTGCCCGGCCAGGGGTAGTTACGCAGCCGGTTCTGCGCCGCCACGCTGAAGCGCCGCAGCGGCAGGTGTTGGTCATCCACCAACCGATCCACGTAGAAGCGCAGCAAATCCGGCACATCCTCTGCGTATTCCCGCAGCGGAGGCACCCGCAGAGTGATCACATTGAGATGCGCCATGAGATCGCGCCGGAAGGGCTCCGCCCCCACGTGCGGATCCATGCCCTCCTGGGCCGAGCTGATCCACCGCACATTCAAGGTCAGGCGCTCCCGCCCGCCGACGCGCGTGTAGCCATTTTGTTCGATGGCCCCCACCAGCGCCCGCTGCGCTTCGGTGCTCAGGTCCTCGAGCCCGCTCAAGTACAGCGTGCCGCCCGCTGCCAAGTCCAGAGCACCGAGTTCGACCCGACCGTCGCGCTCGCTGCCGAACAGTGCAGCCGCCGGATCGCCGCTCAAACTCGCAGCCACCACCATGAAGAACGGTTTGGAGGCTCGCGCACTCAGGGAATGCAGGTACCGCGCATAGGCCTCACGTCCCGATCCCAATTCTCCCGCCAGTAGCACCGGCGAGGAGCTCGACGCCGCATTTTGGATTTGTTCGCGCAGCGCCTGCGTGACCTTACTCTTGCCGATGGGCACCGCCAGGCTCGAACCCTGGCTGCGCTCCGACAGCCGCTTACGCCGCCCCGCATCGAGCGCACGCTCTACGGTGCGCAGCAACTTGGTCAGGGAGAGCGGCTTTTCGACAAAATCGAAGGCCCCGAGGCGGGTGGCCTCGACCGCGGTTTCCACCGTGCCGTGGCCCGACATCATCACCACCGGGCAGTCATAGCCATCGGTCACGGACCATTCGCGCAGCAAGGTGATGCCATCGGTATCCGGCATCCAGATGTCCAAGAGCACGAGGTCGGGCACCTGGGTGGCGCGGGAAAAACGAGCCTGGCCCGCGTCGGCGGCGACTTCCACCTCGTAGCCTTCCTCCGACAGGATTTCTTTCAGAAGGCCGCGGATATCCGCCTCATCGTCGACTACCAAGATTCTCGATGCGGTCATACGCGTTCTCTCCTGTGTTCGCCTTTTCGCGGTTCGCGGCCACTCAAGGACCGAGCGGTTTCGCCCAGCGGCAGCAAAATCCGCACCCGGGCGCCCCCGGTCCGCAGATTATCCGCCTCAATGCGTCCGCCGTGCTCTTCCACGATTTTCTTCACAATGGCCAGCCCCAAACCCGTGCCCTTCGGCTTGCTGGTGACATAAGGGTCAAATACCGTCCCAATCAAGTCGCGAGGGAAGCCCGGCCCATTGTCGGTAACGCAAATAGCCACTACCTGTTTGGGACCGTCCTCGGCGACATGAGTTTCGATTTCCACGCACGCAGCGCTCCGTCCCTCGAGAGCCTCGAGCGAATTGGTCACCAGGTTGTTCAGGATCTGGCGTATGCGGATGCGGTCCGCGGAAATCAGCGGCAACTGCGGGCTCAGCATCAGTTTCAATTCGGCGGTGCTGGCCTGCACGCGGTACAGGTCCACCACTTCGGTGATGAGCTGATTCAAATCGAAGCGTGAAAAATGCATGTCCGGCGCCCGCGCGTATTCGCTGAAGGCGTTCACCATTTGTTTCATGGCCTCCACCTGGGCCACGATGGTGTGCGTGGCGCGCTCCAGCACCTGGGCATCGTCCGGGCTCATGCTGCCCGCGAATTTGCGCTGAATGCGTTCGGCCGACAGCTGGATGGGGGTGAGCGGATTCTTGATTTCATGCGCCAGCCGCCGCGCCACTTCGCCCCAGGCAGCGTCGCGCTGAGCCTGCAGGAGGGTGGTGATATCGTCGAATACCAGCACCATGCCGGGGACGCCGCCGATTTCGTTGGGCAGCGCCGTGCACGCCACCATGAGCACCCGCTTGCCGGTATCCGACAGCAATTCGATTTGTTCGCGCCAGTCCGATTGATCGGCCACCAGGCGCGCTTTCACCGTGCCGATGAATTGCGTGAACAGCGTGCCGTCGCTGATGGCCTCACCGAAGCCCGACCCGATGGCCGCTTCCAAATCGGCGCCCAAGATGGCACTCGCCGCTTGATTTGCGGTGCGTATGGTCAGATCCGATTCCAGCGACACCACGCCGGTGGACAAGCGCGCCAGAATGACCGCAAGACCCGCGCGCTCCGCTTCCACCGCCTGTTGGCTGCGCCGTGTTTCCTCGCGCGCGCGCCCTAACCGCTTGGTCATATCGTTGAACGAGGTCACGAGGAAGCCCAATTCGTCGCGCGAGGGCAGCGGCAGCTTGGTGTCGTAATTTCCCTTGGCGACCGCACGTGTGCCGGCGATCAAGTCCTGCACCGGCTGCACCAACCGCTGCGCCGCAAAGAACGCACCGTAAACGGCGGCGATCAAGGACATGAGCACGACGAAGGACAGAATCAACACGAAGGTCGATTTCAACGGCCGCCGCAGCAGCACCAGGTTCGCGTATTGATTGTAGGAACGTTGCACGGTGTCGGCCAATTGCGAGAGCTGCTGCGGCACCGGATAGAGTGCAATGAGCACGCGTTGACCCGTACTGCCGTTGCCCTCCAACGGCGAGGCCGCGCGAATCACGTACACGCCGTTGGCGTCGGTATCCAAATTCACATACGGGCGGCCGCGGCGTACCTGGAGCATCATTTCATCGGTGGCCGGGGCGGGCAGCGCATCCATGGGCAGATCGGAACTGGTGGCAATGATCCGGCTCTGCGCGCCCAACACCGTGAATTCCAGCGCCGTGCTTTCGCGCCGCTCGCGATCCAGCGTACTGATGAGCTCGAAATCGGACAGTGACGACAATTCGTGCGCGGCCACCTGAGTGTGCTGCAGGAATTCGCGCACCCGCACCTCGAGCGCCGCGTGTGACAACTCGCGCGTGTCCTTGAGGCCCTGACTCACCTCGATCTCGAACCAGCTGTCGATGCCGCGATTCAAGAATTGCAGCGAGAAGTAATAGACCACCAGAATCGGGGCCACCGCCAATGCACTGAAAATCGCCACCGTCCGGCCCTTCAGGCGTGATCCTGGTACATGCCGGCGATAGTCGCGCACCAAGCCCGTAAGCTTGATGGCCAGCAGCACGAACAAGGTGATGAGCCCGCAGATATTGATGAGCAATATCGAGGGCAGCCAACGATCGAATTCCGCCGAATTCTGGGTGGCGAAACCCAAAAGATAGAGCGCAACCAGCCACAGAGCGACGCCGACGGTGGCGAGGACGGTCGAACCGTACTTGCGGGTTAGGGCTGGAATGTCCATGTGTACCAGTCGCTTTCGCGATGCCATTCGTTGACCCAGAACATCAACATACGCAGCGAGAACGGCACCGTGCCGTAGTCGACTTTGGCGCGGACACTGGCCTCATACCGCCGATCAGGGGTGATGAGCGATTTATCCAGCACCGGTAAGCCGTGGACTTCGGACAGTGTTTCGAGAGCACCTTCCACGGAGCTCGAGGATTCTTGTTGTCCGCTATTGTCGTTGCGCAGAATGTAGCGCGCGCTCACGGCATTGAATTGAAGGTGGTAGTGCTGAGTGAGTTCCGCCACCCGGGAGTTGGGCAGCAGCTGGCGCACCCGCTCGATGTCCAGGTCCAACTCCAGGCTCAAGGGCACGCCCTCGGCCAAACCGCGCCGCACCGCATCGCTCAGCGGTAGGTCGATTCGCGCATTCAAATGATACACAGCGTCCTTGAGTTCGAGATCGGCCGAGCGCACTTCGAAGCGTCCCTCGAGACCATCGGCATGCGCCTGCGTACCCATCGACCCGGCGAACAGAGCAGCGCCCAGCAACAGCGCCCCGCCGAGCGCAGCAGCGGCTCGGGTCAGGCGAGATTTTGTCGATGGCGCGACCTTCATGGCATCGTCGACTGTCAGTTCTTCAGCAGGGCAGCATAATAGAACCCGTCGGCACCCGCCTCGCCGGGAAGGATTTGACGGCCGAAGCCGTCCGCTTCACCGAAAGCGGGCCACCCAGCCCAGCTTTCCACCGGGACGAGACTCGCCCCGGGGGTACCCGCGAGAAAGGCGGCAATGACGTCGCGGTTCTCGCTGCGGGTCACCGTGCAGGTGGCGTAGACCAAGCGCCCGCCTGGCGCCAGCATGCGCCACGCGGCGATCAAGAGGCGTGCCTGCAGCAGCGGCAACTTGTCGATCTCGGCGGGCGACTTACGCACCCGGATATCGGGGTGACGCCGGATCACGCCGAGCGCGGAACAGGGTGCGTCCAACAAAATCCGGTCGAACGGCTCGCCATCCCACCACGAGGTGTTCGAGGCATCACCGTGCACCAGTTCTGCCTGCAGTTCGCCGCGCGACAAATTGTCCTGAACTCGGGCCAAGCGCTGCGGATCGACGTCCACGGCGACCAGCCGGGCCAGCTCGGACTGGCGCTCGGCGATGAGCGCCGTCTTGCCCCCGGGGGCGGCACACGCGTCGAGCACTCGCTGGCCTGGCGCGAGATCCAGCGGAAAGGCCACGCACTGCGCGCCTAAATCCTGTACCGACACGCGACCCTCGGCGAAACCCGGCAGTTCGTGTACGTCGCAGGGCACTTCCAACGCTATCGCTAGAGGCACCAGGGGTTCGGCGCGCGCGCCGATGCCGGCCTGCCGCAGCGCCTCCATGTAGTCCTCGGTGGTGGTCTTACGGCTGTTCACCCGCAGCCACATGGGTGCCTGGGTGTCGCCGGCGGCCAGCAATTGGGTCCAGCGCCCCGGCCAGTCCGCCCGATAGCGATCGGCCAGCCAGACGGGCGAGGCATGCCGCGTCACCGGGTTGCGGCCAATCTCCACATCCAGCACCTTGCGTTCGCGCAGGTAACGTCGGAGCACTGCATTGACCAAGCCGCTGGCACGCGCTGCATCCGTGGCCTTCGCCGTCTTCACCGCCGCGTCCACCACCGCGTACTCCGGAGTGCGCGCATCTTCCAACTCGAATAGCGCCACCGACAGCAGCGCCCTCAATTGCAAATCCAGCGACCGCACGGGCTGCGACAACAACTTCCCAAGTATGGCTTCATGACGAAAATAGCCGCGAATGGCGCCGTAACTCAAGGATCGTACCGACGGGCCCAAGCTGGCCGGCGCGGCTGCCAACGCGTCGCGCAGCGCCGCGTCCAACGTCACCCCCTCGCGCAGGATCCGCGCCACCGCGTAGGTCGCAACCGATCGAGCTCCCGCCGCCGTATCGTTCACAGCCTGGTTCATGAGTTGGCGAAAACCGCGCCCGCGAGCCGCTGCGCCTTGATGAACTCTGCCGCCGCCAGCGGCTTGCGCCCGGCCAACTGCAATCTCAGCAGGCGTAACACACCGCGGCCGCAGGCAACGTCCACACCCGCGCTCGATGCCACAACGACACTGCCGGGACCGGCAGGCGCCTGCTCCGGTACACCGGCCGGCGGTTGGCCGCCCCCCGGTACGCCGGCCGGCGGTTGGCCGCCCCCCTCGTCCACCACCTCCGCGTCCCACACTCGCAGCTGCGTCCCGTCCCAGCGCGTCTCGGCAACGGGCCAAGGGTTGAAGGCGCGGACATGCCGCAGGATGCTGGCCGCATCGCCGCGCCAGTCGATGAGCGCTTCGGACTTGTCGACCTTGTTTGCATAGGTAATGCCGGCAGCCGGCTGCGGAGTTTCGACGGCATATCCGTCGGCAGCCGCGTCGAGCGCCTCGACGATGAGTTCCGCGCCCAGGCCGGCCAGCTTGTCATGCACAGTTCCCGCCGAGTCGCCGGCACCCACCGGCACTGCGCGCGCCACCAGCATGGGCCCGGTATCGAGGCCTGCCTCCATGCGCATAATCGTCACTCCGGTCATGGTATCTCCCGCGAGCAACGCGCGCTGAATGGGGGCCGCGCCGCGCCACCGGGGCAACAACGAGCCGTGAATATTGAAACAACCCAGTCGCGGCAGCGCGAGGGCCGCCGCCGGCAAAATCAACCCGTAGGCCACCACCACCAGCGCGTCCAAATCCAAATCGCGCAGCATGGCGGCTGCCTCCGGCGTCTTGAAGCTCACGGGCTGGTGCACCGGCAACCCCAGTTGGACAGCGCGCTGTTTGACGACGCTCGGGTGCAGGCTCTGCCCGCGCCCCGCCGGACGATCCGGCTGCGTGAACACGCCCATCAAAGCATGCCGCGAGCGCGCCAGCGCCTCGAGCGCCGGAATGGCGAACTCGGGCGTGCCGGCGAAACCCAGCCTCAAAGACCTTTTAGCTGCGCTCAAGGCCCTAAAGAGCCGGTGTGGAAGCGCCGGGCCTCGCCACGCCTTGCGCCCTCGACCGAGAATCGCTGCCCGCGGGACGTTGTTTGCGCTCTTTCTCCAAGCGGCGCCGAATCAGCTGGCGCTTCAGTTCGGAGAGATAATCGACGAAGAGCTTGCCCTCGAGATGGTCCATCTCGTGCTGAATGCACACGGCCAACATACCGTCAGCGTCCATCTCCAGGGGCTTGCCGTCCAACCCAAGCGCCCGCACCCGAATGTGGGTGGCACGCTGCACCTTGTCGTAAATGTCCGGAACCGATAGACAGCCCTCTTCGCCCGGGCCGCGCCCGGTGGCGCTCAAAATTTCCGGATTGATTAAGACAAGGGGCTGATTACGCTCCTCGCTGATATCAATGACCAAGACACGTTTGTGAACATCGACCTGCGTCGCAGCAAGACCAATGCCTTTTGCGGCATACATGGTTTCCAACAAGTTGGCCACCAATTGACGCACCGCATCATCGACAACTTCAACCAGTTTGGCCGTCTTCCTGAGACGGGGGTCGGGATACTCCAGAATTGCGAATTGGGTCATGGGAGTTATGAGATCGATGTCGTGTTTTTGGCCAAAGAATGTTGTTAAAGTTCCGCCGCTGCTTAACTTAATGCCCATTAGGCGCGCGAATAAACCGCTGTTAATCGGCAGAAACGGGCGATACGTCCCAGTCTTTGGCAGCCAGGGCGGCAGTATAGCAGCCGGCCCGGCACCATTAGGGCTGAGACTCAAGGGAGCGAATTGAATGCAAGGCCAACACTTAATTGCCCTAACCCTATCCGTCGCACTGGTGGCGGGCTGTCATACGGAACGGCCGCCGGCGCCGCCGGTTCCGGTGGTGACGGACGACAACAGCGTGCAGGGCACCGTCGTTGGCGACGATCGGACCGCCATGGAAGCGGCCATCGATGCCGGCCCCTCCACGGGCTCTACCGTCAGCGCGAGCGACGCTGCGGCGCAACCGGGTGGACCCGCTGCGCTCGCGCCCAATGCTCCCGAGAGCTATACGGTCAAGCGTGGCGACACCCTCTGGGGCATCGCCAAAGTCTTCCTGCGTGATCCCTGGTACTGGCCGGAAATCTGGCAGGTGAACCAACAGATTCAGAATCCGCACCTGATCTACCCGGGCGACACCTTGCGCCTGGTGTACATCGATGGTCAGCCGCGCATCACCCTGCAGCGAGGCACCATGGAGCGCGGTGACAGCGCCCGCGTCGTCCCGCGCGTGCGCAGCCAGCCCTTGGAGTCGGCGGTCACCACCATCCCATACGAGACCGTGGCGGCGTTCATGTCCAAGCCCTCGGTATTGGATAAGGACCAGATCAAGCACGCGCCCTACGTCTTCGCCACCCGCGACAGTCACGTGGCGGTCTCCGACGGCGACACCATGTATGCCCGCGGCTTTTCCAAATCCGCAGAGCTGGGCACGCACTACAACATCATCCGCGTCGGCGACCCGTTGATCGATCCCGACGATAATCGCATTGTCGGCTACGACGGCATTTACACGGGAGCCGGACGCGTCACCCGCACCGGCGATCCCGTGACCTTCATCATGACGGAATCGACGCGCGAAACCGAACCCGGCGACAAGCTCTTCTCCGGCGGAGTCGAGGTACCGCTGGACTTCATCCCCAGCGCACCGCGCGTGAAAGTGCGCGGCCGCATCATGGCGGTGTCGGACGGCGTCACCCTGATCGGTCAATATACGGTGGTGGTTATTAATCGCGGTGCCCGCGACGGATTGTCGCCCGGCAACGTGCTCGCTGTATTCGACGTCGGCGGCGTGGTGAGGGACAAGGAAAGCCACGGCTTCTTGAATGGTGTGTCCCAATTCGGCGGCAAAAAGGTGCGCATACCGGATGAACGCTCCGGCACTTTCATGGTGTTCAAGACTTTCGACAAGATGAGCTACGGTCTCATCATGGAAGCGAAGAACGTCATTCGAGTCGCCGACTCCGTCGGGAATCCGTAACCCAAAGTTCCTAACTTAAGTTTCTAGACGATCCCGCGGGATTCGCGGGCAGCGCCAAGGACGGCCTTCTTATAGTATTTCCCCATGCGGGAAAGCGCCGATCTCCTTGCTTGGGCTGTCCTCGCGCGGGCTCCTGGATTGACCGTCGCCCTGCTGTCGGCGGCATTGGAACGCCTCCACCATCCCGCCGCGCTGGTCGCTGCCTCCGAAACAGCCTGGGGGGCGGCCGGCCTACCCGCCGTCACTCGCGACTTTATATGCAGTGGCGCCAGGTACGGCAAAGTCGCGTGCGGGCCTGCTTCCCTGCAGCGCTGGCTCGAATCGCCGCATCATGACCTGATCCCCTTCACCGATCCGCGCTTTCCGAGCGCTCTCAAGGCGCTGAACGACTGCCCCATCGCGCTACACGTCAGCGGCAGAGTCGAAACGCTCAAGGACCCACAGCTGGCTGTGGTGGGAAGCCGCCATCCGACGGCGCAGGGCCGTGAGAACGCTTTGAGCCTGGCTCAGGCTTTGAGCGAACGCGGGCTGTGCATTACCAGTGGGATGGCCGAAGGCATCGACGCCTGCGCCCACCAAGGCGCTCTCGACGTGCAGGGGGGCACCCTCGGCATTCTCGGCGCGGGAATCGACGTGGTATATCCGCGTTGCAACCAAAATCTGTACGACCAAGTCGCGCAATACGGCACTCTCGTCAGCGAATTCCCCTTGGGGTGTGCCCCGCGGCGGGGGAATTTTCCGCGCCGCAACCGCCTCATTGCCGCGTTGGGGTTGGGTACTTTGGTGGTGGAGGCGACCCGCCGCAGCGGTTCTCTCCTGACCGCGATGCTGGCCGGAGCTTATGGCCGTCAGGTGTTCGCCGTGCCAGGGTCCATCCACAATCCCTTGAGCCGCGGCTGCCACGAACTCATCAAGAAGGGCGCGGCGCTGGTGGAAGACGCCGATGACATATTGCTCAAGTTGAACTTTTCTGCCTTTTTTGCCAATGACTTGGCGCACCAGCCGAGGTCCGCTTCCGACCCCATGGACACATCGGGCATGGACAAGGATCACAAAATCTTGTTAGATGCGCTCGGCTTTGATCCTGTGGACCTCGATTCTTTGATCGTGCGCACCGGATTCAAACCAGAAGCCGTGTCCTCGATGATGCTGATCCTCGAGCTCGAAGGCCACGTTCAGGCCGCCCCCGGGGGCCGCTACTCCCGAGTCGCCTACAGGAGAGCCGGAGGTGAAAGATAACGTTCTCGATCTGTTGATATATCTTTTCGAGAATTACATGAGTGCCGACGACGAGCCGCGGCCGGACCGAGGGACCTTGAAACTCGAGTTGGACAAGGCTGGATTCGCCGAACCGGATATCGAACGGGCACTGGAATGGGTTGACGGATTGTCCGGCGAGCAGCTGGGCAAAGTGGCCGAGGCGACGGCGCGCGCGGTCCGTATTTTCAACGGCCAGGAATTGCTGCGTTTGGATACCGACGTGCGCGGCTATCTCATGTATTTGGAAAATGTTCGCATTCTCTCGGCGACCCAGCGCGAACTGGTCATTGACCGCCTGATGGCCCTTGAGGCCGACGAGATCGATATCGAACAAGTCAAATGGGTCGTTCTGATGGTGCTCTTCAGTCAGCCCGGCCAAGAATCCGCTTACGCTCAAATGGAAGACCTTGTCTTCGAAGAGCGCTCTGACGCGCTGCATTAGCCGACTTTGAGCAGCAATCTCGTTATCGTGGAGTCGCCTGCCAAGGCGAAGACCATCAAGAAGTACCTGGGGAAGGACTACGAGGTGCTGGCCTCCTATGGCCACGTGCGCGACCTGGTGCCCAAGGAGGGCGCCGTCGACACCGCACACCACTTCGCCATGAAGTACCAGGTGGTGGAGCGCAATCAAAAACACGTCGATGCCATTTCGCGCGCGCTGAAAAAGGCCAAGGCTCTATTTCTGGCGACCGACCCCGATCGCGAGGGCGAGGCCATTTCATGGCATCTATACGAGCTTCTGAAGGACGCAGGCGAGCTCGAGGGCAAGTCGGTGCAGCGAGTGGTGTTCTACGAGATCACCAAGAATTCCATCAAGGAGGCGATGGCCCAGCCGCGCGAATTGTCCGTGGATTTGGTGAACGCCCAGCAGGCGCGTCGCGCCTTGGATTTTTTGGTGGGCTTCAATCTATCCCCTCTGCTATGGAAAAAGGTCCGTCCGGGGCTGTCTGCGGGGCGCGTACAGAGTCCGGCTCTGCGCATGATTTGCGAACGCGAGGACGAAATTGCCGCCTTCGTGCCGCGCGAGTACTGGACCATCGATGCGGAACTCGAGCATTCGGCCCAGAAGTTTCCCGGCAAACTGGTGGAGTACGCCGGCGCCAAGGTCGAACAGTTCAGCTTCACCAACGAGGCACAGGCGCAGGCGGTGGAGCGCACCCTTCGCGAAGCCGCTCAAGGCGTGCTCACCGTCTTAGGCGTCGACCGCAAGCAGCGGCGGCGCAACCCGGCTCCGCCCTTCACCACGTCGACGCTGCAGCAAGAGGCCGCCCGCAAGCTCAGCTTCAGCGCGCAGAAGACCATGCGCGTGGCCCAGCAATTGTACGAAGGCGTGGATATCGGCGAAGGCGCGGTGGGCCTCATCAGCTACATGCGCACCGACTCGCTCAATTTGGCGCAGGAAGCCATCGGACAGATTCGCGACGTCATCGTTCAGCTGTATGGGAAGGAAGGTCTGGCGGACGAGGTGCGGGTCTACAAGACCAAGTCCAAGAACGCCCAGGAAGCCCACGAGGCTATTCGCCCCACGGCGGCCAATATCGTGCCGGCGGACATCGAGAAATTTCTCGAGGCGGATCAGTTTCGCTTGTACTCATTGATCTGGAAACGCACGGTGGCCTGCCAGATGGCGCCCGCCGTGTTCGATACCGTGGCCGTGGAATTGCTGGCGGGCACCCCCGGGGCCGCCAAGGCCGACGCGAATCGCACGGTGCTGCGCGCCAACGGTTCGACCCTGGTGAAGCCCGGCTACATCTCGGTGTATCAAGAAGGCATGGACGATGTCGTTCAAGACGACTCCGATCATGTGCTGCCGCCCATGAAGGAAGGCGACCGGGTCACGCTGGTCGGCGTGGTGCCCACTCAGCATTTCACCGAACCACCGCCGCGCTTCTCCGAGGCGTCACTGGTCAAGGCCTTGGAAGAGTATGGCATCGGCCGGCCTTCCACCTATGCCTCCATCATTTCCACGCTGCGCGACCGGCAGTACGTCGAGATCGAGAGCCGGCGCTTCACGGCGACGGACATCGGCAAAATCGTCAGTCGGTTTTTGACCCAGTACTTCACCACCTACGTGGACTACGATTTCACGGCCAAGATGGAAGACTCGCTGGACGGCGTGGCCAACGGCGAGCAGGAATGGGTCCCGCTGCTGGACCGCTTCTGGAAACCCTTCATCGACCTGGTGAAGCACACCGAGACGTCGGTCAGCCGCGAGGAAGTCGCTCAGGCGCGCGACCTTGGGTCCGATCCCGTGAGCGGCAAACCCATGAGCGTGCGCATGGGCCGCTTCGGACCCTTCGTGCAAATCGGCACCAAGGACGACGAGGACAAGCCGCGCTTCGCAGGCCTGCGCCCGGGCCAGAAAATGGATCAGATCACGCACGATGAGGCCATGGAGCTGTTCAAGCTGCCGCGCAAATTAGGCGTCACGGCGGCCGGCGAGGAAATCATCACCAACGTTGGACGCTTCGGCCCCTACGTGAAGTACGGTCCGAAATACGTGTCGTTGAAAATCGACGATCCTTACGAGATTACACCCGAGCGCGCGCTCGAGGTCATCAAAGAAAAGGAGATCGCGGATGCGAATCGCCTGATCCTGGATTTCCCCGATGCCGGCATTCAAGTGCTGAACGGCCGTTACGGACCGTACATCACCGACAAGGAACGCAACGCGAAAATCCCCAAGGACAAGGAGCCGAAGAGCCTGACCTTGGAAGAGTGCCAGGCCTTGTTGGCCGCGGCGCCGGTGCGCACCTTCGGCAAATGGGGCCGCGGCGCCAAGAAGGGAGCGGCCGCCAAGGCCAAGACCAGCAAAGCGGCGAAGGGCAAGGCTGCCGATGCAGCGATGGAATCGACCGCCGACGCGGGCGCTGCGCGCGCGGCTAAAGGCATGCAGAAGTTGGCGGCCAAGGCGTCGAAGGCCGCCGCCAACAAAAAATCGCCTGGAGCGATTTTTGACGTCGCGCCAGCGACGGCCCGAAGGGCGACCGCCATGGATGGTGGTCGCAAAAAAGCACCGGTGCCCGCCGCGGACCAGCCTGCAGCCGGTAAAGCCGCTGCCAAGCCCGCGTCCAAACCGAAGGCAGCAGCGAAAAAGAAGGCCGCGAAGAAAAAGAGCTAGGGAGAGGTCGCCTCAATGACATCGGCAACTGACTCTCCGAGCGACCAGGCCGCAGTCGTCGAACGCTATCTGCACGCTCTTCACGACCGCATCACGGCGACCATTGAAAGCATCGATACGGTAGCCTTCCGTCGCGATTCCTGGCAGCGACCCGAAGGCGGCGGCGGCGAGAGCCGCGTACTCACCGAGGGTTCGGTGTTCGAGCGCGCGGGAGTTTCCTTCTCGCATGTGCATGGCGCCAAAATGCCGGCCTCCGCCTCCCAAGCGCGCCCGGAAATGGCCGATGCGCCCTTCCAGGCCATGGGCCTGTCGCTGGTTTTTCACCCACGCAACCCCTTCGTACCCACCACTCACTGCAACGTGCGCTTCTTGGTGGCAACGCCGCGCGATCGGCCGCCGGTGTGGTGGTTTGGCGGCGGTTTCGACCTCACGCCGTACTACCCCTTCGACGCGGACGTCCTGCATTGGCACCGTACTGCAGAGGCTGCCTGCCGGCCCTTCGGCAGCGGCATGTATGCCAAGTACAAGGCTTGGTGCGATCGCTATTTTTTTCTTCCCCACCGCGACGAAACTCGGGGCGTGGGCGGCCTCTTCTTCGACGACTTCAACGAGCTCAGCTTCGAGCACTCGTGCAATTTCATGCAAAGTGTCGGCGACCATTTTCTGCCGGCTTTCATCCCCATTCTCGAGCGGCGGATGACTACGCCGTGGCAGCAGCGCGAGCGTGATTTCCAACTCTACCGCAGGGGCCGTTACGTGGAGTTCAATCTGGTCTACGATCGTGGCACCTTGTTCGGCTTGCAGTCGCGCGGCCGGACCGAATCGATTTTGATGTCCATGCCGCCCCTCGCACGCTGGGACTACGACTGGCACCCGGATGCCGGCACGCCCGAGGCCCGGTTGTACGACTACCTGCGTCCCCGCGATTACTTGAACGAACTGTCCGGCCGGCCGTCTTAACCTCGTCGGGTTCAATGGGTTCCGTCCGCTCATGACTATGCGCCGCGCCTTGTGCGCGTTGACTCTGATGGGTTTCGCCGCGGCCGCTGCGCAGGCCGGCGAACTCGATGGCTACACCGGTCGCTTGAAGTACAACGACGACGATCCGGGCACCTATACCTGGGGCATCGAGTATCGCGAACCTCTGACCGATCACTGGTCGGCAAGCTTCGTTTGGCTGAACGAAGGGCATAAACCTCACGATCACCGCGACGGCCAGGCCATGCAGATTTGGTGGCATACCGGTCCGGAGTTGTCAGGATTCGTGTTCGACGCGGGGATCGGCCCGTACCGCTACTACGACACGAGATTACTCTCCTCGGACCCGGACTTCTTGAACCGGCATGGCTGGGGCGCCTTGGGTAGCACCTCGCTGAATTATTACTTCTCGAACAATTGGTTCACGTTCCTGCGTGTGAACGAGGTGCTGACCACCCTGCACTACGATTCGACCTCGCTGTCGGTGGGAGCAGGGTATCGCTTTTCCTTGGACTGGATTCCCCACGATGCCAGCCCCTCCACGGGCGCATGGGCGGCCGATATCATGGTGGGAGAGAGAATCGGCAACACCGCGCACTCGGAGGCCGGCGGCGCCGAGGTCGTCGACGTACGGCGGCAACTCAGCGAGCACTTCACCGTGTCGGCAAGCTTCATCAGCGGCCAGGGCACCTTGCTCAACTGGCGCGATGGCCTGGCTGCGCAGCTCTGGCTGGAGCAGCGTTTGACTTCGCGCTTCACGGTGGGCGTGGGTGCGGGCGTCTTTGTCGTGAGCTCGGACGACGAACTCAAGGACGCCAGCTCACCCTCCAATCTGGCCGCCATGGTTTCCGTCGAGTTGGCCTATGCGTTCACACACAAGTGGGAGACGCGCGTCGTCTGGGATCGCGTCGGAACCGGTGACGACCATGACTGCGACATCGTCCTGGCCGGCGTTGGCTACAAATTTTGACTACGTGCCGGCCAACGATATTTTTTCGATGACACAGGGCAGCGTCTCGTCTCCCAGCGATAGATAGACATGCTGCTCGGCGACGGTCAGGGAAAAAGTCATACGGCGCTCGAGCTTCGCCGCCAGTGAGGCGAGCCAGGTTTGATCCAGAGCGTACAACTCCAGTGCGTCGGCACGATGTATGCGCTCTCCGGCCAGCCGCGCCGCCAATAGCCTCGCATCCTTGTGGGTATACACGACCACACGTGGTGCGGCTTTGCTGGCACGATGCAAGCGCGCGGCTTCGGGGGATCCGACGTCTATCCACACCTGCAGCGCGCCGGTGAGATCCCGAATCGCAATGGTCGGTTCGTCCGGCTCGAACAGGCCGTTCGAGAACGCGATTCCCTCGTCGTACTCGAAACAGTAGGCCAGCACCCGCGTCAGGAAGTACGTTTCGCTTTCGGATGGATGCCGCGCTACCCGCAATTCCAACGGCTGGTAAACTCCGCGATCGGAATTCGCAAGTTCGACATTGAACGTATATATCGTAGCGCCGAGCGCCATGGCGGACCTCTCAAATCACTGTAGCAGACACTGGCGACCGGCACGGTTAGACTTGCGCTTCGGGAGAGGCACAGCGCGTCATGAACTATAGACATATCTACCATGCAGGGAATTTTGCCGACATCGCCAAGCATGTGGGGTTGCTGTATTGCGTGGCGGCGCTGAAACGCAAGGAAGCCGCTTTTTTCGCGTTGGATACGCACGCCGGCCGCGGTTACTACGACCTACAGTCGGCGGAGGCCACCAAATCGGGAGAGGCCGAGCGCGGCATTCAACGGCTGATCGAGACCGGCATCGGCAACCCGGTGTTGGCGGAGTACTTTGGCGCCATTCGCGCCCGCCCCGGCAAACGCTTGGCCCGCTACCCAGGCTCCCCGGCTCTCATCGCCGGCGCCTTGAGATCGCAGGATCGCGCCCTATTCGTCGAGTTGATGCCCGCGGAGGCGCGCGCGGTCGAGCGCGAAATTGAAACCTTGGGACGCGTCAGAACGGAAATCGGCGACGGGTACGCGGCCCTGAAAGCCTTTCTACCGCCGGATGAACGGCGCGGCCTGGTGCTCATCGATCCTCCGTACGAGAGTCTCGATGAGTTGAAAACCATGCTCCAGGCCTTCGATGATGCCTATCGGCGTTGGCCCACCGGCACGTATCTCATGTGGTATCCGATTCGCAGCGCAACTCAACGCAGTTTGGTGCATGCCCGTTTCGAGGCTCTGCGCATACCCAAAATGCTGTTCGCGGATCTCGCGATTCATCCCGACGACGCCGGAGTCGGTTTGGCCGGGAGCGGTCTCATGCTGGTGAATCCGCCGTTTGGAGCCGACGAGTACTTGCTCGATGCCTACACGGCCATTCATGCCGCGGTGGCAACAGGCGATGCAGGTTATGTTGAGGTCTCGCGCCTGACTCCGGAGCGCATGGCGCATTGACCAGTGATTTTCCAATTGAGGAGTGAATTATGGATCCCGATGCATTGCGCGAACAGCTCTTGAAGCTGCACGCAGAACTCGGTGCGGCGCAACGCGTCGACCCGCAGTCGAATCAGTTGTTGGGCGACATCATGGAGGACATCAAGCGTCTGATGCAGCAGCCCGCGGATCCGGCCGCCACGCCCGCCACCCCGCAATCACTGCCCGACCGCCTGGAAAATATCGCGGTTCAATTCGAAGCGGATCATCCAACGCTGGCCGCAAGTTCGCGTCGACTGGTGGATTTGCTCGGTAAGGCCGGCCTGTGAGCTGCGGCCGCTAACTCGTCCAGTCGATGGCGCTCTGGACCTGGGCGATGACCGCCTCAATGGTGCGCTCATCGAAGGCGGACCCGCGCTCCAACACGGCCAGGCTCCCATGGCCCGGCACCGCCTCGATCACGCCCTGATAACCCTGATCGTTGAACCGTTGTTGCCCGCGGGTGGTTTCATGGGTGAGAACCATGACGGTGACCGGCCCGGTGGTCGTCTGCACGACCAGGTGCGGCACTTGATGACCGCGAAATAGGCAACTGCTCGCGTAAGTCACCAGCCCGGCGTCGGCCTTCAGGCGCATATGGGATTCGCCGAAAACCGCGTCGAGTTGCGGCTGCGGCACCGGCACGTCCGTGCGCGCCCACGCGTCCGGCTCCTCAGCCATGTGATTGACCACATCGGCCGCCAGGCTGGAGCCGGGCGCAACCAGCCAAAGGCTGCCGGCAACCACGCAGGCCAATAGCAGACTCGCGGCCGCGGCCAGCCAACGCCGCCGCCGCCGCGGGGATCGCGCCAGGCGAGTGCGTAGGCCGCGCAACCCACGCACTCGCGCGCCCGGCGCGATATCGACCCGCAGAGCGCGATCTAGCTTGTCCTCGAAGCGCTGCACCCGTTCCGTATACTGGGTGCAGTCGTGACAGCCGGCCACGTGCGACCGCATCTCGGCGCTGACCCCATGGGGATCCGCCAAAATCGCACGCCGGTATTGGTCGCAGTCCATCATTCTTGGGAATCCACGCTGATTTCGGGGTCCATGCGGGTGTCTTCGCCGCATAGGGCGCGAAGCTGCTTGCGGGCCCTGAACAATCGCGTAAGTACGGCGGCATTGGTCAAACCCAGTTCAGCCGCGATTTCGGCCGTGGAATAGCCCATCAGCACCTGCAGAACCAAGGGCTCGCGATATTCATCCGGCAGTTTGAAGATGGCGACCCGCAACTCGGCCAGGTCCTCATCGTCGGCCGCGGCGAGCGTGGGCTCTTCCTTGGAAATCAATTCATCCACATCCAAGGTGACAAAGCGCTTGCGCTCGAAGGTGCGCGCGTATTCCCGACGGATAATGGTCAACAGCCAGGGTTTGGCGGAGCCCTCGTCCTGCAGGGAATCCTGGGACTTCCAGGCCCGCAACATGGTCTCCTGCACCACGTCCTCGGCCAAGGCGCGGTCCCGCGACAACCAGAATGCGAAGCGCAGCAGGTCCGGTCGCAGAGACTGGCAAAGCGCCTGAAAGCGAGCGCGCTTTTGATTTCCGCCGACCGGATCCTTCATGTATGAATCAGTACCCGACTTAAGATATCGCTCCTGCGATAGTAGCGCGTTACGATACGGGAATGCGCCGGGTGGGGCACGGCCGGCGGCCGAACGCCCCCCACGGGACCGACTTTGGTCGATTGCGAAGCTTAAGTGGATGTCAGGAGTCACGTTGAGATGACCGGAGATAAGGCCAATTCATTTCCGAATACCCGGATGCGGCGCATGCGCCGGGACGAGTTCTCCAGGCGCCTCATGCGGGAGACGCAGCTCAGCGTCGACTCGCTGATTTACCCCGTTTTCGTGGTCGAGGGGCAAAACCAGCGCCAACCCATCGCCTCCATGCCGGGCATAGAACGCCTGTCGGTGGACGAATTGCTGCGCGAATGCGAGGCCCTGGTGAAGCTGCGAATTCCGGCCATTGCCCTGTTTCCGCTCACGCCGACCGGCAAGAAGTCGCTGGACGCCCGCGAATCCTGGAATCCGAACGGCATCGCTCAACAGGCCGTACGGGCGGTCAAAAAGGAGTTTCCAGCCTTGGGGGTGATTACGGACGTCGCTCTGGACCCCTTCACCACGCACGGGCAGGACGGGCTTATCGACGAGCGAGGTTATGTTCAAAATGATTTGACCGTGGAAACCCTGGTGCGCCAGGCCCGCTCCCACGCCGATGCGGGCGCCGATGTGGTGGCGCCCTCAGATATGATGGATGGACGCATCGGCGCCATTCGCAGTGCCTTCGAGACGGCCGGATTGGTTCATACCCGCATCCTCGCGTATGCCGCGAAGTATGCGTCGAGCTTCTACGGCCCGTTCCGCGATGCCGTGGGCTCGGCTGGTCAACTGGGCGCCGGCAACAAGCACACCTACCAAATGGACCCGGCCAATTCGGATGAGGCGCTGCGCGAGGTGGCTCTGGATATCGCCGAGGGGGCCGACATGGTCATGGTGAAGCCAGGGCTGCCCTACCTGGACATCGTGCACCGGGTGAAGACGCAGTTCGGGATGCCGACCTTCGTCTACCAGGTCAGCGGCGAGTACTCCATGATCATGGCCGCGGCCAACAACGGCTGGATCGACGAACGAGCCGTGGCGCTCGAGGCCTTGATGTCCATCAAGCGCGCCGGCGCTGATGGCATCCTCACTTACTTCGCCAAGCGCGCGGCGGGGTGGTTGGCGCAATGACGGAGTCCGGCGCACCGGATCAATATGGCGTGGTGGGTCATCCCGTCGCGCACAGCTGGTCGCCGTTCATCCATGGCATGTTCGCCCAGGCGACCGCGCAGAACCTGGTGTACCGGCTGTTCGACATCACCCCCGAAAATTATCGCCGCGATACGTTGAAGCTATTCGCCGGCGGCGTGCGCGGCCTCAACGTCACCCTGCCGCACAAGCAGGCGGCGGCGGAATTGGTGAATGAACTCACGCCGCGCGCCATGCGCGCGCAGGCGGTAAACACCATCGCGTTCTTCGAGGATACGACCCTGCTCGGCGACAACACCGATGGTGTGGGTCTGACCGCCGACCTCGAGAACAATTTGCGTATGGACCTCGCGGACAAACGCGTGCTCATCCTGGGTGCCGGCGGCGCGGTGCGCGGGGTATTGGGGCCGCTGCTGGAACGAGAACTCCGCGAGGTGCACGTCGCCAACCGCACACTGCAGAAGGCGCAGACGCTCGCGGACGAATTCGCCGACATGGGAAAGATATCCGGCTGCGAGTTCGCGGATTTGCGCGGACCAGCCTACGATCTCATCATCAACGCCACGTCGGCGGGCCTCTCCGGCGAGATGCCGCTACTGCCGGCGGGCCTCGTGAGCGAAACCACGCTGTGCTACGACATGTCCTACGGCCGCGGCGACACACCTTTCACGCGCTGGGCGAAATCTCTGCACGCCGCGCGAGCGGTCAAAGGCTGGGGCATGCTGGTCGAGCAGGCAGCGGCGTCGTTCGAATTATGGCGTGGAATTCGGCCCAGTACCCCACCCGTGCTCGAAGCCCTGTCACAACATTCCTGAGATGCCGTCCCAGCGCCCCTACGGACGCAGCCTCCGCGTTGCTGCCATCAGCAGGCCGGCGCGTCGCCGCCCAGATAGCCATCCTTGATCTTCACATAGTGGTGGGCGCCGTATACCAGGCGTGCGCGCTCTTCCGGG
>Ga0302310_10000960_pt1 | contig 25364 bp, 19 predicted proteins | sample III_Palsa_N1_2_FD_200451 | JGI IMG/M metagenome (GOLD analysis project Ga0302310, IMG submission 200451) | Peat permafrost microbial communities from Stordalen Mire near Abisko, Sweden - III_Palsa_N1_2 | ecosystem: Environmental > Terrestrial > Soil > Palsa > Peat permafrost | place: Sweden...
CAACCCCAGTTACAGACGCAACCCCACCCCACCCCGCAGTTGTAGCCTTGACCCCACCCCCAGCCGCCGTAACACCCCCCGTCCCCACCAAGATCGACGCAGCTCCTCCCGCACCCCCAAAGCCTGACGCCACCAATCTCGACACCGCCGTAGCCGCCGCCAAAAACGACGCCGCCATCGCCACCGCCAAGGCCGAGGCCGCCATCGCTGAAGCCAAAGCCGCCACCGCCCGGGCCGAAGCCGCCATGGCGACCGCCAAGGCCGAAGCCGCAGTCGCAGAAGCCGCCCTGGCCGCCGCCAGAGCTCAAGCCGCCCTCACCGCCGCTACCGCCGCTGACAAGCCCGCACCCACCGCCTCATCCACCTAAATTTCCCCAAACAGCAAAAGGCCGGCGCACCCGCACCGGCCTTTCTCTATCCTCTACACTCTATCCTCTACACTCTGCTCTTACTGGTTCACCCCGCTAGCCAAAAATCCGCCGTCGATCACCAGTATCTCGCCCGTAACAAACGACGCCGCATCCGACGCCAGGTAGACAGCCGCTCCCACCGTCTCTTCGGTCTTCCCGAACCTGGCCATCGGCGTACGCATCAACAACTCCTTGCCCCGCTCGCTCTCATCCAGCAACTTCTGGTTCAGCGCTGTCCGGAACACTCCCGGCGCGATCGCATTCACCGTCACACCCAGCGAACTCCACTCCACCGCCAGCGACCGCGTCAGAGCGCCCACAGCAGCCTTCGAGCACGCGTACGCCGTCACCTCCTTCAAACTCACAAACATATTCAGCGACGCAATATTGATGATCCGGCCATACCGCTTCTCCAGCATGTGTTTGCCGAATATCTGGCACGCCCGCAGCGTTCCCGTCACGTTGGTATCCATGATGTCCTGCCACAGATCTTCCGGAAAATCGACGGTCGGCGCGCGCTTGATCTTCGCCGCGCAGTTCACCAGGATGTCCACCTTGCCAAACTCGGCGATCACGCCCTCGCACAGCAACTCCAGGCTCTTGCGGTCCGCCACATCCGACGTCAGCCGCAGCGACTTCACCCCCTTCGCCTCGATCGCCGTAGCCGCCTCATCCACCTGCTCCACGCGCCGCGATGTCGCCACCACATCCGCGCCCGCATCCGCCAGCCCCAGCGCCATCGCCAGCCCTATGCCGGACGTCCCGCCAATCACCACCGCCGTCTTCCCTGTCAGATCGAACAAATTCGATGCCATAATCTCTCCGCCTTCGCCTTTTTGGTTGTCATTCTTCGCCTTCTTTGGTTGTCATTCCCGTAGGGAATCTGCGTCTTGCCCTGACTACTTCCCTATTTCCTGCAATATCTCATCCACAATCGCTTCCGGCGGTTTATCGTTCACAATCGTCAACGCATCCGCCGGCTTCTCCAGCGTAGCCAACTGGCTATCCAGCAGCTTCGAATTCATAAACTCATGCTGCCTTGCCGCCAGCCGTTCCGCAATCAACTCCTTCGACCCATCCAGCAAAATAAAGGAGACCGCGCCCTCCGGCATCCCGCTCGCCAGCGTCGCTCGATATTTTTCTTTCAATGCCGAGCAAGCTAGTACCCCGCCCTTACCGCTGTCAAACCATCCCCGCATTAATTCGTTCAATGTCTCCAGCCAGGGCTGCCGGTCGTCATCGTTCAACGCCTGCCCACTCGCCATCTTTTGCTTGTTCGCCAACGGATGATAGTCGTCCGCATCGGCAAACACAGTCCCCGCACGCTCCGCCAGCAATGTGCCGATGGTCGTCTTCCCGGAACCGCTCACACCCATCAACACAACAATCATCCACGCCTCACAACCGATTGCACTCTACGATACCAGCCCCACGACACACAAGACTTCCGCCACAACAAGCTTTGCAGGGACGGGGCTTCAGCCCCGTCATAACACTGTGCTCCCCGAGGACGCGGCTTTAGCCGCTGAGGGACGTTTTCCTTCCCAGAAGGTGCACCCTCAACGGCTAGCCACGAAAGAAGCTACAGTCCCACAAACACAGGCTTGATATGCCGGTCGAACAAGTTCGTCGTCACATTCTTGGCCACCATATCCTCATTCGCCTCCAGCGCCTTCAGATACTTGTCGCCCATCTTCGCCGCCACCTTGAACCCCACATGCAGCAACTGCCGGAAGCTCGGGTTATACGCCGCATTGCTCTGGTCGTGCCGCAACGCCGACGTATACTGCTCGCTCGTCCAACCGCTCACCTCCGCCGGCGTAGGCAGCTTCGCATCGTCGATATCGATCACCGTCGCATACGGCGCCCTCAGCTCATCCGAGTGCGCATACGCCTCCGCATAAACCTCCTTCGCAATCGCCAGCCCATCGCCACCGGCCTCCGCCAGTCCAATCAGCTCCTCCAGCCAGGTCGTCCCCGCGGTCTTCAAATGCACGCCCGCACCAAACTTCTTCACCCCGTCATGGATCGCCTTATAGATCGAAAACTTGTCCGACCCCGAGTGCACGCTCAGCTTCAAGTTCTCCGGCAGCCCGTAGGTCTTGATCGCAAACGCAATCGCCGCCAGGTCTTCCTCAAACTCCTTGGTGAACTGCGCCAGATCGCCGACGTAATCGACACCTTTGTTGAACCGCCCGGTAAACTTCGGCGCAATCGTCTGGATCGGAATCTTCTCGTCCGCAATCGCCGCCAAAATAATCAGCAGCTCCACCGGCGTCTGCGGATAGTCGGTCTCGTCCATCGAAACCTCGGGCACAAAATTCCCCGCACCCTTCTTCTCCACCAGGTAGCGATAGATCTTTCCCGCATCCTGCACCGCCGCCAGAAACTTGTTCGCCACGCCGGTCACAAACGCCGCATCCGTCTTGAACGGCTCGGCAATCCGCGGAATCACCACCTCACCCACCAACTCCGGATGCCGTCCCACAAACGCCGCCACATCCTCCGGCTTGGCCGCCTTGCCAATCTCCTCCGCCACATCCAGCGTAAAGAAGTCGCACGGCGCAATAAACCGGTCCACGGTCTTCAGGTTGATATGGTCGGCATCCAGAAAGTAAGGCTCCGTCCAACCCAACTCCTTGACCGCCTCATCCGCAGCCGCTCGCGTCTGGCTCGGCTCCGAACCGATGATGTTGTGCTCCCGGTTGGACTTATTCCACACCGGCACCACCTCGACACCCAGCTCACCAGCCTTGATACAAGCCGCCAACTGCGCCTTCGCCTGATGCGCAAACCTATCGCCAACACCCACGGAAAACTTCGGCAGCTTCAATCCCATCTCAATCATCTCCAAAATCGACTCAATAGACGAACGCCTCAGCGTCCATCACAGTCTGTCAGGATACCCACAATCAGTCAGACAGCGCAAATCCACGTCAGACAGCCCAAAACCTCTGCGGCCTTTGCGTCTTTCCTGCGCGACCTTTGCGTTTAAGGCTTTGGTCACTCCCCAAACCGCCCCTCATACGCCCACAACCCCAGCCCCGGGTTCGAGATATAAAAAATCTCCTCCCCATCCACCACATTCCACCCATCCACCAGCTTCTCGGGATCATACTTCGCGGTGTACTCCGCCAAATCGCCATACTCAAAATGCACGCTCTCGATCTCCGCGCGAGTCAAATGCCCCGGACAGTACCGGATCGTAAATCTCCCCTCGCTCGACCCATGAATCAAGTGCGCCGCCGCACTCAGGTTCCCGGCTAAATCAGCATCGTCCTTCACCGCCTGCAGCGTCGCCGGAGTCCCGCAGTACCCATACTTCCGAATCAGTACATCGATCTGCTTGTCCTCGCCAAACTCCTTCACCCCCGGCGCCAGCACAATTAGCTCCGCCCCATCCGCCAGCGCCATCCGGGTCCGATACACGCTCTTGTTCCCCAGCCACGTCGAATGAAACTCGTGCGGATCGAGGTAAACTACCGCCTTCTTCATCTCGCGGTCCATCATCAAAAAATTGCACTTCAAACTCAGCTCGGCGGCCCTCTCAAAACACTCCGTATCGTCGCCGATATACATCCCCCGCATCACCAGCTCACCGGCAGCATTCTTGTTCACGACGGTCTGCACATAAACGATCTGCGGCATCATGTGCCCGAAGTGCTCACTCGCATAGTTAAGAATCTTGCGCACCGGCGTATCCGCCCGCCCCATCATGCGCTCCATCCCATACACCGCCCCCAAAAAATGCGAGCGATGAATCCCCATCACCCCGCCCGTCCCCACAAAGATATTCTTCGACCCATTCGCCATCCCCACCACTTCATGCGGCACCACCTGCCCAAACGACAGAATCAGATCAAACCCACCATCCCGCAGCAGCTTATTCACCTGCGCCGGCCACGTGTAGTCGAGCTTCCCTTCGCTCACCTCCAGCATGAACTCGCTCGGCACCTCACCCAGCGTCACAATATCGTTCCGCCAGTCATGCACCCGAAACAACGAAGCAGGTGTCTTCCCAAACATCGTCGCAATCTGGTGAGGCGGCATCGCCGTATGCGTCCCCAGAGCCGGCAACACATCGGTCAGTGCATCCCCATAGAACTCCCACGCCATCTCGGTAAGCTCACCTGACTTCGAATGAAACCGTGTAAAGTCCGGCGGCACACCCAGCACCTTCTTGCGAGGCCCCAGCTTTTCCAACGCTTCAAACAACCCCGCCTTAATCTCAGCAGGAGACATCTCGGTATCGGGCGATCCAGCAGCAAAAAATAGACTCATAGACCATTCATTTTATGCCCGTTCTGTCAGGCAGGCTCCTATAATTCCCAAATGGAGCGCCGCTTCCATCTTTCGCTCGGCCAAACGGTCGTCCTCTACTTCGCCTGCGGCCTCCTTGCGGCCGGCAGTGCCCTTTTCATATTTTCGTATCCACCTCCGGATCAGAATCTCGGAGGCTTAGCCTTCGCACTCCGGACGATCCTGCCGTTCGCCACGTTGGCCATCGGGGTAGTCCTTTGGCTGCAAACCGGCAACCGCCTAAAGAAGGGCATCGCTGATGCCCTCTGGCCACGCGATGAAGTCGTCTCCTTCCGTAGTAGCTTCGACTCCACGCCTTGGCGTACCTCCGTCGGAGTGATGATTGTCAGCTCCTGTATTGTGATGTTGACCGCACCCCATCACCGTGACGCTGGCTGGTTCCTGCTGATCCTGGGGCAGACCATGCTGTACTTGCAATCGTCTTTCCACCAAACTGCGATCTAACACCTCCGGCCATCAACCTTCGCCCCCCATCACCTCCAACCACTGGGGCAGCCGCTAACCCACCGCCCGGAACATCATCCCCCGAAACGGCCTCCCCGCCAGCCGAATCTTCGCCTTCCCGCTGAACGTCCCCGGCACCGGACTCACCGTCATCGCCAGAGGATCAATAGCCTCCGCCGTAAACGTCCCCTTCGGCAGCGGAAACTCATACCAGATCGGCTGATGATCGTCGAAGTAATACAACACCCTCTCCGCATCCTTCCCATCGCGCGAATACACCCTGGCGTTCATGTAATAAGCCTTCTCCTGCGCCTCCAGACCCGGCCTCACGTGCCCTGTACCAGTCTCCTCCACCAACTTCCGCAGAAACCCAATCTGCCCCGGACTCGTCCCTCTCAGCACGCCGCCATGCGACCACCACAGCGTCGGCGTCGCGTTCTCATCCATCGCCGCATCGGGGTCCAGCATCGTCTCGCCGTGCGTCACATAACAGCCGGCCATCACACCCAGCCAGAACCGCCGGGCCATCTCATCGCCGCTCAGGTTCCCCCATCGGCGATTCAGGTTCCCCTCGTACAACACCTCGTCGAACATCACCGGCTTCTTCCAATCCGCCAGGTACGTTGGCGCTGCCTCGAACTTCGCCGATTGCATTGACCCATGCGTCACCCACGGATGCCCATTGTCATACATCACAAGGGAGTAGTGAATCGACCGCAGATGCCCATAAGGGTCCTGCTTCTCCACAGTCTGAAACATCCTGTCGAAGTCCCCAGCCGTCTTCGCCTTCATCAAATCGAACTCATTGGCCATCGACCACCAGATGTTTCTGTAAGCCGACATCCGTGCCAGCACATACCGCAAATACCGGTCGTCCTCCTCGGCCGTCATCGTCGCGTAACCCCACCGGTCATACGGATGAAACAGAATCAAATCCGCCTCGATCCCCAGTTCCCGCAGATCGCCGATCCGTTTCTCGATGTGCGCAAAGAACTCCGGATTGAACCGCGAAAAATCACTCTTCCCCGCTGCATCGCGCGGAAACGGATAGAACGGCGGCTCATTGTGGTTGTACTCATAGCTCTTCGGAAAAACGCACATCCGCAGTTTGTTGAACGGGGCCGCCTTCAGCGTCCGCAAGGTCTGCTCCTGTAGCGCCTCGCTCTGATGCACCCACGCATAGCACGTCGTTCCAAACGGATAAAAGGCCGTTCCATCCGCGTACGCAAAGTGATGTACATTCGCCACGCGCACCGGCCCATGCGATCCCGCTAACGCAGCCGTCGCCGCAAAACTCCCTTCAAGCCCCTCAAGGGCCTTCACATTGCAACTCGTTCGATAGCTCCACGTCCCCACGGCATCCGGCATAAACCGGACCTTATACTTTCCCCCACCGTCATAAAACCCATCCACCACCACCTCGCGCGTCCCCAGCCGAAACACCGCCGTCAGCTTCACCTCCACAAACGGATTCCCCTCCGCAGGCCCATCGAGCCCCACCTCCAAGACCTCCCAAACCGGCACGTCCGCGTGGGCAACACCAGCCGATGCAAACGAAACAGCCCCACTCGCAGCGGCAATCGTCACAGCCGATCCAAGTTTCAAAACATCCCGTCGTGTCATCGAATTCATTTCGAAACTCTATCGCACCCCAATGCCTACCGCACCTAGCCGCGGCAAAGCCTACTTCGCCACCCCGCAAACGCTAGGCGACTACCTCCCCATAGACTTCCATGTCCTGCCACGGCAAGCACGCCCGTAATCTGGCTTCCTGTTACCCGAGTTCCCAAATAAGGTACTAGAAAACAGCAAATCGTCCGTAAAATTAAACATAGTAAAAGCATGGGCTTCACCAGTTTTACTTCTCCCAATATGGCTATCATTGGCTCCAAATTCTCCCGGGTCTTTGCGTCCCTGTGCGCCATGACAGCCGCTCTCGCGGTCATTGGCTGTGGCGTCGGCCCCGTTGAGAGTGGGCTTCCACCTTCCGGAGAAAGCACCACGCAGGCCCTCGTTGGCAAGCTTTACGGCGGTCCCACTCCCCTCGTCAATGCGACAGTCAAGCTTTACGCCACCGGTAGCTCCTCCGGGGGCACCTCCAGCACCAACACCGGCTATGGTGTCGGCACTGAGTTAGCCGAAGCTACCCAGCAGGGCGCCTCCGCCCATCAGGACACCAGCGCCACCGGCACCTTCACCATCCCCGATGGCTACGACTGCCCCGCTGGCCAGTTTGCCTACCTCGTCTCCACCGGAGGCTCAACCGGTGGCAGCTCGGCCAATAGCAACTCAGTCCTCGTCGCCGCTCTCGGTCGCTGCGAAGATCTCTACAATTACAACTCCACTACTGGCGCCTACACCGGTTACAAGCGGTCGAACATCTATATCAACGAACTCACCACCATCGCGGCCGCCTACGCCCTGGGACACTTCTCGTCCGAGGTCAGCCCAGGCTCAGGAGCCTCTACCCAGGTCCTCATTGGTGCCGATGCAGGCAATAACGCTGCGCAGGTCACCGGCGTCTCCACCGGCTGTGTTTCCGGAGTAGGCGCCTGTACCACGACCGCTGCCGCCGGCTTGGCGCACGCCTTCATCAACGCCTCGCTGTTGGTCAACATTTTCACAAACACTGGCACTGCCAACGCGACCGTCCCCGGCAACAGCTCCGCCATCGTCCCGCGGCAGCTCATCAACACCCTTGGCAATGTCCTTATCTCCTGCGTCAATTCCACCGGCGGCACCGCCGGCAGCTCTACAGTCTGCGGCAAGCTCTTCACCGACACCACCATTGGCACGAATGTCCCCTCCGACACCTGGGGCGCAATGGTCAACCTCGCCGCCAACCCCACTCTCGGCGCTTCCTCCACCAACGTCGTTAATCTTTTCAACCTCATCTCGCCCACTCTCGCCATCTACACCCCCTCCTACTCCTCCGCCACAAGCATCAACGACTACTCCATCGCCATCAACTATCCAGCCGCCAGCTTCAGCATGACCTACCCCTACACCGGCGCCACCGACATCAACGACGTCTTCTACGCCGGAAACACCGCAGGCAGCGGCTCCGCGCCGGCCGGCATCGTCGCCTTCAATTACACCCAGGCCACTTCGCCCACCATCACGGTCAACGCCGGTGCCACCAACTCCAGCTTCACCTACACCTACGGCCTCAGCGTCGACGGCCTCGGCCGCGGCTACTTTGGCAACGGCTCAGCCTCCAGCAGCAATGCCGTCGGATACTTCTCCACCAACAGCGGTTCGCCCGGCGCTATCACCACCGCTGCCATCAACACCTCTACTAAGACCGCACAGCTCTCCGTCTACGCCACTGCCATCGACCTCAAAAATCATCTCTGGGCCTTTGGAATATCCGGCAGCGCCAGCGGCCTCTACGAGTGCCCGGCGTCCTTCACCTCCAGCTCCACCTGCACCGCCGAGTACGCGACCACCGGCGCCATCACTAGCGCTGGAGCCCTCCTTGCCGTCGATCCCAATCAGAACATCTGGGACGGCGCCGGACAGCTCATCTCCGTCTTCGAAAACACAGGCACAGCAGCCACCCCGGCTTATGCCAACAACTACGCTTCCGAGTCGTACACAGATCCAGACCCCTTGCTGGGCATAGCCTTTACCGGCGCAGCCACAGCGCCATCCGTCTACGTCTCCGGCTCCAACAGCTATTATCAGCCCGGCCTCGAGACCATCACCACGACATATACCGGGGCCAGCGTCACCAGCTTCACTGCCGGGACCAACCAGTTTGGCGTCCCCTACGAAGGCACTCCCACCTCGACCACCATGTCCACCCCCTACGGCAGCTCCGCCGACGGCCTCAGCACCGTCTGGATCGCCGACTATGTCGACCACGCCATCTTCCAGACCACCCCGGGCGCGACCTCCCCGGCAGCCTACAAGCTCGCCCCCTGCCTCGGAGGTTCAACCACCTGTTCCAGCATCTTTACCTCGCCCTCCGGTGCCACCGACCCCACCTCCGTCGCCGTTGACGCCTCCGGCAGCATCTGGATCACAGCCGTCTACCCCTCCGCTTCCTACAGCGGGCAGGTCGTACAGATCATCGGTTCCGCAGCACCCACCTGGCCGCTGCTCTCCCTCGGCAAGACCGGCGAGCCATAAACCCTCTCCCAACTCGCCGGGGGTTCCCGTTCAGAACAGCGTACTCAGCCTGTCGAAACTCCCAAGAACCGAAAGCAAAGGGAGGAGGGAAAACGTCTTGAGCATCTACCGGTACCCTACTTCCTACTCTCACAACCGGTAAGCCTTCCTCACCAGGTTCACCGTCAGGTCCTGCATCAGCTCAAACGCCTCGCTCTCATCCAGCCTGCCTTCCGCCACCAACCGCGCAAGGAACGCCGAGTCCACCCGCCGAGCCACATCATGCCGCGCCGGGATCGACAAAAACGCCCTCGTATCGTCATTGAAACCGACGGTATTGTAGAAACCCGCCGTCTCCGTAGCCTGCTCGCGGAAACGCATCATCCCCTCGGGCGAGTCATGAAACCACCACGGCGGCCCCAGCCGCAGACAAGGATAATGCCCTGCCAGCGGCGCCAGTTCCCGCGAAAAAGTAGATTCATCCAGCGTAAACAAAATAAAAGTAAAGTTCGGCTCATTGCCATACTTGCTCAGCAACGGACGCAGGCTCCGCACATACTCCGTCGGCGACGGAATATCCGCCCCCTTGTCCCGCCCAAACTTCTCATACACCTTCAAATTGTGGTTCCGTATCGACCCCGGATGCAGCTGCATCGTCAGCCCATCCTCCACGCTCATCCCCGCCATCTCGGTCAGCATCTGCGCCTGAAACAACTCCACATCCCCCGCCCGAGTCTTGCCCGTATAAATCCGCTCATACAACGCCGCAGCCTCGGTCAACGAAAGGTCGGCCGTCAACGCCGTCAGATGCCCATGATCGGTCGCCGTCGCGCCATTCGCCTTGAAGAACGCCCGCCGCTTCCGCAACGCATTCAAATACCCCGTCCACGACGACACATCCTCGCCGCTCACCTCGCCCAGCTTCTCCAGGTTCTCTTTGAACCCCAGGTACTCCGCATCCACCACCGCATCCGGCCGAAACGTCGGCAACACTCTGCCCTTCCATCCGCTCGCCTTGATCTTCTGGTGATACTCCAGCGAATCGAACGCCGCATCCGTCGTCGCCAGCACCTCAATCTTAAAGCGGTCGAACAGCGCCCGCGGCAAAAACTCCGGCGTCTCCAGCTTCTTCGCAATCACCTCGTAGTACTCGTCGGCGTTCTCCTCGCTCAGCCGGTCGGTCAGCCCAAACTGCTCCGCAAACGCATAGTCGATCCACAACCGCGTCGGCGTCCCCCGAAACAAGTAATAATTCTTCGCAAATATCCGCCAAACCTCGCGCGGGTCAGCCTGCTGCTTCCCATCCACCTGCGGAATCCCCAGCGACTCCATCGATATCCCCTGCGAGTACAGCATTCGGAAGATGTAGTGGTCGGGCTGGATAAACAACGCCGCAGGGTTCGGAAACGGCTTATTCTCCGCAAACCAACTCGGGTCGGTATGCCCATGCGGGCTGATGATCGGCAGATCGCGCACCGTCTCATACAACTTCGCAGCAATGCCTCGCGACGTACTCTCAGCAGGAAAAAGCCGGTTCTTATCCAACATGATTCTCAAATCCCTTCGGGCTTCGTGCGCTCGCGCACAGCCCCACGCTGGAAGCCTATCAAACTCCCGGCCTTCACGTTCTTCCTCAAACCTCATCCCTCCACCCTCACACCTCGACAGAAGCACTTGGCAGCGGCTGCCGATGCTGCTCTACTAAAGACTCACCCCATCTGGAGCCCCGCTTGTCCGATCTCCCACCCACGCCCGCGACCATCCTCACCACCGAGCAGTTCCACGCCCGCGTCCACTCCCTCGCCCCCAAAATCGCCGTATTCGACTGTGACGGCACCCTCTGGTCCGGCGACGCAGGCTCCTCCTTCATGCGCTGGACCATGGACACCGGTCTGCTCTCCCGCGACGCCATCGACTGGCTCAACGACCGCTACACCGGCTACCAGCGCGGCGAAGTCTCCGAACTCGCCATCTGCGGCGAGATGGTCCAGGTCTACCAGGGCCTCCGCGAATCCGAACTCCGCCGCGCCGCCGCCGACTTCTTCCTCAACCACATCGAGCGCAACATCTTCCCCGAGATGCTCCAACTCGTCACCGAACTCCAGGCCGCGGGCACCGATATCTGGGCCGTCAGCTCCACCTGCGACTGGGTCGTCGAAGAGGGCGTCAAGCGCTTCAACATCCCCGCCAACCGCGTCCTTGCCGCTTGCGTCAACCTCGAAAATGGCTTCGCTACCGACCGCCTGCTTGACGTCCCCACCGATGAAGGCAAAGTCGCCTCCCTCCGCAACGCCGGCATCACCGCTCCTGTCGCCGTCTTCGGCAACTCCATCCACGATGCCGCCATGCTCTCCATCGCCGCCGCAGCCTTCCCGGTAAACCCCTCCCCCGATCTGCTCCGCCACAGCGCCGCCTCGGGCTGGCCCGTCTACTACCCGGCCTCTGTCGCCCCTCTCATCCCCTGATTCGCACCCACGCGAATCCACCCGTCCGCATCCAACGTCTACAGTGGTGTAGACGTGAAAGAGCCGATCCGCAAACTCAACGGGCATCGCGCCCCACCTCCAACCAAGCCGCTCCGGCATGTCGTCGCTGCTCTGATTCTTCGCGGCAGCGGCGAGCAGCGTGAGGTCTTCATCTGCCAGCGCCGACCCGACCAGCCCATGGGCCTCAAATGGGAGTTCCCCGGAGGCAAAATCGAGCTCGGCGAAACCCCCAAAGCCGCTCTCGCCCGTGAACTCTCCGAAGAACTCGGCATCGCCGCCGATATCGGCGATCACATCACCACCGTCCGCCACACCTACCGCAACGGCGGCGCCATCGAAATCCAGTTCTTCAGCGTTACCGCCTACACCGGAGATTTAGACAACCGCATCTTCCAGGCCATGCTCTGGACCCCCCTCCCCCGCCTGCCCGACTTCGACTTCCTCGCCGCCGACCTCACTCTCATCCGCGACCTCGCGCAAGGCAAGCTCCTCTAGCTCCCACCCAGTGTGGCTGCGGCCTTCAGCTCGCGGAAAACGACCCGGAAACACAGGACACTTAGCCCCGGCGAACCTAGCTGGCCCCGCGAATCCCCTGCCAGAACATCACTAAGCTAAGCCCCACCACGATGACCGCCGTGGAATACGCAATCGCATTGAACCAGCGCCGGTTCGTATGCTTGCCCATCAGTTCTTTGTTGTTCGCCAGCTTCAGCATGAAATACAGCACGAACGGCAGCAGCACCCCATTCAGCACCTGCGACCTGATAATGATCTTCACGTAGTTGTCGTGGTTCGTAATCAGCACCACGCCTGCTCCGCTCACAATCAGCAGCGTGTACAGCCAGTAAAAGAACGGTGCCTGCTTGAACTTCTTGTCTACGCCGCTCTCAAATCCCAACCCCTCGCACACGCTGTACGCCGTCGAGATCGGTAGCACCGACGCCGCAAAGAACGATGCATTGAACAGCCCCGCCGCAAACAGAATGTAGGCAAACTTGTCCGCCAGCGGTTTCATCGCCTGTGCCGCATCCGCCGCCGACCCGATATCGCGGATCCCGTGAGTCCACAGCGTCGCCGCGCAGGCCACAATGATGAACCACGCCACGACATCCGAGAAAATCGACCCGATGATCACATCCAGCCGGCTCGCTGCATACTGCCGCACCGTCGTGCCCTTCTCCACCACCGACGCCTGCATATAGAACTGCATCCACGGAGAGATCGTCGTGCCGATGACGCCGACCACCATGTAGACGTAGTTGTGGTCGCTCCACACGGCGCGCGCCGGCAGCTTCACCGTCTCCGCCAGCGCCTCATGCCACGAGGGCTGCGCCAGCACCCCCGAAATGATGTACGCCACATAGATCAAGCTTCCCAGCAGGAAGATGATCTCCACGCGCTTGTAATCGCCCCATACCACCAGCGCCCACACCGCGAACGCGCAAATCGGCACCACAATGTACTTGTTCCCGTGAAACAACTCCATCGACTCGGCAATCCCGGCGAACTCCGAGATCACATTGCCAATGTTCACGATGACCAGCAGCATCATGACGATAAACGTCATCCGCAGCCCGAACTCTTCGCGAATCAAATCGCTCAGGCCTTTGCCCGTCACCACGCCCATCCGCGCGCACATCTCCTGCACCACGATCAGCGCGATCGTAATCGGGATCATCGTCCACAGCAGCTTGTATCCGTACTGCGCACCGGCCTGCGAGTACGTAAAGATCCCGCCCGAATCGTTATCCACATTCGCGGTAATGAACCCCGGCCCAAGCACCGCGAAGAATAAAAAGATGCTGGTCCGCCACCGCTTCCAGAAGCTCATGCCTTCACCACCCGGTCACCCGGCACGCGGTTCGTCGCGGCAGCGTTGAAGTTCGTCTGCATAAGTTCTCCCAAACGGTCATTGAGCCTTCCACCGAGGCTCCTTCTAGACTAACCCGCCTCACTACCCCGTGGCGTCCTTGGCGATTTCCTTTGCGGCCTTTGCGTTCAAAGCCTTGGCATTGGCTCTTGTCTTTCCCTTACCCCGCGAGCATCCCCCGCACCCGCTCCACAATCTTCCCCACCTGCGCATCATTGCTGTACCCGTCCCGCACCGCCCGCGCCCGCCCGGCTGCCGCGATCCGTTCCCGCGCGGCCTCATCCGGAAGATACCTGCGAATTTTCTCCGAACATTCATCGAACCCGTTAAAAAATACCGCCTCTTCATCCTCCACAAACCGCTTCCTATGTCCTTCAGACCGTTCCGCCAGCAGAAACCCCCCGCACGCCGCAATCTCAAAGCTCTTATGCACAAACTCATCCTGGTTCGAGTGCGTCAGAAAACTCAGGTTGATCTTCGACCGCCAGATCGCCTCGCGATACTCCTTCAAATAAAGCTCGCTGTTGGTATAAAGCGCGGCAGTCGCCTCCGCGCTCAGCCGCTTCTTCCACTGCGCGTCCCCCGAGATCACCACCGGGAACCCGCACTCCTTCCACAGCCGCGTCAGAAACGCGGGACGGTCGTCGTACGATGTCCCGATAAACGAAACCCCCCGCCCCAGCGGCAAGTCCCGCTCCTTATCGCTCCATCCCGCCGGCGGAGGATAGTGGATCGTCGGCTCATACGCAGTCTGTATCTTGATCACATCCCGCGCCCCGTTCGCGCGATAATCCTCAACATTCTTGTCCCGCTGCACCGCGTGCAGATCGAAGCGCGGAATGCTCTGCATATACAACCGCCAGCCCGGGTCACGGCGCGGCCCAAACGCATTGTCGATCATGTAGCTCACGCTCGCTATGCCCATCTCCCGCAGCTTCTCCAGCGTCTCCGGCCGCAGCGCCAGCAGCTTGTCCGCCCAAAAGACATCCGGCTTCTCCCGCTCCGCCATCGCCAAAATATCGCGGTTCAGCCGAGACACCCACGGCCCCGCCTGCGCGCGAAAAGACACCTTCCGCAGCAACGGATGGCGCGGCTCATATTCATACGCGTTGATCGCAACGACACGGTGCCCCAGCCGCTCCAGCGCCCACAGCCGGTACTGCGACGAATCGTTCGGCGACAGTCCAGCCGCATACAGTATCTTCAGCGGTCGCGGTTCACTCATGCTCCTCAACCTTCACGCAGTTGCGCGATCACCTGCTCGGCGTGAATCACGCCAGCGATACGCCTATCGTGGTTCACCACCGGCAGCGATCGCAGGTTGTACTTGTCGAACATCTCCGCCACATGCTTGTCGCTGTCCTTCAAGCCGCAGCTCACCAGATGCCCTTCAGACAGCGTCATCAACTCCATACCATGCTCCGCCAGCAACAGCCTTGTCAGCGCCACAACGCCTTTCAGATGCTGCTCCTCATCCAGCAGATACACCTCGGTAATCGTGTCCGCATCGCCTTCAAACGCCCGCAGTGCGGCGATCGCATCGGCGACCGTTCCCGCGGCCGCCACACCCACAAAATCCGTCGTCATCTGCCCCGCAGCGCTGTTGGCCGGGAACTCCAGCAACTCCTCCACCTCATGCCGCTCCTCCGGCTCCATCTCATCGAGAATCGCCTCGCTCTCTTCATCCGAAAGCTCACCCAGCAGGTCCGCCGCCGCACCCGGGTCCATCTCCTCGATAATGTCCGCCGCATGTTCCGACTTCAGCCCCTGTAGCAGTGCCTTCTGCATCTTCGGATCGAACTCTTCCAGCGTCTCCGCCGCAGTCTCCTCCGGAAGACTCGTAAAGATCGCCTCCCGTTCCGACGGAGCCAGCTCTTCCAAAATCGCCGCAATGTCCGAGGGATGCAGCTTCGCCAGGCGGTCCTGCTCGATCTTCAACCGCACCCGCCGCGCCGGATCACGATCGATCAAATCCACAAACTCCCACGGAATCACCCGAGTCCCGAACCGCTTCGAGATCGCCTCCACAGCCGTCACCGGCAGCCCTTTGAACAACCGCCGCACCGCTCCGCGCGTCCCGACCTCGACCTCCTCAATACGCAACCCCTGCGCATGGCCGTTCGTCCCACTACGTTCCCAGGCCAGGTTCACATCGTTCACCCGGACCACCTTCCGTCCGTCCACGTCGATGATCTGCTGGTCCAGCAGATCGCGCTCCAGCAGCAGATAATGCTCCAGCTTCGGCGTCCTGGTCGGCTTCGACGCCGCCCGCAGCACCTTGTCCTCCGGATTCGGCACACCCACCTGGTCAACCGCCAGAAAGGTCGACCTCTTCTTCCCGTCGCCACTATGCTTCAGCACAAACGCCAGCACATGCGCCGCATCCTGCCTTACATCCACGGCAAACTCGTGTACCCGTCCGCAGGGCTGACCGGAGTCATCCACCACAGCCATCCCCACAAGGGTAGACACGCTCGTCAGCACTGGCTTCAAATCGCTCATCTCTCCCTTAACCTACCACCTGCGATCAGGCCTCAACTGGCATCTGGTATCTGGCAACTGGCATCTGGCATCTGGACGCCTCACCCGCTCTCGCCCGCACCCCCACAAATGCAAAGAGCCAACGCCGCAGCGCTGGCTCCCGCTCGCAACCCAAGCCTACTTGCCGAAGTCCACAGTCGGCGCAACGCTGTTCGCCGGATTGCCCTTGAAGTACTCATTGCGATAATGGAACCCAGCGAAATTCGCCCATATACTATTCGGAAACTGCCGCACATCGACGTTATAAGCCTCCAGCGTCTTGTTATACCGCTGCCGTTCCACCGCGATCCGGTTCTCGGTCCCTGCCAGTTCATCTTCCAGCCGCATGAACTGATCGTTCCCCTTCAGGTCCGGATACTGCTCCTGCAACCGCAGCAGCGGGCTGATCGCCACACTGAGCTGGTCGTTGGCCTTGATGCTGTTCGCACGGTCAGAACCCGCCGCAATCACACCGGCGCGCGCGTTCGCAATGTTGGTCAACACGGTCGATTCTTCTTTCACATAGCCCTTCACGCTGGCCACCAGGTTCGGAATCAAATCCATCCGCCTCTGTTGTTGCACATCTACCTGCGAGTAAGTCTGGTCGACCTCCTCATTCAGTGAAACCATCTGGTTCTTCGCCGAAACGTAGCTCCCGCCCACGATCAGCAACACCACCACCAACAATCCAACCACCCCAAGCGCTATCCAAGTACCTTTCATCGTCGATCTCCCATTCCCTTCAATCGTATTCATCGTTTGATGTCCCAGTTCCACAACCCGATTCGTAACTCCAGCTTACGCCGCTCTACCAATCGCCACTAGCTCCGCCGCCGCCCGATCCTCCGCCAAACCCGCCGCCAAAGTCACCGCCTCCACCACCACCGCCTTCATCACTGCCGCCGCCAAATCCGCCACCCCGACCGCCGCCAAACCCGCCGCCCATCATGTTCCCCAGCAGGAACCACAACCACCCGCCGCCGCCCCGCCCGCCACCACCGCGCGAGATCACGGCGATCACAATGATAAGCAGGAAGATCAGCCGCAGGTTCAACCCATGCGGCTGTGGAACATGCATCGAGTGATACACCGGAGCCTGCACCGGCGCATCCAGCGTCACACCCGCATCCTGTGCAATCACATTGCCCGCCTGCTGCACCGCGCTCAGCGCAGCCGCTCCGTAATCATGCTCCTGCAACTGCGGCTTCACGCTGCGCAGGATGTCGCCGACCTTGGCATCGTTCAGAATTCCCTCCAGCCCATAGCCCACTTCGATACGGTCCTTATGGTCCTGGATAGCGAACAACACAATCAAACCCTTGTCCGTTCCCTTCGCCCCCACCTTCCACTTGTCTTCCAGTTGCGTGGAAAACTCCTCGATCGGCGCCCCATCCAGCGAGTTGACCGTAACCACCAATACCTTCGCATGGGCCTTCTCCCACAACTGCCCGCACAGCTCTTCCATAGCCTGTTTGGAAGCCGGATCCACCACCCCCGCAAAGTCGTTCACATAGCTGGCCGGCTGCGGCAGCTTGGCCACCGACTCCGCGCGGGCACCGCCCAGAGCGGCCGCCACCACCAGAAAACTCCCCAACACCCTGCGCATCAAGCTCACGAAGCTATCCTACGCTCCCAGGCCCTCTCAGGTTCCATAGGCGAAGCACCTGTGTCTGGCTTCCTCTGTATTCTTGTTCAGGAGACCGCATGAATCAACCCCTTCCCGCCCCACCCGTCGCGCCCCCCGAACCAAAGACCCTTGATATCCACGGCACTACCCTCCGCGACGACTACTCCTGGCTCCGCGACAAAGGCTCCCCCCGCGTCACCGAATACCTCAATGCCGAGAACACCTACACCGCCGTCGCCATGGCCGGTACCGAAGCCCTCCAGGCCCAGCTCTACACCGAAATCCTCTCCCACATCCAGGAAGACGACGTCTCCGTCCCCTACCGCGACGGCGCCTGGGAGTACCTCACCCGCACCGCCAAAGGCCTCCAATACGCACGCTATTGCCGCTACCCAACCGGCCATCCGGAGGCAGAGCAAACCATCCTCGACGTCAACGCTCTGGCAGAAGGCCAACCCTTCATGTCCCTCGGCGCCATCGCCGTCAGCCCCAACGGGCAACTCCTCGCCTACACCACCGACAACACCGGCTTCCGCCAGTACACCCTCCACATCCGCGACCTCGCCACCAACACCGAACTCCCCGACACGGCCCAGCGCGTAGGCTCCCTAGCCTGGGCCGCCGACTCCGCCACGCTCTTCTATACCACCGAAGACGACACCACCAAACGCCAGGACCGCGCCTTCCGCCTCACCCTCGCTCCTCAACAGACCCCCGCCGTCGAAGTCTTCCACGAACCCGACGAACGCTTCAACCTCGGCCTCGGCCGCACCCGCGACCGCAAATACCTCCTCCTCGAAGCCGGCTCCCACACCACCAGCGAGTGCTGGTTCCTCAACGCCACCACCCCCACTGCCGCCTTCACCCTCATCGCTCCCCGCATCGACGACGAAGAGTACACCATCGACCACCGCGACGGCTTCTTCTACATCCGCACCAACCAAGGCGCCGAACAGTTCAAGCTCGTCCGCACCCCCGTCACCAGTCCCAACCGTAACAACTGGCAGGATATCCTCCCCGAAAACAAAGACGCCCCACTCGAAGACTTCGACCTCTTCCAAACCTTCCTCGTCGCCAACTACCGCGAGCGCGGCCTCCCTATCCTCCGCGTCTTCGCCCTCGACCGGCAGGGCCTTCCCACCAACCCTCAAGACATCCGCTTCCCTGACCCCGCCTACACCGCCTACTCCGACGTCAACCGCGACTTCGCCGCCACCACCTTCCGCTACTCCTACCAGTCCCTCGTCCGCCCAGCCTCCGTCTTCTCCTACGACATCATCACCCAAGCCTCCACCCTCCTCAAGCAGCAGGAAGTCCCCGGCAACTTCGACGCCGCCAAATACGCCTCCGAACGCCTCTGCTTCAAAGCCCCCGACGGCGTAGAAGTCCCCATCTCTTTGGTGTACCGGCGAGACAAGTTCCACCTCGACGGTCAGTCGCCGCTCTACGTCTACGGCTACGGCTCCTACGGCTACGCGCTCCCGCTAGGCTTCTCAGCCAGCCGCCTCGCTCTCCTCGACCGCGGCCTGGTCGTCGCCTACGCCCACATCCGCGGCGGCGGCGAGCTCGGAGACCCCTGGCACGACGCCGGCAAGATGATGCAAAAGCGCAACACCTTCACCGACTTCATCGCCGCCACCGAGTTCCTCATCGCCCAAAAATACGGCGACCCCCACCGCGTCGCCATCGAAGGCGGTTCCGCCGGCGGACTCCTCATGGGCTCAGTCACCAACATGCGTCCCGATCTATTCACTGCCGTTCTCTCTCACGTCCCCTTCGTCGACATGATGAACACCATGCTCGATGCCACCCTCCCCCTCACCGTCGCCGAGTACGAAGAGTGGGGCAACCCCAACTTGCCCGATGCCTTCAACTACATGCTCAGCTATTCCCCCTATGACAATCTCGTTACAGGCACTTACCCCGCCATGCTCGTCAAAACCAGCCTCAACGACTCGCAAGTTATGTACTGGGAACCCGCCAAGTACATCGCCAAACTCCGCACCTTAAAGACCAACCCCACCCCGCTCCTCCTCCACATCAACATGGACGCCGGCCACGGCGGCGCCTCCGGCCGCTACGACTACATCAAAGAGATCGCCTTCGACTACGCCTTCCTGCTCACCCAACTCGGCGTCGAAACCAAGTAGATACAATCGGGAACGACCGGCCACAGCCCACCAGAGTCCCCAGGAGCCTCCATCCATGTCCCTTCGTCGCATGGCCCTTCTGCTTGTTCTCTCCACCCATCTCGCCCAAGCCGCCACGCCGGTAGACGCCAAGCCCCCCGTCTACCATCCTCTGCACGGCTCCCGCATCCTGTGGGACAAATTCGGCGTCCCGCACGTCTTCGCCAAGTCCACCTCCGATATGTTCTATTGCTTCGGCTATGCGCAGGCCGAAGCCCACGGCGATCTCCTCCTCCACGTTCTCGGCGGCTCCCGCGGCCGTGGAGCCGAGTACTTCGGCCCCGGCATCGACGACGCCAACCTCAAGACCGACCGCTGGATATGGACCAACGAGATCCCCATCCGCTCCGTCCAGTGGCTCGCCCAGCAGACCCCGCAGTTCCGTCACGATCTCGACGCCTTCGCCGCCGGCATCAACGCCTACGCCGCCGCCCATCCCGAAGCCCTCGCACACGAAGTCCACCAGGTCCTCCCCATCACCGCCCTCGATCTCATCGAGCACGAACAGCACTTCTACAACTTCGAGTTCGTCGCCGGCCGCTCCCTGGCAATCCCTTCAGGACGCGACACCGCTGATCTCCTCACCCCCACTCTCAGCGGCTTCGAAAACACCCCCGAAGATCTCGCCGACGGCTCCAACGGCTGGGCCATCGGCCCCTCCCACTCCACCAGCGGTAAGGCCATGATGCTGCTCAACCCGCATCTCGCCTGGGGTGGCGAGCAGACCTACTTCGAGGTCCAGCTCACCGCTCCCGGCATCAACCTCTACGGCGCAACCCAGCTCGGTGTCCCCGCCCTCCGCTTCGTCTTCTCCGACTACGTCGCCATCACCAACACCGTCAACACTAACAACGGCCACCTCCTCTACCGCATCACAGAAGCCCCCGGCGGCTACAAGTTCGACGGCAAAGTCCTGCCCTACACCAGGGCCTCCTACCCCATCAAGGTCCTCCAGGAAAACGGCACCTACACCACAGAGAACATCGAGGTGCTCAAGACCGTCCACGGCCCCATCATCCGCCGCGACGACGGCGTCCCGATCGCCCTCTACGCCGCCGGCCTCGATAAACCCTTCCTCCTCGAGCAGGTCTACAAGATGGGCACCTCCCACAACTTCGCCGAGTTCCAAACCCAGCTCAAGCGCCTCCAGATCCCCATGTACAACATCATGTATGCCGACCGCGACGGCCACATCGAGTACCTCTTCAACGCCCCCGTCCCGCGCCGCTCCGAAGGCGATTGGGCTATGTGGGACAAGCCCGTCGCCGGCGACACCTCCCGCCTTCTGCCCACCGGAACCCTCACCTACGAAGAGCTGCCCAAGGTCATCGACCCGCCCTCCGGCTACGTCCAGAACTCCAACGAACCGCCCTGGGACGCCGCGTGGCCCACCATGCTCAACCCCAAGGACTACCCACCCTACATCGCCCCCATCTGGCCCTACTTCCGTTCCGACCGCGGCCTCCGTATGCTCTCCGAAGACCCCAAAATCAGCTACGACATGCTCCTCCAGAAGAAGCTCTCCACCCGCTCCGAAGCCGCCGACCGCCTCCTCCCCGACCTTCTCTCAGCAGTAGCCAGGTACGGCACACCCCGCGCCAAACAGGCCGCAGCCGTCCTCAAAGCCTGGGACCGCCAGACCGACGCCACCTCCAAAGGCGCTCTCCTCTTCTGGAACTGGGCCACCCGCTTCGGCATGCCCGCTCCCACCGCCGCCTCCGTCCGCAACTTCGCCGTCCCCTACGTCCTCGACAAACCCCTGACCACCCCCGCCGGCATCGAGGACCCCGCCGCCGCAGCCGCCATGCTCGACGCCGCCGCAACCGAAACCACCAAACTCTACGGCGCAATCGACACCCAGTGGGGCAGCTTCCTCCGCCTCCAGATCAACAACCAGAGCGACGGCGACACCAACGTCCCCCGCGGCCCCGCGCTCAACGGCGTCGACCTCCCCGGCAACGGCGGCCCCGGCGCCATCGGCATCTTCCGCGTCGTCACCCCCGGCCCCCTCAAGGACGGCATCGCCACCCCCATCCACGGCGACGGCTTCACCATCGCCATGCAGTTCTCCCAGCCCATCCAGGCCAAGGTCCTGGTCTCCTACGGCGACTGCTCCCAACCCAACTGCGCCCACCACACCGACCAACTCCCCCTCTTCGCCAAAAAACAGTGGCGCGACGTCTGGCGCACCCTCCCCGACATCGAAGCCCACCTCGAACGCACCGACACCTTCTAGCTGTCGAGCTGAACCTACCCCTCCACCGCCTCCATCACATCTCCCTCACCCGGCGCCAGAAACAAGTTCGTCTCCAGCCCATGCTGCCGGTCATACAGTTCGCGGTACCGCCCCTGAGAAACATAAAGCTCCTCATGCGTCCCACGCTCCACGATCAACCCCTGCTCCACCACCAGTATCTGGTCGGCCTTCCGAATCGTCGATAACCGATGCGCGATCACAAACGTCGTCCGGCCCTTCATCAAATAGCTCAGCCCGTGCTGAATCATCGCCTCCGACTCCGAGTCCAGCGAGCTCGTCGCCTCGTCCAGAATCAATATCCGCGGGTCCGCCAATATCGCCCGTGCAATCGAGAGCCGCTGTCTCTGCCCACCGGACAGCTTCACCCCGCGCTCGCCCACGATCGTGTCATAGCCCTCCGGGAACCGTTCCGCAAACTCATCCACCCGCGCAATCTGGCACGCCTTCATCAACTCTTCTTCCGTAGCCGCCGGCCTGGAGAACTTAACATTCTCCCGGATCGTCCCATCGAACAAAAACGTCTCCTGCAACACCACACCCAACTGCTGCCGGTAGCTGCTCAGCTTCACCGTCGCAAGATCGTTGCCATCGACCAGCACCGCCCCACTCGTCGCCGTATGGAACCCGCACACCAAGCTGATAATCGTCGACTTCCCCGACCCGCTCGACCCCACCAGCGCCGTCACCGTCCCCGGCTTCGACTCAAAGCTGGTCCCATGCAGCACCGGCTTCCCCGCCTCATACTCAAACACCACATCCTCAAACACCACATCGCCGTTGATCGTCCCCAGTACCGTCCTGCGTCGCGGCTCCGAGTCCTCTTCGCTCTCCGCCATGATCTCCGTCGTACGGTCCAGCCCCGCCAGCGCCTCCGTCAACTGCGTCCCCACCGAAACCAGCTGCACGATTGGCGCAATCATAAACGCCAGCAACATCGTGTATGCCACATATTTGCCCGCGTCCAGGCGTCCCGCAGCGACCTCGTGCGCGCCCATGTACATGATCAGTCCGCCCACCACACCCAGCACTACGGTCGACGACAGCGTCATCAGCGACTGCGCCGTCAAGGAGCTGATCACGTTATCCAGCAGCCGCTGCACCCCTCCCGCGAATACCCTCGCTTCGCTCTCTTCCGCGTGATACCCCTTCACCACACGTACTCCGCCCAGCGACTCGGTCAGCCTGCCCGTCACCTCCGCATTGATCTTTGCCCGCTCCCGGAAGATTGGCCGTATCGTCTTGAAGGCCTTCTGCAGAATCACCCCAAACGCCAGCAAAATAAAGAACGTCAAAAGCGTCATCCGCACATTGAGATAAATCAGAGCGCCGAACGCAATAATCGCCGCCAGAATCCCGCCCACGAAGTCCATCAACCCAGTCCCCACCAGGTTCCGCACTCCTTCCACATCGCTCATGATCCGAGCCACCAGTGTTCCGGTGCGGTTCTCGTCATAGAACGACACAGGCAGCCTGCCGATATGGCTCTGCACTTGCTTCCGCAGGTCCGAGATCAGCCTCTGTCCTTCCGTCGACAGCATCTGTGTCAGGGCATACGACGTGATCGCCTGCATCGTCACCGCACCCGCCACCGACGCGATGATGTACTTCAGCTCCCCCATCCGGTGCTGATACAGCACATGATTGATAAACGGCGCCGACGAGATCGGCAGCACAAACCCGCACAACCGGTTCACCACCATTAGCAGGAAGCTTCCACCGATCAGCCAGCGCCGCGGCTTCACCAGCTTCCAAACCTCGGGCAATACCTTCTTCAACGGCGGTTTAGGCCTCTTCTTCGTCAGATCCGCTCCAACCGCGCGCCCCGTCCCACGCGCAGGCCCATCCGCCGTACGCATCCCGCCGCTCATCCCGCCATGTCCCATGCTTCCCATTAATATCCTTTAGCTATCGCTCATTCGATTCACGCCAACGCCCGCACGACTCAAACAACCCGTGCCCTCCGCGCCGCAATAAACGACCGCACGCACAACACCACAAACACCAGGCAAACCAACGCCACAGTCACGCGCTCGTCAAATGCCAACGGATCAGCCGCAATCGCCGCCGATCCATGCACCGCCGTCACCACCGCGCGGATGCCCGTGATCAAAAACCCAATCAACCCAAACGTCACCGCGATGTGCATCCAAAGCATCCGTTTCTTCGCATCCTCCGAGCTCGCCAGCAACCCACTCACCAGCAAAATCAATCCCACCCCCGCCGGATGCAGCGCAGCCATCTCCGCCCGTCCCGTCGCCATCCAGAAGCCCAGGCTGATTACAATCAGCAACACCCCAAACAAAATCGCAACCTTCGCCATCATCGCTCCTCATCCTTGTCTTTCCTAACCACTAATCACTAACCACTAACCACTGCCTCTAAGCTGCCGCCTTCCGAATCTCCGCCTCTACCTCACCCACCGTCCACTCATTCGTAGGATAGAACGCCGCCACCCTCCCATCCTTCCCAATCACCAGCGTAGACAGCGAATGTTGCAGCGTACCGTTCTCTCCCGGCGTCACGCCCAGGTCGAAGAACTCCTCCATCTTCGCCATCTCCGCCGCCTCCGGAGCCGCAAAGTCCCAGTGCGCAAACGTCTCCTTCGTATACAACCCCGTATAAGCCTCGCCATAACTCCGCAACACCTGCGGCGTGTCGTACACCGGATCGAAGCTCACGCTCAACAGATGCGTCTCCGTATACAGCTTCTTATCCGTGCATAGATATTTGTCGATCGCCGCAAAATTACGGCTCATCTTCGGGCAATAATCCGCCAGCGGACACCGCGTATAGATAAACGTCATCACCAGCACCTTGCCCTTGAACTGCCCCAGCCTGATCTTCCTCCCCGACTGGTTCAGCAGCGCAAACTCCGGCACCATGTCCCCCGCCGCGGGCACGTGATACTGCATCGCCGGCTTGTAGTCCGGCTTGGCCTGCGCAATCACGACAATATCCGTCAGCCGCATATTGACCGGATCATCCGCGGTCCCCTCCGCCAGCAGCGTCGCCGTAATCCTGTCCCCCGCATGCAACTCGCTGGCCACCGTCGGATCGGCCAGCTTATACGACATCGTCATCGCCTCCATGAACCCCGGAATCGTCTCCGCATCCAGCTCAATCTTCCC
>Ga0302310_10000963_pt1 | contig 25314 bp, 20 predicted proteins | sample III_Palsa_N1_2_FD_200451 | JGI IMG/M metagenome (GOLD analysis project Ga0302310, IMG submission 200451) | Peat permafrost microbial communities from Stordalen Mire near Abisko, Sweden - III_Palsa_N1_2 | ecosystem: Environmental > Terrestrial > Soil > Palsa > Peat permafrost | place: Sweden...
TGCCGTTCGACCAGATCACCGCCGCGAACGTGAACAATCTCAAACCGGCATTCGACTATACGAGTGATCTATCACAGGGACATGAGGCCGCGCCGATCGTCAACGGCAAATACATGTTCGTTACCACGCCCATGGATCATTTGATCGCCATGGACGCCACCACTGGCAAAGTACTTTGGAAGTACGATTACCCCATCGACCAGAAGGCGCTCAAGACCGTCTGCTGTGACGTGGTCAATCGCGGCGTAGCGCTCTATGACGATATGGTCTACATGGGAACGCTGGGGAATCACATCGTCGCGCTCGATGCCAAGACCGGCGAGGTGAAGTGGGATACCTCGCTCGCGCCTCCCGGCGTGGGTTACTTCATTTCCGGCGCACCGCTGGTGGTGAACGGCAAGGTCATTATCGGTGACGGCGGCGGCGAGTATGGCTCGCGCGGCTTCCTGGTGGGCATGGATGCCAAGACCGGTAAAGTGGAATGGAAGACCTGGACTACGGCAGCTCCGGGCACACCCGGTGGCGACACCTGGCCCAAGGGCGCGTACAAGACCGGCGGCGGCAACCCGTGGATCACGGGCACCTACGATCACTCGACCAATACTTTGTTCTGGGGTGTGGGCAATCCCGGCCCCTGGCTTGCAACCCTGCGGCCCGGCGCCAATTTGTATACCGACTCCGTATTGGCGTTGGACCCCAACACGGGCAAGATCAAGTGGCACTATCAGTGGACGCCGAACGACACGTGGGACTACGACGGAGCCAACGAGACCGTCATGACCAACCTGACCTACCAGGGCAAGGCGTACAAGGCATTGGTGCATGCCGATCGCAACGGTTGGTTCTATGCAGTGGATCGCACCAACGGCAAGCTGATTTATGCCGAGCCTTTCGTGCACACAACGTCCATTGCCAGCGTGACGAACGATGGCGTCAAAGCGAATCCCGACATCGTGCCCACGGTGGACAAACAGGTGTTCGCCTGCCCCAGCTTCTTAGGCGGCAAGAATTGGTGGCCGATCTCCGTCGACCCGCAGACTCAGATGGCCTACATCCCGACGCAGCACGCGTGCATGGATATCAAGGGCGCCGCGCCCGTTGCCTACAAGGCAGGACTTGCGTTCTTGGATGAGAGCTTCGAAGTCAAACACGATCCCACCGATGATCACTGGGGTTCGGTGCAGGCCGTGGACCTCAACACCGGCAAACAGGTCTGGCAGTACGAGCAGCATTTACCCTGGGCGGGCGCCACGCTCGCCACCTCCGGCGGCCTGATGTTCAGCGGCAGCACGGACGGTCACTTCATGGCGTTCGATGCTAAAACCGGCAAGGTGCTGTGGAAGAGCCCCGACCTGACCTCCGGCGTCATCGGAGTGCCGACCACATACGTGGTCGACGGCAAGCAATATGTGGCTGTGTGGGCCGGCTGGGGCGGTGCGGGCCCCATCTGGGGTGGCCAAATGGCGAATGACCCCGAGGTCAAATCGATTCCGAAAGGTGGCCATCTGTATGTCTTTACGCTGTAACCGCATGCGGTCAGCGCTGATGGCAAGTATGGTTCTCGGCGCGGTGGTCAGCCACCGCGCCGAAGCCACGGACGTCCTGAACGTCTGCATCGACCAAGCGAATCCAACGGCGGCCACCGACCTACGGGTCGCCATGGCGGTGGCCAAGACCCAAGAGTTGGAACTCCATCAAGTACCCTTCATGGGTATCGGCAAAGGAGACGACGGGTTCCCCCCGAGTCGGTTCGCCAAGATGGCGGAGACGGACTGCGAACTCATCATGGGCTTTCCGGTCGACGTCACCAACCCGCACCTGCCGGCGAATGTGCACGCCACTCAAGCCTATGCCAGCACCGGCTTCGTGCTGGTACGCCGCGGCGGCTCGAAGGCCATGGCGCTCAGCGATTTTCCGAAGGGTAGCGAGGTCGGTATCGCGCAGCTCGATACCTATGCCGGCCTTCTGTACGGCCTGCACCCGAATATCGCCATGCATGTCTACGCCCAGGAAGAGGACATGTTGGCCGACCTTGCCGCAAAACGCATTGCAGTGGGCGTAGCCTGGCAGCCCACGATCGAGGCGTACGAGGCCAGCCACCCCAAGTTCAAGACGCTCGATCTAGAGGCACTACCGGAGAAGCACATGGTATGGAACCTGGTGGCGCTGTACGCGCCCCGTGCCCAGGTGGCCGCTGATCACTTCAACCAAGGGCTGCAAGCACTGCAGAGTACCGCTGCCTTGAGGCCTCTGGTAGCTCCGTATCAGCAGGCGGCACCCGTAAAGGCGCAGCCAACCTCAGCGCGCTGGGCAGAGCCGCATCTACAGCCCGCGGTCGCGTGGAGAGACGCGGACGGCTTCGGCAACGGCGACCGTCTCATGATGGTGAGCGACACAGCCAAGCCCACCCCTAGGAACAGTGCCAAGGCACCGGCGCTGTACACCGAAGATCAGGCCACCAAGGGCGAACTCGCGTACTACCAGAATTGCTCGATGTGCCATGGACCGAAACTGGATGGCCAGGAAGGCGGCTATTCGGGACCCGCCCTAGTGGGTAAAGATTTCGCCGATCCGAGCTACGATTTTCACGTCAGCGACATTTTCAATTTCGTCGCGAAGCAAATGCCGGCCGCCACGCCAGGCAGTCTGCCACATGACGTGGACGTGCAAATCATGGCATTCATCTTGAAGAAAAACGGCTATCCGGCCGGCGCGAAAGAATTGGTATACGAAGAGGCCGAAAAGTCGCGGGTCCCGATCCGCTATCACGGCAAGTAAGCAACACCACGAAGGAGACTGACATGAGTGCACAAATTCGCCAAGCGGGGGACACGGGCGCGATTCGCGCGAGTGCTTCCTTTGCCGCCCATTTGAAAACGCTGGAAAAGACCATTCCGCTGCGCGCCCGCTATGAAAATTTCATAGGCGGAAAATGGATCGCGCCCGCCAAGGGAGGCTATTTCGACAACATCTCGCCGACCACCGGCCAAGTTATTTGTCAGATCGCTCGCTCCCAAGCGGAGGACGTGGACCGCGCCATCGATGCGGCACATTCCGCGGCCGACAAGTGGGGCAAGACCGCCGTCGCGCAGCGCGCCGCGGTTCTCAACAAGATCGCAGATCGCATCGAACAGTACCTCCCCTTCCTGGCCGCGGTGGAAACATACGATAACGGCAAGCCCATACGCGAAACCATCCTCGCGGACCTCCCGCTGGCCGTGGATCATTTCCGTTACTTCGCCAGCTGCGTCCGTGCGCAAGAAGGGTCCTTGGGCGAACTCGACGACGACACGGTCGCCTACCACTATCACGAGCCCCTGGGAGTCGTTGGCCAGATCATTCCTTGGAATTTCCCAATTCTCATGGCGGCGTGGAAACTCGCGCCGGCCCTAGCCGCCGGCAATGCCGTCGTCATCAAGCCGGCGGAACAGACTCCCATGTCCCTGCTGGTGCTGGCCGAGTTGGTGCAGGATCTACTGCCGCCGGGCGTCCTAAATATCGTCAACGGTTTCGGCCTGGAAGCCGGCAAACCGCTGGCGACCAGTTCGCGCATCAACAAAATCGCCTTTACCGGCGAAACCACCACCGGCCGGCTCATCATGCAATACGCCTCCGAGAACATCATTCCGGTGACGCTGGAGTTGGGCGGCAAGTCGCCTAACATCTTCTTCGAAGACGTCATGCGCGAAGACGATGACTTCGTGGATAAGGCACTGGAAGGCTTCGCGATGTTCGCGCTCAACCAGGGTGAGGTATGCACCTGCCCGTCGCGCGCATTGGTGCAAAAGTCCATTTACGACCGATTCATGGAGCGCGCCATTAAGCGGGTCGAAGCGATTCGCCAAGGCGATCCGTTCGATATGAGCACGCAGATCGGCGCTCAAGCGTCCAATGACCAGTACGAGAAAATTCTCTCCTATCTCGACATTGGGAGAAAGGAGGGCGCGAAGATTCTGGCGGGTGGCGTTGCCAACAAATTGTCCGGCGATTTGGCGGGCGGCTACTACATCAAGCCTACCGTGTTCGAAGGGCACAACAAAATGCGTGTGTTCCAGGAAGAAATCTTCGGGCCGGTGGTGTCGGTCACCACCTTCAAGGACGCCGAGGAAGCACTCGAGATCGCCAACGACACTCTGTATGGCTTGGGCTCAGGCGTATGGACACGCGACGTCAACACTGCCTACCGGTTCGGCCGCGGCATCAAGGCCGGCCGAGTCTGGACCAATTGTTATCACGCCTACCCCGCCCACGCGGCGTTCGGCGGCTACAAGAAGTCCGGTATCGGGCGGGAAACCCACAAAATGATGCTGGATCATTATCAGCAGACGAAGAACGTGCTGGTGAGCTACAGCACCAAGGCGTTGGGCTTCTTCTAAAAGGCAATTGGCCGGCCGGAAGGCGATGGAGGCGGCCCGAATGAGGGACGCCGCTTCCGTTCGCGTAGGCGAACTGAACAAGGGGGAGTATCTGATGGGCCCGTTTGCTGACGATCCCAATCGTGTGGGCGTAACACCCGCGGCCGAGGCCGTTCCAGCATGACCCGTCGTTATCCGGTCCCAGCGTGGGCGAGCCCATCAACTCCGAGGCCTGGGAGTGGTACCACCGGGTGGTGGGCGAAGGCCGCTGCCCCGTTGTCGAGGGAAACCTCATCCTCAAGGACAGCTGGCCGGGGCAAATGCGCAGCATCTACCGCGACCACCAGCGGTTTATCGACACCTATTTCAAGATCCTATAATTGATTGACGGATCAATCATCGTGTAATAGAGTTTCCGACACCGATCAGTCGAGTACCCCGACCATGGATTCAGTCGCATCGCAGAGTGCCGCACACGCCGACTCCGAATCGATGCCCCTGTTGCCTGCGTTGTCTGGGCCGCGGCGAGGATCGCCCAAGGAATGATTTCACGGCGGGCTCTAGGGGCACTCCTGCCCGTACTGTGTACTTTCCTGCCCGGCGCCCTCTCGTGGGCGCAGAGCGACTCGCCACGCGTCCGAGCGACACCGCCGGTCGCCGATCTCATCGTCACCCACGCAAAAATCTATACGGCCGACGCGCACCGCTCCACCGCAGACGCGCTCGCCGTGCGTGAGGGAAAACTGATTTACGTCGGCGACGCACACGGCGCGAGGGCATTCATGGGGCCCAAGACCCGAGTGCGAAACCTTCAGGGCCGTCGGGTATTGCCGGGTCTGGTGGATTCGCACATTCATCCGACCGATATCGTGGAATATGACGTCTGCGACCTGCACAGCCGTGTCGTCTCGCTCGCCGAACTCGCTGCTTTCGTGCAAGGTTGCGTGGATCGCTATCACATCGCCCCCGGCGAGTGGGTCAGCGTTCGAGAATGGGACTTTATGCACGGCAACCAGCCGGATGCCGGCCATCCCAGCCTGCGTGCGGCGCTCGACGTCGCAACGACCGTCAACCCCGTGCACGTACTCGGCAATGACTGGCACCATTCGGCCTTCAACAGCATGGCCTTGGCAGGAGCCAAAAACGCCGCGGGGGTCACCGTCGGCCTGTCTCGGGCAACGCTTGCCACGGAATTCGCTCCGCAGCGCCTGTTCGTCGGAGTCGACGCCGGCGGTGAGCCCGACGGTGGAGTCACCGAAGCCATGCAGCATGCCGTCGACGGACCCGGCGAGTACGCGGCCGCGCGCGAAGACTTTGCGGCGCTCATGCGCGCCCCGGAGCGTGTGACCGAACGGCTGAATAGCGTCGGCATCACCGCGGTGCTCGACGCGAAGGTGCCACCCAACAACCTGCAGTTCTACGATGCATTGGCGCGCGCGGGCCGATTGACCGTGCGCGCGACGCTGGCCCAGTACTACCCGCCCGAACAATACCTCGGAACGGACGGCAAGGTCGATTTCGAGCGCATGGTCTCACAGGCAAAGGCCGTGCGCGCCAAGTATGCCGGCGGAACCCTCCTGCGGGCGGACGTGGTAAAGCTCTTCGCCGATGGCGGCATCGAAGGGAATCCCTACGGTACTCCCGAGAGATGTGATCATGGAGTTCGTCAGGCGATTCCACCAAGCGGGATTCGCCATGCACATTCACGTCATTGGCGATAGAGCGGCACGAACCGCCATCGACGCCATCGAGGCGGCACGAGCCGCCGGCGGCCCCGATCTCGGTAGAGATGGCCTCGCGCATCTGCAACTCGCGGACCCCGGCGACGTCGCACGCATCGGCCGAGACCGGCTATACGTCGCGTTCACCTATTCGTGGGCATACACCGACCCCGAGTACGATCTGATGGTGACGCCCTTTTTGGATCGCCTCGACACCGCGGGCGGCTCGACGCTCGTGCCTCCGGGATCCAATTATTACAACAATGGTTATCCGGTTCGCGCGGTGCGCGATGCCGGAGGAATTTTGGTGGGTGGCTCGGATGCGCCGGTCGACACCCGCGATCCCCGGCCGTTCATCAATATGGCCCGCGCGGTGAGCCGGCGGCGCAACGGCCTGCCGCCGCTCAACGCCGAGCAGAGCGTTTCCATTCGAGATGCGGTGGACTCGTACACGATCAACGGTGCCCGGTTTCTCGGTTGGGGCACCGATACCGGCTCGCTCGAAAGCGGGAAATCTGCCGACTTCGTGGTTCTGGACCGGGACATTCTCGCCCTCGCCGATGCGGGAGACATCGACGCGGTCGAGGGAACTCGGGTACTCGAAACTTGGTTTAAGGGAGCTTTGACTTTCAAGAGAAGGGACTGACAAGGCAGGACGCGTTCGGACGAGTTCGTTGCAATTTACTAAAGACATTGGGGATACCGACATGACTACCATTCGCCGCGTGGTGCGATGTGCCGCCATCTGCTGCTTGTTTGCCTCATCAATGGCTCGGTCGCAAGCGACCGACTCGCAGTCGGGAGGCGCGGACGCCGGTGCTGCTCACTCCGCTCTCGACGAGATTGTCGTCACTGCGCGCAAACGCCAGGAAACCTTGGCCGACGTGCCGATCAGCGTAACGGCATTCTCCGAGCAATCGCTCGACCGCCTGAACATTCGATCATTCGACGATTACGCGACTCAGACCCCCAACCTCTCCTTCTCCTACGGAACGGGAGAGCTCAGCTTTGCAGGAACTCGAACGCCCGCCATTCGCGGCGTGTCGGGAGAAGGAACCGTGGGCGTTTATATCGACGATACACCGGTGCCGGACAGCATCGATCCACGGGTTGTGGATATCGCCCGCATCGAGATCTTGAAAGGGCCTCAAGGGACCTTGTTCGGTCAGGGCTCCCTCGGCGGCAATTTACGCATAGTGACAGTGGAGCCGTCCGCGACCGACCCGAACGTGCATTTCCAGGCTCGTCTCGGCGCCACCTCCGGCGGTGGTAGTCCTGATTACGGCGCGGACTTCGCCGGTAGCCACGCAATCATTGAAGACAAGCTAACAGTGAGACTGGTGGGCTTCGTGGATCATACGGCAGGTTTTCTCACTCGAACCTATCCGGATGCTGACGGAAGCCGAGTGTCGGTGAACAATCAGGGCGCCTCTTATTCCTATGGCGGCTCACTGACCCTGCTGTGGACTCCGACCGACCGCCTGAGCATCACGACGCGAGTCATGTATCAAATGACGGAGGACTATGGTTGGCCGGCTCCCTTCGCCCCGCTGCCGGGATTTACGGTCAACTCGCTGACGCTGAATCGTGCAGCCAACATTCAGGAAGGGTCGTCGGATCACTGGACGCTGCCGTCGATCAGCTTCAATTACAAGGGCGACGGCTACAGCATCGTGTCCTCGACCAGCTACTTCGACCGCGACATCCTCAATACAGAAGATGCCTCGGAGGGGACGCAATGGATATTCGACAATCTAGGGTACCTGCCCCCGGTACCCCACAATACGCCATTCGCTTGGAACGAGAGCCTACCGCAGCGGAACACCACCAACGAAACCCGCATTTCGTTCGACCCGTACCATGGCTTCAGCGGCATTGCCGGTATTTACGTTTCGCAGCAGTATTCCAACGAAATAGACGACGGCAATTCCCTACCGGGTCTCGCCGCCGGCGGTTACACCAATTTTCCGGGCTACTGCCCAGGATCGTCGTCTTGCCCGACGTTCAACAGCAACGTCGTGTGGTACTCCCAATATCCGCTCAACAAGCTCGATGAAGCCGCATTCGGCGAGGGGTACTACGAATGGAATAAATGGCAGCTCACCGCGGGCCTGCGCTATTACCGCGAACGACAATCATTGACCACGGTGGACGCGGGTGCCGTCGAAGGCGCGTACAGCGCCCAGAATTTCGGCTCAACCTCGCAGCACGGTGTCACGCCAAAGGCCGCGATCTCCTATAAAATCGATCCCGAGACCATGGTGTACGCATCGGCGTCCAAGGGTTTTCGCGCCGGCGGCGTGGGCCAGGCGCCCTTGAGTGAATGCGGACTATTAGGCCAGCTCGGCCTGACTCCGGGAGAACCCACCAAGTACGGTGCGGATACGGTTTGGAACTACGAGGTCGGCAGCAAGTCGCAGCTCGACAATGGCCGCATGGTGCTCTCGGGCGCACTGTTCCAAATGAACTGGTCGAACATTCAGCAGCGCTTCACGCTACCGGTATGCTATCTCGGCATCACCGCCAACGAAGGCGCGGCACGCTCGCGGGGCGGGGAACTCGAGCTCACCGGCAAACCCTGGGACAATCTCGAACTGCGCGCCGGCATCGGGTACGTCGATGCCAAAATCACCGAGCAGGGATTGGCCGTGCTACCGCCCGTCGGTTCGCGCCTCGCGCAGGTCCCCGAGGCCACGGAAAGCTTCAGCGCAACCTTTACCCAGCCGCTCTCGGACTCCTATGTCGGTTTCATCACTGGCGAGGTGAGCCACACCGGCAGCAGCGAATCCTACACGGCATCCCTGGGTTATCCGCTGACGCGAGCCGGCTATACCCTCGTGAACGGCAGCGTCGGAGTACGCTGGAGCAGGTCCGAGTTGTCGGTCTATGCGGCCAATATCACCAACCAGCATCCGAATCTAGGCGACATCAATCCGGCGGGATACGTCGCTCACACGAGTCTCTCCCCCGACGCGTCCATCGATCCCAGAGTCGTAACGTTGCAGCCCTTCAATGCGGGAATTCAGTACCGACAGCGATTCTAGAAATGCCCCCGATCAGTGATATTCTGTCCGCTCGCAAATCACTTATGATGCGCCCCGAACCAGCCGGGACGCATCGTTCACGGAGCACTCAGTGCCGAAGAAACCTTTGATCGAGCAGCGTTCGATCGAATACATTCCGCTCCGAGAACGACGGGGTAAGCTCTGGCATCTATGGCCGGTATGGTTCACCGGGGGCGCTCACCTGGCGACCATCGCAACGGGCTTCGTCGGCATCGCGCTCGGCGGAAATCTCTTCTGGATGGCCATCGCGGTCACGCTCGGCTGCGCCTTCGGCACCTTTTTCATGGCGTTTCATTCGACTCAGGGACCCCAGCTGGGTCTGTCGCAAATGATTCAATCTCGCCCCCAATTTGGTTATCTCGGAGCCATTCTCGTCTGGTGCGTCGCGCTCGTGACCGGCGTGGGCTATTGTGCGTTCAACCTGGTGCTGGCGGCGGATACGCTCGTCACCCTCGGCGGCTGGAACCGGTCGCTGACCATGGTCGCCACCGGCGTCCTCGCCATCCTGCTCGCGATACTCGGCTACGAACTCATTCATCGCGCGCAACGGGCGCTCGCGTACCTGTTGATTGCGGCATTCGCTCTGATGACGGGCGCAGCAGCGTACGCGCACTTTCCGGCCGCTCAACTCGACCCCCGGCATTTTTTAATGATTCCGTTCCTGACTCAGTTCTTCGCCGCGGCGGCCTACCAAGTTTCGTGGTCAATTTCGGTGTCAGATTACTCGCGCTACCTGCCGCGCGATGTGGGCGTGGCCGCCTCTTTTTGGTGGACTTACGGCGGCGCTTTCGTCGGCGGAGTTTGGCCTATGTTGATCGGCACCGCGGCGGCGGCGCTGTTTCCGACGCTGGATTTGACCGCCGCCCTCAAAGCGGCCGCCGACACCATCCTGCCGGGATCGGGCGGCCCCTTTCTGATCCTGTCGTTGCTCGGCCTCGTCACCATTACCACCATCATGTACTACAGCGCATCGCTCACGCTGTTGAGCACAGCGGACTCCATTCGACCCTTCTTGCCCTCCGTCGGTCAGCGTCTGGCGACCCTCGCTCTGTTGCTGGTGGTCTCCTGCGGCATTGCCCTATCGGCGTCGCCACATTTCGCCGAGGGGTTCGGCCATTTCCTGGCGTTGCTGCTATACCTATTCACGCCGTGGACCGCCATTAATCTCGTGGACTTTTATTTGGTCCGACGAGGAAGATACTCGGTCCGGGAAATATTCAATCCGAACGGCATGTACGGCCGCTGGAGCTGGCGTGGCCTCACAGCCTATTTCGTCGGCTTCGTCGCGATGATTCCCTTTTTCAGCACCGGACTTTATTCCGGCCCGGTGGCAAAAGCGCTCGGCGGGGCCGACATTGCCATGTTGGTTGGTCTACCGGTGTCCGCCGCCGTTTACCTCCTCGCCTGCCGCTCGCTTGATCTAGACGCTGAAGTCGAACGCATCGCCGTCGCCGACCGCGACCTCGACCCAACCTAAGGCTATTGACAATGCAAACACGACGCGATCCCACGACACTCCAATACAACGGACTCACGACCCACACCTTGGGCTTGCCGGCCGACTCGTATTTCGACGCGCGCAATTACGAGCATGAATTGCAGCGTATCTGGTATCGCAACTGGTTCTATGTATGCCGGTCCAGCGAGATGACGCAGCCGCGCGCATTCCGTACCGTGGAGTTGGGGAGCCAGAGCCTGCTGTTGGTTCGGGGCGACGACGGCGTCCTGCGCGGCTTTCATAACACCTGCAGACATCGTGGCGCAGCGCTCTGCCGCGAAAGCGAAGGCCGACTTCGCTCCGGCGCCATTACCTGTCCATACCACGCGTGGACATTCAGTTTGCAAGGTGCCTTGCTGCGGACCTCGTCCAAGGAACATGCGGCAGGCTTCGATGCCGCCGAGCTATCCTTGTATAAAATCCAGGTGCGCGAATCGCAGGGATTCATATTCATCGCCCTCACGGACGACCCTCCACCTTTCGACAAAGCATTCGATCCACCTCTCTCCCGGCTGCAGTCATGGCCGCTGCAGGATCTCAAGGTCGGGCATGTGCTGGTCAAGACCTTGATGTGCAACTGGAAGATATTCTGGGAGAACTTCAACGAGTGTCTGCACTGCCCAACGGTGCACACCAGCCTATCGCAGCTCGTGCCCATTTACGGGCGGGGCATCGTGCGCGAAGGCGACGACCCCAACTGGGCGCAGAACGCCGACAATCCCGACCCCAAGTTCCGCGGCGGGCTGCGGTCCGGCGCGACGACCTGGTCGCTGGACGGTCAATTGACCGGAGTCCCCTTCCCCGGGCTCTCCGACGATGATCGCAGGCGCGGCGCGGTTTACATCACCAGCCTACCCTCGCTGTTCATGGTCGGACATACCGATTATGTGCGGACCGTACGGCTGCGCCCGTTGTCACCGGAATCCATGGAGTTGCGGGTCGAATACCTATTCTCCAGCGAGACGCTGGCCAAACCGGGATTCGACATGAGTAACATCGTTACATTCGCGAACACCGTGTTGGCCGAGGACGCCGCGGTTTGCGAACTCAATCAACGCGGCCTGCACGCTGCGCCCCATGTGGCCGGTGTGGTCATGCCGGAGGAATACGTTGTGTTGCAATTTCACGACTGGGTGCGGGCAGAGTTGTCGCGCGTTTAGGTACTCGTCTCGTCAACTCGAGTTGGGAACATTTTGCCAAAGACCGCTAGAAAACAGCGCAGCGAGGAAAGGATCGCCGAACGACGGCGTAGCATCACGCAAGCAGCCATCACGGTGATCGCACGTGAAGGTCTTCCGGGAGTCATTCTGGCGGACGTCGCGCGGGAAGCCGGCTGCAGTTATGGCGTCGTCTCGTTCCATTTCAAATCCAAGGATCGGCTGCTGCTCGCCGCACTCGACGCTCTCATGTTGGAGTATCGAGAGGCCTGGCTAGCCTGCAGCGATGCTCATGCGGACACCATTTCCAAGCTCGTGGCGCTCATTGATTTGGATTTCGCCTCGCCGATTACGGACGCTAGATTCATTGCGGTGTCCACTGCGTTTTGGGCCGAGGCCGCGCGCAACGCGGAATATCGCAAGCGCCTGAAGACGTTGACGCGAGCTTATTTGGACCGACTAGAATTGCTCATCAAAGAGCTGGCGGATCAGGAGCCGCCCATTTTGGACTACCGACTCATCGCGCTGGGAATCAGCACCCTGGTCGACGGATTGTGGTTGAACATTCAGGTCGACGATGATGGCCGCGATTCGAGTCGTACCATTGGGCGTCAGATTTGCAGATCCTATCTCGAGGCGTACTTTCCTCGGACCTTCCATGAGACACGTAAAGCTCCGGCGAAGCCGCTGAAGAATCGACGCCCGACTCCGCTGAAACCGCGTGAATGACGTAGGCGGCCATAGAGTTGTCCGTAGCGCAGTATGGACGCGACGCTCACTTTCGCGCCCAGCACGCTACGCTCCAGGGCAGCCACACCGCCCACGCTTATTCGGCGCGCACCCTCTGCGCCGACATCCAAAGGCAGGTCCTCGACATACGGTGTAGGACCTGGAGCGTAGGCCCACGCGATGCTCTGAGCGACAAGCCGCTCCACGCCCGCCGCCTCCGCGGCTGCCACGAGATTGCGCGTGCCCTCTTCTCGCAGCCGTGCATTTCGAATGGATGCCTCGGCCATGAGGGCCGGGTTCAGATCGGGCGGCAGGTCGGTGAGCTGGTGAATCACGGCCCAGGGCGCAATCTCGGTCATGGCCGCCCTCAACGCGAGTCCATCAAAGACGTCGACGACAACGGGACGAATGCCATAAGCCTCCAGAGCAGCCGCGCGATCGCGTTTCCGGGTGCTCCCATACACGACGAATCCGATATCGAGTAATAGCGAAGACAACGCGGCCCCGATGACTCCCGTCGCACCCGCCACAAACACTTTTTTATCCATATCGCCTAGCTCAACGCTTCAGGCCCAGCCAGGGGTTACCCCGGCGTGCGATTAATGCCTATCCAGTAGAGCCCCGTCTGAATGACCAGTTCGGTAAAGTCAGCCATCTGAACCGGCTTGACCAGGTAACTATTGGCGCCCCAACCATAACTCGCGAGTACGTCACTTTCCTGCGAGGAGGACGTCAGCATCACGACGGGAATGTTCTTGGTCGTGGAGTCCGATTTCACTCGCCGCAGGACTTCCAACCCTCCGAGCTTGGGCATTTTCATATCGAGCAGGATGAGTTTCGGCAGTAGCTGATCACGCGTGGCGAATGTCCCGTCTCGAAACAAAAATTCCAGCGCCTCGGTGCCATCGCGGACACGCAATATCTTGTTTTTGAGGCCGCCCTTGCGAAAGGCTCGCAGGGTCATTTCCGCGTCCGCGTCCGAATCCTCCGCATAGAGGATCTCCACCGCTTGCCATTCGTCCATCTCGCGCCTTTGGTGTGAATTTCATTCGACCGTGGGCGGAATTATAGGGCCATTCGCCGCTCTGAAGGGCGTCTGCCAGGCGGACAAAGCAATCACTGGCCGCTGTCGAAATCCGCCGGTGAAGTTCGTCATATGGGACAAGCGAATCAGAATGAACAACGCACAACTGGAGGCTATATGAGCACGAATAACACCTATCTGGCTGTATTCATTGGAGATGCGCTCGGTACCCGCCGCGCCGCGTGGGACGCCTTACCCGAAACCGAACGCCACGCGAAGGAACGGGAAGGCATGGCGGCTTGGCATGCTTGGGTCACCAAACACGCCGGCGACATCGTCACCATGGGAGGGCCCTTGGGCAAAACCAAGAAGGTGTCGCCGCAGGGAATCGCCGACATCAGCAATCACTTGGGCGCGTTCACGGTGGTACGGGCAGACTCCCACGAGGCCGCTGCCCGATTGTTCGACAAGCATCCGCATTTTTCCATCTTCCCCGGCGCCTCGGTCGAGGTCATGCCGGTCATGCCCATTCCCGGAGGTTAAAACGTCTGACCACGAAACCTGACTAGGTGTATCGAGCGGGATTGGTCTCAGTGCTATGATTTGACGCATCACCCTACCGGAAGTCCCGTCGAGCGCGTCGGGGCGCCCTTTGGCTCATTATAAAAAACAGGGGTTGGCATGCAGCTTATCAAGGGATTCCCCTCGACCATGGGCGATGACTACCCGCTCAATACCACCACGCTTATTCGACACTCCGTACGAACCTACCCTTCGCAGGAAATCGTCTATCGCTCCGGCGACACGTGGGAGCGCTACACCTATGCCGACTGCTTCGAGCGAATCGGTCGCGTGGCGGCGGCGCTGCGTGCGCTCGGCGTCGAGCCGGGCGATCGAATCGGTGTGCTGGGCTGGAATGACCATCGCTTCTTTGAGCTGTACTACGCCATTCCGAGTATCGGCGCCGTCATGGTATTGCTCAACCAGCGGCTGTGCCCCGACGACCTAGGCTTCGTGATAGCACACAGTCAGCTCAGTTTCATTGCCATCGATGAAACACTTCTCCCCCTCGCCGAAGCCATTGCCGCCCGCGCGCTCACAGTACGAGGATGGATCGCGCTCTCGAGCCGGCCTCCAGGCGAGATCACGACGACTCTGTCGCCGCTATATCACTACGAAGAGGCCCTAAGCTCCTCCGCACCCTTGACTGACTGGCCCATGATCGACGAACGGTCGGCCTATGCGGCGTGCTACACCACCGGGACCACTGGTCAACCGAAGGGTGTGTATTACTCGCATCGCTCCATCTACTTGCACACCATGGCCTTGGCGATGGGTCTCAATGTCACGCCGGACGATTGCTGCATGATCATTGCCCCCATGTTTCATGCACAGTCTTGGGGGTTTCCGCAGGTGGCCACTCTAATGGCCACCAAAATTGTCTTGCCCGGCCGCTACACCTTGGAGGATGCGCCCTTGCTGATCGACGCCATCATCCGAGAGGGTGTCACGGTGACCAACGGCGCCCCCGCCATTCTCATGTCCATGCTGAGATACGTCGAAAGTCTACCTCGGGCTCCCGACCTTCATCGACTGCGACTGATCTGCGGTGCCAGCGAGCCGCCGCTGGCAATGATGCAAGGATTCCACGCACTGACGGGCGCTGAGGTCATCCATGCCTACGGTGGGACCGAGACCAGTCCTGTAGTCGCCATCAATCGTGTAAAGCCCCAGTTGCGAACCTCACTGGATGGCGAGCAGCGCTGGAGCTTGCGCTCCAAGCAAGGATTGCCGGTACCTGGCGTCGACATCAAACTCTTGAGTCCAGATGACCGTGAGCTGCCTCACGACGGCCGCGCGGTCGGCGAGATATGTCTTCGCGGCCCGTGGATAACGGCTAAATATCATGATCTCCCCGATTCGGATGGCCGGTTCATCGACGGCTATTGGCGCTCTGGAGATGTGGGCAGCATCGACAGCGAGGGGTATCTTAAAATTACGGACCGTCTCAAGGACGTGATCAAGAGCGGCGGCGAGTGGATTTCCTCCATCGATATGGAAAATGCCCTCATGGGCCACGCCGCAGTACGCGAGGCGGCGGTGGTGGGCATCGCGCATCCCAAATGGGAAGAACGCCCGTTAGCGCTGGTCGCTCTCAAGGCCGGCCACGAGACCACTCCCGAGCAGTTGAGGGAGCACCTCCGTAAGACCTTTGCAAAATGGCAGCTGCCGGATGAAGTGTTGTTCGTGGATTCGATCCCCAAAACCAGCGTCGGCAAGACCGACAAGAAAGTGATTCGCTCCCTGCACGCGCAGCACTATACGAATGCCGATCGCTGAAGCCGCATTGCAATATATACGAGGGCGCCCACATCGAGTTACTAGAGCGGGACGACCAACTGAATCGTTTGACGCAGGCTTTTGCGAAAGCAAACGGCGGGCACGGATGCGTCGTTGCTATAGCTGCTGAAGCGGGCGCAGGCAAGACCTCCCTGGTTGAGTATTTTGCGCGTGGCCGCACTGAGCACGCGACCGTCTATTGGGGCGCTTGCGAGAACCTCACAACACCTGAGATCCTGCTGCCGCTGCGTGACATCGCGCGCGCCACCGGCAAGGCGCTCGATATCAGCCGCGACCATATCCAGATGTTCGAGTGGCTCCTCACCCTCATTAGCCATCCAACCCGAACGTCAATTCTGGTCATCGAGGACTTGCACTGGGCGGACACGGCGACGCTCGACCTCTTGCGATTTCTATGCCGCCGAATTGGGTCGGCGCGTGCCTTGCTACTCATGACCTACCGCGAGGAGGAGATGGGATCTCGCTCCGCCATTCGGCAATTGCTGGGAGAGACCATGCCGGGGAACATCGAGCGCATGAGCTTACTCCCTCTGTCATTGCCGGCGGTCAATCAGTTGGCCGCGAAGGCGGGACGCTCGGGCAGCAAGATTTTCGAATTGACGGCGGGAAACCCGTTTCTGGTCACGGAAACCTTGGCGGCTGCCGATACAATTCCGTCGGAGGCGGTGCGCGATGCAACCCTGGCGCGCGTCGCACGTCTTACGGCACCGGCCCGGCAGGTGCTCGAGGCCGTCTCGATTTTTCCACGCCGCGTGGAAACGGCCATGGTAGCCGACTTGGTATCGGGCGGGCTCGACAGCGGTCTCGATGAGTGCATCGAAAAGAGCATGCTGACGCTCGACGGCGGCATGGTGCGCTTTCGACACGAGCTCGCCCGTCTCGCCGTCGAGGAGTCCCTCGCGCCGACGCGACGGCGCGCGCTTCATCGCAAGGTCGTAAAAGAATTAATGCTGCGCCCCGATGGCCGTCCCGGCGAGATAGCCCACCATGCGGCTCATGCCGATGACATTCCGGCCCTGCTGCAATATTCAAGGCTCGCAGCGGAGCACGCGGCCCGCGCCGGTGCACCGCGAGAAGCGGCGTCGCACTACCTTGTCATGCTTCGCCATCGAGAACATCTGACTTCAATGGTCTTGATCGAGGCCTTGGAGTGCTACGCCGAGCAAAGTTATTTGATCGGCGATTCGCCGACCGCGATGACCTCAATGACAGAGGCAGCTCAGTTGCGCCGCGCCGCCCACGAACCTATTGGTCTGGGCCGCGATCTCACGCGTCTGACTCGTTTCGCCTGGATGTGCGGCAGACGGTCCGACGCCGAGCGCTACGTGCAAGAGTCCATCGAAGTGCTTCAGGCCGAACCCGCGGGGGCGGAGCTGGCGTGGGCTTACTCGCACCAGTCGCAACTCGATATGCTGGCTTTTCGCCTGGACAGTGCGATCGATTGGGGCGAAAAGGCGCTGACTCTGGCGCGACAGCTTGACCAGCGGGAAATCGTGGTCCACGCGCTCGGCAATGTGGGGTCTGCCCGAGCAGAACGCGACGACGGCGTGAGCTGTGCGGAATTAGAACATGCGTTCGACCTGGCGCTGGCGGGCGGTTACCACGACCACGTGCAGCGCGCGGCGTGTAATCTCACCTGCATTTATTATTGGCGACGTGACTACTCGGCCTCCCTCGCTCAAATCGACAGAGGCGTATCCCACGCGGTAGCGCGTGAACTGCCACACTGGGAGGCGTACCTGCGGGGTTGGCGGGCTATGATTCGCGTCGATCGAGGGGAATGGGCAGCTGCCGAAGAGGAAGCTCAGGAGCTCTCGAGCCGCCTCTCGGTGGCCGACGCCTACCGCTTCCCCGCGCTAATTGCGCTCGCGCGCTTGCGCTCGCGCCGCGGCGACTCTGATGCCGGGTTGCCTCTCGAGGCGGCCGGGCAGCTGTCCGCAACCCTGTCAGAGTTGCAGCGCATGATCTATGTCGCCGCCACCCGGGCCGAGCGACTCTGGCTGTCGTCGGACATAGCCGATGTCGCGGCGGGCGGGACGAATCAGGATGTTGCGCGCGCGGCCGACGTCGCGATGCTGCGCCAACTGTATGAGATGGCGCACGCGCGGCAAACGACATGGATCGCCGAATGCGCAGCGCTTTGGCGCTATCAGCTGGGCGAACGAGATTTCCCAACTGACCGATTATCGGCGCCGTTCCGCGATCATTGTGAGGGCAATTGGCGGGCTGCAGCGGCCGGGTGGCTGGCACTGGGGCACCCCTACGAACAGGCAATTGCCTTGTCTCAAGGAGACGAAACCGCACAACGCGAAGCACTGGATATTTGGGATCGCTTGGGCGCGATTTCCGCCGCTACCCGCCTGCGGCGCCTCATGCGCAGCAACGGCGCGACGTCCATCCCGCGCGGTCCTATTGCCGATACCCGATCCAATCTAGCGGGCCTGACGCGCCGGCAAGCACACGTGCTGCAATTGGTCGGTGAGGGCATGACAAATGCCGAAATTGCCGCACGCCTGTGCATTTCCGGCAAAACCGCTGAGCATCACGTATCGGCGATCATGGCCCGGCTCGGCGTCGCTTCGCGGCGGGAGGCGGTGACGGCGGCCCGCAGGCTAGGGGCCCTGGACTCCAAAAGATAGGGGTAACGGATTCAAGATATAGGGGAGGACGCCCCATGCGCCGCGGGCTGCCCGGCCGCAAGATGAACCACATCAACCCGTTCACCAGGAGCTGCATATGTCACGGTTAGCCATTTTTGTATACGGTGTGATCTCGTATCTGGTCTTCTTCGCCGTATTTCTTTACGGCATTGGGTTCATTGGCGGCTTCCTCACGCCTACGAAACTGGACGGCGCGCCGCGTACCACCCTGATCGCAGCATTGGCGGTTAATGTGGGCCTGCTGGGCGCGTTTGCACTACAACACAGCGGGATGGCGCGGCCGGCATTCAAACGCTGGTGGAAACAAATAGTGCCGGAGGAAGCCGAGCGCAGTACGTATGTGCTGTTCAGTTCGTTGGCGCTAGCCGCTCTCTACCTATTTTGGGAGCCCATCGGCGGAGTGATTTGGAATTTCTCCGGGGTAGCACGCCTGACCGTCATCGGGGTGTATCTGTTCGGCTGGGGTCTGCTCCTATACTCGACATTTCTCATTGACCATTTTGACCTGTTTGGTCTAAAACAAGTCTGGCGTCGTCTTGGTAAAAAAATCTATCGCGCGCCCGCATTTCGAACTCCTGCCCTCTACAAGCTGGTACGCCACCCGTTGTACGTGGGCTGGCTGATTATATTCTGGTCCGCACCCGTCATGACCGTCGCGCATTTGATCTTTGCGCTGGTGACCACCGCCTACATTCTGATTGCCATACGCTGGGAGGAACGGGATTTGGTCACGGCTTACGGCGCGGCGTACATCGATTATCGGGATCGCACGCCGATGCTGATTCCTCGTTTGAGGTCGACACGGGGTTAGCCACTGCATTGCGGCCGAGAGTTTTGGCGATGTCGTCGACCTAGACGACATCGCCAATTCAAGGCGCTAGCGCTTCGGCTTTCTGAATCGATACAAGAACTGGTCCGTGTGACCCCGCACTGAAGGATCGAATACCTTTTTGCTGTGGTCGTCGCTCGTATTGGCCAGAATCGAACTCGTTGCATCCAACTTAAAGCCGGCGGCCAACACATCCGCCTTCACTCTCGCCGGATCGATTCGGTGCAAAGTTTCTGTGGCATCAATACCAGAACCCGCGGCGGCTGCGTGATCTAGGATTACAAAGACCCCACCCGGCTTGAGAGCTGCGAACACCGCTTTATTGAAGGCGGGTACATCAGCGGGACCCATGAATTTGTCATAGAGATCGTGATAGTTCTGTCGAATCACCACAGCATCGAGCCCCGACGGCAAGGGCGAGCCAACGGGGTCGTCGCTGACCACGACATTGGGCGAACGCGTCGCGAGGTCCTTCATCTGGGTCAACACATCGGGATGAACCTTGACTACTTCGGCGGTCTCGACCGCGTAAACTTTTCCGGTGGGACCCACGGCGTCCGCCAGCGAAGCGGTCAAGCGCCCTCCCACGATGTCAGCCACTTGATCGCCTTTCTTTAAGCCGATAAAGGCGATGACCTCCGGTACCTTCCAGGCGGGATCGAGGGCCGGGGGCGCGGACTGTGATAACGCCGTCGTGGCGGCGCCCATTGAGATTGCCAGCAACAGAGAGAGTGCGATTTTTCGCATATGCCTATCCTTTTCGTTAGAGGCTCGAGCGGGGCAAAGAATAGCACTCTTAAATGCAATCCCGGCGGGTGTAGCATATCTGCAGCCACCTCACGGAAGACGCCATGACCTATCGCGCAATCATCCTATTCGCAGCATTTTTCTTGACGTTTTCCGCGCACTCAGCAACGGCTGAGCAAGAAGGCTTAACGGCGCCGCCAGCGGCCGCGCGTTTCAATGCGGAGTCGGCCACAGAGGCATACATGGCAAGCTTGCCTCCCACCGCGCAGGCGAGATCGAACGCGTATTTCGAAGGGGGCTATTGGCTTGCGCTGTGGGATGCGGTGGTCGCAACCGCGGCGGCATGGCTGCTGCTCGTCACGCAATGGTCATCGCGCATGCGAGCGGCCGCCGAGCGCTGGACCCGGTGGCGCAGACTTCAACCTGTTATCTACGCTGCGCAATACATTGCGACCATCACAGTCCTCACTCTGCCTTGGAATCTCTACGAGGGGTTCTTCCGCGAACACCAATACGACATGTCCAATCAGAGCTTGAGCGGGTGGCTGGGCGATCAGGGCAAGGGCCTGATCATCACCCTGATATTCGGCTGCATCCTGGCGGCCGCGATTTACGCGGTGATACGCAAGGCGCCGAGGACCTGGTGGCTGTGGGGAGCCATGGTCGCGATGTTGGGATTCGTGTTCCAGGTGGCAGTTGGTCCCACCTACCTGGAGCCGGTATTCAATCAGTTCTATCCCCTGCCCGACAGCCCCCTCAAGCAGGAGATTCTCTCGATGGCGAGGGCCAATGGCGTACCCGCGCAACAGGTGTACGAGTTCGACGCATCCAAACAGACCACCAAGGTGAGCGCGCACGTCAGCGGGCTATTTGGCGCGGCGCGGATCAGTCTAAACGACAACCTCATGAATCGCGCGACCCCGGAAGAGATCAAGGCCGTGCTCGGCCATGAAATTGGCCACTACGTCCTCAACCATGCTTACAAATTCATGGCACCGATTTTCCTCATCGTGATGGCCGGATTCGCCCTGGTGCAATGGGGCTACGGAAGGCTGCAGCCATGGCTGTCACGCATGGGTGTCGGGCCTGTGACCGACGTCGCGGGTATGCCCGCCCTGGTCGCGCTATTCGGCGTTTACCTCTTCGTGTTGACGCCGGTATTGAATACCCTGATCCGCAGCTCGGAGGCCGAGGCTGATGCCTATGGACTCAATGCGGCACGCCAACCGGATGGCGCCGCGCAGGCGGCGCTTCAGCTATCCGAGTACCGCAAGATGCACCCAGGACCCATCGAGGCGTTTCTGTTCTACGATCACCCGAGCGGTTGGAGCCGCATTCATCAGGCGATGGTATGGAAGGCCGAGAATATCCAAGCCACCGACATCGCCGCCTACGACGCGGCCCACCATCCTCCTGGCGACTAACGGCCAGCGGAGTACAATCCCATCGCAATTCAGTCGACATGCGGGAAGACGCAGCCGGTGACAGGCACATCGGGTGCATCTTGCCATTTCAGGAGCAACGCATAGGGCTTATCGGGCACTAATCGCGTCGCGTTCGCAGCGCAGAGGTTAGCTCTTCCCCTGTAGATGCGCCTCCAAAAGCCACAACTGCTTATCAAGATCGCGCGAAATGGCGGTGAACAGATCCGCCGTATCCGCGTCGCCTAAGTCATCCGACTCGGCAATGGCCGCGCGGCTTTTCTTACCAAAATCGGCGAGGCGATCGCTAAGCGCCTCCAGATGCGCGACCCCTTCAGCGAGATCTTCCGGATACGGCGCCAACGAGGTGGCACGAGCAGAAGCCTGCACCGTGCCGCGCGCAATACCTCCCAGAGCGGTAATACGCTCCGCGAGCGTGTCAACATGATCTTCGATGCCACCGTGCACCTTATCGAATAGCTCATGCAACGCAATGAAATTGGGTCCTTTGACGTTCCAATGCGCTTGTTTCGTGGCGGCCTCGAGGTCCAGTGCGTCGGCCAAGCGAGCATTCAATAAATTCGCCAACTTACTGCGAAGTTCCTGGGATATGTCATTGCGGGTAATATACATGGTGCTCGTCCTATTCATCTTGCCTAACATGCAGCCGATGTTGCGCGCCAAGCGCATTTCCGGCCAATCGTTTGACAGCATGAAATCGATAGACGGAATCTATAGCTTGGCGGCAGGCATAGCCGGACGGCAGCGCCCGTCATTCGCTGCGAATATAGGCTGTCTTACTCTGCGTGAAGAATTCCATCGCGCCGCGCCCCTGCTCCTTGGGTCCGTAGCTCGATTCCTTCCGGCCGCCGAACGGCACGTGGTAATCGATTCCCGCTGTAGGCAAATTCACCATGACCATACCTGCATCCGCATTACGCTGAAAGTGACGCGAGTACTTCAATGAGGTCGTACAAATCCCCGCGCATAGACCAAAGGGCGAGGCATTCGCAACCGCAAGCGCTTCGTCATAATTCTCGACCCGAATGACGCTGGCCACGGGTCCAAACACTTCTTCCTGATTGATACGCTGCTCATTGTGCGTTTCGGTAAAAAGAGCCGGATTCAAATAGAATCCAACTTTATCGCGCTTTAATTCCTCGCCACCCGCCACCAGGCGCGCGCCTTCAGAGCGCGCGATGTCGATGTAGTCGAGATCTTGGCGCAATTGCTTGGGATCGACCACCGGTCCAATGGTCGTGCCGGGCCTGCGTGCATCGTCAACGACCAGTTTGCGCATCGCGGCCGCGAGTTCGTCGACGAAGCGGTCATGGATGGCACTTGCCACAATGAGTCGGGACGAGGCGGTGCAACGCTGACCGGTGGAAAAGAACGCGCCGTCGAGCGCCGCCTTGACGGCAATGGTCAGATCCGCGTCGGCGAGAACCACGAGCGGATTCTTCCCGCCCATTTCCAGTTGCACCTTGGCACCGCGTCGCGCGGCTGCGTCCAGCACGCCTCGTCCGGTGACCACGGATCCCGTGAAAGTCACCGCGGCAATGTCCGGATCGTTGACGATGGCATTGCCGACGACGGTGCCGCGCCCCATGACCAGATTGAACACTCCTGGAGGAATCCCAGAGCGTGAGATAATTTCCGCCAGCGCCCAGCTGGATCCTGGCACCAAATCTGCTGGCTTGAACACCACGCAATTGCCGTAAGCCAGCGCAGGCGCGATTTTCCAGGACGGAATGGCTATGGGAAAATTCCAAGGGGTCAGTATTCCAATGACGCCGACGGGTTCGCGGGTCACCTCCACGTCGACATCGGGCCGCACGGAGCGCAGCACCTGGCCTTCGTGGCTCACCACGGCCGCCGCAAAATACTTGAAAATATTGCCGGCGCGAGCCACCTCGCCGATCGCCTCGGACAGAGTTTTACCTTCCTCGCGTGCGAGTAGATCGCCGAGTTCGGCGCGACGCGCCAAGATCTCATTGCCGATCTTGTCGAGCATATCCGCGCGCAACTGGGTCGGCGAACGCGACCAGGCCGGAAAAGCCGCCTTTGCGGCCGCGATGGCCGTTTTGACTTGAATTTCATCCGCTCGACAGTACTCGCCGACCAGGTCGGCCGTGTCGGAGGGATTGATATTGCGCGCGGCGTCCGCGGACTTGACCCACTCGCCATCAACGAAATTGGCGTGATTCACAGCTGCCTCCAGGATTCGATTCGATGTTGCTGGACGCCCAGCTTGCTGCTGCCGAGACGCATCATATCGTCGGCCTTTAAGTACACCGGGTTGGGCTTGAGACCGATGCCAACGCCGGCGGGCGTTCCGGTAGTAAGAATATCGCCGGGTTCCAGGGTCATGAATTGACTGACATAGGCAATGAGTTCCGCGACCGAGAAGATCATGTTTCGCGTATGACCGTTTTGATAGCGCGTGCCGTTGACGTCCAACCAGAGGTCGACCTCTTGGGGATCTCCTATCTCGTCCGTGGTGACTAACCAAGGACCGACCGGACCGAAGGTATCGCAACCCTTGCCTTTGTCCCAGGTGCCGCCACGATCGTTCTGGAATTCCCGTTCGGATAGGTCATTGACCAGACAATAACCCGCTACCAGAGCCAAAGCATCCTGCACCTTGGCGTAACGTGCGGTAGCCCCCATGACAACGCCAAGTTCGACTTCCCAGTCCGTGTGCGTGGATCCCCGCGGTAACATGACGGTATCCGTGGGGCCCGCAAGACAGCTGATGGCCTTGGTGAAAATCGTTGGCTCCTTGGGAATGGGCCTCCCCGCATCGGCTGCAAAGTCGGTGTAGTTCATGCCGATGGCGATGAACTTGCCGATACCCTTCACGGGAATGCCCAAGCGGACACTGGGATCCAACGCGGGTAAACCCTGTACGTCGAGCGCAGCAATGCGCCGCAGCTCGTCGTGCGCGAGAGCCCGTGGAGTCCAATCCGCCATTACGCCGGACAGGTCGCGCAGCGTTCCCTGCGCATCCACGACTCCCGGCCGCTCCTCTCCCGCAGATCCATGACGTACGATTCTCAAGTGTTTACTCCCCAAGTGTTGCAAAGCGACGCCACGAAATCGCCCACGCGCAGGCCCGCCCGACCGCCGAGCCGCGCCGCCGTGACATTCACGTGCGACAACACACCCTCTCGATAAATTGACTGCGCGTCGCCAATCTCCGCGCTGTCCGCGGAGGCGCAGGCCGCGACAATACCCCGCTCGTCGAGCGTGGGTAGTCGAGCGATTCCCGCCTGGTCGAGACCCACACCCGCATCGCTGAAAAATATGGCGCGAACCTGCGGCTTGACGACGCCGTCGGGCTTGCCGCGGAACAACGCAGCATGGGAACCGGTAACGACAATGGCACCGGCATCGGCCTCCTCCAACAGCGGTGCCGCATCGAGACAAACGATGGCGGGACTCGGCGACGCCCGGATCAGTACGCGTTTACCCCCGTGCACCTCCGGCATGGGCGCGTTCACGATGGACACAGCGCGTAGGCGCCCAGCACAGGTGCGCACCGCCTCTCCAACCCGGCAGCCGGCGGCCCGTGCCGCATGGTTCACGTAGCTGATGATCCCATGCGCCAGCATGTGCTCAGCGTCCCCAATATGGCACGTGCGCGCATCCGCCGCCGCGGCCGCAAGGCCAACCCGATCGAGGTATGCGAGCCCACGAATGCCGGCGCCATTTTTGCCCACCCCGGCATCGTTCAATATCACGCCG
>Ga0302310_10000969_pt1 | contig 25254 bp, 21 predicted proteins | sample III_Palsa_N1_2_FD_200451 | JGI IMG/M metagenome (GOLD analysis project Ga0302310, IMG submission 200451) | Peat permafrost microbial communities from Stordalen Mire near Abisko, Sweden - III_Palsa_N1_2 | ecosystem: Environmental > Terrestrial > Soil > Palsa > Peat permafrost | place: Sweden...
CGGCGCGATAATATCATTGCGGTTGCCACAGAGATTTTTTCCAGGGAAGGCTATGGCAGCACCTCGATGTCGACCATTGCGGTGGCACTCGGTGGCTCGAAAGCCACCTTATACAAATACTTTCTTTCGAAGGAAAAATTGTTCGAAGCAGCGATCGAACAGTGCTGCCTACGAGTACTGGCCCCGCTGCGTGATTTGCGCAGCAGCGAAGAGGACGATCTGGAAACGCTGCTTGCAGACTTTGGCGAACGGTTCCTGGCCAAAATTTATGAAGCCGGCGCCCTGGACGTGTACCGTTTGATCCACAGTGAGAGCGTACGGTTCCCTGATCTGGCGACCACCTTTTTCCACTCGGGGCCAGATGCAGTGCTGGAAGAATTGCGCGCCACGCTCGAGCATTTTGCTGCGAGCGGGAAAATCAGCTGCGAAGACCTGACGTTGGCCGCTGAGCAATTCCTTGGCATGCTTCGCGGTGACCGGCATCTGCGTTTCGCCACTGGTACCACGCCAGCACCCGATGCAACAGAAATTGCACATCATGCCAAGCATGCTGCCCGAATTTTCACGCGCGGTCTACGACCGTGTTAGCCAGGGACACATTCGCGATTCTCGACAACCCTCAGCAAATCAATGGCTTGTCCGTTGCATAATCCCGTGACAAAATGACTCAGTGAGAATTGGCTATGCGCGGGTGTCATCCGGCCAACAGGATCTCCACCTCCAGCGGGTCGCGCTGAGCGCGGTCACTTGCAGTAACATACGGCAGGAGATTTTTGGAGCCTCTCGTCGACGTTCGAGCTGGTTGCGGCGCTCCAAGTAAAGTGCTGCGAGTTTGTGTCGCTGAGGGAGGCGATCGACAGCAAGGATCGTGAACCTGTCAGGTCGCTGGGGGCCGTTTTTGCTGAACGGCGATCCGATGTCCCCTATTATTCGGCGTGTCTGGTCGATTACAATGTAAGCGATGTTCTCAGGCCACGATGGTCCATAGCATGAGTCCGTAGACGCTGTTCGCCGGATTACCGTTGGCCAGTTTTTCGAGTGTCTGCGTCGGCCATGTATGCGGATTAATGCAGCACATCTTGCAGTTTCGATAAGTATGGCGATCATCACCCCACTGTCGCCGCCTTCGTCCAACGGGACCTCATGACGCCCGAAGTCTGCGATATAAGACGATACATTATGCGTGCCATTCTCCGGACGATCAGCCGACGCTTGTCGGACGCGACCATATTCACAATGGCGTGCGGCATCTCACGCTGCATGCCGTGGAAAAGCATGATCCTGCTGATGCCGGCTTGGATGCCTGATGCCGGCTCTGCTGGGATCGCGGTATCGACCAACCACACCTGTTGCTGACCACCTTGCTGAAATTACGCAGTTTTGTCGGTTTTGCTTTTGGGGAAATGCTCAAACACGATTGGTACTTGCGATGGAGAGCTCGTTGTAGCCCGCCTCGCTGGTCATACGCATGATCATGATCTTCTTGCCAGGCGAGGGAACAGGGCTTCTGCATTCAACCGGTTGACGCGGTGATGTCCTGCGGCATCCAGACCTGTATAAGAATCAAGATAATCGGCAAAGAAGCCTACTGTCTTGCTGGAGCAATAGGGAGAATCCGAACCGAATAGTACGTGCCCCGGTTTTGCGAAGGGCAACAGGGCTGGCAAGACAGTCGGGCTGGCAGACAAGGCAACGTCAAAGTAAAAGCCAGACAGGGTATCTAGCATTGCGGCCGAGTCCGGCACATTCGACTGGGTTGCAATGCGGTATGCAGCATAGGGGATAAAGCCGCCGGCATGCGCCAATATCATCTTGATGTCGGGGTACCGCCGGGGGACATTGTTGAACGCCATCGACACTGCGGCACGGGTCGTGTCGAGCAGGAAATCGACCGCAGAGGGTCGCACGCCCTTGGCCGGGGGGCCGACCAGTTGCGTCGGGTGAACCAGAACGACGGCGCGACGACGATTGAGTTCCTCCATGATCGGGTCGAATGTGGGATCTCCTAGATACACACCATGGGTATTGGCCATTAGGATAACGCCATCCGTCGCCAGATGGTCATAAGCATGCGCGATCGCTTCGAGCGAACCGTCGATGTCGGCAAGCGGCACGCTGGCGAACATGCCGAACCGGTCCGGGCGATGCTGCACGAGCGCCGCCTGGTGTTCGTTGACCTGCAGGGTCAGCGCTCGGCCCTCGGCATTGTCACCCAGATGGGGCCCTGGTGCCGACAGCGAAAGGATGCCGGTTGCGATCTGGTGATCGTCCATCATGGCCAGCGCGCCTTCAAGGCTCCAGGTTACAGGCGCCCACTGTGCGCTCAGTCCGTGCCGTTCCAGCGCGGCCAGAAACTCGGGTGGCAACAGGTGCTGATGGACATCGATACGCGCGGCATCCTTCGACGCCGACGCCCTTGCATCAGAGGTTGCCGCCATCGCCGAATTGCCTGCCGCACCCGCTGCCATCAATCCTGCTCCCACAACAGCGCGCCTTGTCCAGTCCATCATCGCAATCCTCGTTCCAGATGTTTGAATTTCAACAGTTCAAGAAAGGTTCGTCGGCGCAGCAACACCCAGTTGCGCGCCCAGATCGAGCAATGTCGCCCACACGCCATCTTGAATCGGAATGCCGTCGGCGGAGCGTTGGCTTGCGACGCTGTCGCCGCGATCCCCGGGCATCATCACAACATCGAAACCGGGCTGGCGCGGCATCATGGACAGAAGCTTTGCCAATCCATCCACGCCATCGCGAAAGATCTGCAGGTCCGTAAACTGGGCGACGTCGATTGCGATCACCATCGCGTTCTGCCGGTGCCGCGCCCTCGCATCGCCGATCGCTTCGCTCAGGATGGGCTCGCCAACCAGCAGTCCCGTGATCAACTCGCTCATGAGCGCCAGCCCGGCGCCTTTAGGACCGGCAAGTGGCAAAGGCAGGAGCGCGCGAAGCGGATCGGTCGTGACCACGCCGTCTTCGTCGATGGCACTTTCTGCCGGCAGCGTTTCGCCGGTTTTGCGCGCGAGCATAAGCCTGCCTGCAGACACGGTGCTCATCGCCATATCGAGCACGAGCGCGCCGCGTGTCCCGGCCGGTACACCAACGCAAATCGGGCTGGTGGAAACAGCCGCGTCCTTTGTCCCGTGATAAGGCATATGCCGCCCGGAAGCCGACAGAATGATGCACACACAGCCTTGGGCGATGATGTGGCGGGCATAGAAACCCAACGCCGCAGTATGCGTGGTACGCGCGACAAGCGCCATGCCGATCCCGACGCCTTTCGCCTTTTCCACCGCGCCCTGCGCTGCCGCCATCATGGCGACGGGACCCGCCGCGCGGTCCGCGTCGAGGATAAGGGCGGCGGGCGTTTGTTTGCGCGTTTTCACATGCGGGGCAACATTGATCAGGCCCGCGCCGATCCAGTCGAGATACAAGGGCGCACGCATCACACCATGGGAATCGACACCGCGCAAATTGGCCCAGACCAGCACTTCGCCGATCTGCCTCGCTTCGGCCGGGCGCATGCCTTTGGCTTCGAAAAGCTGCGACAGATAGGCCGTCAGCGCGTCGCTATGGATCGTCACCATCGACATCATCCTTTATCTTGATTGCGGATCGTAAAGTCAGGCGTTCAAGGGAAAATACACACGCAGCCATTCGCCCAGCAGGGATCGGACACGCGAGCGTTCATTCGCAAAAGGGAAATGATCGATCCCGTTCAGCAGCATCAGTTCGGCGCCTGCGCGCGCACGTTTCATCATCTCGATAGACTGTTCGTTGGGGGTGACGCTGTCATTGGCCGCATGCAGCAACAGCAACGGTCTCGGCGCGATGTCGCCTACAACGTCTTCCGCCCGGAAATCCACCATGCTTTGGGCCACCTCGACCGGGAATTCCATGATGCTGTCGGCGGGCAGGTTGGACCTTAGATGTTCGGGGATGGGAACGATGTCCCAGCGCGAAACGGTCATGCCCTGGCCTAGATCGCGCCGCCGCTTGCCTTCTTCCAGCATGGCGCTGAATTTCGCCCAGGCAAAATCCGACGCGTGCTGGGCGCGCGACTTGGTCAAGCCGTTGCCCCAACCGCCGAGCGAAATCACCGCCGCGACCCGGTCGTCGATGCCTGCGGTATAAACCGCGACGGCCCCGCCATAGCTCTGACCGCTGAGCGCGATACGGCCGCCGTCGACCTCGGGCTGCGACGCCAGCCAGGTCAGCGCATTGCGCGCATCGGCCACGGCACTCATGCAAGGAATATTGCCGCGCTCGCCACCGCTTTCGCCGCAGCCGCGAAAATCGATGCGCAGGACGGCATAACCCCAACTCGCGTAAAGTTCGGCTTCCATGCGGTGCGTGGGCGCCTGCATCGATCCGCCAAATCCGTGCAGAACGATGATCGCCGGCAAAGGCGCGCCCGGATCTTGCGCCGGCAAATGCAGCGTTCCGGCCAGAAGCAGCCCGTCCGATGCGATGCTGACCTTGCGCTCGGTCGTGGCGGCGGTCATGCCTGCAGATGCCCCAGGACTTCTGCGCCCAGCAGCAGCGGCACTTCGTCCATCGGATAATGCCCGCTGCCCTCCAGTTCCTTGATGACAAGATTGCGGTAACGCCCCCTGAAACCTGCCTCACAGACCTCCGCGGAAATAACCTGGTCCTGCGCCCCTGCCAGAACCAGCGTGCGAACGGCCATATCCTTGATGGTCGCCGAAAAATCCTCGTCGGCCCAGGATCGGAAATAGGCGGCGAATGCCTCTGCCTTTGTATTGTGGACGGAATTGGCCACCACCTGATTGACCCACACCGGGCTGAGCCGGCTTCCCGTCGAGCTATCGACAATCATCCGGCGATTGTCACTGCTGCCCGGCGCGCTGTCGAACACCGCGCGCGTCGGCCCGTCAAACGGCACCGGGTCGGCCGACACCGGTGACACCAGGATCAGGCTTTCCACCCGGCCCGGTTGCGCCGCAGCCACCAGTTGGGCCGCCTTGCCGCCCATCGAATGTCCGATCAGGCTGAACGTCGTCCAGCCAAGTCGGTCGGCCACGGCCAGAGCATCGCTGGCCATTTCCGCAACATCGTAGCGCCCGGCGATATCGATCGAACTGTCGTACCCCCGGTGGCTCAACCACGCGCATTCGACCGTTGCCGGGTCCAGCGAAAGTTCCAGCGGCTTGAACGTCCTGCGGTCGCCGTACCAGCCGTGGAGGCCGATCAATTTGCGCTCGCCATGTCCATATCGGTCGAAATTGATCATCGCTCTCTCATCCATTCTTTTCGTTCCGCGATCGCCGTCGGTGTCCTGGAAATTACCGCGTCATCAGCCCAGCGGGCCCAGGAAGATCTCGCCGTCATAGCTGTCTTCCATCGCCGTCAAAGTTACAGGCCAGTTGTTGTTGTCGATCTGTCGGCGCTGCGCGACATTTCGAACGTTTCCATCCCAACCCACTTGCTCCATGTAACAATAAAGCTGGACCAGGTGACCGTCAGGATCGACGGCAAACGCGCTGTAATCGATCCCGGGGAACAGTTCCGGCGGCAACTTCTTGATGGTGACGCCTTTGTCTTGCAGAAACGCGATGGCATCACACAATTGTCGATAGCCACCGACCTGGTTGCCAAAGCTCATGCAGGTCGAGTGCGGCGAAAGGCCGAGCTCTTCGCGCAAGGCAATCGGATAAAGCGCTAGCGAATGGTGCTCGGTATTGCAGCGCAGGAAGATACAGCGATGACCGTTATAGGTCACCTCTTCGGTCACGCGCAGGCCCAGCACGCGCGTGTAGAACTCGATCGCCTGGTCCATATCCTTGATAAACAGCCGCACGGGTCCGATCTTGATGACCTTGAACGGGCGCGCGAGCATGACCCCACCGACGTCATAGTCGAAAGGCCCTTGTTCGACATGCCTGTGCCCTGAATTCAGATCCACGCCTTCGCCCCTGGCACGCTCGAGCTCTTGATATTCGGAAGGTTGCGGCAAGTCCGGCTTTTCGAAATTGCGCGGCAAGGCTGCGGCGGGTTTGGCGCGCAGGTCCCAGCCGATCTGTTCGATGCCGTAGTAGATCTCGTTGGTGTGGCCCTCCATGTCCGAAGGATAGCTGTGCCAATTGGAGCCCGGAACATCGCGGCCGACCCGGCCCGGATCGATGCCGACCGAACTGAACCACTCGATCCCCTCCACCACTTCGCGCAGACTTCCGACCTGCCAGGTGATCTGGTTGGTCGTCACTTCGTCATTGGCTTGGTGGCCGCCCGCGCTACCCCCGATCCGGTCCATCGCGCCACGCGGAAACAGCACGAACGAGTGGTGGTCGCTGCCGTGCGTCATGAAACTGCCGACGCTGTCCACGCCATCGAACAGGCCGGGCTGCGGAATGACTTTGGCAAAATCGATGGAATCGGTCACGCGATAGCCAAGCAGGTCGCGATAAAAGACCGCAGCCTGTTCATAGTTATAGCAGTTGAAGCCGAAGTGGCCAAAGCGACGGACCTTGAACGGACGATCAAACAGCACGCCGTCGACGTCGTATTTCCTGCCCGACAGTGGGCTGTTATCCTTGGACATCCGTCCCTCCTGTATTTCCGGTATCGGGTTGAATCGCGTTTGTAGTCAGGTCAATCAGACTGGCGCGAAGCGCGCTGGCGAAACCTGCGGGATCGAGAACATGCGCGATGTGATTGCCGGGCATCGTGCGCACCGGACAGCCCAGACTTTGCCCGATGACATCGGCGGTGCGGGCATAATAGGCGTCCTGGCTGAGCTCGCCTTTCGACGCAATCATGTTCACGCCGTTTCTGGATATCCGTTCAAGATCGGGCTGATAATAGCAAAGGCTCATGATCTCCTGGCCGAGGAAGAAGCCCATGTCCTCCTGCCCCCGCGCAGGAGGCCCGCCCGGCTGTCCCATTCCGACCATGCTCGATCCCAGCAGGGCTAAAGCAGGCCCTGCGCCTTCGGTGCGGAATGTCCGATCAACCCGCCGGGTGAAATTGACCCAATGCTCTCGGTCCGGCAAGATCGAGAACGACATCGGCTCGTGCACGATCATTCCCCGGACCACCTCGGGATAATATTCCGCAATGCGCAAAGCAATGCTGGCGCCGGCGCTGTTGCCAAAAACATAGGCGGTCGTCTCGCCAAGCGCCGTGATGATGGCCACCGCGTCGCGTGCCTGCTGCGTTATATCGAGCGGGCGCGAGCGATCCCCGGTGCTGCGGCCGCACGCCCGGCGATCGTAGCGAACGACTCTGAAATGCTGCTGCAATTGCGCCGAAATACCCGTGTAGCGCCCGCCGGTGCCCCCGCGGCCGGCGATCATCAGCAAAAGCGGGCCGGATCCTTCGACGTCGTAGACGAGATCGGCGCCGTCATGGTGGATGGTTGCCGTTGTCATGCGCCGGCACCTTCTGCTTCCCAGGTCGAGGCATCGACATGGGGCACATCGGCCTCCTTGTTCCAGTCTGCGACCACATCGTAGTCCCAGACCCATTCCATGTTGCCGTGCGTGCTGCCTTTGCCGCTGGCAATCAGCTCTTTCTGGGCTGCCGGGTCCTGCATGTGCTTGAATCGTGCCGCCTGCATCGCCAGCCGCTGAACTGCGTGAACGCGATCGATCCGCACGCGGCGAAAATTGCGGAACGCTTCTGCGGGATCATCGGGCTGTGCGCCCAACCACCGGGCAAGGATATAGGCATCTTCGAACGCCTGGCAGGCCCCCTGCCCGACGTTCGGCAGCATCGCATGGGCCGCGTCGCCGATCAGCTGGACTCGGCCGCGTCCCCAATCGCGAGTCAGGGGCCTGGTGAACAGGCCCCACTTCGAACACTGCGTCACCAGATCGAGCAGGGCCTTCATCCGCGGCTCGGCATCGGGAAAGCTGGCCCGCATCTCGTCCGGGTCACCCGGTGCCGACCATCCCTCATTGACCCAGCCGTCGGTATCCTGCTGGGTCACGATGTTCACCACCGATTCGCCGCGAATGTAATACGCGATGAAGTGCCGGCCCGATCCGATCCACTGGACATGCCCATTGGGCTCCAGGCACTCGCGCGGCACATCGCTGCCCTTGAGCAAGGCCCGCCATGCCATCTGCCCGGTGTACCTGGGCCTGTCGGCGCCGTACAGCGCGCCGCGCACCGCCGACCGAACGCCATCGGCGCCAATGACGACATCGGCCATGACCTGCGCGCCATTGTCAAATGAAAGGCTGACACCGTCATCCCCTTCGACCAGGCCGGTCAGGCGATGGCCCAGTTGGACGGCAGCGGGATCGAGGCCCTGGCCCAGCGCATCCAGCAGATCGGCGCGGTGGAACGTGTAGAACGGCGCACCGAACCGCGCGGCAGCTTGGCGGCCATCGCGATATTCGACGAATTCGCCGTCGCGCATGGTCCGGGTGTAAATTCCCGGCGAAATATTGGCCACGGCCGCAATCTGGTCCCCCAGTCCTATCGCAGCCAACGCCTTGTTCGCCTGTGGGCTGGTGCCGACCGCAGCGCCGATTTCGCCCAGGGCCGGTGCTGCTTCGTAAACGGTGGCCTTGATGCCCTGCGCGCCCAATGCATGGGCCGTTGCCAGCCCGGCGAGACCGCCCCCGATAATTGCGATAGATCCAGGCATCGTCGTTGTCCTTATATTCGGGTTTTATGCATGCACGCGCAGACGTTTACGGCACTTGCGTGCCGGGCTGTCCGTTGCGGGAAGGATGGTGGGCGGGGGAAAGCGGCACCCTAAGGCTGCGAGGCCCGAACCGGTGGGCGAACATCAGCAAGCCCGAAATCGTCAGTGACACCGCCATATAGGGGCCCAGGGGATCATAAGCCCCGGCGCGGTCCACCACCATGGAGCCGACAAAACCCCCCGCGGCAGTGCCGATGGCGATACAGGCGGAAAAACATCCCATGATTGCGGAGAAAGCCCGCAATCCAAAAAGCTTCAGCGCGAAGTATGCAGCCAGATCGCCTTCCGCACCATAAGCCAGCCCCACCAGCAGGATCATGGCCTGCGCCTCTGCATAGACATGCGCGCCGCCTGCATGAAACACCAGCAGAGCGCCCGCACCCGCCGATATGAGGCAGGCGGCGGCAACAACGTTGTCACGAAAGCGGTCCAGCAGAAAGCCGATGCCAAGCCGTGCCACGCCGATCGATGCGGCAAATGTCGCTGCCAATGCCACGGACTGCGCAGACGTAAATCCGCGCCCGACCAGGATCGGCACGAGATGGCCGGAAAACACCCCGATCGGCACGGCCGCAAAAATGAACGAGACTAGCAGGACCCAGAAGCGCGCATCCCGCAACGCTTCGCCCAACGTACTGCCGGCGGCCGGGGCCGCACTCGCCATCGGCGCACCGCCCTTCTCGCGAAACAAGGCCAGAACCAGCGGCAGCCCGATCACCAGGATGCTGGCCGCCAGCCCCACATACGCAATGCGCCAGCCGTAATGCGCGATCAGGTAACTGGCGAAAGGAATGCCGACAAATCCGCCGATCGACAATCCGCTGATCAGGAAACCGAGCGCGGCGCCCTTGTTTGCCTGGAACCAGCTACCCACTCCGCGCGCAAACGTTACGGGGCTGCAGGCGGCCATGCAAAATCCGATGATCACGGCCAGGATCCGGTACACGGTATTATCCGGCGGGCACGCCGCCAAGGCCAGATAGCATAGCGCCAGACCGGCCAGGCCACCGATCGCAAAGGGACGCGCGCCCCATTTGTCGATCAGGCGCCCCGCAAATGGAAACAGCACCGCCATGATCAACGACGAGATCGGCGCAATCGTCGCCTGGCCGGTGGTCCAGCCGAACGTGGTCCTGACCGGGCCGATGAATGCGCTGCTGCTTAGCAGGAACAAGCCAAAGCCGTTGCCATAGCCGATCATGCTTGCGAACAAAATCGGCCAGCCGGCGCGCCACTCCGATTTCGGATGCTGATCCTGCACGTCTAATTCCTTTTTTCAGGCCAACACGCGGTCAAGGCGGCGCAAATCAACAGCGCCGCCGCGAACACGTTCACGCACTAGGAGGATGCCGAACTTTCGAGATCCCGGCTGATCGATCGGGCGCATTCAACGACCAGGGAGGCCAGATTTTCCCGGCGCTCTTCCGAATATCGCTGCTCGGGCAGCGTGATGCAGACATCGCCGATGACATGGCCGGACGGAAAGAAAATGGGCGCGGCAAATCCTACCGCACCTGCCACGCGTTGCGCAAAACTATGCGCAAAACCTTGTTCCCGCACGGTTTCGATACGGGCCTCGAGGCTGGAGCGCCCCTGTGGGGATTGCCCTGCCTCGTCGGCCCGGTCCATGACATTGTTGCGCACATGTTTTGGCAAAAATGATAGGATACCAAGGCCGCTCGCGCCCAGATGAAGCGGAATCCATTCGTTCAATTTGACGATGTACCGCAAGGGCGAACTTGATTCGACCGCTGCTGCAAAGATCATCTGGATCCTGTCGGCATCGTAGACACCCAGCAGCGCCGTCTCGTCGCACGCCTCCATCAGGCGGACCAGATGCGGCATGGCAACGTGTTTGAGCGGGAAGCGGCCCAGGGCCACTTGCGACAGGCGAAATGTTTCCATGCCCAGCGAATAACGGCCGGTTTCATCGTTCTGGCGGACCAGCCCCTTGAAAGCCAGGCCCGACAGAGCCCGATGCGCAGCACTGGGCAGAATATCCAGCGCGCTCGCCATCTCGCGCACGCCGAAATCGGTGCCCGCCTCGCAAATGATCCAGGCCAGCGCCTCCAGCGTCCGGCTTACGGGATCTCTCTGCCGTTCATCGGCCATCGCTCTTGTCCTTGTTGTTTGACCACCGGACATAACCGCAGGCCCTGGCGCCGTCCACGCCGGTGCCAATGCCTTGCCCACGCCGGACAGCCTTTGCCCGGCCGGCGAATCAACGCGGCCACGGCCCGCGCGCCCGGACGCCTCTGGCTCGAAGTGCTGCACTGCGAAGCTCCTCTCCTGCTTCCGGAATGCGATCTGGGCGAATCATGGCGCTTGACAGTATCGCGAATCTTCGTACCTTATTGCGGAACAGAACGTTCCCGTCAACGGAACAATGCATGCGGAGAGAAAATGACTGAGCACGGAAAGGCGGATTGGATCGTATCCGACGCCGGCCTCATTCTGGTCGGTGGCCACTGCGCCGACTGCGGGCGCAAATTCTTCCCTGAAAAGCCGAATTGCCCCAATTGCGGGTCGGACCAGGTGTCGCCTGCGCAACTTTCGCGCATAGGCAGGCTGTACAGCTATTCCACGATCCATTCCGCGCCGCGGGGTTTTCACGTGCCCTATACCGTGGGCTTCGTGGACCTGGACGATGATGTTCGCGTGTTCGGCCAGATCGAAGGCGGGGATACAGATCTGGTACTCGAGACACCGATGGAGCCCGTATTGGGCGTGATCCGCACGGATGACGACGGTGACGTTCAAAGCTACAAATTCCGGAGGGCTACCCATGTCTCGTGAAGCCTTCATCGTCGGTGCCGGCATGTCCCGCTTCGGCAAGCAAAGCCATCGCACCATCGAGGAAATTGGCCAGGAAGCCGTTCGCGCCGCGATGAAGGAAGCCGGCGTCGAGCGTGGTGACATCGACGAGGTGTTCTGCGGCACCGGATATGGCGGCGTGATGCTGGGGCAACGCATTCTTCGCGACCTGGGCATGACCGGTCCGCCGGTTACCAATGTCGAAAACGCCTGCTCCAGCGGGGCGACCGGCGTACGAGAAGCCTGCGCCGCGATCGCTACCGGCCGGGCAGAGGTCGTGCTGGTCGTCGGCGTTGACAAATTGACGACGTTTGGCGGCGGCACGCTGCCGCTCGAAGCGTCCGACCCCGACGTGGCCAACGGCATGATCATGCCTGCGGTCTATGCGATGCGGGCGCGCCGCTACATGTTCGAAACAGGCGCCACGCCGGAACATCTGGCCATGGTAACGGTCAAGGCGCGCGAAGCCGCCGCGTTGAACCCCCATGCCCAGATGCGCACGCCCACCACCGTTGCAGAAGTTCTGGCATCACGGCCGATCGCCGATCCGCTGACTTTGTTCATGTGCTGCCCCAGCGGCGATGGGGCGGCTGCCGTTGTCATCACCACCGCCGCGCGTGCCCGCCAGCTCGGCGTGCAGCCCGTCAAGATTGCGGCATCGGTGCTGCAGTCGGGGTATTACAAGACCGGTTTTCGCGACACGGCATTCAGCGAACTGACCGCGCGCACCGTGGCCCTGGCCTACGACGCGGCAGGCCTGGGACCCGAAGCCGTCGACATGGCAGAAGTCCATGACGCCTTTGCGATTGCCGAACTGATGTATTACGAGGCCTTGGGCCTGTGCGAACGCGGCGAAGGCAAGGATTTCCTGGAGCGCGGCGACAGCAAGATCGGCGGCCGTACGCCGGTCAACCCCAGTGGCGGCCTGTTGTGCAAGGGTCACCCGATCGGCGCGACCGGCATTGCCCAGATGTGCGAGGCAGTGTGGCAATTGCGTGGCCAGGTCGGTGCGCGCCAGGTCGAGGGCGCCAAGGTTGCGCTGACACATTGCACCGGCGGCGGCATCGCCGGATTTGATCACGGCGCCTGCGCCGTGCACGTGTTGACCGTCTGATGACGCAGCAGGCACAAAAACTGCCGCTGGACGGAGTGGTCGTGCTGGACCTGACCCAGTTTCTGGCCGGTCCCTATGCGTCGCAGATCCTGGGCGACCTGGGCGCAAGGGTCATTCGGGTCGAGCCCATGCAGCCAGAGCTGGCCCGCACCCTGCCCCCGCATTATCACAAGGGTGACAGTGCCTATTTCCTGAGCATCAATCGCAACAAGGAAAGCCTTGCGATCGACTTGCGCACGCAGGAAGGCAAGGATCTGCTGAAGGATTTCGTTGCCAAGGCCGACATGCTGATCGAAAATTTCCGTCCCGGGGTGGCCGCCCGGCTCGGGCTCGATTTCGATGTGCTGCAGGCGCTCAATCCCCGGCTGGTGATGTGCTCGATCAGTGGGTTCGGACAGTCGGGTCCGTATCGCGACCGGCCAGCGTACGATATCATCGTGCAGGCGATGTCGGGCGGGATGAGCATCACGGGCCCACGCGGCGGCGAACCGGTGCGTGCGGGCCTGCCGCTGGGTGACTTGTGCGCGGGAATGTACGGTGTGATCGGCATGCTGGCTGCCCTGGTAAAGGCGCGCGAGACCGGGCAAGGCTCTTATGTCGATATCGCCATGCTCGATTGCCAGGTTGCCATGCTGTCCTACCAGGGCGCCTATCACCTGATGTCGGGCGAAGTGCCCGGCCCGCAGGGCAAAAGCCACGATTCCATTCCGACTTATCGTGGGTTTCACTGTCGCAACGGCGTCGAGATCGTGGTTGCTGCCAATACCGAGGCGATGTGGCAAAACCTGTGCAATGCGCTGCAAACGACAGAACTGGGCAGCGATGCCCGTTTTGCCACGAACGGCGACAGGTACACCCATCGCGCCGAACTCGATGCGATCCTCGAGGCGGCGTTCGCGTCCTTTACCGCGGCCGACATCATGGCCGCATTAATCGAACACAACGTTCCCGCCGGTGTGATCAACAATCTCGACAGCGTCATGACAGATGCGCAAGTGTTGCACCGCGACATGGTGATGACGTTGCAGGATGCGGCGGGCGATGAAGTCAGGGTCGTGGGCAACCCGGTCAAGATCAGGGGTGTGGACACCCCGCACCGGTTTCCGCCCGCCCTGGGGGAAAACAGCAAGGCGCTGCTCGCCGAATTTGCGGGGCAGACCGCAGACAGTATTGCAGAGCTGGAAAAGACCGGCGTGATCGCCGTATCTGCGCGACAATAAAACGATTTCGGCAATGACCAGGAGAGCGGTGATGACGGTAAGACCAACCCTGACCCATACGGGCGTATACACATGCGATCTCGAGCGCATGGCGACGTTCTACAAGGACGTGCTCGGCCTGGTCGAAACGGATCGCGGGATCGGTATCACCGTGCCGCGCTCGCTCATATTCCTGAGTTCCGACCCGGCGCATCATCATCAGTTCGTGCTGTCGGACGGCCGTCCCGAAGGCGTGCCCAGTACGGTCAACCAGCTGTCGTTCCTGGTGAAATCGCTGGAAGAGATGCGCGAGATCAAACGCAATGCGCAGGCCGGCGGCGTCACCAGAAGCAATACCGTCAACCACGGCAACGCCTGGTCGTTCTATTTTGACGATCCGGAAGGCAACCTGGTCGAAATCTATGCCGAAACGCCGTGGTACGTCCCCCAGCCGTTTGCCGACGCGCTCGACCTCGACAAATCTGACGCCGAAATCCTGGAGGAAACCCGCCTGCGGTGCGCACGCGATCCCGGCGTCGTCCCCGTCGATGTGTGGCGCGCCCGGTTTACCGAAAAGCTCGGGAAGGCCTGACTTTACGATGGCCCAGCCACGCCTTTCCCCACAGGACGATCATGACGGGCCGCTCAGCCTGACGCAGATCCGCGACCTGATCCAGCCCGTGCAACCCCTTGCCCGGCCCCTGCCCAGCAAAGTGCAGGTCGTGATCGTGGGGGCGGGTCCTGCGGGTCTGACGGCGGCCAATCTGCTGGGCAAGATGGGCGTCGCGACATTGCTGCTCGACGCGCGCACCACGACGTCGGAACAGCCCAAGGCGATCGCGATCGACGATGAATACATGCGCCTGCTGGCCAGCGTGGACCTGGAGCAGGCCATGGCGCGCCATCATTCCGCGCCCTTTGGCATCTGGTTCATGGGCGCCGACCGGCAGCCGGTGATCAAGGTAGCCGGCGCGATGACCCCCAACGGGTTTGGCCGGCGCAGCGCGATCATGCAGCCTGTCTTCGAGAAAATCCTTCTGGCGGGCGCCACCAGCCATCCATCCGTGCAAGTCTGTCTGGGCGTCGAAGTCAGCGGCCTGACCCAAAACCCCAATGGCGTCACCGTTCGGGCGGGCGCAGCCGTGATCGAATGCGATTACGTCCTGGCATGCGACGGGGCCCGCAGCGCGATACGATCGGCTTTGGGTATCGGATTTGTGGGGACACGGATCGATGAGCCCCATCTGGTCGTGGATCTGGCCGATTTCCCGGATCAGTCGCCCTATTCGCGGTTTTTCTGCGATCCGCGGCGCCCGCTCAATTCGGTGCCCTCGGTCTATGGCGGACGCAGGATCGAATTCATGCTGAACCCTGCGGACGACCGGGATTACCTGCTGTCGGATGTCGGTATCCGCGAACTGGTCGATCGCCACACGCCCTACAAAGGCGTCGAACTTCATATCATACGTCGCGCGATCTACGGATTTTCGGAAAAGATCGCCGACTGCCTGCACGACGGGCGCGTATTCCTGCTCGGCGACGCGGCGCATGTCATGCCCCCCTTTGGCGGGCAAGGCATGAACACGGCGGCGCGCGATGCCAACAACCTGTGCTGGAAAATCGCGAAGGTCCTGAACGGCATGGCCCCCGCCAGCCTGCTCGATACCTATGACGCAGAGCGCCGACCGCAGATCAGCGCTATCGTCAAATATTCGGTCCTGATCGGCCGTTTTGCCAATGTTCGATCCCGCCCCCTGGCCTATTTGCGCGATGCCATATTGCGCACCGTGCAACTCGCCCCAAAGGTGCGCCGGTTCTTCAGCGAAATGCGCTATATGCCCCGCCCTGCGATCCTGCGCGGGCTGATCGCACCGTCCACCCGATTTCAGTCCTTTGTCGGTGTAACATTTCCGCGCTGGTCGCTGCTGCGCGACAGCGGCCTGGTCCCTGTCGACGAATTGGCCGGCAACAACTTCTGCCTGCTTGGCATCGGCGTCGGCGCGCAGGATTTGATCGAGGCATCGCAGCATCGCTTGTGGCGCGATCTGGCGCCCACTCTTGCGGTCATCGGCCAGCCCGGAACCGGCCAAAGTCCGGGCGTTCATCACGGCAGTTTTGCGGGCGCCCCGCCGGCCGAGGCCGCATCATTGCAAGGCACCATCTGTGTCATTCGGCCCGACCGTTATGTTGCGGCCGTAACCACACCGGGCGCCGCAGCCGGGACTTTTGACACACTATACCAACAGCTTCAGGGAGGTCTCTCGACATGAGTGAAGCCTTTACGACGGTTACCCGGCAAACCGAAGCGGATCTGTTGCGGACCCTGACACGCTTTTACCGGTGTCTTGACGCCAACGACATCGCGAACCTGACATCGTTGATGGACGATACATTTCTATGGCCCCGCCAGGGTCGTGAATTGCGCAATGCCGACGACGTCACCTCCGCCTTGAGCGGGCGCGATCCGCGCCTGCATATTTTTCACCTGCTCAACAGCGTCACGTTCGAGGTGCTGGACGGCGATCGCATGGCCTATTCCGGCTATCTGACGGTCGTGCGGTCCTACGCCGATCCGGACCAGGCCGTGCGCATGCCGCCGCGCGGCGCCCAGTCGCTGCACGTCTGCGCAGGCGAGTTTACGAAAACCCCGCAAGGGTGGCGCATTTCGGCCATGGATGCCGGGCCGCCGCGTCTTCTCATCGACATTCCGGGAGAATAACCATGCGTTTGGTAACATTCATCACCGACCATGCAGATCGCCTTGGCCTCCAGAACGCGGACGGTTCGGTCACCGATCTGAACGCGGCGGGTTTCGACGCGGCGCATTCGATGCTCGACCTGCTGGATGGTGGGCCCGCCGTTCTTGACCGGCTGAAAAGCTGGCTGGCCGCAACGACGATCGACCCGGGCCATATCGTGGCGCAGGGCGGGGTCAGGTTGGCGGCGCCCATCCCGCACATGCGGCAAAACCTGCTGTGCGTAGGGCGAAACTACAAGCTGCACATCGAGGAATCCGCACGGGCGAAAGGCATTCCCGTCGCGTTTCCAACCGTTCCCGAGCTGTTTTCAAAGCCCGTCACAGCAATCATCGGCCACGGAGCCGGGATCAATCGCTATGCCGCGCTGACGCAAAAACTCGATTACGAAGTCGAACTGGCGATCGTCATCGGCCAGACGATCCGTGACGCAACGCCCGAGCAGGCCGAACAGGCCATCTTTGGCTATACCATCGTCAACGACATCAGCGCGCGCGACATGCAGATGGCACACAACCAGTGGTTCAAGGGCAAGGCGCTCGACACGTTTTGCCCGGTGGGACCGTGCATCGTGACAAAGGACGCTTTCGGCGATCCTGCGGGCCATCGGATCACCTTGCGCGTAAACGGTGAGACACGGCAGGATTCGACCACATCCGACCTGCTGTTCGATGTTCCGACCATCGTCTCCATCCTGTCTGCCGGACAGACGCTGAGGCCTGGCGATATCATCGCGACCGGCACACCCTCGGGCGTTGCATTTGGCATGCCCGTGCCAGCCTATCTTGAAGTGGGCGATGTGATCGAGGCCGAGATCGAGGGCATCGGCATATTGCGAAACCCCGTCATCACCTGACGCCGAAATTCGCTGGCCAACGTGCGACATGCCGTCACGGCAGGCCTTGTTGCGCCAAAATAACAACAATTAAGGGAGATAAATCATGAAAAAACAATCGCTTATATATTTCACCTCTTCGGCAGCAGCTTTGCTGGCCGGCCTTGTCAACCCGGCGCAGAGCGTTGCGCAGGCCGCAACGCCCCAAGCAGCGCCCGCAGCGAATAGCCCGGGCGCCCAGGCGGCAACGGCCGATGGTCCCGCCATCGCGGACATCGTCGTGACCGCGCAGCGTCGCCGGGAATCGCTGCAGAAAACGGCGGTTGTGCTGTCAGTCCTGTCGTCCGAGGCCCTCGCCCGCGCCGGTGTCACACAGCCGCAGGCGCTCGCCAGCATCCTGCCCGGCGTCCAGATCGGCAATGCCGGTCCGCTGTTGCAGGTATATGTCCGGGGCGTGGGCGATGCGGGTGTCGGGGCGACCAGCAATCCTGCGGTCGCGTTCAACATCGATGGCGTTTATGCGTCCAGGTCCCAGTCGATCTCGACCGAAATGTACGATGTCGACCGGGTGGAAGTGCTGAAGGGCCCACAAGGAACGCTTTACGGTCGAAACGCTACGGGCGGCGCAGTCAACCTGATCACGCGCAAACCCAAACTGGACGAATATTCGGCGCATCTGTCGGTGGAACATGGCAATTTCGAAAGTACCAGCGTCGATGCCGCCGTCAACATTCCGCTCGGCCCGACACTGGCCGCGCGCATTTCGGGCATTTACGTCAGCAAGGACGGCTACACATCCGAAGGTTTCGACGACGACAAGCACAAAGCCATCAGGGGCAAGCTGCTGTGGGAGCCATCGAGCAAATTTTCCGTTCTCCTGAACGGCAGCATCGGCCATGTCGGCGGCAAGGGCGGATCGTTTGCCGTCATCGTGAACAAGATACCCGGCCTGGCCAACCAGTCACCATGGCTCGACCAGACCGATCCCCGGGCACGCAGTTTCCTGCTCTCCAGCGTTGCACCCACGCTGCCCAAGACCCCCGGCACGCTCAATCCCCCATCGCCGAACGAAGCATTCCAGGATCTCAACTTCCGCAACGTCTCGGCCGAGATCAATGCCGACCTTGGCTTTGCCAATCTGACCGTCCTGCCCGCCTTTCGGCACATGGACATGCTGGACGAGCATCTGAACTTCCTGCGTGTGTCGACCGGCGCGGCTTTTGGAAACGTGCCCCAAAATCCGGAAACATCGGACGAAGCGACGCTCGAGGCTCGCCTGTCCAAGGACATCGGTGGCCTCAAACTCGTCGCTGGCGCCTACGCCTATCACGAAAACCAGTTTTCCCAATACGTCAACAAATCCGGGCTGATCCAGAATCTGGGTGCGCAATACGAACTCAACACGCGCAGTTACGCCGGGTTCGGCCAAGCAACTTATGCAATTACCTCAAAGATCAGGGCGATTGGCGGGTTGCGCTACACGACCGACGAACGTGCGATCAACGGCTATAGTGTCACGCTTGCTCCGTCGCTGAAATGCCCGGGCGTGGCCCCGACCTTTTGCCCCGCCGAAAGCTTCGAGGGTGAAAAGACATATCGCAAAGTATCCTGGAAAGGCGGCCTGGAAGCAGACGTCCTGGGCCAGGGATTGGCGTATGCAACGGTCAGCAGCGGCTTCAAGGGGGGCAGCTTCAACCCCGCGATCTCTCCAACCGCGGCACCGACCAGTCATGATGCCTCATCCTACGCGCCCGAGACACTGGTTGCTTACGAGATCGGCCTGAAAAACCGGTATTTCAACAACAAGCTGCAACTCAACCTCGAAGGTTTCTACTGGGATTACGACAATCTCCAGCAGGCGCGCATCGCGGTCAGCGGCGCAGGCAACTCGGCCTACAGTTTCGACAACGCCGGCAAGGCCCGCATGTTTGGCGGCAGCGCCGACATCATCGCCAAACCATGGAGCGGGGGCACCTTCACCGGCAACGTCGAATATCTCAACGCCAAATATCTGAGTTTTATCGTCAATCAACCTGCAAAGACCTATCTTGCCGGATCGTCGGGTTGCCCGGTAACGCCCAGCACTCAGGCTCCCAGCGCGTCCGGACCGCTGATCACGATCAATTGCGCGGGTTTCCAGGTAAACCGTTCGCCCAAATGGACAGGTTCGGTGGGGTATTCGCACCATCTGCCCCTGTCCAACGGCGGGGCGCTTGAGCCAGATGTCAACATGCAGTTCGCATCGGCGCGGTGGCTGGCGTCCGACTTCGTAGCGGCCGAGCGCGCATCCAACTACCAGACTTTCAATGCTTCACTGACGTATGTCGCGCCCAACAACCGTTTCACCATCGCCGGCTTCGTGCGCAATATCGGCAATGCCGCCGTTTACGAAGGTGCATTTGAAGCTCCCTATCAACCGGGCGTGGTCGGCGCCAATATCGCTCCACCGCGGACGTACGGTTTCCGCTTCTCGATTTCCTATTAAGCCGATGAATTCCGCTGCAGTTTGCATCCCCCATCAGACCAGTCATTAATCTTGGAGATTTTCAGATGTTTATAAAGGACGCTTGGTATGTCGCCTCCTGGGCGGACGATCTGGGGACGACGCCCATCGCACGGCGGATCTGCGACATTCCGCTGGTACTGTACCGCACGGCGACGGGCGAAGCGGCCGCCCTGGTCGACCGTTGCTGCCACAGGGCGGCACCGCTCAGCCTGGGCAAAGTCACCGAAACCGGCCTCGAATGCGGCTATCACGGGCTCGTGTTCAACACCGAGGGCACTTGCGTCCATATTCCGGGGCAACGCCACATCCCGGGCACGGCAAAGGTGCAAAGCTTTGCTGTGGTTGAAAAAGACGCGATCGTCTGGATCTGGATGGGTGATCCCCAGGCTGCCGATTCCGGCCTGATCGTCGACTACCCCTTTCACAGTGACCCGGTCAAATGGCCGTTCCGCCACGAGACCATGCCGATCAAGGCGAACTACGCGCTGATGGTCGACAATCTGATGGATCTTACGCACCTGGGATATGTCCATGTCACGACGATCGGCGGCAATCCCACCGTCCATGTCGAGGCCAAGATGGAAACCGAGCGCACGGACAACGGCTTGAAATTCACGCGTTGGATCTTGGACGCCGATGCCCCGCCCACGATCGCCGCAGCCGTGCATTTCGATGGCAAAGTCGATCGCTGGCAGGAGTTCGAATTCATTGCTCCCGGCGTCATCAAACACTGGGCGGGCGCGGTGGATGCCAACACCGGCGCATATGACCTGGGCATTCGCGAAGGCGGATTCATGGTGCGCATTTTCCATGGCATCACACCGGAAACGGAAACCAGTTGTTTTTATTTCTGGTCCATCGCCAACGGATTCGGACAGGACGATCCGGCAACTTCGGTCGAAGCCCACCGGTCTGCCAAGGAAGCCTTTTCCGAAGACAAGGTCGTGATCGAACAACAACAGCAACGGTTGACGGAGATGGGCGAGCACGACCTGATCGACATCCGCTCGGACTCCGCGCGCGTGAGCATGCGGCGGACACTGAACCGTATGCTCGACAAAGAGCGTATCGCTTAAGAACGAAGGGTTTGCATGCGTGGGATCCGGGTCGAACAGTGTGCCGGGTCCCGAGCAGTCTGCTAGACAGCGCGCGCGCCAAAAATCGTTCTGGCCTCTTCAACCTCATCGAGATATCTGGTGCGGCTGCTGGGGCGCGGCAGGGCGATGGAGATGCTGCTGAGCGCCGATGACCACGACGCTGATCTGGCCGAGCGTTATGGCTGGCTGAACCGATCGCTCGAACCGGACGTCCCAATTCACGTTGTTTTGGGGGGCGATAGCGAACGCCCGGTTCTCGCAAAAAGATGCCATTCAAACCAACTCAAGATGAGTGATAAGTTTCGGGGTACCCTTTTGGAGATGGCCTGCCTTGGCCTCCAACGACGTCCGACCGGAATGGACGCAATTCGGTCGATTGTGTTGAAAAATCTAGACAGTGACTTCACGCGTAACAATTAAAAGCCTTTTCGTACCGACGCGTAACAAATCCATGCAAATCAGTAAAATCCTGAATAATTATTACTGAACTTCGCTTTGAAGGTGGTGCGTCGGACTTTTTCAACACAATTGCGTCGTTACCTGCCTTTACCACCAATGCATGGACCGCCGACCTCGCACGGGCGCAAAGTGGTCGAGGGTCGCAATTAGATATATGGCACAAGCACGTTGACATTTAAGGCAAGAGCTGAAAGCTATTGAGCAGGAGGCTCCCATGAAAACTGCGCTTAGATTAGCTGCACTGGTTATGGTGACTGGTCTTTCTCATGCTACGGATGTGATCGCCCAAACCAGCGAAGGAGATACAGCCTCCATTCGCGCACAAATCGATGCAAACAATCGCGCCGTTGGTCGTGCAATAGGAATACGCGATTTCGCCGCACTTGAGACGCTCTGGGCGCCCGAAATGGTCGTCAATAGCCCAGGCAACAATATACTGACCAGAGCACAGGTTTTTCAATCAATTCGCGACGACAAACTCGCATATTCGAGCGTGAAGACGGCTTCTGACGATTTTTTCGTCTCGAAAGATGTTGCGGTGGAGATGGGGCATGAGGACATCGTGATGTCCAATGGCCCGATGGCTGGCAAACCACTGATCCGGCGATATACCAACATTTGGCAGAAGCGTAGAGCAACTTGGGTGCAGATCGCACGCCAAGCTACTTACGTGGGCATCGACGGAGGCGCTGTTTACGGCCATCCCGATCCGGCTTTGAAACCCTGAAGGCCTCCCTGAATGTCTTAGTGGGGATCGAGACCTGCCGGGATCACCCGCCCCAATTGACGCAGTTCAACGTGCGAGGTGCGATCGGCTGCTCCAGCTGAAAGCCGTCATTCGGCGGCGAGCGGGCGACCGATAGTCCTATTCGATCCAGCCTCAACCGATTGCGCGCTACGGTATGAACACGTATTTCTCTTTTAATCCCGGTCCGCGCGCCGAGCGGGAAATAAGAGCTGTAGGGTCGCGCCTCCTCGATGCAGCGCGCGATCGACGGGCGGGCGAGCAGGCGGGCGCGATATGCTTTGAGCGTTGCGTAATTATCAGCGATCGGGTGCGCCCAATCGGCGTAGAATGGCGAGGGGGCGGCGGCGCATTCGGCGAGCGTGAAGTCCGCCCCGCACGCCCAGTCGCGACCTGCCAGTTCACCATCGAGCCAGGCATAAATCCTGTCCAGATCGGCACGGGCGCGATCGACGCCATAGGGGTCGCGGTGTAACTCGGACCGCAATGCGTTGGCGACTATCACCGCCATCACATTCATCACGTGAGTCTCACTGGAGTCCCGATCGGCGCCGATCGAGACCCCAACGTCATATCCTTTGCGTTCACTTTCAATGGCTTGATCGAGTTCTGACGGGGTCTCGCTTTCGAGCCGATCCACAGCGATGCCGTCAATCCGGCTCACCAAACCCCCCGTTTCATAATAGGGAAGGATGGCGCTGTCTTGGCCCGCTACTCTGCAATGCGTGTACGGACCGTCTCTGCATTGTCGTCGGCCCATCGCCTGAACTCGTTTGCACCGCAGATGTCACAAATTCCTGAGGCCTTCGGTGGCTTGAAGCTGTCTTGGTATCCTTCGCCACAATGGGACAGGTAAAGCGGCCGACTATGCGTTCGATCGTAAGCGCCGACGGAATGCGGCATTGACGTTGGCCTATTTGGACTTTTTCGTTCGCGGCGCCCATTTCTTTGCCAGCGCAGCAAAGCGTTCGTTGATCATGTCGATGTCAGGCTGGGCGTCGGGATTATGATCGTCGCCCAAAGCGTTGAGTGTGGATAAGCGTCGAAGCGGGACCCCGTCCTTGCGCAGTGTACCTGAAAATCGGAAAGAATATAACTTCTTAGGGGGTCTCGATTGGCGCCGATCGGGACCCCCTAATCTCAGGTCCGTTCGCTTTTACAATTACTTAGGTGGCTTCTTGCGGGGTCCCGCTTCGACGCCTACCCCCAGATCACGGGAACGGCTGGCTATGTTTTTCCGTCGATGCGATCGCGGGCGCGCCCGATGTCGGAAAACACCCTTAACGCGGCACTGCGTCGGCTGGGTTATTCATGACCGCGCACGGATTTCGGGCGATGGCCAGCACCCTCCTCAACGAGTCGGGCAATGGACTTCGGATGCCATAGAACGAGCCTTGGCGCATGGTGACAGCGACAAGGTGTGCGCTGCTTATGATCGCGGCACGCATTGGAAGGAACGCGTAGAGATGGCACAGTGGCGGTCCACCCTTTTTGATGATTTGCGCAAGGGGCGCCACCGTTCTGCCATTTCCAGCTCTTATGGTGGGATAAGGAAGCCGCAAACTAACCGCCGCTATCCCATAAGCGGCAGATTGGTGATCGGTGTTGGCAGGTAATGTGGATCGGTCGCTTGGGCGCCTGGGAATAAGCCACGGCGCCACCACTTAGTACTCATGGCCCATGGCGACAATTTGCCGATGAAGATCGTATCCGGTTGGACCTGCTTCGTAACAGAAGCAAAGCTTGTCGCCCCGCTTCGCCAACTTGGCCACCATCGACGCAACCGAAGTCGGCTCGGCGGAGATGTCGCCAAAAAATCAGACTTCGCAGTCCGCGTACCTTCCGCGATCGCAACCGAACTCTTCCACTTTAAGGTTATCGAGTCGATAAAAAGTTTGCTATGATCGTCCATGGCCCAACAAGTTCTAACTTATAATTTCTTTCTCATTTCAGAGTAGGTACTTTGATAGGTGATACTAAAACAGTATTAAGGGGATAAAGCTTCCAACTAGTGCAGACGCCTGCCAAAACATATGGATCACTATTGACAATTTTAGCCGCTTCCTCGATCGTCTCCACTTCGAGTGTCCAAATCGCTCCAGAATCGTCAGCAAATGGCCCAGCAGCACGCAGTCGCCCATCTTCCAGGAAGCCTTGTCTATAATCTTTATGGGCGACGAAAAATAATTCGGACTGTTCCTTGTTATGAATGTAATACATAATTGCTATAATTTTCATTTTGATACTCCATGTAATGCAAGTATTTAACCGACGAACTTTGCAGGATTGGGTGAGCCGCCACACTTCGCCGTGAGTGCCGTAGCGCGCCTTTGCCAGTCCATGCGTTAATCCGTGCCGCGCCCGGTTCAGGCCTTCTGCGGCCTCCGGATCGAGCGCAAACAGGGCTTGCAAAGGCCTCGCGATCCTGTTCCCACACGACGCTCGCCTGGGCCTTCGCAAGTAATGTACTCGATGCCCGATGTGCGGAATGATGTAAGCGATGTTCTCAGGCCACGGCAGTCCACGGCATGAGTTCGCCGACACTGTTCGCCGGATGACCGTTGGCCAGTTTTTCGAGCGTCTGAGTCAGCCATGTATGCGGATTGATGCCGCTGAGCTTGCAGTTTTCGATGAGCGTGGCGATCACCGCCCAGTTGTCGCCGCCTTCGTCCGAACCAGCGAATAGGGCGTTTTTACGATTCAGGGCCAGCGGCCTGATGCTGCGCTCGACAGCGTTGCTGTCGAGATCGACGCGACCGTCATCGAGGAACCGTGACAAGCCATCCCAGCGTGTCAGCGCATAGCGGATGGCTTCGCCGAGCTTGGCCTTTGCGCTGACCTGGCGGTTTTTGGCCTCGAGAAAGATCCGGAGGTCGTCGACGAGGACACCGCTCCGCTCATGCCGGATTTGCTGGCGCTGTTCTGCAGGGGCGCCACGCACCTCGTCCTCGATCTTGTAGAGCGCTGCGATCCGCTGCAGCACTTCGACGGCGACCGGAGAATTGTCGGCCAGCTCGTAAAACTTGCGCCTGACGTGCGCCCAGCAGAACGCGAG
>Ga0302310_10000971_pt1 | contig 25245 bp, 24 predicted proteins | sample III_Palsa_N1_2_FD_200451 | JGI IMG/M metagenome (GOLD analysis project Ga0302310, IMG submission 200451) | Peat permafrost microbial communities from Stordalen Mire near Abisko, Sweden - III_Palsa_N1_2 | ecosystem: Environmental > Terrestrial > Soil > Palsa > Peat permafrost | place: Sweden...
TGGAAGTCGGCAACACCGAGCATCGATTGATGCGCGCCTTCCCAAGGTTGCCCTTCATATGGCCGGATATCGCCTTGGGCGGCGGCGGAGTCTTTGTATTGCGTGCGGCGGACTGTCCGGCGGCGGCTAGGCGCCCCGCCGAGCCCGGGGCGCCTAGCCGGGGGCGCCCAGCCCGGTGGCGGTGAGCCACGGGCGGTGAGCCTCCGGCGAGCATTTGGAGAGTGATGTGGCTGGTAATACATTCGGAAAGATCTTCACGGTAACGAGCTTCGGCGAGAGCCATGGGCCTGCGCTCGGCGCCGTGGTCGATGGTTGCCCGCCGGGGTTACCGCTGACGGAAGCGGATTTGCAGACGGATGTGGAGCGGCGCCGTACGGGTACCTCGCAGTTCACCAGTCAGCGCCGCGAACCGGATGCGGTGCGCATTCTGTCGGGCGTGTTCGAAGGCAAGACCACGGGCACGCCCATTGGTCTCTTGGTGGAGAACATCGATCAGCGCTCGCGAGATTACGAGAAGATCAAGGATCGCTTTCGGCCGGGGCACGCCGACTATACCTACCAGCAAAAATACGGCTTCCGCGATTATCGCGGCGGTGGGCGTTCCTCGGCGCGCGAGACCGTAATGCGCGTGGCGGCAGGCGCCATCGCGCGCAAGTATCTCCAGGAGCGGCTCAATATCAAGATATCCGGCTATCTCGCGCAAATGGGTCCGCTGGTTCTCGAACCGGTGGCGCCGGCGACGGCGTATGACAATCCGTTCTTCTGTCCGGACCCCAGCCGGGTCAAGGAGCTGGAGGATTTCATCTGGGGACTGCGCGAGGCGGGCGATTCCATCGGGGCACGCGTGACGGTGATTGCCGCGGGCGTGCCGCCGGGATTGGGCGAGCCGGTATTCGATCGTCTCGACGCGGATCTCGCCAGCGCCATGATGGGTATCAACGCCGTCAAGGGAGTGGAAATCGGCGCGGGCTTTCGTGCCGTGGAACAGCGCGGCTCCGAACATCGCGACGAGCTGACGCCCACGGGTTTCAAGAGCAATCACGCCGGCGGCGTGTTGGGCGGTATTTCCTCGGGCCAGGACATCGTGGTGAGCATTGCGCTCAAGGCGACCTCCAGCATCACGTTGCCGGGCGCCACCATCGATGTACAGGGCCGACCCATCGAGGTCGTGACCACGGGCCGCCACGACCCTTGCGTCGGTATCCGGGCCACACCCATTGCCGAGGCCATGATGGCCCTCGTGCTCATGGATCATTATTTGAGATTCCGTGCGCAGTGCGCTGATGTGGTTCAGACCACGCCCGTGATCACCGCGCCGGTCAAGGGAGCGGGACCATGAGCGAACCTAAGACGCTGCCGCGCGTCGCGGTGGTCGGTGTGTCCAGCTTGATCGGCGAGGCAGTGCTCGACGAGCTGCGCGCCCGCAAATTCCCCCATGCCAAGCTGCATGCGCTGGATGATGAGCGGCACATCGGCCGGCCTCTGCCGGCGGCAGACCCGGAGGCGGACGCGGAGCAGGAGACGGAGGGCGCGGCGCGAGGCAAGGCCCCTGTGGTCATTCCAGTATCGGCCTTCGACTTTGCCAACGTGGATCTGGTGTTCTTCTGCGGACGATCCCTGTTGGCCGAGACTTACGGGCCGGCCGCCGCCGCGCATGCCTGGGTGATCGACACGTCCGCGGCGTTTCGTGGGCGCGCCGATGTGCCCTTGGTGGTGGCTGACGTCAACCCAGCCAGTCTGGCGGGTGTGGGCTCCAAGGGCCTGGTGGCGCTGCCGGGGAGTGCCAGCGTCGCCTTGGCGACGGCGCTGGCGCCGCTGAATGCGCTGGCCGGCCTGAAGCGGGTGGAGGTGTCTACCTATCAGGCGGTGTCGGGCAGCGGCCGCGGGGCCATGGATGAGTTGGCCGGCGAGACGGTGGCCATGTTGAGTGGCAAAAAGGCGCGCGGCCGGGCTTTTGGGCGTCAGATCGCGTTCAACGTCATACCTCAGGTGGACACCCTGGAGGCCGACGGGGTCTCGCGGGAGGAGCGCCGCCTGTGGGAAGAGACACGGCGGGTGCTGGGCCTGCCGGGGCTAGCCATCAACGCCACGGCTGTCCGGGTGCCGGTGTTCTTTGGCCATAGCCTGTCGGTCCACGTGAGCTTCGAACGGCCCATTACCGTGGCGCAGGCCGCCGCGGCCCTACAGAAAGCCGCGGGAATTGCCCTCATCGATCCCGAGTCGACTGCCGAATTCCCCACGCCTGCCACCCTTGCCATGGCGCCCGATAAGGTCTATGTGGGACGGCTGCGCGCCGACCCCACCCGTGACCAAGCTCTAAATTTTTGGGTCGTCGCGGATAATGTTCGGAAATGTGAGGCACATAACGCAGTTTCGATCGCCCAGATTTTGGTAAATAGTGCGCGGTAAGATATAGTTGCCGACTTATGTAAAAGGCAAGTGAGATTGTGCTTCCAAGCCTTTATCTCGCAATGAACTTTAGTCGCTTGCCACCGGAATTCTGGGAGAGAAAATGTCATTGACGATGCCTCGCATGATGCTGATAGCGTGCTTGCTATCCCCGTCCTTGTCGTGGGCGTTGGGCCTAGGTGAGATTCACTTGAATTCGGCTTTGAACGAGCCGATGAATGCTGAAATCGATTTGATCGCGGCTGCGCCCGACGAATTGACTGCTCTACGGGCAACACTCGCCAGCCGCGAATCCTTCACTCGTTACGGGATCGACAAACCGCCGTTCCTGTCCACCCTGACCTTCAAGGTGGGTAAGAGCAAGGATGGGCGGGATGTCCTGCAGGTCCACTCGACCGACGCCATACCCGAGCCCTTCGTGACCTTCCTGGTGGAAGTAAACTGGGCCCGCGGGCGCCTGATGCGGGAGTACACCGTACTGCTCGATCCGCCGGTGTACACCCCCGGTGAAAACGCGAGTTCCTCAGCACCCGTGGCTCCCCCTAGCACCACCGCAACCCCGTCGCGGAAGTCCTCGCCGCCCATCACGCCGTCCGAACCGGTGCCTGCGCCGATGCCATCGGCGACGTCGGGTACAGGGGCTCAGGGCACTTCGCCCGACGGCATCCGGGTGAACCGAGGCGATACCCTGAACAAGATCGTTCATGGTCTGGAAGGCCCCTCGGCCAGCCCGGTCGTGATCGATCAAACCATGATCGCGATGTATCGCGCGAATCCGGGAGCCTTTGGCGGCAACATTAATATCCTGCGCCAGGGGTCCATCCTGCGGGTTCCCGGCGCGGATCAAATTGCGGCTCTGAATCAGAGGGAGGCGGTGGGCGAAGTCCATCGTCAGGTCGAGGCTTGGCGCGCGGGCGAGGCCGGCACTGCGCCTGCCGCCACCGGGCACCTGCGTCTCGTAACCCCCGGTGCGGGCGGCAGCGCCACCGGCACGGGCACCTCATCGACGGCGAATTCCAACGCCAACAACGCTGAAAATCAGGCGCTGAAGGACCGGGTCAAGGATCTGGAAGGCCAGCTAGCCGACTCCAAGCGTCTCATCGACATCAAGAGCAACGAGCTTTCGGCACTGCAGCATAAGCTCGGTGTGCCCGCGACGCCGCCTCCCGCACCCGTGACGCCGCCGGTCGCCGTGAAAACGCCTCCGGCCCCGCCGCCGGTGGCCCATACCCCGGAGACACCGGCTTCGGCCGTCTCCCCGCCGCCGCCCGCGGCTACGACGACGACACCGACGCCGACCCCCGTGCCCGTGGCTCCCACGCCGCCGGTCAAGGCAAAGCCCGCGGCGCCTGCCGAGTCGGGATCGTGGATCGATTGGGTGCAAGAGAATTGGTGGGCGCCGCTCGCCCTGCTCGTGGTCGTCCTGGCCGGCCTGGGCTTTGCCGCGATGCGCCGCCGCCGCGGTGAAGCGCGCGGTGACCTGAATCGCTATATGGACGACACGGATGTTGCCGATCCGCGCGATCCGACTTCCAAGCTGAGTGCCATGCGCAAGGGCAATGAGTCCTTCGTGGTCGAGGAATCCGGCGAACATCCCGCGCCTGAATTCGGCGCGGAGCCGGGTTTCGCGGACGCCGCCGAGGGCCGCTCGCCCGAGGACACGATGTCCAGCGAGAGCGCCGTCAACCTCGATCAGGGCGATCCCTTGGCCGAGGCCGACTTCCACATGGCCTATGGCCTGTACGATCAAGCGGCCGACCTGGTACGCATTGCGCTGGAGCGCGAGCCGGATCGGCGCGACCTGCGCCTCAAGCTGTTGGAAATCTACTTCGTCTGGGGCAACAAGGATGCGTTCCTGCACACGGCGAAGGGCTTGGAGGCCACACGCGACCGTGCGCCGGCCGGCGAGTGGGACAAGATTGTCATCATGGGCAAGCAGATTTGCCCCGACGAACCGATGTTTGCCTCAAGTACCGGCAGCGGCCGGGGCGCGGGCGCACTGGTCGATTTGAACCTCGAGGGTGGCGAGAATCGCGTCGACATCGATTTGTTCGGCGATCCCGAGGGCGAGCGCAGCTCGCTGGATCATCAATTGGCGAAGGAAGCCCACGACGTCGCAACCACCGGCGAATCGCCGGCGATGCGCGAGTCGAGCGATCATCTCGATTTCACGCTGGATGCGCCGGAGCGTGGTGCGGACGACTCGCCGACGCGGGAAATGGCGCCGCGCGACGAGCCCACCGTCGAATCCGAATTGATGAACTTCTCGGATGCCAACATGCTGGACGGTCCTGCGTTCGGAACGTCCGATTCGCCGACTCAGGAGTCGCCGGCGCTGCGTGGCAGTGACTTGCACGATCGGGTTTCGGCGAAGCTGCCGCCGAAGATGGATCAGACGGCGGAAGTATCCATCGACGATCTGGGTTTGGACCTGGACCAGCTGGAACAGACGGGTACCGTCTCCAACAGCATGTCCCACAACAGCATTTCGCAGCTGGAAGCCACAGACCACCCGTCCGATGCTCCGACCATGGTGGCGGGCTTGGACGAGCGTTCACGCCGCATGATGGCCGAAGCCGAGAAGGTTGCGCGCGAACATGCCGCCGCCTCCGAAGGCACCGGCCTCACGGAACGCGATCGGGATTTGACCGAGCTCGAGCGTGAGCTGGAAGCGTCGTTCGTGGCCGAACTCGACTCGAGTCACGATGAAATCAAGACCGCCGTGTTGGGTCCTGAGTCGGCGCCGACGGTGCTGATGCCGCGTGAAACCGATCACAGCGCGTCTTCGCGCTACAAGTCGAGCGAGTTCATCGATCTCAACGATCCCGACAAGCACGACCTGGATTCCACCTCGAAGCTGCGCGGCCTTAACGCCGAGAGCATCGATCTGGATCTCGATCGCTTGGCGTCGGCGCTGGGCAGCGGCGACACGGTGTCGCAGCCGCGGGCAGCCGAGGACTTGTTCTCCACGGAAGTATTCGAGGCCAGCCAGCGTAACAAGCGCGTCGACTTGGACGTGGGCGAGGCACTGTCGGGCAACGATTCTCCGACCAACAAGCTGCAGGCGCAGACTCATAAGCTGCAGCCGGTGGATTTGGGGATACCGGAATTGGAACCGGTGACCATGAGCGAAGTGGGCACCAAGCTCGATCTCGCCCGTGCGTACATGGACATGGGCGATCCCGAAGGGGCACGCAGCATCCTCGAAGAGGTCGTCCAGGAAGGGTCCGCCAGCCAGAAACAGGAAGCCTCGCGCCTCATAGAATCGCTACCCGGTTAATGTGCGGGTAGCAGCGCTGGTCGAATACGACGGCAGTGACTTTGCCGGGTGGCAGTCGCAGGCGCATGCGGTGTCGGTACAGGGGATGGTGGAGGCGGCGATCAGCTTCGTCGCCGGCCACCCCGTTGTCGCGGTGTGCGCCGGCCGCACCGATGCCGGGGTTCATGCCACCGGCCAGGTCATTCACTTCGAGACCACTGCCCAGCGCACGCCGCGCGCCTGGGTGCTGGGCGCCAATACCAAGTTGCCGCCGACCATTGCCCTGCAATGGGCCGGGGAAGTGCCCGTGGGATTCCATGCCCGCCACCGGGCGATTCGGCGTATTTACCGCTACTACATTCTGAACCGCAGTGCGCGCTCGGCGCTGCTGCGCACGCGCACGGCATGGATCCATCGGCCGCTGGACGCCGCAGCCATGCAAACCGCCGCCCAGGTGCTGGTGGGGGAGCATGACTTTTCGGCGTTTCGATCGGTGGAATGCCAGTCCAAAACCCCCATCCGGCGGGTGCAGCGCATTGAGGTGGAACGGGTGGGCGATAGGGTGTGGCTGGAAATCGAGGCCAATGCCTATCTGCACCACATGGTACGAAACATCGTGGGAACCCTGATGGATGTGCAGCGGGAGCCCGACCCGGCCGACGCCATGGCCCGCATCCTAGCCGGCGGCGATCGGCACGCGGCGGGGATGACGGCCCCGGCCTCGGGTCTGTACCTATGGCGGGTCGACTACCCCGAGAGCTATGGCATTCCTGCGCCGCCAGGCGGCATTTGGTAAACTGGCCGGATGTCCTGGTTCGAACGTATTGTCCCGTCCCGTATCAAGACCGAACGCCGCACGCGTTCGGTCCCCGAAGGCTTGTGGACCAAGTGTCCCGCTTGCGATGCCGTGCTGTACAAAGCCGAGATCGAGCGCAACCTGCATGTGTGCCCTAAATGCAGCCATCACATGCGCATCGGCGGCCGGGAACGGCTGCTGAAGTTTTTGGATACCGGCACGACCAAGGAAATCGCGGCCAAGGTGGAGGCCGAGGACCCCCTGAAGTTCAAGGACACCAAGCGCTACCGTGACCGCACGCTGCAGGCGCAGAAGCAAACCGGTGAACGCGACGCACTCATTGTCATGACGGGGCAACTGGCGGGCTTAGAACTTTGCGCCGTGGCGTTTGAGTTCCGTTTTCTCGGCGGCTCCATGGGGTCGGTGGTGGGCGAGAAATTCGTGCGTGCGTGCGAGGTGTGTCTGGAGCACCGCCTGCCGCTGGTATGTTTTTCCGCGAGCGGCGGCGCGCGTATGCAGGAAGCTCTGTATTCGCTGCTGCAAATGGCCAAGACCAGCGCGGCGCTGAAGCGCATGTCCGAGGCGCGCTTGCCGTTCATCTCGGTGATGACCGATCCGACCACCGGCGGCGTGTCGGCAAGTCTCGCCATGCTGGGCGACATTAATATCGGCGAACCCAAGGCACTCATTGGCTTTGCGGGTCCGCGAGTCATTCAGCAAACCGTGCGCGAGACCTTGCCGGAAGGCTTTCAACGCAGCGAGTTCCTGTTGGAGCACGGCGCATTGGACATGATCGTCGACCGGCGTGAAATGCGTGATCGTGTCGGCGCGATGCTGCGGTTGTTGACCGGTAAAGAAACCGCCGCGGCCTGAGGAGCTCCTAGCCTTGTCTCGAAGTCTCGAGCAGTGGCTGACCTACCAAACACAGGTTCACCCGCAAGCCATTGATCTGGGCTTGGAGCGCCTGCGCATAGTCCTCGCGCGCCTGCATTGGAAGCAACCTTCGGTTCCTGTGGTTACCGTTGCCGGCACGAACGGCAAGGGATCGGTCACGGCGTATTGCACCTCCATCCTGGAAGCAGCCGGTTACCGGGTCGGCACGTTCACCTCGCCGCATTTGCGCGATTATCGCGAACGCATACGTATCCATGACCGGTTGGTGACGGAAAAGGAATTGTTGTGGGCGTTCGGACTGATCGAAGGCGCGTGCGCTGCCGCCGAGTCCATATCCCTCACTTATTTCGAGTACAACGCGTTGGCGGCGTTCTTGATATTCGAGGCGGCGGGCGTGGATGCCTGGGTGCTCGAAGTGGGTATGGGCGGGCGCTTGGACGCGGTGAACATCGTCGATGCCTCGGTGGCCGTCGTGGTGAGCATCGGTCTCGATCACCAGGCCTTCCTCGGCAACACGCTGGCCGAGATCGCACGCGAAAAGGCGGGAATATTTCGCGGCGGCCGCGCAGCCGTGCTGGGTTCGCGTGATCCGGTGCCGGTGCTGGCCGAGATTGCCGAGGCGGTGGGCGCTCCGGTGAAGCGTCTGGGAGTCGAATTCGATTACCGGCGCGGGGACGGCGGCGGGTGGGACTTCAAGGGCCGCCGCTGGAACTTGCCGGCTCTGCCGCAGCCCGCGCTCGCGGGCAATACTCAATTCTCCAACGCGGCGGCGGCTCTTGCGGCGCTAGAAGAGCTGGAACCAGCGCTCCGCATTCCTGCGGCGGCCGTGGTTCGAGGATTGGCGGCGGCTCGGTTGGTGGGCAGATTTCAGGTGATCTCTGCGGTCGCGGGCGGCCCACAGTGGATATTGGATGTGGCCCACAATCCCGATTCGGCGCGCGTGCTCGGGGAAAACCTGCGTGGCTCCTCGGTGGCGGGCAAAACGCTGGCCGTGTGCGGCATTCTGGCCGATAAGGATGCGCCGGCCATTGCCGCGCAGATTCGCGATTGCTTCGATGCGTGGTGGTTGGTATCCACCGACGGTGCGCGCGGCAGTAGTGCGGTTGAATTGGCGGCAAGAATCGACGGCGCCGTGCAGGGGCCACTGTACACGGCTCACGATGTCGCGGACGCTTGTGCCGCGGCGGCGGCCGCTGCGGTGGACGGGGACCGTATCGTGGTATTCGGATCGTTCCACATCGTAGGACCCGCATTCGATTGGTTGGAAGCGAAGGGATTTCTGCCGCCGGGTGCGCTTCCCGAATATACTGGCACGCCTCGCGGATAATGAAAAAAAGGTTGAGTGACCTCATGGAACGCAGCGTCAAAGAACGTGTTGTCGGCGCTACGATCCTGGTGGTGCTATTGGTGCTGATCGTCCCGGAGTTGTTATCGGGACCGAAGAGTGCCGCGCCCGCGAGAGCCCCCGCATTGCCGGCGTCAGAGAGCACCGAGCCCATGCGCAACGTCACCGTGGATTTGACGACGCGTAAGGCCACTGCCGCGGACGTCGATGCTGCATCTGCAACGGGATCGGCCGCCGGCGCGGCGGACACAGCGCGCGCTTCGGCCGCATCCGCTGCCTCCGACGAGGGCTCTCCAATGGGCTCCGCGCCGGGGCCGGGGCCGACGGCGCCGACGATTACAACCTTGAAAGCACAGCGGCCTTCCGACGCGCCACCCGTTGAAAACGAGACTCCTCCCCCCAGATCCAGCATGCCGGCAAAAACCGTCACGTCCCACGAGGCAGCGCGTGCCGGTTGGGTAGTGCAATTGGGCAGCTTTGCGAGTCGCGCCAATGCGGACAACCTGGTGCGACAGCTAAAAGGCCGGGAGGCACCGGCTTATGTGCTATCCGGCGGCAAAGGCACTGAGCTGCGTTTCAAGGTACGAGTGGGGCCTGTTGCCGATCGCGCCGCTGCGGAACGTTTGCGGCTCAAACTCGCGAAGGACGGCCATGCGGGCAGCCTGGTAGCGCCTTAGAAGTGAGATCTTTCGTGTTGTGACGATGGGTTTCACGGCAAGCCGGGTTGCGCTCCGGTAGAATAGGCATATGACGGGAGCCGATGTCTTAATTTTATTGGTTTTGTTGGGCTCCACCGTCATCGGACTGCTGCGCGGATTCGTTCGTGAGGCGGTGTCGGTGGCCTTCTGGATCGGCGCGGTTTGGGCCGCCTGGAAATTCGGCCCTGTCGTCGAGCCTCATCTCGGCGGATTGCTCGCTGACCCGAGCATCGCGCCCTGGGTTGGCCGCTTGGTTATTTTGGTGCTGGTGCTGTTGATCGGTTGGGTCGTCGGTTTGGTGCTGAGCTACTTCACGCGCAGCATCGGGCTCGGCACCGTCGATCGGGTGATCGGTCTGTTATTCGGCATCGTGCGTGGCATCGTGCTGGTGGGACTCTTGATCATCGGCGCCGAACTGCTGCATTTGAATCACGAAGGGTGGTGGAACCGGTCGAAGCTGGTTCCCTACGGTGAGACCGCCGGCGATTGGCTGCGAGCCATGGTCGGGGAGAAAGGCGAACCTTGGGCAAAGCTCGAGCGCCTTACCGGAGTCAAAGTCAGAGCCAAGTGAGGCCGGAGGTATCATGTGCGGAATCGTGGGAATGGTCGGTGTTAGTGCGGTTAATCAGCGGATCTACGATGCGCTGACGGTGCTGCAACACCGCGGTCAAGATGCCGCGGGCATGATGACGGCCGAAGCCGGCGAACTCTTCATGCGCAAAGACTCCGGGTTGGTGCGCGATGTGTTTCAGCAGAAACACATGCTCAAGCTCAAGGGCAACATCGGCATCGGGCATGTGCGGTATCCCACCGCAGGTTCCGACCGCTCGCAAGACGCTCAACCCTTTTACGTCAATTCCCCGTACGGCATTTGCCTCGGACACAACGGCAATCTGACCAACGCCCGTGAGCTCACCGAAGTATTGGTGCGCGAGGATCGGCGACACCTCAACACCAGTTCCGATTCCGAAGTGCTGTTGAACGTGCTGGCATCCGAGCTGGAGCGCGTGGGCACGCCGCGCGTGACGCCGGCGGATATTTTCGCCGCCGCCAATGCGGTCTATCGCCGTTGCCGCGGCGGCTATGCCGTGGTCGCGATGGTGATCGGGCACGGCGTTCTGGGGTTCCGCGACCCGAATGGCATTCGACCGCTGGTGATCGGCAATCGCGAGACCAACAAGGGTACCGAGTGGATGCTGGCCTCCGAAAGCGTGGCGCTCGATATGTTGGGCTTCAAGATGGTGCGCGATGTCGCCCCCGGAGAGGCGGTGTTCATCGACGAACAGGGGCGCTTCTATGCGCAGCAATGCGTGGCCATGGCGCGTCATACGCCCTGCATTTTCGAATACGTCTACTTTGCTCGTCCCGATTCGATTATCGACAACATCTCCGTCTATAAGGCACGGCTACGCATGGGCGAGCGCTTGGCCGAAAAGATCAAGCGTGAGCGGCCGGAGCATGACATCGATGTGGTCATCCCCATTCCTGACACCAGCCGCACGGCCGCCGTGCAGGTGGCCCAATTATTGGGTGTGAAGTACCGCGAGGGCTTCATCAAGAATCGCTATATCGGCCGTACCTTCATCATGCCGGGTCAGGAGCAGCGATCGAAGTCGGTGCGCAGCAAGCTGAACGCCATTGACCTCGAGTTCCGCGGCAAGACGGTGCTGTTGGTGGATGACTCCATCGTGCGCGGCACCACCTCGGCGCAAATCATCGACATGGCCCGTGAAGCGGGTGCCAAGAAGGTGTACTTCGCCTCCGCGGCGCCGCCGGTGCGTTACCCGAATGTGTATGGCATCGACATGCCTGATACCTTGGAACTGGTGGCGGCGGGGCACACCGATGATGAAGTGCGGGATATTATTGGCGCGGACTGGCTGATCTATCAGGATCTGGACGATCTGGAGCACGCCGTTCGGCACGACAATGCCAAGATCACGAACTTCGACACGTCTTGCTTCTCGGGAGAATACGTCACCGGAGATGTGACCCCCGAGTATCTCAAGCGACTTCAGGGAGAAAGATCCGACGAAGCCAAGCAGCAGCGTCGTGACGGTGCCGCACGTGGACTCAAGTCGGTTCGAATTCTGTAGGCGATCTTGCGCCTGCTGCTGATCGCGGAGCGCGCGGAATATCGTCTCTTGGTGCGCAAGCACGTCGAGATCGAGTGGCCGGATGCCTTCATTGTCGAACACCAGGTGGGAGGCGACCTGCCTCTGGATCCGCGTTTCACCGCGGCGGGTTTCGATGCCGCCGTGGTCATCGCCGCGCCGCCCTCGGGGCAGGTCGACTTGCTGGTGGCCGAGCTCGTGGCCAAGGATGAATTCGCGCCTGTCGTGTTCGTGCAATTGCGGGATGCGCCCTCCAGCCAACCGCGGCCCATCCCGACCCTGCACCGTTTGTATGGTAAAAAAATAGATCACGATGCGCTGACCAAAGCGCTCGCCGCGGCCGCCAAAGAGCATAAACAGCTTCTCTCCGCGAGGCGCAGCCACCCCCAGTTCGCTGAGCGGTATCGCTTCGGCACCGTGCTGATTCGGGGTCATCGCTGCATACGCCAGGTGGGCAGCGGCGGCATGTGCAAGATCTATCTAGCGGAGAGCGAGCGCGCGGGTGCGCTGGTGGTGTTGAAGGTGTTCAACCAGGTGCCGGATGTCTCCGAGCGCATCATCGGCTTCGATCGCTTTATCCAAGAATACGAGATCGTGGCGGGCCTCAAGCACCACAATATCGTCACCATTTATGATCTGGGTATTGCGGACGACCATGCCTACATAGCGATGGAGCATTTTCCCGCAGGCGATTTGCGGCAGCGTATGAAGACGCCGATGTCGCCTTCCATGGCGCTGCATTACTTGCAGCAAATCGCCAGCGCGCTCGACGCCATTCACAACGTGGGCGTGCTGCATCGGGACCTCAAACCGGCGAATGTCATGCTGCGTACCGACGGCTCGCTTTGCTTGATCGATTTCGGGCTGGCCAAGGCCAATGAGACCGATGTGGAATTGACCGGCACGCGTGAAATCTTCGGCACACCGTATTACATGAGCCCGGAACAGGGGCATGCGGAACTCATCGATGCGCGCAGCGATTTGTACAGCCTGGGTATCGTGTACTTCGAGATGCTGACAGGGAAAAAGCCCTACACCGGCGGGTCCGCGATGGAAGTCATTTACAAACACAAGCGGGCGGAGCTGCCGGAACTGGCGGCGCAGTTCGCATGCTACGAACCCATTATGCGGAAACTGCTCGCGAAGGCACCTTCGGACCGGTTCCAATCGGCGAGAGAGCTATTGGACGCCATTGCGGATTTGCGGGTGCCGGCGTGAGTGCGGTTGTGGGCGCGGGTGCGGCCCGTGCTGAAACCGGTTTTGAGCATGCGATATTGCTGGTTCCTACTCCCGATGATTGGGTGGCACAGGCCTGCGCGAATCCGGATGTGCTGCTGACCGATCACGCAAATTGCGAAAAGAAGGCGGCGTCCACGGCGCTGTCGTTGATGTTCGCGTATGCCGAGGATTTGCATCTCACCGATAAGATGTCTCGACTGGCGCGCGAGGAATTGCGGCACTACGAACAGGTGGCGAAGCTCATCAAGTCGCTGAAAATCGTGCCGCAGCGTTTGTCGCCTGGGCGTTATGCGGAGCGCATGCGGCGGCTGGTTGCCAAGGCTGAGCCGCAACGTGAGGTCGACCTGATGATTTGCGGGGCGTTCATCGAGGCACGGTCGTGTGAACGTTTTGCGGCACTCGGTCCGGTTATTGGGGGCGAGGCTGGGCAGCTGTTCCATGGGCTACACGCAGCGGAGGCGCGACATTTTCAGGTGTATTTGGGGCTGGCGCGACGCGCGGCGAGCCGGGTGGAGATCGAGATGGACGGGCGGGTGGCGGCGTTTGCCGAGTGCGAGGCGGAGTTGGTGAGCAGCCGAGATGAGGTGTTTCGGTTTCACTCGGGTAGGCCCTAAATAAGAGGGCATGGACTGCTACCTATCGCGGCAGCGATACCAACTCCGGCCCGCTCTCATCCCACCGCAGTACGCTGCCCTGCGCATGCCAGTCGCCCAGCACGATGCGCGTGCAGGCGCGGCCTTCCACCGTCAGCGGGTGAATCGCCGGTCGATGCGTGTGTCCATGCAGCAGCGAGGACGTGCCGGCTTGGCGCATGGCTAGGTTGACGCTTAAGGGATTGACGTCGGTAATGGTGTATTCGAGATTGGCCGTGTGTGCCTGGCTGCCGACGCGTGCGGCACCGGCGAGGGCACGCCTCGATTTGATGGACAGAGCGAGAAATTGGCGCTGCCATTCGGGATTGCGGACCGTCGCGCGCAGCCGTTGGTAGGGGCGATCGTCGGTGCAGAGTGCATCGCCATGCATGACCAAGACGGACTCCCCGTAGAGGGTGACGATCACGGGGTCGGGCAGCAGGCGGGCGCCGGTCATGGCGCAGAACTGGTCTCCCAGGAGGAAGTCTCGATTACCGTGCATGACGAAGCAGGGCACACCGCAGTCCGTGAGCGCTTTGATGGCACTCATGGCCTCGAGCTGATTGGGGTCGGCAGCATCGTCACCGACCCAGGACTCGAAGAGGTCACCGAGAATGTACACAGCCTGTGCAGCGCGGGCCTCGCCGCTCAGCAACCTCAAGAACTGCTGAGTGACCTCCGGGCTGTTCTCGTCGATGTGCAGGTCTGAGATGAAGAGCGTCGTCACACGGGTCAGGTCGTTTCTCGAGCTCAGGGCGAGGCGATGCGCTCGATTTTCTCGATGATGACGGGCTGCAGGGGCGCATCTTCCTTGAAGGGTGCCTTTGCGCCGGTGGCGACGTTGCCGATCTTATCGACCACATCCATGCCCGTCCTGATTTTGCCGAATACGGCATAGCCCCAGCGGTTGGGGTTGGGGTCGAGGGCCCCATTGTCGAACAAATTCACATAAAACTGCGAGTCGCCGCTGTGCGGTTCGGAGGAGCGCGCCATGCCCACGGTGCCGCGCTGATTGGTGAGGCCGTTCCCGGACTCATTGTAAACCCGCGTGCTGACGGTTTTGATTTTGCCCGAGGCATCGAAGCCACCGGCTTGAATGATGAAGTTCGGAATGACGCGGTGGAATATGGTGCCGGAGTAAAAACCCGCGTCCACGTTCTTCAGGAATTGAATGACCGTCAGCGGGGCGCGCTCGGAAAAGAGCTCGATGGTGAAATTGCCCTGGTTGGTCGTGACTTGCACGTAGACCGGGCCGCTCAGGCCCGGCCTCGCGACTGCCGCAGGGGCAGCCTCCGCAGGGGGCGGCGTGGCCGGCTTTGCGGCCGGGGGTGCTGTCCCGGCAGGGTCTGGCGTGACGGCCGCCGTGGAAGTCCCGGAAGCGCCGGCCGGCGCGGATGGTGGGTCCGCTGCAAAGCTGATTTGGGAGAGTGGGGCCGTGAGCAGTCCGAGGACGAGTAGTAGCTGTTTCATGCTCCGAGATTCTACTCGAATGGGTACAATCTTGATCTATGTCCTTACCTGTCATTACACGCTTTGCGCCCAGTCCCACGGGGTCCTTGCATTTGGGAAATGCAAGGACTGCATTTTTTAGCCACCTGTGGGCCCGGAAGTACGGCGGCCGCTTCATTCTCCGCATCGAAGATACCGACCTCGAGCGTAGCCAAGACCGGTTCCGCACCCAATTGCAGGTCGATTTGGGATGGCTGGGGATGGATTGGGACGAGGGGCCGGATGTGGGCGGGCCGTCGGCCCCCTATTCTCAATCGGAGCGCGGCGCCTTCTATGGTGGACAGTTCGCGCGTCTGGAGGAGGGTCACCAGGTCTATCCCTGTTATTGCACGGCGGAGGATCTCGAGCTCTCGCGGAAGCTGCAGCGCATGGCGGGGAAACCGCCGCGCTACGCGGGTACGTGCCGTAACTTGACCACCGCGCAGCGCGCCGAGCGGGAGGCGCGAGGACTCAAGCCCACGTTGCGTTTCGCGGTGCCGGACGATGCCGTCGTCGAGTTCGTCGACCTGGTCCATGGCCCGCAGGAATTCGCCTCAGCCGACATCGGCGACTTCATTATTCGGCGTGAAGACGGCACCGCCGCCTTCTTTTTCTGCAATGCCGTCGACGACTCCGTCATGGGTGTGACCCATGTGCTGCGCGGCGATGACCACCTCACCAATACACCGCGGCAGTTGATGCTGCTGGACGCCTTGAAGATGCGTCGTCCCGACTACGGGCATGTGGGATTGCTGGTGGGAGCCGACGGGGCGCCTCTCTCGAAACGGCACGGCAGCACCAGCGTGCACGAATTTCGCGAGCGAGGGTTTTTGGCCGCCGGGTTGCTCAACCATTTATTCCACTTGGGCCACACCGGCGATGTGGAGGGCTGGCTGGCGCCGGCCGATATGCCGGCGCATTTTCGGCCGGAACATCTGGGACGTGCCTCGGCGCGCTTCGATGAGGTGCAGCTCCTGCATTGGCAGAAGGAAACCCTGCAGCGCATGTCCATTACAGAAATTCGGACTTGGCTCGGGTCCGACGCCTCCACGGAGTTTCTCGAGCTGGTCCGGCACAATATCATTCTGCCCGCCGATGCGGCCCAGTGGAACGCGGTCGCCGGCGGTGATCTTCCGCCGTTGGCCGAAGAGGAACAGCGCATCGTCACGGCAGCAGGCCCCGCATTCTTCGCGGCGGCCGCCGAAGCGTTGGATCAGTCGGGCGCGGATCTCAAACAGCTGACCAAACTCTTGAAGGAGCGCACGGGGCGTAAGGGCGCCGAACTATTCATGCCGCTGCGCGTGGCATTGACGGGCCTGGCGCACGGCCCCGAGCTCGCTCCGCTGTTGCAACTCATGACCCCCGAGACGGCGCGGCGCCGATTCGAACAGCATGCTAAAAATCCATAATTCGCTGACCGGCGAAAAAGAAACCTTCACGCCGCTGATTCCGAACGAAGTGCGCATGTACGTGTGCGGCATCACCGTGTACGACTACCTGCACATCGGGCATGCGCGCATGCTCACGGTGTTCGATCTGGTGCAGCGCTATCTGCGTGCCAGCGGCTATAAGGTCACCTACGTCCGCAATATCACGGATATCGACGATAAGATCCTGCACCGGGCCGCGGAGAACGGCGAGGACTGGCGCGCACTGGCCCAGCGGTTCACCGAGGCCATGTGGGAAGACTGTAAGACCATGGGATTGCAGTCTCCCGACCTCGAGCCGCGTGCAACCGACTATATCGCCGAAATCATCAGGATGACGGAAACCCTGGTCGAGAAGGGCTACGCCTATGTCGCGAGCAACGGCGACGTGATGTATTCGGTACGTAAATTCGCCCCCTACGGGCAGTTGTCGGGCAAGAAAATCGACGATCTGCGCGCGGGTTCTCGTGTGCAAATCGATGAGACGAAACTCGATCCTTTGGACTTCGTGTTGTGGAAGCATGCCAAGCCCGGCGAGCCGTCCTGGCGGTCTCCCTGGGGCGAGGGACGCCCCGGCTGGCATATCGAGTGTTCGGCCATGTCGACCACGCTGCTCGGCAACTATTTCGATTTGCACGGCGGCGGCATGGACTTGAAGTTCCCGCACCATGAAAACGAAATCGCGCAAACCTGCGCGGCGTGCGATTCGCCCTTCGTTCGGTTGTGGATGCACAACGGCTTCGTACGCGTGAACGACGAGAAGATGTCCAAGTCGTTGAATAATTTTTTCACGACTCGCGAGGTCTTGAAGACGCTGCGCGACCCCGAGGTGTTGAGGTTTTTCCTCTTGAGCAGCCACTATCGAGGGCCGATCAATTATTCCGAGGTGCAGTTGAACCAGGCGGATGAAACGCTACTGGGCCTGTATCGCGCGTTGGACGTGCCGGCAGCGACTTCGCCTCAAGCGGGATCTGGGGCCGGTTCGGACGCGGATGCGCCCGCTCGCTTCAAGGCCGCATTGGACGATGACTTTAATACGCCGGAAGCGATGGCGGTGATCCAGGGAGTCGCGCGGGAACTGAATTCCGCAAAGGCGGCCGGGCAGTCTGAGCGCGCGGCTGTGTTGGCCGGCGTACTGCGCGACATGGGCGCGGTGCTCGGCCTGTTACAGCAGGTACCCGGCGAGTATCTCAAGCGCGGAGTGGGCGCGGCGACCCTATCGGATGCGGACATCGAGGCACTGCTCGAGGGCCGGCGCGCGGCGCGCAAGTCAAAGAATTTCAGTGAGTCCGACCGTATTCGCGACCTACTCACGGCCGCGGGTATTGTCCTGGAGGACAAGGCGGGCGGAACAACGACCTGGCGTAGGGCTTAGCTAAATCCCGACTGACGAAGCGATTTCGTCAGTCGGGACCCCTCGCTTTCGCCGATGCGGTCGGCTGCAATCAGTCCGAACGTCGACTCACCAAGATACCGACGGCGACACCGATCAGCGCTGCAATCCCGACCACCTGCCAGGGATTGTCGCGGACGAAGGTGTCCGTGGTTTTCGATACTTGGCGAGCCTGCGTCCGCACCTGCGCGGCCCCATCGGACAACGCGCTCTTGGCTGCGGCCAGGGCGATCTTCACCTTGGCTTTGACGCGAGCAATCTCGGGTGTATCGATATTTTTGAGCGAGTCAGTCAGATCCTCGACATTCTCGATGAAGCTATTGATCTGGCCGTTGGCGTAGTCTTTCACGCTGCGAGCCTGACTGCTATCCAAAATTGATTCCATACCAATCTCCCGAATGATTCAGTCCAAATGAACAGGTGCGGACGTTAGACGCGTCGACCCATGCTCATCAAGAAGCTAATGACAGCGCCGATCAGAAATACGACGAACAGCACCTTCGCAATTCCGGCTGCGCCCACGGCGATACCACCGAATCCGAAGAAGGCCGCAACCAATGCGATGACAAAAAATACTACTGCATAGTGGAGCATGAGCGCACCTGTGTATGTGTGAAAAACTTATCCTAACGACAGGTCGCAGTTTCCTCGCTGCGCCGCGTTTTCACAGTCGGTGCGGCGGCAGTTCCCTGCGTAGGACATTGCCCACGCTGCGGCCGCCGCCTTGCAGCATTAGCGGCCGAGACGACCCTCGGCGGATTCCAGGGTATTTTTCATGAGCATGGCCACCGTCATCGGGCCAACACCGCCCGGCACGGGGGTAATCCAACCGGCACGTTCCAGCGCAGCGTCGAATTCCACATCGCCGCAGAGCTTGCCGTCATCGGTGCGATTCATGCCGACGTCGATGACAATGGAGCCGGGCTTGATCCATTCACCGCGAACAATGCCGGGCCTGCCCACCGCGACGACCAGAATGTCGGCGCTTTTGACGAAGTGCGAGAGGTCGCCGGTAAAGCGATGGCACACAGTCACGGTGCCGCCCATGAGCAGCAATTCCAATGCCATGGGCCGGCCCACGATGTTGGAGGCACCGATGACCACGCAGTGCTTGCCCATGGGCGAGATGCCCACGTGCTCGATGAGTTTGGTCACGCCGAAGGGCGTGCAAGGACGAATCAAAGGCACTCGCAGGGCCAACCGGCCGACGTTGTACGGATGAAAGCCGTCGACGTCCTTGGCGGGATCGATTTTCTCGATGATGGCGCTCTGTTCGATGTGCTGGGGCAGCGGCAGCTGAACCAAAATGCCGTCGATGTGGGGATCTCGGTTCAGCGACTCGATCAGCTGCACCAATTCTTGCTGGGTGGTGGAGTAGGGTAGGTCGTGGGCCACCGAGACGATGCCGGATTCCTCGCACGCGCGACGCTTGTTGCGCACGTAGACTTCGGAGGCTGGGTTGTTGCCCACCATGACGACGGCGAGACCGGGGCGCCGCAGGCCGCGGCCCAACATGAGATCCACTTGCGCGCGAATGTCGTTCTTGACCTTGGCCGCGATGGCTTTTCCGTCTATGAGTTGAGCTGGCATGAAAACCTTGAATGAAGGCAAGCGCCGCGGATTTTCGCATAGATTTCGCGAAATGGGGTGCTTCGAGGCTGGTACCATCGGTGGACATGAAGACCCTTCTGATCGTGTATCACTCCATGACCGGCGGCACGCTGCAAATGGCGCAGGCCGCGGCACGGGGGGCGCGCAGCGAGCCTGAGATACGGGTGTCGATGCTGCGCGCGGCGGAGGCGGGACCCTCCGAGGTGCTGGAGGCCAGCGGCTTCGTGTTTGCGACACCCGAGAATCTCGCGGCCATGTCAGGTCAAATGAAGGACTTCTTCGACCGAGTGTACTATCCGGCGCTCGAGCGTCTGAACGGTCGGCCTTATGCGGTCATGATTTGCGCGGGCAGCGACGGCCGGAATGCCGCCCAACAAATCGAGCGCATTGCGACCGGCTGGCGCATGAACGCCGTGGCGCCGCCTCTCATCGTGTGCACCCATGCACAAACTCCCGAGGCCATCCTGCGTCCGAAAATCATAGGCGCTGCCGACTTGCAGCAGTGCGAAGAGTTAGGTGCGACACTCGCCGCCGGAACGGCGCTCGGAATTTTTTGACTCGAGGCCGCCGTGGGGCAAGGGCTCCGTCGGCAGGGGCTCCGTGTGAGGCGTGTCGCTCAATATTTCGTCGAGCACCGTCAGCACACCGACGACGGCAAGCGCCAGAACGACCAACATCCAGAATGCAACGTTCATGATGGGCATGAGCGATCTATAGACCTATGTTCAATGCTTGCGTAGGACTGTCGTGCCCTTGGCATACAGCCATAACAGCGTGGCGATCACACTGCCGCCGGGCAGTTGAAGAATGTCAGGGTCCATGTCGGCGCTGACGGTTTGCAAGCTTAAGGCGATACGTGTCGCGTAGCGCGTCGCATACGATTCGATTTGTTCTCTCATAACCACTCCGATGCCGGGGCAATTGATGCCTGGGCAATCGATAACACTTAACTTAAACATTCTCGAGCATTCGCTTCAGTACCTTTTGCGTCTCTCGAATCTGCGTCTTGGTCACGCCCTTCAGCATCCGGCCGACGACACGAGCGACGCAGGCCTCCATGATGGGAAACGCGGCCTTACCGGCAGCGGTCACTTCCAGGGCAACGGATCGGCGGGTGTGGGCGAGGGGTACTCGCCGCAGGAGATTTTTAGTCTCCAACCGATCGATCATGCGGCTCATGGCGCCGCGATCGTAGTCCATGGTATGGCAGAGTTCGCAGGCCGACTCAGCGCTGCCTCGGAGCACATTCCGTATGATGACAAACTGGGCGGCTGTGATTTCCAACCCCGCCAATTCCTCACAACGGATAAATTCTTGCTCCACTCCGGCAGTGATGGCGATCTTTACCTGTCCGATTAGGGGTGCGATATCCGAGTCGTTAACCGACTTGGTCTCTTCCCCGTCGTCGATGCTGACGAGCGATCTCATGGGGAGGATGATAGTTGCCGGGGCAACAATTGTCAAGGCAGCGAATAGCGGAGGCGGGCCCTAGGGCAGAGCGGCGGTGGTCGGCACCGGGGAGGCCTGGGCGGACGCTCCGGGCAGGGTATTGGAGCTGCTGGGGGGTGCGGGGACCTCCGGGGTGGTCGGGGATGCGACCGGCGACGGGGCGGCCTGGCTGTCGCTGCGCAGCGCGGAGTTGCGCGATTCGGTGCGGCCGGCGTCGTCCGCCGGGCGCGGCAGGTCCTGGACCGTCAGCAGGGTGGGATTCACGACTTGCGGGTTGTCACGCAACTTGACGTACAGCGGTCCCGCCACGGGATGCGGGACGGGGATGGAGTTGCCGAGATAGCCGTCGGGCACATTCACTGCATGAGCGAATTCTGCGTCGCCGGCGATGGAGTCGATGAGGTAGAGATTCGCGCCCGTCAGCTTGCAGGCCAGCTCCGGAGTGGTGGGGCATTTCAATTCTTGCAGCACCGGCAATCGGACGAGATTGGCCAGCGGTTGCCAGTCACCGGTCACACCCTTGGCATTGATGCGAAACTTCAGGGGTCCGAAAGTCGAAGCGCCAAAGGCTTTGGCGGGAACCAGGGTGGCGACGGCGACTTGAGAACTCTCCAGCGCCAGACCGCCATTGGCGAGCGTCAGCGTGGTGGCCACCGACTCGTCGGCGGTGGCCACGTCGATGAGTTGATCGCGCGCGAAGGTCGTGGGTGCGAGTGCGCGAATCGAGAACACCAGCGTCGCATCCTGGGGAAGTTCACCGGCGTCGTTGAGCACTATGTTGCTGCCGACGATGGCCGGAGAGGGCTGCACATTCTTGCTGAGCAGGCTCACGCGCGGACGAGGCGCATCGACGGCAGCGGGCACTTGCAGCGTGCGGCCATCCTTCAGGGTGATTTTTGCCGAAACGTGATCCGCCTTGAGCAGGCCGGCCGCTGCGCTGTCCTGCGCCACCATGGGAAGTTCGTCGGTGCCGGCATGGCTGGACAATTCTCCGGGGACAAAGGTCACGCCCTTGACGGAAAGGTTGGCAACCTCATCGAGGCGGCTACCTTTCAAGATGCCTTGAGTATCGCCGGCGTGCATGGAAAACCCGTCGAAACGGCCGGCCTCCGCAAAGACTTGCAGCGCGACCGGCTGCGCGTCGGGAACGCCGTACTGCGTCACCATGAGCGTGAGCGCACCCGGCTGAGCTTCTTGCAGCGGCAGCTTGATCTCGACTTCGTTCGGCTTGACGGATTTCCAGTCGGCTTTCAGCTCCTTGCCCGCGGGATCCTTCAGCATGATGTTGTCGACGCAGCTGACGCTGGCCGCGCGCAGGTGCACGGTGTCTTGGCGGCCCACCACCAAGGCGGCTTCATCGCCCGCCGCCAACTCCCAAGAACGCGCGTGAGCATTCATGAGCCGAAACTGCGGGCCCTGGTATGCGTCGAAGCCCCAGTAGCCGCGAAGAGAAGCCTCCACGCTATCGCCGGGCGTGGTCGATCCCAATCCCGAGGTGTCGACCACATAGCCGCCCTGTGTGGGGTCCGGAGTAGCGGGCAGGTTCACGGACTTCCCGTCGGTGCCGGTCAGAGTCAAGGTGACGTTGTGCGCGTACCCGGTCGAGAATACCAAGGGCGCGCCTTCCACCGGCAGCACCAGCTGGGTCTTGCGCGCGCAATAAATATCGGTGGGGTTCACGGCATGCAGCGGCGGCAGCTGGGCTGTTTCCACCGCCGGCAACGCCGTCACCAGCACGGACTTCGGATTGTGGAATGACGGCGCGGCGTTCAGCGTCAGGGCGATTTTGTCGTCGCGCTGCGATGCCAGGGCCGGAATGTACTGGTATTGGGCCGTGCTGAACGAATCGAAAATGCGCGCGATGTCGAGCACCGAAGCGATGTAAGGGCTGTAGTAGCCGTAGCTCAACTGCGGTGTGTAACTCGCCTCCATGGCCAGGTCGCTACCCGGACCGGAGGTCAGAGCTTCGACGATGGAGGTGCTGTGCCCATCATTCAAAATCAACGACTCCTGGCCTTGCATGAGGCAGGGCGCCTGGAGCTCGGGCAGCCGGTCCAAGCATTTGTCCTCCACCTTGATGGCGAGGCTGCGCGCCAGCAGCGGCGTGGTGGCAGCAATCTTGGTGGGATCGGCGCTGTTCAATTGACGCAAGATCGCGAGGTAGCGCTCGAGACGCGAGCGATCCATGGCGGCTTGATTCAAGTCCTGCGAGGTGCGCACGAACGAGCCCGGGCGGCCGCGAACGGCGCTCACGAGCGTTTTGAAATCGCCGCTGGTTTGCGGCGCGAGAAACAGGAGGACTTGTTGTGCGTCCTGCGGCACGGTAATGGTCATGCCCTCGCTGCCGCATTTGTCGGACCATGTCTTGCAGGGGAAGAACCAGTTCTCGGGCGGAGGATTGGTCGCACCGCGAAGAAAGGCCGCCACCAGCAGATAATGCGCGGATTGATTCTGCGGAAAATCGGCCTTGAGCCAGAGGTGATCGCCGACGCTAAGGTTGGGAACTTGGGACACCGGCAAGGTGGTGGCGCCGCGCGTGACCTTGACGTCGAGAACCGGGCCGGCGAGATCGAAGGGGGCTGGCCCAGCCCGGCTGGCGGAGGCCAGCATGGCCAGCACAAGAAACCATGCGAAGCGCGACATCATGACGTTGGGAGACCCTCGGAGGCGGTGGGTGTGGACATTAGGGTGGGTGTGCACTTTAGAGTGTCTAACACCCGCGAAGTTCGCGCTGCCGGAAAGGCCGTTTATGACTGAATTTTCATGTAACCGGCTGATTTGCAGGCCGCAGCGCGGTGCTGTCTCTCCGAGCCGACCGCTTTACATTATGATGTAGTCATGCCCCCGGCCTTGCCATCCAGCGACCCCCTTGCCATAGCTCAGCGAAGCGCACGGCAACAGGTCATTGTGTCGGCGCTTTCGAGCGTATTACCGCCGCATTGCATTTTATTTCGCCGCGAAGAGACGCAACCCTACGAGTGCGACGCGCTGACCGCGTATCGCCAATTGCCTTTGGTCGTTGCCATTCCGGAGACCGAGGCTCAAGTGGTCGCGGTACTGAAAACCTGCCACGACTTGAAGGCGCCCATTGTGGCGCGAGGGGCCGGCACCGGACTGTCCGGGGGCGCCCTGCCTCACCCAGTGGGTGTTTCTTTGTCGCTGGCCAAATTCAATCGCATCATCAAGGTGGATGCGGCGGCGCGCACCGCGGTCGTGCAATGCGGCGTACGCAATCTCGCCATCAGCGAAGCGGCCGCGCCGTACGGACTTTATTACGCGCCCGACCCCTCCAGTCAGATTGCCTGCACCATCGGCGGCAACGTGGCGGAGAATTCCGGCGGCATTCATTGTCTGAAATATGGCCTCACGTTGCACAACGTGCTGCGGGTGCGCGGGTACACCGTGGACGGTGAGCCCATCGAGTTCGGCTCCGAGGCACCGGACTGCGCGGGCCTCGACCTCCTGCCGTTGGTGGTGGGCAGCGAAGGCATGTTGGCCGTGACCATGGAAGTAACTGTGCGCCTTTTGGCGCGAGTCGCTCTGGCGAAGTGCGTCATGGCGAGCTTCGCTACCGTGGAAGCGGCGGGTGCGGCCGTGGCGGCCGTGATTGCCGCCGGCATTATTCCCGCGGCGTTGGAGCTCATGGACAAGCGCATGACGGCGGCGGCCGAAGAGTATGTGCACGCGGGCTACGACCTCGAGGCGGCGGCTATTTTGTTGTGCGAAAGCGATGGGACGGTGGAGGAAGTCGAAGAGGAGGTGCAGCGAGCCATCGACGTGCTGCAGGCGCATGGCGCCGTGCGCATCGAAATCAGCCGCGACGAAAAGCAGCGCATGAAATTCTGGAGCGGCCGCAAGAATGCCTTCCCGGCGTCGGGCCGCATGAGTCCGGACTACATGTGCATGGACTCGACCATTCCGCGCAAGCGCCTGGCGGAGATGCTGCGCTCCATCGAGGCCATGGAAGCGAAGTACGCCCTGCGCTGCGTCAACGTGTTTCATGCGGGCGACGGGAATTTACATCCGCTGATTTTGTTCGACGCGAACGATCCTGACGAGTTTCACCGCTGCGAGTTGTTCGGCGCCGAAATCCTTGAAGCGAGCATCAGTGTCGGCGGTACTGTCACGGGCGAACATGGCGTGGGCGTCGAGAAACTAAACTCGATGTGCGTGCAATTTTCGACGGCCGAACGCGCGCAGATGCTGGCCATCAAGGCGGCGTTCGATCCCGCGGGCTTGTTGAATCCCGGCAAGGTGATCCCCAGCCTGCAGCGCTGTGCGGAGTACGGAAAAATGCACGTTCATCGCGGGGCGCTGCGTTTTCCCGAGCTGCCGCGCTTCTGATGGATACCTACCCGCCGGCTTTGCAGCGATTGACGGATCGAGTGGCTGCGGCACGCAGTGATAACAGCGCGCTCGACATCCGCGGAGGCGGAACAAAGTCCTTTTACGCGAACCCCCCGCGAGGGGCGCTGCTCGACATACGCGAGC
>Ga0302310_10000982_pt1 | contig 25027 bp, 22 predicted proteins | sample III_Palsa_N1_2_FD_200451 | JGI IMG/M metagenome (GOLD analysis project Ga0302310, IMG submission 200451) | Peat permafrost microbial communities from Stordalen Mire near Abisko, Sweden - III_Palsa_N1_2 | ecosystem: Environmental > Terrestrial > Soil > Palsa > Peat permafrost | place: Sweden...
TCTGGGTTGGTGCTGCCGTCGCGGCGGTATGGCTCGCGGTCACCGTGTACTTCGCCTCCCGCCCCCTGCCGGCCGGCATGCGACTGGCCAGCACCCCGCGCTCGGTCCCGACCCGCGATGTGACCTTCCTCAATGACCTCACCGGGGCCAATGCCTACGGCCGCGGCTTCAGCACCCACACCATCTTTGATGCCATGCTGCGCACCATCGGCGAGGCCCGCAGCCTAGTGGTGCTGGACTGCCACGTGTGCAGCGATATGCACCGCACGAACGCCGACACTGCGGGCCTCACGCCCATGGCCGCGCAGCTGGTGGAGGCGCTTCTGGCGCGCAAGGCCGCAGTCCCGGGGCTGCAGGTCCTGGTCATCGCCGATCCCGTCAACGACCTGTACGGCGCGGCACCGTCCGTGGAATTCGCGAGGCTGCGCGCCGCCGGCATCCAGGTGGTGAGCGCGGACCTGTCGCGCCTGCGGGACCGCAATATCCTCTACTCGGGGCTGTGGCGGCTGACGTTGCAATGGTGGCGCCATCCGGATGCCGGCGGCGGCTGGCTGCCCAATCCCTTCAGCGACGACGGGCCGCTGCTGACGGCACGTGCCTGGGGGCAGCTCGCGAACCTCAAGTCCGCGGACCGCCGCGTGCTGATCGCGGATGATGAGCACGGCGAACTCACCGCGCTGACGGGCAGTGTCGAGCCGGCCATGGCGAGCAGCGTCGACACGGTCACGGCGCTGCAGGTCCGCGGCGTCGAGGTGCAGGCGCTGCTCGCCAGTGAACTCAAGCTCGCGCGGGTCTTCGGCTGGAGTGGTTCGATGGCGCTGCCGGTGGTCAGCGCGGTGCGCGCGGCGGCCCCAGGCACCCTCGCCGATGACCTGCAGTTCCAGTGGCTGGGCGAGGGCGCGATCCGCGCGGCGGTGCTGGCCCACATCGCCGCCGCGAGCGAGGGCGACAGTATCGACATTGCCACTGACAGCCTCTCGGAGCGCAGTGTGATTGCCGCCCTGCTCGCGGCGAGCCGGCGCGGCGCCGCCGTGCGCATGATCCTCGACCCGCAGAAGAACGCCTCCCTGTGGCGCAGCGCCAACCAGTCCGTGGGCAGCGAACTGCTGGCGGCCAGCGACGGCCGGATCCACGTAGCCTGGTACCGCACCCACAGCGAACAGTTCCGCGCGGCCCTGGTGCTGATCCATGGCAATGGGCCAACCTGGATGGCCACCGGCTCGGCGAGTCTCACGCGCCGCGATCTGGGCGACTACGACCTGGCGCTCGATGCCGCCTTGTCGGCCGCGCCGGATGCGGCGCCCGTGGCCACCGCGCAGGGGTTCTTCGACACGCTCTGGAATGAACGCGGACCGCCCGGCATAGAGTTCACCGCCGACGCCGACACCTGGACCGATCCCTCGCAGCTGCGCTACTGGACCTATCGCATCATGGAACTGCTGGGGATTTCGCGGACCTGAGCAGCTGATCGGCCTGCGCGGCTACCTCCACCAGCGCCTGATCGGCCACCTGCGAGAACACCTCGACCACGCTCGCCATACGGTTCTGCGCGGCCGGCTGGCTGCGACTCACCGCAAAACTGCCGAGCAGCACACCGTCACTGCGCCGGATCAGCAGGCAGTGCAGGTCGACCCGGATGGTGGGGGGTGCGGTTTCCGTCGCATAGTCGGCGCTGAACCGGTCAACCGACGTTTGCAGCAGGTAGTCGGCATTCAAGGTGCCGCGGTCGTCCGCCACCGCGCTCCAGGCCGGATCGGCGCGAAACACGCTCAACAGCAGGTCCGACACCACATCGCTCAGCGGCCCGCTCCAGCGGGCGCCCACGTAGTAATCGAGCCGGTTGCCCGGACGGGTCAGGACGATGCGGTCGGTGTTCAGGCCCGGCGCCGGCAGCGGTCGCGCGAGCCGCAACGTCGGACCGGCGCCGTGCACTGCGATCACGACGGGTGGCGACTGGATTACGTACAGCTGCACTTCGGCTGCGCTGCTGTGGAACAGGCCGGAGCAGCCCGAGAGGGCGAGACCCAGCGAAACAAGCGGCAGGCGCAGGTGGCTCATGGTGGTATGGCGACTCCCTGGTCCGGCTTCTCAAACAACAGTTGCGAGGGATTCTCGTGCAGGCTGTGGGCGAGCTCGCGCACCTCGATAACGGCGGCGCGGCTGTCCCCGAGCAGCCGTTCCACCTGCGGCAGGCTGTCGCGGGTGAAACCGCGGATGTCGCCGCGATTGTCGCGGATCATCGAATCCAGGTTCGCCGTGACATCGCTCAGCTGCTTCGTGACATCGTCGATGTGAGCCACCGCTTCGCGCAGCTGCGGGCCGGTGGCGTCCGTCACGCCACGGACACTGGCCGCGGTGGCGCGGAACTCATCGGAGGTCTCGTGCAGATCGGCGATCAGCCCGCGGATGTCATGGAGGGTGTCCGGCAGGCTGCGCGTCGTGGCGTCGAGATTGGCGAATGCATGCGAAATGGAGTTGATGTTGTCCTGGCTCAGCAGCGACTCGACGCGACCCAGCACTTCGGTGGCCCGACCGACCATTTCCGGGAGGCTCGCGAGCAGCTGATCGAAGTTGGACCTGGAGGAGCGGATCACCGGATAGCGCTCGCTCGGCACCGCCTCCTGCAGCGGCTTGTCGCCTGCGGAGCGCAGCAGGTCGATGAACAGCACGCCGGTCACGCCCTGCTGCGACAGCTCGGCGACGGACTGATCGGAAACCGGTGTGGCGGAGTCGATGTCGACGATGACCTGAACGCGGCTCGCGTTGCGCTGATCGATGAACATGGAGACGACGCGGCCGACGTTCACGCCGAGATAGCGCACCGGTGCCACGCGGGTCAGACCACTGACGCTGCCGTCGAAGTAGACCTCGTAACGGGTGAAGTCACGATGCTCGCGCGACCCCGTGTACCAGTACACGAACAGTGCGGCCATGGCGGTGATGAGCAGGACGAAGGCGCCCACGGCCGCATAGTTTGCTTCACGCTCCATTACGTCTCTCCGGCGCGCGCGTTGTAGCCGCGCGCCCGCACGCCGTGGAAGTACGCCTGGATCCACGGATGGGGATTGTCCATGATGCCGGCCAGGGTGTCGCTCACCATGTGGCGGTCCACGATCACCCCGACACGATTGCAGGTACGGAAGATCGTGTCCAGATCGTGGGTGATCATCACCACTGTCAGATGCAGGTGCTGATGCAGGTACAGGAGCAGCTCATCGAATGCCGCCGCGCTGATCGGATCGAGCCCCGCGGTGGGCTCATCCAGGAACAGCAGCTGCGGATCAAGCGCCAGCGCCCGCGCCAGGGCGGCGCGCTTGATCATGCCGCCGGAGAGCTGCGCGGGATACTTGGCGGCCGCATCGGCGGGCAGCCCCACCATGCGTACCTTCAGCATTGCGAGTTCCTCCAGGTCCGATTCCGGCAGATCCAGATACTCGAGCATCGGCAACTGCACGTTCTGCCGCACGGTCAGTGCGCTGAACAGCGCGCCCTCCTGGAACGTCACACCGTAGGCGGCCTTCACCGCGCGCAGCTGCCGTTGCGTCAGCCGCGTCACGTCCTCGCCATTCAGGCACACGGTGCCGGCCGCGGGCCGCTGCAGGCCCAGGATACTTCGCAGCAGCACCGACTTGCCGGCCCCGGAGCCGCCGACGATGCCGAAAATCTCGGCCGGTTCCACGGTCATGTCCAGGCCGTCATGCACGACCTGGCTGCCGAAGCGGTTCACCAGACCCCGCACTTCCACGCGCGGTGCCATCAGATACCCAGTTCCATGAACAGCACGGCGAACAGTGCGTCCGCCAGCAGCACCACGAAGATGGCCTGTACCACGGCCACGGTGGTCAGCCGGCCCAGCTCCTGGGACGACCCGCGCACCTGCATGCCGCGATAGGTGCCGGCCAGCCCGATCAGCATGCCGAACACCGGCGCCTTGACCAGGCCCGACCAGAAGGTGGTCGGCGCGATCGCCTCGTTCATGCGCGTCAGGTACTGCGGCAGCGGGATGTCCAGCAGGAACTTGCACAGCAGCGCGCCGCCGGTCAGGCCCACGGCATCAGCGATCACCGTCAGCAGCGGCAATGCGATGGTGAGGCCGAGCACGCGCGGCAGGATCAGGGCTTCGAAGGGATCCACGCCGATGGCCTGCAGGGCATCGACTTCCTCGTTCAGATGCATGGAGCCGATCTCCGCGGCGAACGCGCTGCCGGAGCGGCCGGCCACGATGATGGCCGTCAGCAGCACGCCCAGCTCGCGCAGCACACCGATGGTGACCAGGTCGACGACGAACAGCTCCGCGCCAAAGCGGGCGAGCTGCTGCGCGCTCATGTAGGCGACGATGACGCTGATCAGAAAGGCGATCAGCGTCACGATCGGAATCGCCGTGATCCCGGTCTCATAGATGTGCCGTGCGATCGAGATCGGCCGCAGCCGTCGCGGCTGGCGCACTGCCCCGAACGCCGTCACCGCGATCCGGCCGATGAATGCGAAGCCACTGACTAGGTCATCCCAGCCGCCGACGACGCGCCGCCCGAGAGCTTCCACCGGCTCTTCGATGTGGTGCGGTCCGGGTACGATGGGATGCGCGATGGGTGGCGGTGGACCCATGGCGGTATCGATCAGACGCAGCTGATCGGGCGGGGCGCCGGCGAACGCGACGCTGGCGCCGGCGGCGGCAGCGCGTTGCAGGAAGTCCCGCAGCTTCACGCTCGCGGACAGGTCCAGCGCCGTGAGTGCGCTGGTATCGATCAGGACGTGGTCGCTGCCAACGAGCGAGACACCCGCAAGCTCGCGCTCCAGTGCGGCGAGGTGCGCGAGGCGCCAGGTGCCGGTCAGCTGGAGTTCGATGCCCTGCGCAGTGCGACGGCTTTCCAGATACACGTGGTTTTCGGCAACATCAGGTATCGTCCCGATACTGCCTGATGCGGATGGTCGCGACAATCAACAGCACCGCCAGCCCGACCCCGAGCCACAGGTCCGCATTGGCGAACACCGGGAAGGGATCCACGTTCACGAACAGGAGGTTCAGCGTCGCATGCTGCTCGGAAGGCGCCCCTGGAAATGCGGGTCCGGCAATGAAGACACTGCCCGCTCGGTACAGCAGTACGTTCATCACATGGTTCGAACCCAGCGCGAACCACTCGACCATCATCGCGATCACCGGCGGCAGGCACACCCAGAGCCACACGCTGCGACGCGCCCAGGCCGACACCAGCATCAGATAGGCGAGCAGGGGGGCATACCACAGCATGCCCGCGATCACCGCCACCAGCGAGATGCCCTGGATCCGCAACCACGTCCCCGCGTCCCAGAACACCTCACCGGCGTGATCCTGCCAGGCGCGCACCACGTAGATGCCGGACATGAGCAGCGTCGTGACCGCGGACACCAGGTAGATCCCCAGCGGCACGATCAGCATCACCACCAGCATCTTCGCCAGCACCGTGAGGGTGTCCGAGACGGGCATCGACTTCCAGAAGAGGATGCTGCGGTCCTTGCGCTCGGTGTACAGGCAGTCCCCGGCATACAACAGGGTAATGAACAGCAGGGTGAGGAACTGCGGGATGGCCGCATAGGACATCGAGACGCGGAACAATGCCCGGCGCTGCTCCGGCAGTGCGGCCAGGCTGGAATCGAAGCTGACCTTGCCGATGATGGCGAGCAGCAGCAGCAGCGCCGCAACGGACAGCGGTGCGATCCACAGCGCGCGATGTTCCCAGAATTCGCGGCGGATCAGGGTGCGCAGCACCGGCGGATGCCGCTCGCCAGCCGGGGGCTCCAGGGTCGGCTCAGGAGTGCTCATGCGGCCTGCATCTTTGCCACGAAGAGGTCGGCGATCGAGGGGGTACGGACATCCCCCAGCTGTTCGAGGGTTTGCGGCGACTGGCCGTCGAAAAACATCACCACGCGGCCGAAGATCTCCCGCTCGTAGAACGGGCGCAGCGCGCGGGCGGCGGCGGCTTCGTCGGGACCCACCGTCAGCTGTACATACTCCTCGGCCAGGGTCTCGACCGGCGCCGCCAGCATCACGCGGCCCTGGCGCAGGAACAGCACATCGGTGAGCAGGTGCTCGATCTCCTCGACCTGGTGCGTGGTCAGTAGGATGGTCCGCTCCTTGTCGAAGTAATCATTCAACAAGGTGTCGTAGAACTGGCGCCGGTACAGCAGGTCCAGCCCCAGCGTGGGTTCGTCGAGCACCAGCAGCCGGGCATCGATTGCCAGGATCAGGGCGAGGTGCAGCTGGGTCACCATGCCGCGTGACAGCTCGCGCACGCGGCTGTTCATCTTCAGGTCCGTCTTGCGCAGGAACTCCTCGGCGCGTTCGCGGTTGAAACGCGGATGGACACCGGCCACGAAGTCCAGCGCCTGGCCGACCTTCATCCACCGCGACAGCACCGCCACGTCTGCGACAAAGCAGACATCGCGCATCAGCTCATCGCGCTGGGTACGGGGGTTGCGGCCCAGGACCGTAAGGTCGCCCTGGAAGCTGGTCAGGCCCAGGATGGCCTTCAGGGCAGTGGTCTTGCCGGCGCCGTTGGCGCCGATCATGCCGACGATGCGGCCGGGCGCCACGCTGAAGGTCACATCGTCGAGTGCACGATTGGACCCATAGGACTTGCGCAGTCCACGGGCCTCAATTACTGCCGTCATTATTCGTGTCCGGTGGCGTGTCGGGGGAAGCAGGGTAGGCGGCGATTCGGGTGCCGTTCAGCAGGTCCGGGGCGGAGAGCCCGAGCCGGACGATGGTGGCATGGACCTTGGGCCACTCGTCCTCGAGAAAACGGTGGCGCTCATCCTTGAGCAGGGCGGCGCCGGCGCCGGGGCTGACGAACATGCCGCGTCCGCGGCGCTTCTCGACGAGATGCTCGTCGACAAGTTGCTGATAACCCTTGAGGACGGTCAGCGGATTGAGGCGGAATTCGGAGGCGACGCTGCGCACGGACGGCAGCGCGTCGCCTTCCTTGAGGATCCCGTCCAGAATCATCGCGACCACCCGGTCCCGCAGTTGCCGGTATATCGGCACGCTGTCTTCCCACTGCGGGTCCATGAACGCTCCGAGACGCCCGTGTCGGGCTAGTAGCGTTCTAATCTACCAGAACAGCTGCAACCGTTGACGAGTCCACGGCCTGCTCGGACGTGGGAGAGGTCTGACCGATGGTCTGGGCCTCCCGGGTCGTGACATTCAGGCCGCTGATCAGCAGCGCATTGGGGGCCATCGCGATCAGCGCGCAGACCAGGATCTTCAGGTTCACCGTATTCGCACTCATGTCATCTCTCCTTCATTCGGCGCCGGGGAGGCGGGCCGCCTGACCAGTCGTCTTGGTGTTATATATAACTACAACACTACCCATGTGTCAAGCCCCAACACGTGAGACGCGGTTCACGGATTGGCAGGCTGGGCCGGTAGAATCGGCGGTCACCTTCCGTGGAGCCCGTTATGAAGCAAGCTGTGAATGTCGCGATCACCGGCGCCGCCGGCCAGATTGGCTATGCCCTGGCGTTCAGGGTGGCCTCTGGCCAGATGTTTGGCGCGGACCAACCCGTCAACCTGCACCTGCTGGAGATTCCGCAGGCGCTGCCCGGCCTGCAGGGCGTGGTCATGGAGCTGGACGATTGCGCCTTTCCGACGCTGAACAAGGTGATCGCCACGGATGACGCCAAGGTGGCCTTCAGGAACTGCAATGCGGCCATGCTCGTCGGCGCGCGACCGCGGGGCCCGGGAATGGAGCGCAAGGACCTGTTGCTTGCCAACGCGCAGATCTTCTCGGCGCAGGGCAAGGCCCTCAATGAGGTCGCGGACCGCAACGTAAAGGTGCTGGTGGTCGGCAATCCCGCCAACACCAACGCCCTGATCGCGCGCGCCAATGCCCGCGATCTGAATCCCCGCAATTTCACGGCCATGACGCGCCTGGATCACAATCGCGCGCTGGCACAGCTGGCGCAGAAGACCGGCACGCACGTCAACCAGATCCGCAGGATGATCATCTGGGGCAACCACTCGGCGACCCAGTATCCGGACGTGAGTCACGCGACGGTCGACGGCAAGCAGGCGAAGAGCCTCGTGGACCAGAAGTGGCTGGATGAGACGTTCATTCCCGTGGTCCAGCAGCGCGGCGCGGCCGTCATCAAGGCGCGCGGCTCCTCGTCGGCGGCATCCGCCGCCTCAGCGGCGCTCGACCACGTGCGCACCTGGGCACTGGGCACCAGCGATGAGGACTGGGTCAGCATGGCTGTGCCGTCGGATGGCAGCTACGGCATTCCCGCAGGCGTCATCTATTCCTATCCGGTGACCTGCCGCGGCGGGGAGTACCAGATCGTGCAGGGCCTCACCGTCGATGAGGCCAGCCGCAAGCGCATGACCGTCACCGAGAATGAGCTGAAGGAAGAACGCGAGGGCGTCAAAGACCTGCTGGGATAATGTACGGCGCGATCATCACGGTCCTGTTCCTGGCGGCGGTCGTCGGCCTGGCCTATCTGCGCCGAGGCCTGGTCGTGTTCTGCTGCACGCTCACGCTGCTGCTGGTTCTCTACTGCTACCTCGCGCCGCCCGCCCACACCTGGAAGACACTGCTGTGGGTGCTGACGGCGCTGCTGTGGCTGCTGACTGTCAAACCGCTGCGCAGAACGCTCATCAGCGGTCCGTTCCTCAAGTCGTATCGCCGGCTGCTGCCGTCGATGTCGCAGACCGAGAAGGAAGCCCTCGAGGCCGGCACGGTGTGGTGGGACGGTGAGCTCTTCACCGGCGCACCACGCTGGGAGAAGCTGCTCAGCGCCAAAGCACCGCAACTCACGCCGGCCGAACAGGCCTTCCTCGATGGTCCCTGCGAGGAACTGTGCGCGATGCTGGATGACTGGGACATCACCCACCGTCGCGCCGACCTGCCCCCCGAGGTGTGGTCGTTCCTGACGGCCAAGGGCTTCTTCGCGATGATCATCCCGAAGCACTACGGTGGGCTGGAGTTCTCCGCCTACGCGCATTCCTGCGTGCTCGCAAAGGTCGCCAGTCGCAGCACCACCTGTTCGTCGATCGTCGCGGTCCCCAATTCACTGGGCCCGGCGGAGCTGCTCAATCACTACGGCACCCAGGCACAGAAGGACTATTACCTGCCGCGCCTCGCCCGGGGTGATGAGATTCCCTGCTTCGCGCTCACCGGGCCGCGCGCCGGCTCGGACGCGGCGTCCCTGCCGGACACCGGCATCGTCTGCCGGGGCGTGTGGCCGGCGGCCGGACCGCAGGAAGTCCTGGGACTGCGACTCAACTTCAACAAGCGCTACATCACCCTGGCGCCCATCGCCACGGTCATCGGCCTGGCGTTCCGGATGTTTGATCCGGACAAGCTGCTCGGCGAGCGCACGGACCTGGGCATCACCGTCGCGCTCATTCCGCGCGAGACACCCGGCATCACCATTGGCCGTCGTCACTTCCCGCTGAACATTCCGTTCCAGAACGGACCCATCCAGGGAACGGATGTGTTCGTACCGCTGGACTGCCTGGTGGGCGGCCCGGCCATGGCGGGCCAGGGCTGGCGCATGCTGGTCGAGCAGCTCTCGGTCGGGCGCTGCATTTCGCTGCCGTCCAATGCCACGGGCAGCGCGAAGGCGGCCGTGTGGGCGACCGGTGCCTATGCGCGGGTCCGCCGGCAGTTCAACCTGCCCATCGCGCGCTTCGAGGGCATCGAGGCGGTGATCGCGCGCATGACCGGACTCACCTACACCATGGATGCGGCCCGGTCGGTCACGGCCGGCGCCATCGACGGCGGCGAGAAACCGTCGGTGCCCTCCGCGATGCTCAAGTACCACGTCACGGAGATGGGGCGCATCGTCGCCAATGACGCCATGGATGTGCACGGCGGCAAGGGCATCTGCCTGGGACCGAACAACTACCTGGCGCGCGGCTACCAGACGGTGCCCGTGGCCATCACCGTGGAAGGCGCGAACATCCTCACGCGCAATCTCATCATCTTCGGGCAGGGCGCGATCCGCTGCCATCCGTTCGTACTGAAGGAAATGGAGGCGGCGCGCAATCCGGAACGCCGCGCCGCCGTGGCGCAGTTCGACACGGCACTCTTCGGACACATGGGCTTCACCCTTTCAAACGCCATGCGGTCGCTGGTGATGGCGCTGACGTTCGCGCGCTGGCGTGGCGTGCCCGACCACGGGCCGACACGTCGCTACTTCCAGCACATCGAGCGCTTCAGTGCCTCCTTCGCCTTTGCCGTCGATGTGGCCATGCTGACCCTCGGCGGGTACCTCAAGAAAAAGGAATCACTGAGTGCGCGGCTGGGCGATGTGCTCTCCGCGATGTACCTGGCCTCGATGGTGCTCAAACATTACGACAACCTGGGTCAACCCGAGGCGGATCTGCCCATCGTCGAATGGGCCTGCCGCAATCTGCTGTACTTCGCGCAGGAGCAGCTGCACGGTTTCCTGCGCAACTTTCCGAACCGGTTCCTGGCCGCACTGATGCGCCTGCTGATTTTTCCCCGCGGCCTGACCTACTTCGCCCCCTCCGACCGCCTCTCGCGGCGCGTGGCGGACCTCGTCACCGCCGCCACGCCGACCCGGCAGCGGCTGGGTCTGCACGCGTATACCGCGCTCAATGACAAGAGCCCGCTGGGATTGCTGCAGGAGGTCCTCGAGCTGGCCGACACCGCCGAAGCACTCGAGAAGCGCGTGCGCGAAGAGGGCGTGAAAACCGGGCGCGTGACCGCGCTGGAGCTGCCGGGGCGGATCTCCCAGTCCGTAGCCGTCGGTATCCTTACCGAGGCCGAAGGCGCGCAGCTCGCCGAATTTGATCGCAAAGTGATGCAGATCGTGCGGGTGGATGATTTTGCGCCGCACGAACTGGTGCCCGGGAGTTAAGCTTAGCGCCCCCACTCGCCAAGGAGCTCCCATGCGTACTCTCGCTCTCGCCGCCTTGCTGTTTGCCGCCGCCACGACCACCGCCGCTCTCGCCGCTGATGACAACTACTGGCCGAAGGGTGCCAAGGTCTACATCATCAGTCCGAAGTCGGGCGCCAAGGTCACGAGCCCCGTCACGATCAAATTCGGTCACAAAGGTCTGACCATCGCGCCCGCGGGCGACAAGTCCCCGGACAGCGGACACTTCCACCTGCTGATCGACCAGGGCCTGCCGGCGGACCTGAGCGTGCCGCTAGCGGCCGATGACCATACCCTGCATTACGGCAAGGCCCAGACCGAAGCGACGCTGGATGCGACCAAGCTGCCTCCCGGCAAGCACACGCTGCAGCTGGTGATGGGTGACGGCAGCCATATCCCGCACAGCCCGGCGCTGGTCTCGAAGAAGATCACGATTACCGTCGAGTAGTGAGCGTGGCGCGCGCCGTGCTGCACGTGGACATGGACGCGTTCTACGCGTCCGTGGAGCAGCATGACAATCCGCAGCTGGCCGGTCTGCCGCTGATCGTCGGTGGCACCGGCCCGCGCGGGGTCGTGGCCGCCGCGAGCTACGAAGTGCGCAAGTACGGCGTGCGCTCGGCGATGCCCATGCGCCAGGCGCTGGAGCGCTGTCCGCAGGCGCTGTGCGTGCGGCCGCGGATGGCGCGTTACCAGGAAGTCTCGCAGGTGGTCTTCGGGGTCTTCAACGAGTTCACCCCGCTGGTGCAGGGACTGTCGCTGGACGAAGCTTTCCTGGACGTCACGGCCAGCCGTGAGCCCGTTGCGACCCTCGCCATGCGGGTCAAGCAGCGCATCCGCGAACGCACGGGACTTACCGCCTCGGTGGGCGCCGCCACCAACAAGCTCGTCGCCAAGATCGCCTCGGAGCTGCACAAGCCGGACGGCCTCACGATCGTGACGCCGCAGAATCTGCGGGCCACGCTCGACCCGCTGCCGGTGCGGCGCCTGCCCGGGCTCGGCGGCAAGACCGGCCTGCGGTTGGAGGCGGCGGGAGTGCGGACGCTGGGCGAACTGCGCGTGGCGCCGGACCCGCAGCTATGGCCGATTTTCGGCCGGCACTCGCAAGAGATGCGCGACCGCGCTGCCGGTATCGACGAGCGTCCGGTGATGCTCGAGCGCCAGGAGCTGTCGATCAGCGCCGAGGACACCTTCGACCAGGACATCCACGACCGGCGCAAGCTGCGTCACGCGGTATCGGAACTGGCGGACCTCGCCTGCAGTCGAACCCGTGACCGCGACCTGGCGGCCGGCTGCGTCAGTATCAAGATCCGCGAACATGATTTCACGACTGTCACCCGGCAACGGGCGGTGCAGCCGGCGACCCAGGATCGGCGCACCATTGCGATGATCGCGACCCAGCTCCTGGATCTTTGGCTCAGCGAACATCCGGCAGCGCGGCTGCGGCTGCTGGGCGTTGCACTGCGGCAGCTCACGCCGGCCACCCAGCTGGACCTCTTCGGCACGGCGCAGGGCGGCGTGGATGAAGCGGTGGACGCCGTGCGCGAGCGCTTCGGCAAACTGGCACTGCGCCGTGCCAGCAGTCTTGAGTAGCATTGCACCATGTACCTGGCCTTCTTCGGACTGAACGAAAAGCCCTTCGCGATCACACCGGATCCGCGTTACCTGTTCCTGAGCGAGCGGCACGCGGAGGCCCTCGCACACCTGATGTATGGCATCACCGAAGCCGGCGGCTTCATCCAGCTCACCGGTGAGGTCGGCACCGGCAAGACCACGGTGGTGCGCTCGCTGCTGGCACAGACGCCGCAACATGCCGAGATCGCCCTGATCCTCAATCCGCGCATGACGGCGCCGGAGTTCCTGCTGACGATCTGTGAGGAGCTGGGGATCGGCGTGCAGGATGAGGCGACCAACAGCCTCAAGGACCTGGTCGACATCCTCAGCCATTACCTGCTGCGCGCGCATGGCAACGGCAAGCGCGTGGTGCTGGTGGTGGATGAGGCGCAGAACCTCGCGCCCGAAGTGCTCGAGCAGGTACGGCTGCTCACCAATCTCGAAACCAACACCCAGAAGCTGCTGCAGATCATTCTCATCGGTCAGCCCGAACTGCGCGACCTGCTCGACCGCAACGAGCTGCGGCAGCTGGCGCAGCGCATAACGGGCCGCTATCACCTGTGCCCGCTCACCGTCGAGGAGACCGTCGCCTACGTGCGCCATCGTCTGCGGGTGGCCGGTGCGACGGCCGACATCTTCACGCCCGCGGCGTTGCGCGAAGCACACCGTCTCGCCCGCGGCGTACCGCGGCTCATCAACGTGCTGTGTGATCGCGCCCTGCTCGGTGCCTATACCCAGGATCGCCACGAAGTCGGTGCATCGTTCGTGCGGCGCGGCGCGATGGAAGTGTTCGGGCGACAGCTGTGGCCCTGGTGGTTGCCCTGGAGCATCGGCGCGGCCACGGTGGTGATCGTGGCGGGCGGTTTGCTGGTCGCCTGGCGGTTTGGCTCCTGGGATCACCTCACCGCGCCGCTGCCGGCGCATACCGCGGCAATGCATGCGCGTGCAGCGCCGCCGTCGGCGCCGGCCGTGATCGCAGTCAGCGCGCCGGCGAGCGCGCCGGCGTCGCTGCTGGGATCGCTGCTTGCCCAGAATCCCACGGCAACGACGCCGGATGCGGCGTTCGGGCAACTCTTCAGCCTGTGGGGCGCGCGTTACAAGGCGGGTACGGCAGATCCGTGCACGCAGGCCTCCGCGCAGGGGCTGGAGTGCTACGTGCAGAAGGGCACGATTGCGCAGCTGCGGTTGTACAACCGTCCCGCCATCCTGATGCTCACCGATGATGCCGATACCGCCCACCAGATCGTCCTCACCGGGTTGGATGATGAACATGCGCACGTTGCGGTCGGCGGCGCGGCGCAGCAGGTGAGCATCGGTGATCTCTCCCACTTCTGGTTCGGCGATTTCATTCTGCTGTGGCGCCCCGGTACCCATGATCCGAAAGCCCTGGGGCCCGGCATGCACGGGGCTGAAGTGCTCCAGCTGCGCCAGCAGCTGGCCCGCCTCACCGGCAAACCCGCGCCGACCGCCGCGAGTGACGTATACGATGGAGAGCTGTCGCAACTCGTGCGAGACTTCCAGCGCGCCCACCGGCTGACGGCCGACGGTGTCGCCGGGGTGCAGACCCTGGTGGTGCTCAATGGTGCATTGGCCAGACCCGACTCGCCGCAACTCGCGTCGCTCCCCGAACACGGTATCTGAACATGTCCTTCATCCTGGACGCATTGAAGAAGTCCGAGAACGAGCGTCAGCGCGGGGACGCTCCGGCACTTCATGAAATGAAGATGGCCCCTCCCCGGCAGGGCGTGGCCACCTGGCTGATCGTGCTTGCCGGCCTGCTCGTCATCAATATCGGGGTGCTGTCCGTGGTGCTCCTGCGTGGCACGCACGGCGCCGCGCCCGCGGTCGACACGGGCAATGTGGCCGTCCCCGTAACGCCCGTAACCCCTGCGGCGCCTGCAGCGGTCGCGGCCCCGACTCCGGCCCCGCCGGTCATCATTCCCCCGGAGCCGGTGAACCCGCCCGCGACGGCTGCGGCGCCCCCCGCTGACGATGACGCGCCCGCCGTGGAGCCCCCCCGGGTGCAGAGCGGGGTCCAGGCGACCGGCGGCAGCAGTGGCGAGCTGCCCACGTACCAGCAGGCGGCGACCGCTGCCGGGGCGAATCTGCCGGAACTTACGCTCAATCTGCACTCCTATTCCGCCAATCCGGCCGACCGCTTCATCTTCCTCAACATGATGAAGCTGCGGGAAGGACAGTCCACCCCGCAGGGGGTCCGGGTCGAGACCATCACCCCGGACGGGGCCATCCTGTCCTGGCAGGGCTCGAAGTTTCTGCTGCAGCGCCAATAAGACGATAAGACCCCTCCCCGGGGCGCCCCGGGAGACCGGTTTCACAGATTCCGATGCCGCCCCGCGACATTCCGGCAGGCTTCCGTCATGTTTGACGTGAGAGCCCATGCCTGCACCGCACCAAAATCCTTCCGCGGAAGTTCCTGCCGGCCCCGTGCCGCCCGCAGGCGGACCGCGTGCTGCCGAAAGACTGCTGCTGCTGGCACATGATGAATCGCTGACCGAAGCGCTCATCACCGTGGTGCCGGGCGAGTCCCTGACCGTCGTTGCGGACGACGCCGCGCTGGCCCATCACCTGCTCAGCGGACACGTGGGCGTGGTGTTCGTCGATGCCGGTGCGTCCCGGTCCCCGGGAGCCGCCGCGCAGCTTACCCAACGACTGCACAACCAGTTCCCCGACGTGGTGCTGGTCGTGGCCGGCGACGGCGCGGCGCAGAACGAACTGGCGTCGCTGGTGGCCGATGGCACCATTTATCGTTTCGTTCACAAACCGGTTTCCCCGCAGCGCGTCAAATTGTTCGTGGATGCTGCCTGGCGCAAGCGCGACGGCAGCAGCGTCAGCGGCGTGTATCCCGCCCTGTCGATGTCGCCGCTGCCGCCCCCGCCGCCCGTGGCGCCGGCGCGCAGCCTGCCGTGGCCTGCGCTGCTCGCAGGAGCGCTGGTGGTCTGTGCAACGGCCGCATGGTTCGCACTGCACCTGAATTCACGCTCGGGCCCTGGAGCAGCCGCGCAGGGCCCCACACCCAGCCTCACGCAGCGGCTGCCGGCAGCCTCCACACCGGCCGCCCCAGCGTTGGCCGACCCGGCGGCTGCAAATGGGGGCTCCCGACCCGCGGCGGGGGACCTCGACCGGCTGGCGACGGCCGCCGAACAGGCCCTGCTCGCCGGAGATCTTACCGAGGCGGCACGACTGACGGAGGCGGCCCGCGCCGTTGATCCCGAGCACGTACGCGTGAAATTCCTGACGGCGCAGGTGGCGCGTGAACAGGCCCACGCAGCCGCCCGGCAACGCGCCGCCGAGCGGGCAGCTGAAGAGGCCGCCGCGCCGGCGCCCGCCCCTGTGCAGGCCCGGGCGTCAGCGCCCGAAGAACTGATGCCGGTCGTGGCGGCCAGCGCCATCACGACCACCGACGCGACGGTCGCCCGGGAACCGCCCAGCTCCAGCCCGCCGAGTTCGACTCCGCCCGTGAGCGAAGCCCGCGACCCCAACTCGGTCGCTGCGGTGATCCTGCAGCGGGTGTCATCAGTGGACCCCGTGTTTCCCGAAATCGCGCGTGAGCACGACCTCACCGGCTTCGTGGACCTGGAATTCACGGTCCGCGCGGATGGCACCGTGACCGACGTGAACGTGCTCAGGGCACAACCCAAGGGAGTGTTCGAGAAGGCGGCCGTGGACGCCGTCAACAAGTGGCGCTACCGACCCATCGAACGCAACGGCCTGCCGGTCAACGAGCACGCCCGGTTGCGTCTGAACTTCGCCTACAAATAGAAATTTTTGCGCCATGAATGCGCGGCTGCTGGTCGTCGATCGAGATATGCGCTACCGCGAGTGGCTGCGCAATCACCTCGGCGCGCTGTTCCCGGAAGGCTCCATCACCGCCATCGATGGTCGCGAGTTTGAAGCGCGCCTGGAAGTCCTGACACGCCAGGACTTCGACCTGGTCCTGTTCGTCGCGCAGTTCGGCTACAGCCCCGAGGATCCGCGTTCGGAAGGGCTGGAGTGGCTGCGCCAGCTGCGCGACCGGCGGGAATTCCCCTCCGTCATCGCGATCGCCGAGGATGGCAACGAGCTCACCGCCGTGCGCGCACTGCAGCTCGGCGCCGTCGACTACCTGCCCAAACGACTGGCGAGTCCGGATCGGCTGCGCACCGCCGTGAAACTCGCCCTGCGCCGCATCGAACTTGATGCCGCCCAATCCGACGCACAGACCGAACCGGACAGCGGCAGCTCGCAGTCCGCGCGTTCGCTGCGCGATCCCATTCCCGGCTACTCCATCCGCAAGACCATCGGTGAATCCGAGAAGGCCCTCGTATACCTTGCCAACAGCGAGCAGTTGGGCACGGATGTGGCGCTGAAGGTCACCAAAAGCGAAAGCGACGATCCGGGCGAGCAGCAGGTCCTCGCGCGCGAATACCAGGCGCTGAGCGCCCTGAGCCACCCTTCGGTCGTCACGATCTACGACTACGGCACCCACGCGGGTCGTGAATATCTGGCGATGGAGTACTTTCCGCGCGGTGACTTGAAGGCGCGCCTGCTGCGCGGCATTCTCGAGGCCGATGCGCTGCGCTACCTGGAGCAGATCGCCCGCGCCCTGCAGGTCGTGCACGAGGCCGGAATCCTGCATCGGGACCTGAAGCCACCCAATCTGATGCTGCGCGAAAATGACACCATCGTGCTCATCGATTTCGGCCTCGCGCGCAGTCTCGGTGGTTCGCCCAACCTCACCCGCACCGGTGTGCTGCGCGGCTCGCCGTTCTACATGAGTCCCGAGCAGGCGCTGGGCGAGGATCTCGATGGCCGCAGCGATCTGTACAGCCTCGGCGTCCTGTTCTACGAAATGATCACCGGCCGCAAGCCCTACGCGGGTCTGTCGGCCATCGACGTGCTGCAGCAGCATGTCACCGCACCCGTGCCGCAGCTGCCGCACTCGTACGTGCACCTGCAGTCACTCCTCGAAGGCTTCATCGCCAAATCGCGGGACGAGCGCTTCGCGAGCGCCGAACAGGCGATCGAGGCCATCGGCGGCATGCGCACCCTGCGCCGGACAGGCTCACGCCGCTAAGGCCTCTGCCGCGCTGGAAGTTCCCTACAGCCGCACGCGGAGTCGGCTGACAGGGGCACGCGCCTGCGGGCAGTTGTTCGCCGTTCGCCCGCGTTCAACATAGGAGGCGATTCCCCGTCATCTAAGGAGTTCCCATGAGCAGCAAGAAGATGGCTGTGTTCGGCATTTATCCGCTCGCCTCGCAGGCTGAAGGCGGCGTGGATGCGCTGATTGCCGCAGGCTTCCGCAGTAGCGACATCTCCGTGCTGCTCCCGGATACGCAAAGCACCCAGGCCTTCGCTCACGTCAAGGAAACCAAGGCCCCGGAAGGCGCGACGCTTGGCGTGACCGCAGGCGGTGCCATTGGTGGCGTGCTGGGCGTGCTGGCAGGCGTCGGTGCACTGGCGATTCCAGGCGTGGGTCCCCTGATTGCAGCGGGCCCCATCCTCGCTGGCCTCGCGGGCCTGGGCGTTGGCGGCGCGGTCGGGGGCCTGGTCGGTGCCCTGATGGGCATGGGAATTCCGGAATACGAAGCGAAGCGCTATGAGGGACGCGTCAAGGGCGGCGGCACTTTGCTGTCCGTGCATTGTGATACCGCGGACGAGATCGACCGGGCGAAGAACATCCTCAAGGGGACGCGCGCCGAAGACATTGCTTCGACCAGCGAGGCGAGCTCGCCTCGCAACGCCTCCGCGGCCTGACAGCCGCCGCAGCACCAGTAGCCGGATGATGGCGTAGGCTCACGGCTCGGAGTGAGGGGCCTCCACGGGGCGCGCGGCAAGCGGCACGCCGTACGCCTGCAGCAGGCGCCCAATTGCGGGCGCCACATCATGCAATGCACGATTGATCCGGTCGAGCAGCTGCGGCTCGTTGCGCCGGATACCGACCGCGATCGGAAAGCTCATCGGCGCAGTATCCCGTTCACCGGGAATGATCGGCTCCAGCCGTAGCGGGACACTCGAGTGCCGGGCGTAGAAACCTGCCAGGGGTCCCCAGACCAGCGCCACGTTCACGGAGCCCTTCACCAGTGCATCCAAAATGGCGGCGGGCGGGTCGGGGCGCCGGTAATCACCGTACAGGGTGTAGCCGCGGACGTTCTGCGTGATGCCGCGGCTGGCCAGGGCGCTGGCGGGCGGGGTGTTCATGCCGTCATCGCCGATGAGCTGCACCCCGATGCGCAGTTCGCGCAGCCGTGGATCATCCAGCGACAGATGCGCCAGCGACTGCGACTCACGGGTCACGAAGACGTAGGTGGACGTGTAATAGGGAGCGGAGGTCGCCATGCTCTGCAATCCGGCCGCAACGCCCGGCCACAGGTCGCAGCGGGACTCGTTGAGAGTCTGGCGCGCGAAGCCGCGGCGTTGCGCCCACCACTCGTATTTCACGTCGGTGTGCAGCTCGCGAGCCAGCAGTTGCGCGAGTTTATTCTCGAACCCGGCCTCGTGGTGGTCGGAGAACGGCAGATTGTTCGGATCGGCACACACGACCAGCGCAGCCTGCGCATTGAACGCCATACCGCTCAGCAACGTCAGCAGGCCGATGCGCAGCAGGATCACCTATGGGCCCGTGATCGTGGTGGTGTAATCATTGGTGGTCTGTGGCGGCGCCGTCCATCCCGGGGTCTGATCGACCTCACGCGGTACCGGGGCCGGACTCTGGGACGGGGTACTGCCGGTCTGCGCCGCCAGCGTCGCAGGCAGTGACATCGAGCGGACGTAGGTCGAGATTTCCCATAGCTGGTCGTCGGAAATCTTGCCCCCCCACGCCGGCATGCCGTTGGGACGGCCCTCCACCAGGGTCTGATGGATCTGTTCCAGGCGGCTGCCGTAGATCCATTCATCGTCCATCAGGTCCGGAGCCATGCCGCCGCCGCCGTTTGAGTGGCAACCGGAACAGTTGAATTGGCCGAACAGCCGTTTGCCATCAGTGACCGCCACGACGTTGTCGTAATACGGTGCCGCGCGCGGATCCAGCGTCGACACACTGTGGTCCAGGCCCGGGTCCAGGGCCGAGGTGATGACCGCACCGTCACCTGCGGTCGGTGACACCGTCGGCGCCGGTTCCTGGTGCGAGCGTCCGCAGCCGCTCAAGGCCAGGAGAACAGCCAGACACAGCTCAGTGGGGTAGCGCGAATACATACAGGGTTCCTCCCGCCGTGGTGTATTTCGGCAGATCGGACATGACGTTCACCATTCCGAGCGCGGCCGAACCGTCACGCGGATCCACGGGTCCGGAGACGACGGCACCCGACCAGCCGCCCACGCCGGAGAGCACCGCGATGTACTGATGGCCGTCAGGCCCGCGATAACTGACGGGTTGGCTGATGATTCCGCTGTCGACCTTGTATTTCCACAGGTCCCGGCCCGACTTCGCATCCACCGCCTTGAACCAGCCGTCCATGGTGCCGTAAAACACCACACTGCCGGCCGTGACGACGGTGCCGGACCAGATCGGGAAGTTCTCGCGCACTTCCCACGCGGGCCGGCGATTCACCGGATCCCAGGCCGACAGCACGCCGCGATTGCCGCCGGGGCCCGGCTTCATATGGACGTCAGCGCCCACGTAGGGTGTGCCGACGATGTAGCTCACCTTCATGTCCGTCCAGTCCATGCACATGTTTTCGTGCGGGATGTAGAGCAGCCCGGTATCAGGACTGAAACTGCTGGGGTTCCAGTCCTTGGCGCCGGAGGCCGTCGGACAGATGTCGTGGACCTCCCGGCCGACCTTCGTTTCCTTATCCGGATTGACGATCAGCCGACCGGTCTGCAGGTCCACGCCCTTGGAGGAGTTGACGGGACCATAGGGGTCCGCGGACAGCACCTGGCCATTGGTCCGGTCGATCACATAGACATAGCCGTTGCGATCGATGTGGATCAGCACCTTGTGCATGCTGCCGCCAAAGGGCATGTCGAGCAGCAGCTGTTCGTTGACGCCATCGTAGTCGTGTTCGTCATGCGGATTCATCTGGTAGTACCAGCGGGCCGCGCCGGTTGCGGGGTCGCGGGCAAAGATGCCCGTGGTCCATTTGTTATCGCCGGGCCGCTGATCCGCATTCCAGGGTCCCGGATTGCCACTGCCGTAGTACACGGTCTTCAATTCAGGATCGTAGGTCACCCAGCCCCAGACGGTGCCGCCGCCGATCCGCCACGCATCCGCGGGCCAGGTCGTCACGCCCAGATTCGTGCCTTTGTCGGAAAGATAGAAGGGATGGAAGTCCGGGCCGATCTTCACGTCCGCATCAGGTCCGGTGTTATACGCGCGCCACAGCAGCTTGCCGCTGTCCTCATCGAGCGCCACCAACCAGCCGCGAACGCCCAGCTCCCCGCCCGAGTCACCGACGAACACACGGCCCTCGGCAACCAGCGGCGCCATGGTCAAGGTTTCACCGATGTTGATGTTGCCGAGTCGGGTCCGCCAGAGAGCCTTGCCGGTCCTGATGTCCACCGCGATCGTCTGACCATCCAGAGTGTTGAAAATGAACTTGCCGCGATCGACCGTGCCGCCGCGGTTCACGACATCGCAGCAGGCGACGCCCTGGCTCGCCGGCAGCGGCTTGGGCGCGAACCGCCACTTCATCGGCGCGCCGGGCCGGGTCAGATCCAGCGCATAGACGATGTTCGGATACGCCGTCACCACGTACATCACGTTGTCCGCTACGATCGGAGCTGCTTCCTGGCCTTTGTTGACCGCCAGCGAAAACGAGAACAGCGGCACCAGCTGCGCGACGTTCTGCGCTGTGATCTCTGTCAGGGATGAAAAACGGGTCGAGGCATAGTTCTTGGAAGGCATCGTCCACTGACCATCGTCCGGCGGCGCGTTGGCGGCACTGGGCGCCGTGTGGCCCGCTGCCGGGGTCGGTGGCGACAACGCGCGGCCGATCTGCTCGCGGGTGAAAACCTCATCGGCAGGAACCGCGGCGGGCATCGTCTGTGCGAGTGCCGCCCCTGGCAGCAGGAGCACGACCAGCGGAACACAACGCAGGATTCTGCGCATGATTTGAACTGACATTTAACCCCCGCAACGTGGCAGCACGGCCAGCCCGACGCCGGTCAGCAGTGTCGCCACGAAAAATCCACCACCCAGCGCGACTCCCCACAGCGCCGCAAATCCTGGACGGCTGCCGGCAGCGGTGGCGGAATGAAGTGATCCCGACTGCAGGCGCAGGGCACTCATGGAGCTTGCGAAAGCCCACAAGGCAACCAGCAGGCACAGTGCCGCGAGGGCGAGGAGACCCGCACGACTCCACGCCCAGCGCGCGTCCGGGACGGGCAGGCGCTGATCGGCCCGGAAGCACGGTTGCGTCGCGAGTGCGTAGCCGATGTTCAGTTCGGCGAACCACGCGAGGGGTCCGGCGAAAATCACGAAGCCTTTGGGAGTTGCCCTGTTCAACGCCCGAACCCCAGATACGGCGTGAGGTAGTAGGTGGTGAATACGAAGAGCCACACGCCATCCACGAAGTGCCAGTACAGCACGCCGGCCGACACTGACAACCGTCGGCGCGGACTGAAATAATCAAGCGCGGTCCACACGAAGATCGTGGCGAGGATCAGCACGCCCACCAGGACGTGCGCTTCGTGCAGCCCCGTGGTCAGGAAATACAAGGACCCGTAGCTGGAGGTGCCGATGCCGAATCCCTTGGTGCGCCACTCGTGGAGTTGGACCAGCGCAAAGACGGTGCCCATCAGGCAGGCGATGCCGAAGCCCCACAGCGCTTGCTTGCGCCGCTGTGTCAGCACCCCACGCTCACCCCACCAGGCGGCGAGGCTTGATGCCAGCAGCAGGACGGTATTCGGCAGAGCGACGCGCAGACTCGGCGTGGGCTCGAGCAGCCAGTCCGACCCGGCCGTGGCGCAAAGATAGAAATACGAGAACAGCAGATAGGCAAACAGCGCCGCCTCGCTGGCCACGAGCGTGCCGACTCCCCACCAGCCGACGCCCCGGCGCCCGATGGGTCCGACCGGCAGTGCTGCCGGCTGCACTGGTACCGCCTCAGCCATCGGCCGGCTCCCGTTCACGCAGGCTGCGGCGCGGCCACAGCCACCACAGCAGCGCCACCGCGAGCAGCGCGGTGCTGATCGCCGTGACGACCCAGGCCTTCATGATCAGTCCGGTGAAGACTCCGGCCAGTCCGAGTGCCAGCACCACCGGCGCCAGCGAGTCTTCGGGCATCTCCAGGATCATGTCGGGCTGCGCGTCGAGCGCGGTGGTACCGATCGTCTCCTTGCCGACATCCAGCAGCATGCCCTGGCTGATGCTGGAGCGTTCCGCCGACGGCACGCGCCCCTCCCACAGGGGATGCCTGGAGGCAACCGTGGGGATGACCGCAAAGTTGTAGGGCGGCGGAGGCGATGGCACCGACCACTCCAGCGTCGGAGCGTCCCAGGGATTGTCCGACGCGGGTCGGCCCCGGGACCAGCTGCGCAGGATGTTCACGAACAGGAGCAGGACGCCGGTTGCGAACACAAAGCTGCCAATGGTCGTGATCAGGTTGAGCGTGTTCCAGCCCATGTCAGGAGCGTAGGTATAGACCCGCCGCGGCATGCCCATCAGGCCGGTCAGATGCATGGGCAGGAAGGCGAGGTTGAAGCCAATGAACATGGTCCAGAAGTTCCAGCGACCCAGCTTCTCATCGAGCATCCGGCCGCGCATCTTCGGAAACCAGAAGTAGATCGCTCCGACCACGGGAAACAGGTTGATCCCGATGAGCACGTAGTGCAGATGCGCTACCACGAAGTAGGTGTCGGTCAGCTGCCAATCCACGGGCACGCTCGCCGTCATGAAGCCGGACACACCACCGATGACGAACAGGATGATCATCGAGGAGAAGAACAGGAACGCGGTGGTGATGACCGGCTTGCCGAAGCGGATGGTGGCCAGCCACGCGAACACACCGATCGCCGAGGGCACCGTGATGGCAATGGAGGCTGCCGAAAAAAATGACATGCCGATGCCGGGCAAGCCCGTGGCGAACATGTGGTGCACCCACACGCCGAACCCCAGGATCATGGTCGCCACTGTCGAGACGGCAACCAAGGAGTAGCCCACCAGCGGACGCCGACAGAACACCGGCAGCCCATCTGAAACCATGCCCATCGCGGGCAGCACGATGGCGTACACCCACGGATGCCCGAAGATCCAGAACAGGTGCTGCCACAGCAGCGGTTGACCGCCGCCTGCCGTATTGAAGAACTGCGTGCCGAACTGGCGGTCCATCCACAACATCAGGAAAGCGAGACTGACGGCCGGCACGACGATCAGATTCGCGACGCTCGCGGTCAGGGTTCCCCACACCAGAATGGGCAGCCGGTCGATCGACATCCCCGGCGCCCGCGTGCGAAAGGCGGTGACGATGAAGTTGGCGGCGCCGACGCTCGTGGAGATCCCCAGGAACACCATCCCAAGGGAGTAGAAATCCTCGTTCAGCCCGGGGTTATACGGGCGCGACGCATAGGGCACATAGTTGAACCAGCCGTCGTTGGCGCCGTTGCCGGTCAGGAAGCCGACATAGAGGAAGATGCCGCTGGCGAGATACACCCAGTAGCCGAACGCATTCAATCTCGGGAATGCCATATCGCGGCTGCCGAGCAGCAGCGGCCACAGATAGTTGGAGAACCCCGAAAGCACCGGCGATGCGTACAGAAAGATCATCGTCATGCCGTGCGTCGAGAACAGCTGGTTGTACTGCTCGGGCGTGAGCAGCGACCGATCCGGCCCCGCCAGCTGCAGCCGCATCAGCAGTGCCTCCAGTCCACCGAGCACCAGGAAGATGAACGCCGTGACGATGTAGCGGACGCCGATCTGCTTGTGGTCAACCGACCCGAGGAAGCCGGCTATTCCGCCCGCACCTTCCCACAGCTCGAACAGGCGGGCCTGGTGCGGCACCGAATCCGGGCCCACTGCCGGGACACGCAGGTCGGCACTCTTCATTGCTGGAGCTCCAGATACCCGATCACATCCGTGAGATCATCGGCGGCCAGATTCTGATTGGGCATCAGATTCCCCGGCTTCAGGCCGTGTGCGTTCTCGATCCAGGCGGCCAGCGTGCCGGCGTTGTTGGGCAGCAGCCCCGCCGCCAGTGTGCGGCGACCCGCGAGGTGGCTCAGATCCGGTCCGTAGTGCGCACCCGCACTGGTACCGCGGATCTGGTGGCACAGGCCGCAGCGGTACTCCACGAGCGCGGCCCCGCGCTGGGTGGCCGCATCGACGGCTGCCGTCGCCGGCTGTAACTGCCGCTGCCGCCACTGCTCGAACTCGGCGGGCGACTCGGCCACGACCTGCACCATCATGTGAGCGTGCTGCGCGCCGCAGTACTCGGTACACGGACCGCCGTAGACACCCGCTGTCTGCGCCTCCAGCCAGCTCAGATTCGTCTGCCCCGGAATGGTATCGGTCTTACCGGTGAGCTTGGGAACCCAGAAGCTGTGAATCACATCACCGCCGTGCAGCTTCACCAGGACGCGTTCGCCAACGGGAATGTGGATTTCG
>Ga0302310_10000984_pt1 | contig 24974 bp, 20 predicted proteins | sample III_Palsa_N1_2_FD_200451 | JGI IMG/M metagenome (GOLD analysis project Ga0302310, IMG submission 200451) | Peat permafrost microbial communities from Stordalen Mire near Abisko, Sweden - III_Palsa_N1_2 | ecosystem: Environmental > Terrestrial > Soil > Palsa > Peat permafrost | place: Sweden...
CGACATCGAGGTGCTGCCATAGCCTTCCCTGGAAAAAATCTCTGTGGCAACCGCAATGATATTATCGCGCCGGTCATTTGGACATATGCGAGGAAGTCTCTTTTCAGTCCGCAAGGTGTACGACAATCCAACTTCCTTTCCGCTTCAACGGAGCGTCGCCGACTGTGATAAATCTATATAGCATTTTAGTTATCGGCCCCGTTTATGAATGTCGAACGGCGCGGTCTGTTTCCGCAGCAGTCACCGAGCACGCGCGAAAACAGGCCAATCTTCCGCACTCACCTACCCGACACACGCCAATGACCGGTGCAACTGAAAATGAAGACGACGACTCGACCGTCTATTCTCGACAATTGCAAAATCGTCGACCTTAAACATGTGCGCAGAATCCTACTCGACGACCATGTGATTAAAACGACCCCACCAAGCGGTTGGCCGGCGATGGCCGGGGGAGGACAGTCTATGGCGAGCGACCGATCTGGATCGCGCACCGCGAACGCATCTGGCCGCGCATGATCCGGTTCCGTTGGTGATCTATCCATTACGACCGCCCTGGCAAAAGATGCGCTGGTCGGGGCAGGGCTATCCTGGTTCGTGGCCTGTTCTAGCGAAACGCTGAATGGCCTTTGTGCCGGTGCGCGGGCAGGGCTTGGGGGTCATGGGAACTTTGGCCGGATTGATTGTTGGGCGCGGAGCCACGCTCAGGAGTGACAGACAAGCAGTTCACTACAGAAAGGATGGCCAAGTTCGCGCCGGTTGATACATGTCCTACGCTTATTGGGGCACAGGTATGCCTGCCGCCGCCGGACGCCTTATGTCTTTGCGGCGGCCGGCATGAAATGCGCGGTATAGCGATCCCCTGCGATCGCGCCTTCACGGGTGGCGTCGTCGAGTAACGTTATGTCTTCAGCGGTCAGTTGCACTGCAGCCGCGGCAATGTTTTCTTCGACCCGCGAGCGATGTTTGGTGCCGGGAATCGGGACGACACCCCGGCCGCGTTGGAGAAGCCAGGCAAGCGCGATTTGCGCGAGGGTGACGCCATGCCGGGCGGCGGTTGCACGCACGACATCCACCACGCGCATATTGATGTCGAAATTCTGCCCGCTCAGTTTCGGTACGCCCCACGAGCGCGCATCGTCTTTGGGATAGTCTTCGGCGCGTCGCGCTTGACCGGTCAGGAATCCACGGCCCAGCGGGCTGAATGGCACGAATCCGATGCCGAGTTCTTCGGTCAATGGCAGGATGGTTTTTTCCGGGCCGCGTTCCCACAGCGAATATTCGCTTTCGAGCGCCGATACCGGCTGCACCGCATGCGCAAGGCGGATCGTCTCCGCGTCGGCTTCGGACAGGCCGAAATGGAGCACTTTGCCCTCCTCGATCAGATCCTTGACTGTTCCCGCGACATCCTCGACCGGCACTGCCGGATCGGGGCGATGCTGGTAGAGCAGTTCAATGCGATCGGTTTGCAGGCGCTGCAAGGATGCATCGACGACTTCGCGAATATGCGCCGGCCGGCTGTCCATTCCGCTGCGCTTTCCATCCTCGAAGCGAAAACCGAACTTGGTGGCCAGCACGACCTGATCTCGCCTGCCCTTCATCGCGCGGCCCACAAGTTCTTCGTTCGTCCACGGGCCGTATGATTCGGCTGTATCGAGAAAATTGCAGCCCAGGTCGATCGCCCGGTGGATCGTGGCGATTGCCTCGTCATCGTCAGACGCACCATAGACGCCGCTCATGCTCATGCAGCCTAGCCCGATCGCCGAAACCCTAAGCCCTTGGCCCAACATCCTCTGTTGCATCGTTTCTCTCCCCCTATTTTGGCGATTATCGGCCCTTGCGGCCAGCCATTTGCACAATGGCGTCACGATGGACGGATGGCGGTGATCGGTTGCCGTCGAGGCGCCCCCGTGACCGCCGTTCGCGTCAGGCTGGCTCGGTGACGTCGGTGGAGTGGGCGAGATCCTTTTGAGCCTCGACGATCGCGAGCCGTTCCGAAAGACCTTTTTGCATTGCTGCATAAGCATCGGCGCCAAGCACGAGGCGGCTCGGTGCCGGCGTCTGGGCGACGGTCTCGATCATCAGGCTTACCATCTTTGCGGTATCGCCCTTGGGGATGAAGTCAGGATTCTTGACCATCGCCGCTAGCCCCCCGACCGGTGTGCCTTCATACCCCGTGACGTGTTCCCCGACATGCTTGCCGACGGATTTGCGAAAGTCGGTGCGGGCGCCGCCCGGCTCGATGATCGTCACCTCGATGTTGAAAGACGCCACTTCCTTGCCAAGCGCCTCGAAAAAGCCTTCCAGGCCCCATTTACTGGCATGATACATTGCCGCGCCGGGATGGGTCGCCTGGCCCCCATACGTCGACATGACAAGAAACCGTCCGCCCCCTTGCGCGCGGAAATAGGGCAGTGCCGTCCGCGCAACGATGATCGGACCAAGCAGATTGGTATCGAGCTGGTGCCGGATCTGTTCGTCGCTCAACCCTTCGGTAATCCCGAACAGGCCGTAGCCGGCGTTGTTTACGACGACATCGATCCGGCCAAGCTCGGTGAAGGCTTTCGCGACGGTGGCTTTCACTGCTGCCACATCGGTGACATCGAGCTGTGCGGTCCAGAAGCGATCGCCATACTGGCTTGCGAGATCACCAACCGAAGCCAGATCGCGCACAGTGCCGGCAACCCGTTCCCCCTGCGCAAGCAACTGCTGGGCCATTTCGCGCCCAAAACCACTATTTACTCCCGTGATGAACCAAGTGCGCAACATTCTCCGGAACTCCTTGCCGAGACTGAACTGGCATTATAGCGATTGTCACTCATGTGATTAGACGGCCAATCGAGCATGGGCCTATGGGAATTTTCAATGAATGACCGGCCAACGCTTGCCGAACTCATAGCCCTGCGGGTGATTGCCGCGCATGGCAGCTTTACACGCGCAGCCGGCGAGCTGGAACTCTCGCAATCCACGCTCAGCCACATGATGCGAACGCTGGAGGCGCGATTGGGGGTGCGCTTGCTCAACCGGACCACGCGCAGCGTATCGCCCACGAATGCGGGCGAGCGCCTGATCGGCAGGCTGGCCTCGATCCTCGGTGCGCTGGACGATGCCTTGGCCGAGATCGACGATGCGCGCGAACAGCCAAACGGTACATTGCGGATCACAGCATCTGACACGGTGGTTTCGCAGCTGGTGCTGACGGTGGTGCCGGAATTCCTCCGGCGCTATCCCGAGGTCACGCTCGATCTGGTGGCCAATCCGGAATTCATCGACATCGTCGCCGATGGCTTCGATGCAGGCATCCGGCTGGGAGAGGCGGTGCCGATGGACATGATTGCAGTCCGCTTTGGCCGCCCGGCGCGGATGCTGGCGGTGGGTTCGCCCGGTTATTTCCGTGATCACCCCAAGCCGCGTACACCGGATGACCTGATCCATCATGCCTGCATCCGTTCGCGCACACCGGCAGGACGAGCCTATCGCTGGGAGTTCGAGCGGCAAGGGCTCCCCCTTAACATCAGCGTGCCGGGGAAACTCGTGCTGAACAGGACCGAGCATATGGTGGCCGCTGCGTTGCAGGGGTTTGGAATTGCTTTTGTGCCGAAACTTCTCGTTCGGCAGCATCTGGTCGATGGTTCGCTCGTTCCGGTTCTGACGGAGTGGTGTCCCGAATATCCCGGCCTATTTCTGTATTATCCGGGGCGTCGGCATGTGCCGGCAAGTTTGAAAGCCTTCATCGAGTGTCTCAGGACCGCGCCACTCTATCCGGAGTTTCCCAAGGTGGCCAAAACCGTCGATTGACTTGGGTGATCAGAGTGATCTATCAATCAGGTGGCAATTTTTGACGCTGGAAATCAGCGGCTGCTCAAGAGAGGATGGCTTTCATGACGATCCGCAATATGGTCGATCCGACAGGCGCGGGTGATCGCAGCGATATGCGCGTCATCGCGATCGAGGAGGCATTTGCCATCCCCGAATATCTCGATGCTTTCGTGAAAGAGGCGGCGACGGGCCGGCGGCCCGGCATCAAGGTGCCGGCACTGATCCTGTCTCGCCCCGAAAATGTCGAACTGCTCTGTGATATGAACACGCGGCTCAAAACCATGGACGAGAACGGCGTCGACATGCACGTCCTGTCACTGACCAGCCCGGGCGTCCAGATTTTTGACGCGGAGCAAGCGACAGACATGGCGCGACTTGTAAACGACCGCATGGCACAGATCATCAGGCAGCATCCCACGCGCTTCGGCGGGTTGGCCACGATCGCACCGCACGATCCGAACAGCGCCGCAGCTGAAGTCGAGCGGGCCATTGTCGTGCTCGGCCTCAACGGGGTCATGATCAATTCGCATACCGACGGCGAATTTCTCGACGATCCCAAGTTTTACCCGATCCTGGAGGTCTGCGAGCGCCTCAAGGCCCCGATCTATATCCATCCGACATTTCCGCCCGAAGCCATGGCCAAGCCGTTCCAGGTCTACAACCTGGACGGTGCGTTGTGGGGCTTCGCGGCGGAGACCGGGCTGCACGCAGTCCGCATGGTCATGGGCGGCGTATTTGATCGCTTTCCGGAATTGCAGATCGTTCTGGGCCATATGGGTGAGAACCTGCCCTTTCAGCTGTTCCGCCTCGATAATGTGCTCAATTTTCTCAATTCCCATGCCCAGAAGCCACCGGGCATGGTCGAGTTGAAGAAAAAGCCGAGTGAATATATCAAGTCGAATATCTATATCACGACGAGCGGCATGTTCTGGGACACGCTGCTTCAGTTCGGCTTAGATACGATGGGTGTCGATCATTTGATCTTCGCTATTGATTACCCTTACGAATCTTCGAAGGTTGCCTGCGAATGGATCGCTAAGGCCCCCATTGCGCCGGGCGACAAGCGCGCGATCCTGTCCGGCAACACCGAGAAGATGTTTCGAATCAAGTGAATGCATGCGCACCGTCGATTTGGCGGCCGTGCGCCCCCAGTTCTGCAGGAGAGAAACATGCACGTCGAAACGCTCACGTATGAGGCCGACGGCCTCAGCATGCGCAGTGAATTTTTTGTTGACACATCAAAGCCTGGCACGCGTCCCGGGGTTCTGGTGTTCCCGGAGGCTTTCGGGCTGGGCGAGCATGCGATCGAGATCGCGCAGAAGCTGGCCGAACTTGGATATGCGGCGCTGGCCTGCGACCTTCATGGCGATGCCGCGTTGATCACTGATTTTCCTCGGTTGATGGGTCTGATGGGGCCGTTGCGCGAGGATGCAAGCGCGATTCGCGCCCGCTGCCAGGGGGCGCTGACGGCCCTTGTGACACAGGACACGGTCGATCCGTCCAAGGTCTTTGCCATCGGATATTGCTTTGGTGGTAGCATGGCATTCGAACTGGCCCGCGACGGTGCAGATCTCCTCGGCGCGGTCAGTATTCATGGTGGTCTCACCACGCCCGATCCAGACGGTGCGGCGAAAGTCAAAGCCAGGCTTCTCGTGCTCATTGGTTCCGCAGACAGCCAGGTCGATGCAAGCGCGCGAGCCGCGTTCGAGGCAGAAATGCACAAGGCCGGGACGGTCGACTGGCGCATGAACATCTACGGCGGTGTCGTCCACAGCTTCACCAATCCGGCGGCCGACCATTTCGGTCAATTGGATGTTTTTCGCTATGATGCAAATGCGGATGCGCGCAGCTGGAAGGAAACGATCGAGTTCTTCACGGATGTACTTGGCTGATTATCACAGTAAAGGCCCTGTGTCCGGGACACAGGGCCTCGTAATCCACGCAGGCGCAAACCGCGGCCGCGTTCAGCAATTATCACGCCGGACGAGCGTTTCCAGCACGCGCCGGACCCGGGCACCGGCATTGTCGGTCGAGAGGTAGATTGGCTGCACACCGAGGCGGACTGCTGCCTCTGTGTTGCGCTCCACCGCTGACACCATCATCGAATCCTCGTCCTGAAGCGCGTCTTTCTGCCACCGGCGCAACCCCTCATCGATCCGTGGATCGTTGAGGAGGAAATTGCGCACATTGGCAAAAAAGTAATGCGTGCTCGTCTCCGTTTCGGGTGTCAGGCAGTGCATGCCCCGAGTCATGTTGCCTTCGACACGAGCCTTGCCAGGTGGGCACATCGCAATCAGATTCTGGATAAGCCCGGCGGGTAGCCACTCGATATCGGCGACAACGTCCATTGGCGCGCCTGCCGGCACATCGAACCGGGCGGCAAGGGCTTCGGGCATGTCAAGCGACGGATACAGGCGGCGATCCCAGACTTTTTCGCCTTCCTGACCAACTTCGATTTCGCATCGTGCGTCGCCGAAATCGCCAGCACTCGCTTTGTGCAGGAAGAGGCCGTGGCCAAGGTCCATCAGATTGTCGATCGACAACTTGTAGTTACCTTCGACGTGGCCGAGCCCATAAATGGCTTTCCAGGCTGGATCCGAAAAGAAGCCGAAATCTGGGATTGCCTGTACGTCCGCCAGGGCGGGCTCGCCCGGCCAGATCCAGATTGCGCCATGGCGCTCCACGACCGGGAAGGTCGCAACCTGTGAACCGGGCGGAATCTTCTGATTTCCCTGCGGATTGCGGACGCAGCGACCGCCAGCGTCGAACTCAAGTCCGTGATAGCCGCATTGAACGCCATCGCCGACACGCTTGCCCAGGCTGAGAGGTGCGAACTTATGCGGGCAAATATCCAGCAAGGCCGCAATCTGGCCGTCCTGTTGGCGAAACAGCGCAATGGGCGTGTGCAGGATCATCCGTCCCAGAATGCCATCTTCGATCTCGGTCGACCATGCGGCTACGTACCATGCGTTGCGCACGAAACCGACGGTTTCCGAAGGTTTGGGTGATGAGGGCACTTTAAACGCGGTAGCCATAATTTCCTCTCTGATGGCTGGTTCTGGTGCTGCTTTGCGCGCTTATGCGCCTTCGTGGCCGAACTTTTTGGCGAAGTCGCCCCAGCAGTCGATGTAGCCGCGCTGGCGTTCCGGCCCGTTCAACGCGGCCTCGGTCACCGACATCGGATAGCGGGTCTCGATCATGAAGACGAGTGACTCGCTCAGTCGGACGGGCATTTGGTCGCCGACACGGCCACCCTCGTAAGACGCTGTATCAGGGCCGTGCGGTGCCCAGGCGTTATGGAGGCTGGCGGACCCCGGCCGGAAGGAATCGCTCTTGCCATCATGCCGGCCTTTGACGAGGGCGAGAAATTCGGAGACGCAGTTGCGGTGGAAGCCCGGCGGCCGGAAGGTGTGCTCCGAAACCATCCAGCGCGGCGGCAGGATCATGAACTCGGCACTCGGGCCCGCAACGGCGTCGGACGGCGAGGTGAGAGCGCAGAAGATCGACGGCTCGGCATGGTCAAATGCGAGTGCGCCGAGTACCACGAACTTGTGCATGTCATACTTCGACGGGGTATAGTTGCCCCGCCATGCGACCACGTCGAAGGGCGAATGGTCCAGTTTAGCAGTCCACAGATTGCCAGCGAGTTTGTGGACGAGTTCAGTTTCGACGTCCTCGTCCTCATAGGCAGCGACAGGGACCTCGAAGTCCCAGGCATTGGCCTGGCCGGTCGATCCGACCAGCCCCAGGTCGGGCAGCCGGAAGGGGACGCCGTAATTCTCGCAGACAAAGCCGGTTGCCTCGTTGTCGAGCAGGTCGATGCGGAATTTGCACCCGCGCGGAATAATGAGGATCTCGCCCGGCGCCACTTCGAGCCGACCGAGTTCGGTCATCGCACTCAGGCGGCCGTCCTGGGGGATGATAATCATCTCGCCATCGGCATTGGAAAAGGCGCGCCTGTTCATCGAACGATTGGCGAGATAGACGTGCATCGCCATGCCGGTCTGCGTCGCTGCGGAACCGTTGCCGCACAAGGTAACCAAGCCCTTCAGGAAATCCTGCGGTGCTTTGGGGATCTGGAACGGGCTCCATCGCATCTGGTTCGGATTCGGCGGAGCGGCGAAAGGCGCGCTCAGGAACAGACCGGAATCGACCTGGGTCATTTCCGGCTGCGCGGTGGACGGGTGGATCCGGTAGAGATGGACCCGGCGGTTGACGTGGCGCGGCGCCGTGAACGTCGTCCCCGAAACGATCTCGTGAACGAGGCCATGTGCCGGGCGCTGGGGGCTGCACTGTCCGATGGGCAGTGAACCGGCGACCGCCTCCGAAGAGAGTTCATTGCCGAAACCGGACAGATAGGTCAGCTTTGGCGCATGCGCTGCTGGCTGTTTTAACACCACAGAAACGCTTTCATCAAGCATCCCGAAACTCCCGGATCCATCATTTGATTATTGTGTCACGCCAAGATGTTTGACGAACCAATGCGGGTAGACTTTCTTGTCCCCGGCTTTTCGGCTTGCGGTAGGTACGATCAAATCGCAGCGGGAGTCAATCTGAATGTGCAATCAGGCAGAACTGAAATAGTCGCTTAATTTATTGCGGCCAGGATATTTTCAGGCTGTTTGATCAATCAGTTTGACACGATGAGAGGCTGCTGCCTATCCCGTGCTCGTAAGGTGGTGTGTCGCGGCAACGCTTGTGCCGCTTGCTTAATATAGAACACGTGCGAGGTACGCTAACGCGTCCAACCTGCGTCGGGAGAGGAGTTGAGGCGATGACAGTCAAGGCCGTGTGGGACCGTGTCCCGGTGATCCTGAGCTTCTCCGAAAGCGCGGCGGTCGTGGAGACTTATGGCTTCACGGGCAGCCAGGGCCAGGTATGGCTGGAGGCGCAGCATTTCCTGCCGCGCGACCGTCCATCGGCGACGCTGTTCATCATCATGCATCCTTCGTCGATGCTGCAACTGTTGCCTTTGCCCAATGCGCTTGCCGATGCCGGCCTGCACGTGCTTTGCGCCAACAGCCGCTATGCCAAAAACGACAGCGCACTGATCATGGAAAAGGTCGCATATGATCTTGGGCAATACGTTCGCTGGGGCAAGCAGCAGGGCTACGAAAAAGTCATTCTGATCGGCTGGTCCGGTGGGGGCGCGCTCTCGCTGTTCTACCAGAGCCAGGCCGAAGAGCCGACGATCACCCATACGCCGGCCGGCGATCCGTATGACCTGACTGTTGCCGGCCTGATCCCCGCTGATGGCGTTGCCTTCATTGCTGCGCATCTGAGCCGGGCCGAGTCGCTGACGGACTTTCTCGACCCGTGCGTGCTGGACGAGCAGAACCCTGAAAAACGCGATATTGAGCTTGATATCTACAATCCGGCCTGCCCCTTCCAGGCGCCCTATGATGCGGCTTATGTCGCCCGTTTCCGCTCCGCGCAGCGCGCGCGAAACTTGAAAATCACCGAATGGGCCGAGGCGATGCTGGCGCATCTGAAAGCGAAGGATGACGGTGAATTCGAACGTGGGTTCGTCGTCCATCGAACGTGGTGCGATTTGCGCTGGCTTGACATGACCCTGGATCCCAACGGCCGCCAGCCCGGGAAGACGCTGATGGGCGCACCGGCCATAGCCAACAGCTCGCCTGCCGGACTGGCACGCTTTTCGTCGCTGCGCTCCTGGCTGTCGCAATGGTCACTGGATCGCTCGCAGGCGAAAGGCACCGACAGCGCCCCGCGCATCCGCCGCGTTCCGGTCTTGCAAATCGACAACCAGGCGGACGATGGCGTTCCGGCGACCCACAACAGGATCATTAGCGATCTGCTGGGCACGCCCGACAAGGAACTGGTGAGTATCGAGGGGGCCAATCACTATTATTCCGGCCAGCCCGAGCAACTGTCGCAATGCGTGGCGCATGTCATCGACTGGGCGCGGCGCAAGGCGTTGCTGGCTTAGTTCACCCAGTCCACCGCCCATGCGGACGCAGCCTCGCCCATGCGTCCATCGCTCAGTCCCGCAGGAACCACGCCATGATCGAACGGCAGATCGACATCGAAACCGAAGAAGGCCGGATGCAGACTTTCATCTGCCATCCGGAACGCAACGGTCCCTATCCGGTCATTTTGTTCTATATGGACGCATGGGGCATCCGCGAAGAACTGCGCGATATGGCGCGGCGCTATGCGGCCGTGGGCTATTATGTACTGTTGCCGAATCTCTACTACCGGTCCGGCCTGTTCGAGCCGGGGCCTCTGCCCTATTGGGACGGGACCGGCAAGCCGCCGTTCCACCCGGTCAACGCGGCCAATGCCGCATTGACGGTTGCCGGCGTAATGGAAGACACCGAGGCGTTGCTGCGCTTCCGCGAGACTGACCCGGCCGCGCGGGGAGGGGCAATCGGCGTGGTCGGCTATTGCATGAGCGGTCGCTTTGCCATCATCGCGGCCACGCACTTTTCGGATTGGGTCGCGGCGGCCGCTTCGATCTATGGCACCGCGCTCGTCACCGATCGAGATGACAGCCCGCACCGGGTCGGCCGCCAGGCCAAGTGCGAGCTCTATTTCGGCGCAGCCGAGAAAGACCATTGGGCGCCACCATCGATGATGCAGGCGCTTGACGAGGCACTGGCCGGAATGGGCGCGCCTTACGAGATAGAAATCTATCCGGGAGCTGACCACGCCTTTGGTTTTCCCGAGCGGCCAACTTATCACAAGCCATCGGCAGAACGTCATTGGGAGCGGATGTTCGCCCTGTTTGATCGCTCTCTGCGCGTACAATCACGTTGAAAGAGCGATGATCATGGAGATCGAGACATCAGTATTGATCGTGGGCGGAGGGCCGGTGGGCCTGGCCATGGCGCTGGAACTGGGCTGGCGCGGCATTGATTGTATCGTTGTCGATCAGGGCAACGGCCAGGCGCTGCTGCCGCGCGCATCCGGGATTGCGGTGCGGACCATGGAGTTCTGCCGCCGCTGGGGCATCGAGGATGAAGTGTTCGAAGGCGGCTTTCCGACCGACTATCAGCTCGATACGATCTATTGTACCAGCGTCACCGGCTATGAACTGGAGCGCAATGTAAATCCGTCGATCAGGGGGCAGGCGCAGCTTGCGTTCAGCCCGGTCAACAAGCATCGGTTGCCGCAGAACCTGTTCGACCCGTTGCTGGAGCGTGCCGCGCGGCGCTATCCCCATGTCGATATCCGCCGCCACAGCCGCCTGAGCGGTTTCGAGCAGACAGGCGAACATGTCTTTGCATCGGTCGCTATTCTCGATTCAGCAGCCGAGTATGATTTCAACCGCTCGGGGACCGCGATCAAGATGCGCCCTCAAGATGGGGATATGAAGATCAGGGCGCGCTACATGGTTGCCTGCGACGGGGTCATGAGCGGTGTCCGCGATGCGCTTGGCATCGATTTTGAAGGAACCGGGCCAGACGGCAACGCGGTGCTGGGTTATTCGATCAGCGCCCTGCTGAACATCCCGGACCTGGGCGCCCGGCATGACAAGGGAGAGGCGGAACGCTTCGTGTTCGTGGGGCCCGAGGGCATCTGGGGCAATCTCACTACGGTCGACGGTGCGGATCGCTGGCGCTTGACGATTGCCGGCACCAAGGAAAAGCTGGATCTTTCGACTATCGATATGCCAGCCCTTGTGCAGCGATGTCTGGGCCGGGACGACATCGCGTTCGATGTCGAGGTGGTGACGCCCTGGCGCCGCCGGCAGATGGTGGCCAGACGGATGCGTGAGGGCCGGGTTTTTCTGGCCGGTGATGCGGTGCACGCGATGTCCCCGACGGGCGGCTTCGGAATGAATACCGGGCTGGGCGATGTCATGGATCTTGGCTGGAAGCTGGAAGCGGAGCTGGCGGGCTGGGCTGGGCCCGGCCTGCTCGATTCCTACGAATTCGAGCGTGGCCCCGTCGCGTGGCGCAATACCCGAGCTGCGGCAGGCAACTTTCATCCCTGGCGTATGAACCTCGATTTTTCGCGCATTCTCGATCCGTCGCCCCAGGCACAGCAGGAACGCGCGGAGATCGGCCGCGAGATCAAGCAGGCCTTTGCCGCAGAATGGGAAAGCTGGGGTGTGACGCTCGGCTATCGCTATGATGATTCGCCTGTCTGCGTGGCTGATGGAACGCCGCCGACGCCGGATGAGCAAATGGTCTACGTCCCGTCGGCCAGACCCGGCTGCCGCGCGCCACACGCTTGGCTCAGCGACGGGCGCTCGACCCTAGACCTGTTTGGCCGTGGATTTACCGTGTTGCTGCTCGGTGGGGCAATGGTGATCGACGCAGAGCCGTTGCTGCTTGCGGCAGCAGCGAAAGGCGTGCCGCTGAACGCTGTGGTGATCGATCAGCCAGAGATTGCAGCGCTGTACGAGCGCCGAGTTGTGCTGGTCCGGCCAGATGGGCATGTAGCGTGGCGCGGCGACGCGGTCGGCGCGGACATTGGGGGCGTGGTCGAGACCGTGCGCGGCGCCTGATCCCAAGAGGAAGCGCCCCTGCACATACAGGAGCGTCTCTTGAGGGCGGTCAGAGCCTGGCTGTTATTACGATCGGCAGTCCGTCAAAGCCGAATTCGTTGAACGAACCGCCCACGTGCGGCTGTGCCGGCCTTGCAGGATCAAGTTGAACCGCTGCTGTCTTCTTTGCGAGCGAAACCAACGCCGTGGATGCCTCCAGGCGCGCGAGCCAGTTGCCGAGACACGAGTGGATGCCCTGGCCAAAAGCGTTGTGCGCCCGGCGTTTCAGATCGGGATCGAAAATCTCGGGATTTTCGAAGAACGCCGGATCGCGGTTGCCCGATGCCAGCATTAGCCTGACGATTGCTCCTGCAGGTATTGTCTCGCCGGCGATCTCGACCTCTCGGGTGGTGATGCGATGTATGCGGTGAAAGGACGGCCGCATCCGCAGCACTTCTTCGAGAAACCGATCGGAAAAGCCATCTTCGTTTACGAGACGATCACAATCCAGCGGGCGCTGGGTCAAGATGAACACAGCGTTGCCGATGAGGTTGGTTGTCGTCGAATGGCCCGCCACCAACAGCAGGATGGCGAAATTGACCAGCCCGTCCGCGTCAAGCTCGCCAATGCGGCGCTGCTCGGCAAGGGCTGAAAGCACGCGCCCCTCGACATATCCGTTCGTGTCGATCAGTTCGACGACGAAGCGGTTCAGTTCCTCGGTTGCTAGACGTGCTTCTTCGCTGGGCGCGATTCCTAGCTGCAGCGCCCTGACATAAGCGACGAAATGGTGGCTTAGACCGCGCAGCTTTTCGACATGCAGCCCCGAGATTCCGAGCAATTGCCCGATGGTCTCGATCGAAAGTGGCCCGGCGAAGTCCGCAATGACGTCAATTCCGCCGCGTGAAAGGCCTTTGTCGATCAGCCGGTCGGCCATATCGGCGATGCCTTCCGCCATCGGCAATACTGCCAGCCGCGCGAACATGTTGCCGACCATCTTGCGCATGCGTTCGTGCTCGGGCGGGTCCGAGAACAGCATATTGGGCAATGGCGTGTGGCGGTTGGAGTATGTCTGCGGGTCCATCAGAACCTTGACGATATCGGCCCTGCGACTGAGCACCCAGCACGGTTGCCCACCCACACTGGTTTTAAGGACCGGGCGCGTTTCGCGCAGGATCGGGTAGAAAGGGTAGGGGTCCTGCTGAATGTCGGGGTCGGCGAGATTGAACTGCTCGGGAGTCAGCAGCTGTTGCACGGTCATTGCATCTCTCTCACGGCTTGACATATTCGAGCCGGTAGCCTTCGCCCCAGCGCCGCAGAAAGCCCACTGACGGATCGGGAAAGTGCATCGTGCAGACCAGCGTTTCGGTATCCGCAAAGCGTTCTAGAAACGCACGCCGCGTAACCGCTGCCCGCGCCGGATCCTCATCGGTGAACATGAGGATGTCCGGATACTTCGCCTGAATGGGTGAGTGGATCAGATCGCCGGTGAAGACCGCCAGATCTTGGTTGCGCCCGGCGATCACCGCAGTGTGCCCCGGCGTATGGCCGGGGGTTGGTAGCAGGCGGAAATAATCGCCGAGCGCATGCGTTGCGCTAACAAAATCGACCTGGCCGGCGTCGAGCAGCGGCTGTACGCTTTCCGCAAAGGAGGCGGTGAATACCGCTGCGATCGGCAGGTCGGGATCGTGGTTCTTTGCCCAGTCGCGGGTGAACACGAACTCCTCATCGACCATAAGGTGCCGCGCATTCGGGAAGGTGGGGACCCATTTTCCGTCCTTGAGCTGGGTGTTCCAGCCGACATGATCAGCGTGCAAATGGGTACAAAGCACATAGTCGATATCCTCGACCTTCAGGCCTGTCGCATGAAATTCATCCATCCATCGCGAATCGCTCTTGTTGTGCCAGGTGTCGCGCATTGGAATATTCTTGTGATTTCCGATACAACTGTCGATCAGGACGCGATATTTCGGAGTCTCCACGATGAAGGAGTGATAGCTGAGCACCACCTTTCGGGTGTCGGGGTCGAGGCCGTCCGTGGAAAACCATGCGAAGTTTTCCTCGACAATGGCGAGATCGAGGCCTGGCATGAAGTGCTCGATTGTGTTGTAGGCATGCTGTTCCTCCACGATCTTGTGGATCAGCATATCATCGACTTTCCAGGGGTCACACATTCCGCATCCTCCAACCCGGTTCAATTGTCTTGGGCTCGTAACGCCACAGGCCGTCACTGCCATATACCAATAGACTGATTGATCTATCATTGTCCAGTAGCGGAAATTTTCGGGCGCATTGCGGACTGGCGCGATCATTTGCCAATGGCCGCGCAATGCCAAGGAAAAGCGGGTAAAATATCGCGTTTCGTCGCGCTATACCGGCTTTTGACCGTTGACAATCATCAGGTCGCTGCAATATCGTCTGATTGACCAGTCAGAAATAGAAAGGGTCGAGGATGTTGGATGCTTCGGGTTGGAATCGCCTGGTCGTGACGGATTGCGGATGGCAGTCCAATTGCGAAACTCCGGCGTCCAAAGCGTTGATGTCTGTCTCGATTGCCTGGCTATAACGACTGATGCAACCGCTTCGGAATATCTTTGTTCTGGATTTCTCCACCTTGCTGCCGGGGCCCATGGCGTCGCTGCTCCTTGCCGAGGCGGGGGCAGATGTGTTGAAGGTCGAACGTCCGGGGGGCGGTGACGACATGCGTCAGTATGGGCCTGCATGGGGCGCTTATGGGGCAACGTTCGCCCTGCTCAATCGCGGTAAGCGCAGTCTTGCAGTCGATCTCAAGAATCCGGATGCCATGGCGGTGCTGCGGCCGCTGATCGAGCGGGCGGATGTCCTGATAGAGCAATTTCGTCCCGGCGTGATGGAACGTCTCGGGATGGGTCCCGCCGCAGTGGCGCAGATCAACCCGCGCCTGATCTATTGCTCGATCAGTGCCTATGGCCAGACAGGGCCGCGCCGCGACATCGCGGGGCATGACATAAATATGTATGCCGAGACCGGCTTGCTCAGCCTGGCGATGTCGCGCGATGGTGATCCGGTGATGCCGCCTTCGCCGATCGGTGATATTGCCGGCGGCGCCTATCCTGCCGTCATGAATATTCTGTTGGCCCTGCAGGAACGGACGCAGACCGGGGCTGGCCGTCATCTCGATATTGCGCTCGGCGACAATCTGTTCACGCTGGCCTATTGGGCGCTGGCACAGGGGTGGGGCACCGGTGTGTTTCCCGGTAATGGCGATCATCTCGTGACCGGCGCGTCGCCGCGCTATCGGCTGTATCGGACAAGAGATGGTGGTATTGTCGCAGCGGCACCGATTGAGCCGAAATTCTGGGCCAGTTTCTGCAACGTGCTCGGGCTTGACGCGGCGCTGCGTGATGATGCGGTCGATCCTGCCGCCACGGCGCGTGCCGTGGCGGCGATCATCGTTATGCAGGACACCGACACCTGGGCTCGGCAGTTTGCCGGCGCCGATTGCTGCTGCTCCGTTGGTATGAGCCTAGAGCAGGCGGTCGCATCGCCGCAATTTACCGCGCGCGGGCTGTTTGCCCATTTCGTGTCGAACGAGGGCGGCGGCTCGATACCTGCTCTTCCTGTGCCGATCGATCCATCGTTCCGGACACCACCGGGAACTGTCCTTGCAGCGCCGATGTTGGGCAATGCGTTCCCGGATATCATCGCGAGGCAGTCCTGATGCACACCGAGACCATCCACACGTCCGGGCAGGCTGCCTCCTACGAAATGGCAGGCCTGTGGCCGGGTGTGACGCTGTTCGACGCCTTCGAAGACGTGGTCGCGCGGAAGTCGGACAAGCTGCTGGTCGTGGCCGGCGACACGCGCTGGAGTTATCGTGATGTCGCCGAACGGGTGGAGCGCCTGGCCGCGGCTCTGGCGGTAAAGGGGATCGGACCAGGTGACGTTATCTCGATCCAGTTGCCGAACTGGGCTGAATTCCTGCTGATCCATCTGGCCGCGACGCGGCTTGGCGCCGTGACGAATACGCTGCTGCCTCTCTACCGCGCAAAGGAGTTACGCTATATCATGGCCTTCGCGCGCACCAAGATGGTGTTCGCTCCAACGGTGTTCCGCAAGTTCGATTATCGTGCGCTCTATCGCGAACTGATGCCCGATCTGCCTGATCTGCAGTATGTCTGCCTGATCGGCGAGGGCTGTCCGCCGGACATGCTCGATTTTGTCAGTCTCTTGGATCACGATGGGCCTGCTCCCCGGTTTGCGGCGGACGGTAATGCGGCGACGGTTTTGATCTTTACTTCGGGCACGGAATCATCGCCCAAGGGCGTGCTGCACAGTCACAACACATTGATGTTCGGCAACCGCGCGGCAGCAAGGCTGCTGGGGCTGACGGCCGACGAAATCATTTGGTCGGTTTCGCCGATTTCCCACGCAACCGGCATCGAGTGGGGTGTCCGGCAAACGATCGTGCTGGGTGGGACTATCGTCCTGCAAGACGTGTGGGATGTCGACGCCGCGCTCGATCTGATCGAGCGCGAACGTTGCACGTTGACCACAGCCGCCACCAGTTTCGCCACGATGCTGCTGGAATCCGACAGTATAGAGCGGCGCGACCTGTCATCGTTCCGCACGTTCTTGTGCGGCGGGGCTTCGATACCGTCCGAACTGGGCGCGGCGATGCGCGCGCGGATTGGCTGCACGCTCTATCCCTGCTGGGGCATGTCGGAATGTTTCGCCGCAACGATGTGTGCGGCCGATGATCCCGAAGACCGGCGCTGGGGCACGGATGGCCGCGCCATGCCGGGCTCTGAAACCGCGATTTTTGACGAGGCGCGCGCGCATACGCTGGCGGTGGGCGAAGTCGGCGAGATTGCGACGCGAGGACCGCATGTTGCACTTGGCTATTTCAACGATCCGGAACGAACGGCGGAAACGTTTCGAGACGGCTGGCTGTTTTCCAACGACCTCGGCGTGATTGACGCCCAAGGTTACCTTCGTGTCGTGGGGCGCAAAAAAGACATCATCAATCGTGGTGGCCTGAAAATCAGCGCCAGCGAAGTGGAAGAGATGTTGATGAAGCATCCCTCGGTCCGGGCGGTGGCGCTCGTCGGGCTGCCGGATGCCAGGCTTGGTGAGCGTGCGTGTGCCTGTGTGGTGGCTATTCCCGGGCAGACGCCGGCACTTGGGGCGTTGGTCGCCTCGCTACGGGCAATGGGGGTATCGGACTACAAGCTGCCCGAATTCCTGGCATTGGTCGATGAACTGCCGATGACGCCGACCGGCAAAGTCCAGAAATTCCAGTTGCGCGACGCGCTGCTCGCCGGCTTGATCGAGAAGAACGTGCAATGACGTCCATCGCTCTTGGGGGCCGCGTCGCGGTCGTGATCGGCGGCGGCGGGATTGGCGGGGCGTGCGCCCGCACTCTGGGCGGTGCGGGGGCTCGCGTCGCTGTGATTGATCGGGATGGCGAGGCGGCAGATGCGCTGGCGTTGTCGATTGGTGGCCACGGATATGCGGCGGATTGCGCCGATGAAGTGGCCCTTGGCACAGTGCATGCGGCAATCGAAGCGCGGCTTGGACCCGTCGAAATGTTGATCAATGCTAGCGCCGTATTTCATTCGTTGATCCCTGCAGCCACATTCCCGATGAAAAAGTGGGACGAGGTGATGCGGGTCAACCAGCGCGGCGTCTTTACCTCTTGCCGCATGTTCGGTACAAGCATGACGAAACGAGGCGGGGGTGCAATCGTCAACATTGCGTCGGTTGCCGGGATGCGTTCCTTCCCGCTTCATGCCTATGCCGCAGCCAAGGCGGCCGTCATTGCGATGAGTGCCAATCTGGCGGTCGAATGGGGGCCGTCCGGGGTGCGCGTCAACGCGCTGTCGCCTGGTTTCACGCGCACGCCCGCAGTCCAGGCGGTGATCGATAGCGGTGCAAGCCCCGATCAGCTGATGCTGGCGGGAACGCCCCTTGGCCGGCTCGTCGAACCCGACGAGGTCGCATTGGCCGCGCTCTTTCTTTTGTCACCCGCCGCAAGCGCCATCACCGGCATAAACCTGCCGGTCGATTGCGGTTGGCTCGCGGGATCGTCGTGGCAGGCGTATGGCGGCCCCGGCGCGCTTCATCCCGCCGATTTGGTGCCGCAGTGAGCGGCCCGACAACGTTTCCGAGGAGATAATCTGGTGCCGACTGTCCCACGTACGATCTTCGGCGAGGAGCATGAGGCGTTTCGCGACGCCATCCGTCGCTTTATCGCACGCGAAATCGTGCCGCATTACCGCGAATGGGAAGACGCGGGCATGGTGCCGCGTGCGGCCTGGCTCCGGGCAGGGCAAATGGGGATGCTCGGCCCCGATGTTCCGCTCGAATACGGCGGTCCGGGTGGAGATTTCCTGTTTAACGCCATCGTCCATGAGGAATTGGCCTATGCCGGTGCTGCAAGTTTCTCGGCCTGCCTCGTCGCGCACAACGACATCGTCACGTCCTATCTGGTGAAGCTCGGCACCGAGGCGCAGAAACTGCGCTGGTTGCCGGGAATGGTAACCGGCGAGGTGATTGGTGCGATCGGCATGAGCGAGCCGGGTGCGGGCAGCGATCTCAAGTCGCTGCGGACAACGGCGTTGCGCGAGGGCGACGATTATCTGCTGAACGGTCAGAAGACTTTCATCACCAACGGGCTGAATGCCGATCTTGTCGTGGTTGCCGCCAAGACGGATGTCGCCAACTCCAAGGTGAGCCTGTTCCTGCTCGATACCCAGCAGGCGGGATTCAGGCGTGGCCGCGCTTTGGAAAAGGTAGGGCAGAAGGCGGGTGATACTGCCGAACTTTTCTTCGACAGCGTAAGCCTTCCTGCCGATACCCTACTCGGAGAGGAGGGCAAAGGTTTCCGGGCAATGATGGAACTGATGCCCCGCGAACGGATCGCGATCGCAATGTCAGCGGTCGCCGAGGCCGAGGGCGCACTCGACTGGACCATCGAACACGTCAAGACCCGCGATGCGTTCGGGCAGAAGCTGGCAGAATTCCAGTCCATTCGTTTCAAGATCGCCGAGCTTGCAACCGAGATTGCTGTTGCGAGGGTGTTCACTGATTGGTGCCTGGCCCGCAGTCTTGCCGACGACCTGGAATTCACCAATGCAATTATGGCCAAACTTTGGGTTACGGATGTTTCCTACAAAGTGATCGATGAATGCCTGCAACTATTCGGCGGCTACGGATACATGCGCGAATATCCGATTTCACGCGCTTGGGTCGATGCGCGTATTCACAAGATATATGGCGGAACGAACGAGATCATGAAGGACATCATCGGCAAGCGGCTGCTCGCCTGAACACGCAGGCGATGGCCAGCACGTGCACGCGTATGTATTGATTGATTGATCACTTTGTTGCCGGGCGAATCGTAGGTTTTGTCCGGATGACTGCGGAGAATTAAAATGAGTGGTGGGGCAATTGATTACTGGACGAATATCTTCACGCCGGAAGGTTTGCGCAAGATGTACACCGAAAATCCGGAGCTCAGCCATCTGGTTGGTTGGTGGAACATGGACGAACGCCTGAAGGGCTATTCTCCCAAGGAATTTGTCGCGCACATGGACACGCTCGGGATCGAGAAGACGTATGTTCCGACGTTCAAGATGCAAAGCTATCGATCACGCTCACTGCTGCTCGATGTGACTGTCGATTCCGTGCGCGATATCATGGGGCAGTGCGATGGCAGGGTCGGTGGGCTCTATGGTTATGACATTGGTCGTGGCTGGGAGGCCGTCAAGGAGTTGGAGGTCGCGGTCAAGGAATGGGGATTTGCCGGCGGCCATCTCCACGCCAACGGCTGGGGCGTTCCGCTCAATCATCGCGAGTTATTCCCGTTTTACGCCAAATGTTGCGAATTGGACGTGCCGATCGTGCTGCAGTGCGGGCATTCGGCTGAGCATATGCCGTCCGAAGGCAGCAGGCCGATCTATCTCGATGATGTCGCCCTGTATTTTCCCGACCTGCGGATCGTCGCCTCGCACACCGGCTGGCCGTGGAACGAAGAACTGATTGCAATGGCCTGGAAGCACCCAAACATCTACATCGGGTGCGGGGCCCATGCGCCGAGATACTGGAACAAGGACCTGGTCCAGTTTCTAAATAGCCGTGGTCAGGGCAAAGTGCTGTGGGGAAGCGATTTTCCGGTGGTGACTCACCAGGTGAGCCTCGACCAGGTGGCGGCCATGCCGCTCAAGGATAGCGCCCGTGCGCAACTGATGCGCGGCGCGGCGGAAAAAGTCTTCAAGATTTGAGGCGGTCCATGAGCATGAATCCGGCGACACCCGCGCGAGGCCTTGAGTCGTTGTTTGCGCCTCCTGAAACCTACCGCATCGACAAAGTGCGTCCGGTCGAGGAGGCGCTGCGCGCGTATGTCCAACCGGGCATGACGCTGCATTTCAGCTACAATCAGGCACGCCCGATGGCGCTCAGCAATGCGTTGGTGCGCACGTTTGCCGGAACCGATCCCGGCTTTACCATTGTGGGCGCCGGCTTTGTGTCCAACCAGGCTGCATTCTTTTCGACCGGGATCGTCAAAAAGCTGATTGCGTCGTTCGTGGGCGAAAATTATCCGGCACCATCGCCCAACCGTATCATCCAGGAAGCGATCAACAGCGGCGCGGTCGAGATCGAGAACCAGTCGCTGCTGGCGGTGACCCAGCGGATCGCGGCCGGCGCCTACGGCTTTCCTTTCGCGCTGACCCGCTCGCTTAGCGGCAGTTCCCTTGCCAATACTGACACGTTCACCGAGATTGACGACCCTTTCGGCAGTGGCGAGCGGGTAGGCGCGCTCCGTGCTATCGTGCCCGACATCACCCTCGTTCATGCGCTGGCGGCCGATCGTCAAGGCAATCTGCTGATCGCACCGCCATTCGGCGACGGCGAGGTGGCAGCTTTTGCGGCCAAGTCCGGGGTGGTGGCCACTACCGAGCGGATCGTGTCCCCTGACGTAATTCGCGAATATTCTCATTTGTGCCAGTTCCCGGCGCACCGCGTCCTGAGCGTGTCGGAAGCGCCACTGGGATGCCATCCGTACGGCATCTATTCGCCACCGGGCCTCGGGGTGCCTTATGTGGAGGACTACGATTTCTTTCGTGCGCTGCAGAAAGCCACGAAGTCTCCCGAAGCATTCGCGGCATGGGTTCAGAAATGGATCATGAATGTTCGTGATCAGGACGAGTATGTCGGAAGGCTGGGAGTTGACCGGGTGCGCGCATTGCAAGGCGGAGCGGTTGAGGGGGCATGGAAGGTCGATGTCGGCGCATCGGCTATCGCAGCGGCCTGCGATGAACAGCATGACGCGATCGATACGATGGTCACGGCTGCGGCCCACATGCTCGAAGTCCGTGTCAAGGCCGAGGATTACGGGATCATCGCGTCCGGTGTCGGCTACGCAAATCTCGCTGCCTGGCTCGCCGCGTCGCGGCTTCAGCACGACGATGGTCTACCGGTCGAACTGGTCGCGGAAATCGGTCTTTATGGATTCTTTCCCAAGCCCGGCGAGCCGTTCATCTTCAGCAATCGCAATATCCCGACCTGCAAGGGATTGACGACTGCCGAGACGGTGCTCGGCCTGCACGTGTCGGGGCGGCACAACAGGTGCCTGGCGATCATCGGTGCGGCCCAGATCGACGCAAGCGGGAACATCAACTCGACTTATGGCAGTGACGGTCGCTTCCTCGTAGGATCTGGTGGCGCGAACGACATTGCTTCGTCCGCAGCCGAAATCGTTGCGGTTGCGCAGCAATCGGCCAAGCGCATGGTCGTAAAATTACCCTATATTACCAGCATCGGTGATCGCGTCTCGACGCTTGTCACTGATCTGGGAATCTACCAGAAGCGCGATGGCCGGTTTTGCCTAACACATTATTATGCGAGCACCGGGGCAACGGCTGAGGCGGCCATCGAGCGTATTCGGGCCGCATGTGAATGGCCGGTTGAGGTGGATGTTCAATTGGCGATGTTCCGGGAGCCGAACGCGGACGAACTATTCCGGATCCGCCTTTATGACCAGCGGCGCGAATTCCTGACATCCGCACGCCAATAAACAGATCGACCCCGTACGGCTGGAATGAGCCCGGGCTTGGGTTGCCACAAGCAAGATTTTACAGTGAGATGGCCGATGCATGAGGCGAATATTCCGCGAACGGAACACTCGCGAACCATGTGGCGGCGTACTTCGGGAAACCGTCATGTTGGAACTTGATATCAGCAACCAGGTTGCGACCATTACACTGCAGCATCCGACGGTAAACGCGCTGTCGCGGGCTTGGGCCGACACATTCCACCGCCTGTTGGACACCCTGGAGCGCAGTGCGGAATGGCGCATTCTTTGTATACGCAGCGCGCTAAAGGTTTTTTCTGCTGGCGGCGATATCAAACAGTTTGCCGCGCGCCTGGACGCGCCGGATGCCGGCGACCTGTTGGCCGAGGAGGCCCTTTACTACCAGACCCTGTTCGATCGGATCGAGCGTATGCCGCAGATTTCAGTCGCGCTGGTCCAGGGAGTTGCCGCCGGTGGTGGGTTCGAAATTGCGCTGGCCTGTGATCTGCGTATCGTTGGCAGCAAAGCGCGGATCGGCCTGCCCGAAGTGGGGCTGGGCTTGCTCCCTTCCGCCGGTGGCACCCAACGGATGACCAGGTTGATCGGCCGCGGGCGAGCGTTACGGCTGATCGGCGGGGCCGAACTCATTCCGTCCGAGGAGGCGTTGGCGCTTGGCCTGGTCGAATGGGTGGTGCCCGACGAAGGGTTCGAGGCGGCGGCTGGCGCAATCGTCCGGCGGTATGTGGACAAGCCGCTGGAGGCGCTGCAAGCCGCAAAGGCTTGTATTGCAGCGACAGCTGATCCAGCCAAAGACGGGGCTGGGCTCGAGGCTGAGGCGCCGCGCCTGCTGATGGGGACAAAGGAAACACAAGCGAAAATTAATGCTTTCATTGTTGAATCCCAACGGAAGCAGTGATCAAGGAATCGAAGGATATCTGGTAGAATCATCAGTGGGGCGTGGTTCAGAATAACCCGGCGTCTTAGCTGCCGGCCGAAGCTGCCTAAAGTGAGGGAACCGTGCCCGTTTGTCGGGCGTCAGGACGGCGATATGCATTGACGGACCGCCATGTCCGGACTTCCCATCGTTGGCGCGTCGTCCGGATATCGCCGGGTACGCAATTGTATGACGACGTCACAGGATTGACTCGCACGCGCATTCTGACTATTCAATCAGGCGCCGGGCCATATGAGATTTAGCGGCATGAAAGTTGATTGATGACGCGGATTGTTACAGCCCAGGTTCAAAGCGAAACGTTGGTATCTGATCGCCGGGACCGTATAATCCGGGCAGCGATCACCGTTTTTCACCGGCAGGGTTTTCACACCACGACGACGGCAGACATAGCCCGCGAGGCTGGTCTTACGCAAAGCAATCTCTACAATTATGTGAAGTCCAAGCAGGACGTCCTCTTTTTGGTCTGCGAGCATCTCGTTGGAACCTATGAGCGGCTGCTCGATGAAGTGTGCGTACGTTTTACCGATCCTCATGTCAGGATCGTTGAAGCTCTGCGTGCAGTGACACACGTCATGAGTACATACCGTGACGAAGTGCAGCTTTTGTATAATGAGACACATGCGCTTCAAAAATCGGATCGAGTGATGATACTCAGCTCGATTTCACGCTTCATCGGTCGATTTGAGCATCTCGTTGAGGAATATCGGGCCTCCGGCGGGTCGCTGGTGCTTCAGGACAATCGGCTTGCAGCGAATTTTTGCTCATTTATCCCGGCGATGACGGCATTGCGCTACTGGGATCTGGTTCTTCACAACTCCGATGGTGCGCAGAACGCGATTGTCGATTTCATTCTGCGGGGGCTGGGCATCCCCGAACTGAAAGCCTGACCGTAAGCCAGCTGTTGTTCGCGTGCCGCCTTTTGGCGCACTGCTGCAATGCAGGAACGCTCCGATGGCGGCGAACTGGGTCAAAGTTGACCATCCTAACCGCCGCCCAATCCACGGATCAGATTGACCGTAACGACAAAACAACACGATTCTGATCTTGATTGTCGCGCGGCACCTCCGCGACAAGCACTGCACAGATCGTGGTAGCTGTATCCACAGCGCGCGCGCGTTGCCCTCACTGGCATGAGTGAACGCTGTCTCGAACCCCGTTCGCGCGTGCATCTCCAGGATCAGCTCGGGGCGATCGAGCCGCGGCAGTCGCGCATCGACCGCATTATGCAGGTTCGTGAGGCTCAATGGCTCGTCAATCTTTTCGACCGGTGCGATTGATAGGTCGGCGGAGCTCGCAGCCCTCGTAATTGTCACCTCATCGTTGTCCGGCACACGCGCGGCTGTTTCGCGGTAGGCAAGATCGAGCCGCGCCGAAAGTTTGGCAACGTCCGCATCGCCAGAGACCGCCACGCCGACCGTGCGGCATGCTGTCGCTCGCGCCGCCTCCCAAGCAGCTCCCGTCATTAGGCCCTTGCGGGGGTCGGCATAGCGAAGTGAGCGAACGGGAAAGACGTCGCGGTGACGGATGGCGCGGGGTAGCCGGTCGAGCGTACAAAGACGGTATCCGGTCAGATCGAACGCACCGTCCTCGGTCTTCAACTGGCTACCCCAGGCCTTGGGAACGAAAGATGTTGGTGCCGGTCCACGGCGCTTTTCACCCTGGTGAACTCTCCGCAGGTGATCGACCGCGTCCAACAG
>Ga0302310_10000989_pt1 | contig 24933 bp, 26 predicted proteins | sample III_Palsa_N1_2_FD_200451 | JGI IMG/M metagenome (GOLD analysis project Ga0302310, IMG submission 200451) | Peat permafrost microbial communities from Stordalen Mire near Abisko, Sweden - III_Palsa_N1_2 | ecosystem: Environmental > Terrestrial > Soil > Palsa > Peat permafrost | place: Sweden...
CGTAGCCGAACCCCTGCGTGTCCACCACCTGACTACTGGCACCCCTGCTGTCCCATGGCAGCCGGGAATCGGTCGGATACCCGGAACCCGCTTGTGAGGAGCCGGCGTGATTCGCCCAGGCCTGATTCAGCTGAATCCTAGGTCATCGCCGGCGCAGCCGTCATAATGCCGGGTTGCCATACAGCGACAGCGTGACCCATGCACATCGGTATCGACTTTGGCACCAGCTATTCGGCCGCCGCCGCCATCATCGGCGGCGAGCTGAGCCTGGTGCGCTTCGGCGAAGCCGAACAGTTCCGCACGGCGGTGTTTTTCCCCGAACGGGTGCCGGATCCCAACGACTTCGCACTGACTCCCGCACTGGAAGCGCAACTGGAAGCACACCTTCGCCTCGCGCGGACCCAGCAGCGCCAGCTCGCGACGGCCGCCACGGCACGCGGACAGGCGCCGGTGTCACGCAGCGAAGACGAACTGCGCCGCGAAGCACTGCGCGTAGTGCGCCGGCAGTGGATGGAGGAACAGACCCGCGCCGCCACCGCCTCGGTCGCCAGCTTCCAGCATGCCCTGTTCGGCGAGGAAGCGGTGGAAGGCTATCTGGAAAGCGGTGGCGGCAATCTGATCGAATCGCCCAAGTCGATGTTCGGCTATCGACTCGACCCGCAGGTGCGCAAGGTGATCGTGCATATCGCGACGCATATCCTCGAGCACATCCGCCTCATCGCCAGCCGCCAGTTCGGCGCACCGGTGCGCGGTGCGGTGATTGGGCGACCCGTTGAATTCCGCAGCTCGATGGGTGCGCAAGGATCGTTGCAGGCAATCGAGATCCTGCGCGAAGCCGCGGCGGCGGCCGGCTTCGACCACGTGACATTTCTGGAAGAACCGGCCGCCGCCGCGATGCACTATCACCAGAGTCTGCAGCAACGGCAGCACGCACTGATCGTCGACATCGGTGGCGGCACCACCGACGTGGCACATGCCCAGCTCGGCGGCGGCGAAGCACCGCATATCGCGCGTAGCTGGGGTCTGCCCAAGGGCGGCACCGACCTCGACGTGAGCGTCAGTCTGCACAGCTTCATGCCCCAGCTCGGCAAGGATCAGATCAGCATGCCCGCGCACCGCTACGTGGATGCGGCCAGTGTGCACAACCTGCCGAAGCAGCGCGAGTTCAGTCAACAGAACTACCGCCTCATTGACGAACCCTACGGCTCGCGCTTGCGCTCGCTGCAGGCACCGGGCGCCACCACCCGCCTGAACCAGGCGGCCGAACGCAGCAAGATCACCCTGAGCACGTCGCCACGCCATCGCGCCGAGCTGGACTTCATCGAGCATGGGCTCGCGGTTGAACTCGACAGCGTGGATTTCCACGCCGCCATTGCATCGTTCCTCGGCCAGATGGAACGCACCCTGGCGACCGTGCGCAATGACCTCGACCAACTCCCCGCCAGCGTCTTCCTCACCGGCGGCACCTCGCGCTCACCGCAGGTCAAGGCGCGCGTGCAGGCCTGCTTCCCGGAAATCCCGCTGGTGCAGGGCGATCCTTCGCTGGGCGTAGTCTCGGGGCTGGCCGTGGCGGCGAGCGAGGCCGATCGCTGAGGTAACTTTCTCCACGCCATGGCGAAGAACAAGCATATCAACACGCAGCTTTGACTCGCGCTGCCTGATGTATCGACTGGAGAACTGCCGCCATGACGAACCGTCCACTCTTGAAACTGCTGCTCGGCGCAGTGTCGCTGCTTGCCTGCTGCGAGATCGGCTACGCGCAGGACCTGCCCGCGCCGGCGCACCTCGTGGTGGTCGAGCTTTTCCAGAGCCAGGGCTGCTCTTCGTGCCCGCCGGCCGAGGCCAACCTCAATGCGATCGCGGGACAGCCCGGCATCCTCGCCTTGTCCTATGGCGTCACCTACTGGGATAGCCTTGGATGGAAGGATACGTTCGCCACTGAGGCATACACGGACAGGCAATGGGCGTATGCGAAATATCACAAGCGCAACAACGTATGGACGCCACAGGTCTATGTGAATGGTCACGCGGATCTGGTCGGCTCCGACCGTGTGCAGCTCGACCAGACCATCGAGCATGCGACCTCGCAGGGGCCGCAACTGTCGTGGCAGAAGGGCCAACTGGTGGTCGGTGCAGGCCAGCCTGCCGCCACCTGTGACGTATGGCTGGTGCGTTACGACCCACGCACCCTCAACGTGGCCATTAGTGGCGGCGAGAACGGCGGCCGCACCTTGCCGCATCGCAATGTGGTGCGTGAACTGGTGCATCTGGGCATGTGGGATGGAAGACCGCGTACGTTCGCCGTGCCGCCGACATCGCTGGCTGGCCTCTCGACCGCGGCGCTGGTTCAGATCGAAGCCGGCGGCGATATTCTCAGCGCGTCCAAGGATGCCGCTTTGCGCTGACGAACGACGAGCCGCGGAACGATCGCCGCTACTATCGCGGAGATCCGCCTATTTTGCCCCGTACGCAACGCCAGCCGGCATCCAGTTACTCTGGACCGTGCTGAGTCAGATCATCATGAAATCAAGGGGCCAACTTTTAAGAAACCTCGAGAAAAGGGCGGCATTGCTGCCGCCCTTGATCTACACGTCAGTAGCCAGCAAGCGCGATGTTCCCGCTCACGGCTGTATCGTTGTGCTTATTCGATCAACGTCGATTCCTGCACGCCAGCCTGTCCCTTTTTCTCATCGACCACATGCAACGCCGAACCGGCGGCGAACATACCCATCTTTACTTCCTGCCACACGTAGTACATCTGCCCAGCCATCATATCGATGGTCACCGACGAGTCTTTTTCGGTCTTCGACGTGATGGTGTGGGACCCTGGCGAAAGCTGTTTCACGACATACGTCTTGGATGCGGTATCGCCTACCGACATATTGTCGATCAGCAACGGCATCTTGATCGCCGAGCCGAAGACTTCATTGCGGTAGATGTAGACCGTTGCCTTGTCCGTAGCTGGAGTGAACTGCTTGGCCTGTGCATCAGCACTCTTGCTGGCCATGGGAACGCTTGCGCAGCCCGACATGACCAGGACGCCCGCCAGCAACGTTGCTGCCAATAGTTTTCTAAACATGTTTCCCCCTGTTGAGTATCGATTCCCTTACCCCGCACCCTTTCACTCACAGTCGTGCGGAAGGCATGCGGCGTACGCATAGCGTCCATGCGATGGAGATCCCAGCGGGGTGTGACTGCCGTCCCCAGCCCCGGGCGGCGTTGCGATATTTGCATGACTCATCGCAAAAAAGCGACGCTTCGCGAAGCGAAATTTCTTGCGAAGTCAGAGCGACTCAGATGGCCTCCGGCAACGGATCTGACCCGCTTATCCGAACCGGCTATCTTTGCCGTTGCGGAACTCCTGTCAGGACAGTCGCTCGATGAACATCGATTTTCACTACGGCGTGATCTACCTGCTAGGCCGGCTCGCCGGGCTCGAAAAGCCGGACGCAGAGACAGTGGCGCATGCCGGCCAGTATGTGGATGACTCGACAGTCTCCGGCATGCTCGAGTTCGAAGGTGGTGAAAGCTACGAGCGCTTTGCCAGCGCGCACAAGATGTTCGATTACATGAACATCAACAACACCAGTGACAAGCGCATCTGGGCGCCGTTCCACTTCCTGCCCGCCGGCGAAGGCAGCACGCTGGAGGACAAATCCATCTGCAAACCCGACAGCACGATCGCGCGGGAAATGGTAGCCCACGCCATCGACAACCGTGGCGCGGAGAACGCGCTGCATCGGCTGGGCATCACCCTGCATGTCTACATCGACACCTGGGCGCATCAGAACTTCTCCGGCACGATCAGCGATCACAATGTGGTCAAGTCACTGACCAGCGATGACTACACACCGGAAACATGGGCAGGCAAACTGAAGCAGTTCCTGGACGGCGTGGTGCATACGGCCCAAACGGGCTTCCTCGACCATGTGGTGAAGCTCGGTCACGGCGCCGCGTTGCACTTCCCTGACCAGCCCTGGGCGAAGTGGGAATACGAAAATGGGCACGGTCTCAAGTTCAAGCGCGACAACCTGCTTATCTTCATGGACGCGGCCGACATGGCGTACCGCGCCATCAAGGGCTTCCGCAGCGGCAACAACGCATACACCACGGAAGCTGGATTGCCAGCGGATGCCAAGGCCGCACTGGCGGCGCTGCTCGAATCCAACCGCAGCGACGACCCCATCGAGCGATTGCATGTGCTGACGACGGCCTTTGCCAACGGCAGCGTCCCCGGCTTCTCGGAAGACATTCCTGCCTACGTCGCCAAGGGTACAGGCTCATGGAAGGACGCCGCTACTGGCATCATCGATGCAGACGCCGACGGCGAAAAAAAGCCTCTATGGTCCGAGCGCTTCGAGCAATCCGACTATCGGAAATTCCACGACGCCATCAAGGAGCATCGGTTCGTGGTGACCCAGCTCATCCTGCCGAAGCACGGGGTCAGACTGGCCTGACGAAGTGCAAGCTTGCCCCTGCTTTGAAATACCAGAAAGCAAAAGGGCCAGCCCCTGACAGGTAGCTGGCCCGGATGGATCGATCAGAGAGTCATGCTTGCGGAGCAGCGTCGGCGTCCGGGGCGGCCTCGTTCGAATCACCCTCGTCTTCCTTCTTTCCGACCAGCGACTCGAGCGCACCCGCTCCCTTGAAACCAGCAAAGGCGGCCACGCCTTTCGTCAGCAGACCTGCATTCGGATCGAGCTTTTCTGCGCCTTCGACAGCGACCACTGCACCTGCAATTTCACCTGCGACATCCAGAATTCCCATGACGTTCTCCGTGCGGGTTGTGAGGGAATGAGCATCGTATCGCTACCGATAATGCCAGATGAATATTGCAGCAAACACCTACGCCAAATATCCAAAGCGAGTCGCCTGAAGTTGCTTGTCCAAGGTAGCCTCTCCATCGGCCCTCGCCCGCCACTTTCGCTGCTACGCAGCGCTACCGGGATACCGCGTAACCGCAAGAAAGTGCGGAGCCAGCCTGTTTGGCCGCAACCCTGAATCCGACGTCACGTAGCCTGCGTCCAGGTCGCCTCGATGTCGAGCTTGATCGCATCATCGACGCTGGCAGTGTCCACACCGAGCATGTCATGCACGCAACCATGCCGCATGCCTGCGTAATCACCGTTATGGCGGAAGGTCGCTGACCATTGCACGCGACCGGCACTCGCCGGGTGGTAATCCGCTTCGTAAGTGCATCCATTGCTGGTCTTGCCGGAGACAGTGGCCATGACTGAAACCTCTTGGCGTGATCGCCCAGGCAGCATAGGCCTTTGCTGAGGCAATAGCGCCTGCCTGCAAAGCTGCACTCCAAGTCATGGTTTCCAGCGGCCGAGCCCGTCGTCCTCGAGCAACATCAATCGTTGCCGCGTGCGCAGCTCGCGCCATCGGTGGGCAGCGTGCAGCTTGCCGGCGCGACCAGAACAATGGCAGCCACCTTGCTCGTGCTGGCCAGCTGCACCGGGGTCGGCGTGGTTTTCAGCATGGCGCCCATGACCAGTGCGCAAACGCCGAAGCAGGCAACGAACAGTGCGGCCAGGATCTGTGATTCGAATTTCATGACGTGTCTCCGTGATTGGCAAGGTGCCCTGTGCTGTAACTAGAGCAATCGCCGTGCCAATCCATTTGTACGTCATAAGTCATTGATGTTTCGAAGAAGATTGAAGTGCCAACCTTCTCGCTGGATTGTCCGCGGACAGCCGGCAACGCAGGGTCGGACAACCGGACAGCAGATGCAGCGCGTGCCGCGAAGATACCGTCAGCCGAAGTCGAGCTTTCCCAGCGGCGTGTTGCCTGCAGCGACATCGAGCGCCTGCAGCGAGACCGTCTTTCTGCCGCCGTCGAGCTGCTGGCGGCCGACCTCACGAAACCCCAACCTTGCGTGGAATCTTTCGGACGCCGGGTTGGGCGGCTCGATATCGAACTCGCAGGTGATCAACGGCACACCATCCCGCAACGCCAGCGCATATACCTCGCGATAGAGCCGCGTCCCGGCGCCTCGCGCCTGCGTGCCGCCGGCAACCACGATGCGATCCACATACAGGAAGCGCGCATGGTGCTGCATAAACCATCGATAGTTCGGGCTGTCGTAGTCCGCCCCTTCGCGGAACACAAGCAGGAACGCCTCGATCCGGCCGGCCCGCTCGATCACGCGGTGCAGCGCTGCCTGCGCATGCAGGTGCGCCAGACGTGCGTCGTCGAGCGGACTGAGCACGCTCACGAAGGCCTCGTTGAGAGCGAGGATCGCGGGAAAATCAGCGGATGTAACATCTCGAAGCATCAGGCGAGTTTTCTGGAATCAAGGGAGAAAACAGTGTGGAGAAAGTTCGGAGAACGTGCACCCAGACACCTGATTTCCCGAACGCCTGCATCTACATACTTTTGCATCTAGCGACGGCGAAGCCGAATGGCAATGTCATACGCAGCATTGATCTGCTTCGATCGTGTCTCGGCAAGCTGGCGGATCTCTTCGCCGAGATTGGCCACTTTATCGGGATGGTATTGGCTGATCTGTACCCGATAGGCGTGATCGATTTCCTCCAGGCTTGCGGACTCACTGACACCCAGCGTCTGATACCAGGCGATTGGTGCCACAGGTGCAGGTGGCGCGCTACTCCATGCCGACTCGTACGAACGTCCATGCGGATCGTTCGCAGCGGCGCCATTGTTGGGCGAGCCTGGCGGCTGCCTGCTCTTGTCGCCGTCACCCGGCGAGAGCATATGGCTGACGAGGCGGTAGCCGAATAGCAAACCCGCCACGATGACAACGATCTGTGTAAGGGTCACGGGATGCCGTCCTCGAAATTTTTAAGGTAGGCGCGCAGCGCATGGCTGGCGCCGCTGTTCGGCTCCTGAAAATCCAGACTGGCCTGAATTCTTCCACGCAGTATTTCGCACAGCACGGCTTTTTCCGCAGCGGATAGAGTTGACGACGCGAACGCATACAGACCGGAGGAATGGACCTGCCGCAAACTGATCTTCCTGACCATATTGATCGCGAAGGGTGCGCAAAGCAGCACGTCGAGGCTCAACGCAGCGATCGCTCTACCCGACAGGTTCAATGCCTTGCGCCGCACCCAGACCTGTCCAAGCATCGCAATAATGGTCAGATAGGTCAGCACCAGCCAGCCCAGCAGCAACGCGTCCGTGCCGAAGCACAGTACGCCGGGAAGGCCGACAAAAAAAAGGCCGGACAGCATCCATGCCCATGGTGCAATCGATGACAGCGCCAGCTTGATGCGCCGCCAGCGTATGCGGTGTGCACTCCCGTCAAGCGGCTCGTCCACCGACCAGCTCAAGCGAACCAGTGGGCGGTGCGGGCACAGCGGATTCGGCAGATACGGGTGCCTGCCGCGAAACTCCATCGCCGCGCCGCCAGAGACGAGGCAACCGCTGCGCCTCGTCTCCAGCACGATCTCGTTGTGGAACAGCAGCAAGGCGGAGTCGTACAGATACAGCGCCACGATGCCCGCCATCAGCCACCAGTGATCGTGAAGCGTCATCAGCCCGTTTTTTTCTTGAATAACGACTTGAACCGGGTGCTCAACGCGACGAAGCCTGCCAGCAGGAATTTCCAGGCCGCCACCAGAAAGCCTCCGATCACGGTGAACAGACCTTTTTTCGCAGCCACCGCGACGGCGCCACCGGTGATCAAGGCCGCCAAGCCGTAAGCTGCCACGTGATCACCCGGCTGATACTCGGCATAGGTTTCACCCGGTGCAAACTGGAAGCCGGTTACCCGACTCTTGAAATCGCCGATGGCTGCGGCGATCTTGTCGGGCGCAGTCACCACAACCACATCCATCACACCGCGGCGACCCAGCAGCCGGGCGTTGTAATTCACTACCTTCCGATGCGTGCCTTCGTCCTGACCAAGGATTGACCAGGTCAGCGACTTGAGCTGGGTGTCGTATTCGGGCTTGGCACTCCAGCCAAGAATGCTCATCTCATCCCAGCCACGCGCGCGCCGCTCCTTGTTGGCCTCGGCGGTGCCATTGCGGATGTTCTCGAGAATGGCATCGGCGTCGATCTTTTCATCATCCTTGACGTAGCCAACATCCTCGTACGAGAAATAGGCCACCCATCCTTGACACGCCAGCGTGTACTGATCCTTGTCGCTGGGCGGATTGTGCGCGAGCTCATTGAATGCCTTGGTACCGCTGGCATCCAGAAATGCATAACCCTCGGGTACTTTCAACGATGCATGGCTGCCCAACTGCACGGTGACCGGACCCTTCTGCCAAGGTAGTTGCGCATACGCACCGCTTTGCGCCACGGCTGTCATTGCCGTGCACGCCAAGGCCAGCGCCATAAGCACTGAAAACAATCGCTTCATCCCTTTTCCCCTGTTCCTTAGTTTATGTCTCAACGTGCTCGGCACGCCGCGTTTGTCCATAAGCTACATATCAAGCCAAACCATACAACTCAACAAACTTTCAAAAACTATAGCTGGTATCTGCGGCAACGCGATAATGTGCCCTTACCCGATTATCTGACGCTGATGCGTGACTCAAGCTGCCAATTGCCACGAACCTTGCGATATCGGATTTCGACCTACCTCTTGCCTCGACCCAGGAAAGGGTTGTGTCGTGCGCAGCTTGTCAGGCTAGATGATCCAGCCGAAGCACATAGCGTTCTTCGCCGTAAAACGTACCGTCGACTTGCAGCGCATCCGGCTCCACGCCATAGCTTGCGAAGCCGATCGACTGGTACAGCGCCCTGGCCTCGGCGTTGGTGGCGTTGACGCCAAGCTTGATCTGGCGAACACCAGCGATGGATCGGGCGTGGGCCACGGCACCCTCCAGCAATGCGCTTCCGAATCCACGACGACGGAATGTTGGGGCAACATACATGCCGGCCAGTTCAGCGCCATGACGCAGCTTCTCTCGCTGCGGGTGGATAACGGCTACGAACCCGACCAACTCATCCCCCTCGAAGATGCCCAAGGTACAGATGGATCCATCGGCAGCCGGTGTGATTCGTGTAGCCACTTCATCGATGGTTCGGCCAGCCTCGTCAGCATGGCTTGCACTGAAAGCCGTCGGACTTTCCTGCAGCGCCAGTAGCCGGAGCCTTTGGTAGGCCCGCGCATCGGTGGGGTCGAGTGGCCTGACTTTCATGGGATCGACATCCGGTTGGCTTATTGTTCCAAGGTGATAACGGGTATTGATCAAGCTATCTTCCATCATCGCCATCACGCATGCTTCAGCCGGATACTCCAGCAATACCACGCGGATCCCACGGCCCTCAACTTCCCGGCGGCTTTTCGATAACGAGTTCTGCCCCGGTTATCGTCCCGCCACCTGCATCCTCCGTCATCCCATCGAACGTATCTCCTGCATGAGCATCGACACGACAGGCCACTCCCCCGGCGCCGCCCTCGCCTCGCTGCGCGCCGGGATCAAGCTCGCGGCGATGCTGCTGGCGAGCGTGGTGCTCATGCCGTTGCAGTGGGTGCTGATGCGCTTCACCCGCGGGCGGACGGCTTTCGTGCTGCCGCGTTGGTGGTTCGGCTGCCTGCGCCGGGCACTCGGGATTCGCGCCGAGGTCGTCGGCACACCACGCGATGGCGGCGGCACGGTCTTCGTCGGCAACCATATCTCACACTACGACATCGTGCTGCTGGGCAGCCTGCTGCGCGCACGCTTCATCGCCAAGGACGATATGGAGCGCTGGCCCGGCATGCGCTTCGTCGGTGAGCTTGGGCAGACGCTGTTCATCAGTCGCCGCCGGCGCGACGCGGCCAATGTAGCGGCGAACCTTGCCGCGCAAATGCGCCCAGACCATGACCTGGTGTTGTTCGCGGAAGGCACCACATCCTCCGGTGAGCGGGTGGCACCGTTCAAGTCGAGCCTGTTCTCGCTGTTCCTGGGTCCGCAGGCAGCGGGACAGACGTGGACGCTGCAGCCGTTTACCCTGGACATCCGCTCCGTCGATGGACGCGCGCTGTCGATGGGCGGCGACCGCGACGGCTACGCGTTCCACAGCGACATGGAAGCCGGCGCACACGTCAGACAATTCCTGCGTCGGTCCGGCGCGGTGGTGCGGGTGGTGTTCCATCCACCGATCGCGATCCCGCCCGACGTCGATCGCAAGGTGCTGGCGGCGCAGGTGCATGACATCGTGGCGTCGGGGCTGGATTCCCGCCATGCAACGCGAATCGCTCCCGAGGGCGCGCACGCGTAACCCGAAGGCCACGGCCATCCCCGCATCAAGAGCACCTAAGCACAATCAACTTTGCAGAAAAGTGCACACCGCCTTCTGCTCCCCTTTTTCGGTCAGCAAAAATGACAATGGCGCCGCATGATAGCGGCGCCATTGCTTTTCAGAACTAACGATGTGGCTTGATTGGAACCGCTCAGTTCCCAGTCGTGCCCTGCGCTGCTTTCTTGAATCGAATCTGCATTCTTGATGCGGAAATCTCGCTGCTGCCATTGGCCCCAAGGTTTGCAGTGGAAATCGCGTTCATCGTATCGGCCACATTTTCGTTTCCGCCACCATCTTCGACAGAGCCACCATTGGGGCCAAAAGCGTAGAAACCGCTGGCACCGCCAGCACCCCCGAAGTTCACCGTCACGTAACCATATTTGTTGGCCGTAATGGCCGACACATTCATCGGTGGCGAGAACCCGCCAATTGTTCCGATGGACAAACCGGCTTTTTGAACCTCGACAGCGCCTTGGCTGAGGTTGGTTCCGATGAAGAGGTAGCCGGCATTGGCGGCCATGTAGGTCGTTACATTGGCTCCACCAGTAAGTGGAAGGGCGACCGTATTGGTCAGAGTTATGGTCGTTGTGTCAAACGAAGATGTCACGGCATCAGTCTTCTGGTAGACATACAACGTCACACCTGCCCCGCTACCCGCCGCGTCATCCACCACATAGACGTTGCGTGTGACCGTATTGTTGTTAACTACCTCGTTGCCTTCGATGATGGCACCGGCGTGACCGAAGGGTCCCATGCTTCCAGAGTCATAGCAGCCTTCGCTTTCAGTCGTTCTACCGCAGACCACCCAGGTTATGGATACTGGATTGCCAAAGGAGTACGTGGTGTACAGGTTTATGTCGGGCGGCGGCCGAGGTAACAGCGGAAGGGGAAGGATTCCAATGCCATTGGGGCGGACCGCCTGGGTAGCCGCAATAGTAGAGGTCTGTGCACTTGCTGGAAGTGCCATGATGAGCACCAGCAGAAGGCCTGTAATTGCTGATGTGCACTGCATGCGGATCTTGGACATGTGGTTCCTTTCCCTGGTCGGTTGACTTGCGAGTTGACGTTGTCGACGTGCAAGGTCGCTTTATAGCAGACGAAAGTGCAGTCTGATGCTGCGGTTGCCTGCTTCAAGACCGCTCGACTTAAGCCCTTGCAGGCTGCGCCAACGCGAAATCGATCGCCGCACACACCGCTGCCGCCTGCGCGGCGTTGCATTGCTCGGCACTTGCCCGCGGGCTGTCGGGATAGACCTCGGTGGTGGTCTTATAGGTTGCGCCGGTGATGCTTGCGCAAAGGCCGAGCTTTGCAAGCGGATACTCGATGACCCCTGGCGCGACTACGGGCGAGCCGATGATCTCGCCACTGGCATCGGCCGGCGCAATGTGGGTGACCTTCGCCACCGCCGCGATCACCGCCTGCTGGAACGCCGGTTGCGGATGTTCACTGTCGTCGACCAGATAGAAGCCGTCGGGGATTTCACCCGCCTCGTAATCAACGCCATCACGGGCAGCTAGCGCCGGGCGAAACTCGGACTCGTCGCTGTCGGTGGTTTCATGCAAGTCGATATGCACCAGCACGCGATCGCGGAACGGCGCGACCAGGCGCATCAGCGCCGCCGACTCCTGCGCCGGGCTGTTCTCGCGGAACGAGCGGTTCGGGTCGAGCGCATCCGCGTTCCAGCGATGAATCCGCTCGTAGGCCCAGGGACTGACGCAAGGTGCAATGATGAGGTTGGCCCGACCTGCATAGTTCTCCGCATGCTGGTCGACGAATTGCAGCGCCCCGTGTACGCCACTGGTTTCATAGCCATGCACGCCGCCGGTCACCAGCACGATGGGCAGCTCGTCGCGCCAGTCACGGCTCTTGATCGCGAACAGCGGGTAGCTGTCAGGCGCGTAATCCAGCCGGCCGTACTCCGACACATCGAAGCGCGAGCGCAGCTTCTCGATCATGCTCAGTACATCCGCTGCGTAGCTGCGCTGGGGAGTCTGGCGTGACAGCCACGCCGATACTTCTGCCGCGCCCCAGGGAAGTCCGGGCTTACCGATCGGATAGGGTGCGTTGGTCGTCATCAGGTTGCTCGCTCTGCCGTGGCGTCAAGGGAAGGCGAAGCACTTTAGCACTGGTCTGAAACGGCGCCGATACTACTGACGTTGACCCTGATCAAAGCGCGCCCCTTGTAGCGCCGCCCTTAATTACCTCGACCCGCTTTGACTGCTGGCGGATGCCGTTATCAGGCTCATCACGTCGAGACAGTTAGGGTCAGTGAGCTGGCGCAACACTTTGCTGCGTCACGATGGATTGAAGGAGAGACCGATGCACAAGATTCCTACCGGTACCTGGGTCGTCGTTGCCGATGGTACCCAGGCACGTTTGTTCCATAACCTCGGCAAGCAGGACGCACTGCAGTTGAAGCAGGACGATCTCATCAAGCCGGATGTGGTTGACGAACAAGGCCAGGGACCATCAGGTCACCGGCCGCCTGAAGCAAGCCCCGAACAGACCGATGAAGCCACCTTCGCCAAGCAACTGGTCCATCGACTGAATGCTGCCGCGTTGAAGCAGGAGTTCGAGCATCTGTTTCTTATCGCCGATCCGAAGACGATGGGCGAGATCCGCCCCCAATTGCACGCGGAGACGAGCAAACGCCTTACCGGCGAGTTGACCAAGACGCTGACCAACTCAACGCTGGAAGACATCGAGAAGATTCTCAAAGCGAACGAATAGCAGCACCGAGGCCACTCCATCACCGGCCGGGCGTTTATCTGCCTCGGTTCGGTGGTGATTTCGAAACCAGGGCCAACTCACTCTGGCCCCCGGTTTTGCTAAGGACGCCGGCTTCATTGACGTCGGACCTACCTACCCGCCCACGCGGCCAGGTGATTCCAAAATTCCCGTCAGCGGCTTGCCTTGTATCGTACCGAGGGAAACGTGCAGGAGCCGCGCGATCGTCGGTGCGATGTCGACATTGAGGAAGGCCGGGATTTCACCCTTGGGCCGAATACCGAAGCCCGCCGCAATGAAAATGCCCTGCATCAGGGGGTCCGAGTTGGGGTAGCCGTGGTCGCCGACTTCCTTGGTCGGTGTCAGATAATCGCCCGTGCTGCCATCACGGAAGGCGTAGCCGTCTGCGGCGTAGAGCAGAAGGTCAGGCGCTTGATCGCTCTGTGCCGGCGTCGGCCATCCTACCTTCGCCGCCTCGGCGGGAGTCAGTACCGAGCGGATGCCGGGCCTGCCCGCGAAGAGCGATTTCAACGCCTTGGTCGAAGCCTCCGTGGCATGCTGCTGGAAGACCAGGGCGTAACCCCCGTCAACGATGCTGTAGCTGGGCTGGGTCGCCGAAGCGGCCTGCAGGCCGGCTTGCTTGAGCAGGACATTGGGGTGCAAGAGCTGGTGAACGCTCTGCTGACCGTGGTCGGAGACGATGATGAAGGTCGTGCGGTCGAGCTCTCCGGCGGCGCGCACCGCGTCGATGACATCCTTTACGCGGTCATCGAGAAAGGCAATCGTATTGCGCCCCGAGTCGTTACCGAAACCTGTCTCGTGCTCGATGCTGTCGAGCGACAGCAGATGCAGCAACAGCAGGTCGGGGTGATGCTTCTGGATGATGTCGATCGCCGCGCGGGTATACATGCGATCCCGCCAGGCCTGGGATGGTTCGCCGAAATGCACGAGCTGGTCATGGGTGATCAAGCCCTGCTGCACGAGATCCTGCTCGATGGCACCGGCGGGATCGGGGCGCTCGGCGAATTGCCAGTCGATGCCCGGTGCGTCTTCGATGGCGACCCAGTCCACCTGTGCCGTGGTGAGACCCGCCTTGTGCGCGGCATCGTAGACGGTGGGGACCGCGACCAGCCGCGATTTCGGTACCCACATCTCGATCCTCGGTGGCGTGGCGGTGCGCTGGTTGACGATGAGCCCGTTGACCAGCACGTGATGCAGGCTCGCGTCGTCGCCGGTGACCATGGCGGTGTGGTTGGGCCAGGTAATGGTGGGATTGATCGACTGCATGGCAACCGCATAAGCGCCGCGCTGCATCAACGCTTGCAGCGTCGGTGCGGGCAGCTCCGGCTCATGCAGGCTGGCCGCACCGAAGGCGTCCAGACTGATCACCACGACCTTCGGACTCTGCGTGGCAGGTGCTGTCTGTGCGCAAAGCGGAAGCGCGACGCTGCCCGCAAGGAGCATCGCCGTGGCGACGACGTTTCGAAGCAGACTGGAGTTTGAGCACATCATGCGATCCTCTTGCTGGAGAAAAGGCGCCTGTCAGAACACTGGCATCATTCAATCAGCTTGCACCCGCAGTTTGCACCCGCCGATCGCCCCGCTCGTTAGCGGACGCTTTTCAACCAGCCAAGAACCCGTCGCACCCATACATGCGTCTGATCCGGGTTCCATACGAAAGTCGCCACGCTCTCCGGTGGCAACGTATATTCGAAACCGGTTTGGCCCTGCGTCACGGAGACACGACGCTCGCTCGTATTGCTGTTTACCATCACCAGCACGATCGATCCGTCAGCGACATTCTGGAATGCCACATTGTCGAGGCCCTTGTCGGTCTCGGTCGATCCCACCCGGAAGGCACCAGGCAAGACGAATCGACTGAAGTGGGCGAACGCGTAGTACTCATCGTTGCGACTCACTTCGCCGGTGTGCGAGTCAATGGTAACTACGCCCTTGCAGGCGTCACACCCACCGAAGTGCGGGCCATGCTGCTCGTCGAGTGCCAGGTTCCAGTACACCACACCACGCGCCCACTGCCTGATCCCGGCGAGCAGCAGGTCGCGCGTAAACCAAAGCAGCTCGCCGTTTGCGCTTGACGCCCAGTCGCCGCCCGAACACTCGGTGATGTAGGTGTCCTTTTTGGGGTACGCATGATGCACCTTGCTCTGAGCATACGGGCTGCCGTTGTAGCAGTGCCAGGCCACGCCATCGATATACCGCGCCGCATCGGGGTCGGCCAGCACGCTCAAGGGTTGCTCCGGCTGGTCCCAGTTGTGGTCCCACTCGAGAATGCGTGTTTTTGCGTTGCGGCTTGCCAACGCCGGGCCGAGATACTGCTTGATGATGCGCGCCCGCGTGGCCGCAGGTAAATCCATGCCCGGGTAAGTCACCGGTATGAAGCCCGGCTCATTCTGCAGGCTCAAGGCGAAGATGGGGATGCCGTAACCACGGTAGGTGTCGAGGTACTTGACGAGATAGTCCGCGTACGTGCTTTCGTACTGCGGCAGCAAGGCCCCGCCAATCAGGTTTTCGCTGTCCTTCATCCACGCCGGCGCGCTCCATGACGAGGCGATGATGCGCAACTGCGGATTGACGGACAGGACCTCGCGTACGGTCGGTATCACCTCAAGCGAATTGGCGACGACATTGAAGTGCTGCAAGGTTGGATCGACCTGGCCAAAGGGAAGATCATCCAGGGTGTATTGCTGCAGCGAGAAATCCGAGGCGCCGATGGTCAGGCGCATCATGTTCAAATTGAGGTTGGGCGGCGGCCCGAACATTTCGAGCAAGAGCGCACTGCGCTGGGCCCCATTCAGCTTGTCCTGAAGCAACCACGCCGACGAATCCGTCATCGCCGCCCCGAAGCCGACCATGGATTGATATTTCGTGTTGATGTCGATGACCACATCGGCGGGTGCCGACTGGCGGGCGCTCATCACAAGACCGGGCTGCTGGGCCAGACGCAGCCGGCGATCCTCTGTGCTGAGCCACACATCGACCGTGGGCATGATCGGATGCGCCGTCGGGATCACTTTGGGCACCACTCTGGGATGCCTGAAGCGCGGCGCATAAAGCGCCGCCAGCGCGAGCAAGCTAATCAAGGCAATGGATGCAATGACCACCCAGCCGGGAACACCTTTGCGCTCATCCATGGTGCATACCAAGCCCATCGCTCACACTGCAGTTCACTCGGATGCGCATCAGAACCAATAGTCAGCGACACACCGGCCGTCGCGCGGCAGGTCATCGAATGTGTCGAGCCCATCGAAATGGTCGATGGGAATCTGCGCCACGGCTTCGGGCTCGGCCAAACGGAGGTTGACGGCGGTGCGGCGGCGCCCCGCTGCATCCGTCTCACGGCCGCGCCAGCACACCACGCAGCCGCAAACCGGACAGAAATGGAATTCGATCGCATTGCCGCGGACGTAGGCCTGTGTATGCCCTACGACGCGAATGCCTTCATCCACGTAGTCGTAAGCCCAGAGCACACCGTAGCGGCGGCAGACCGTGCAGTTGCAGGCCGTGGCCCCATCGGGCCGGCCGTCAAACTGCCATCGCACCGCACCGCAGTGGCATGAGCCTTCGATCATTGCTGCTTCCCGCGCCATGGATCCATGATAAGTGAATCCGAGCTGCCCCGTTTTCTTGAAACGGGACGCAGGCAACTACCACTGCCAGCCACTGACCATGCATCGCGCCGCAAAGCGCAACGATTCGGCAGTTCTCCCAAAGAAATCGATATGAACCACAACAGGAACAGGGTTCAGGAATTTTTTGGCGGGGGAAATCTACCTGGCACCCTTGTTGAAAGCATCCGCTGCAGTGTTCCGCAGCGGATGCCGGATGATCAGGGCAGCGACCTGAAGCTATTGAGTCAGCATCGTCCCGGTTGGTGCGCCGGGCGTGGTGCTGTTGAACTGGTGGTTGTTGAGTGCGGACCCCACATAGCCGCCGCCCGCACCGATACCTGCGGTGTTGTTGAACATGTCGACATTGGAGATGTTGACCTGGCCACCCGGCTGAGCCTGTATCGCGGTCCCGTTGCCGGAAAAGATGCTGTCCTCCAGACCAATGGAGCCTACGCTGGCTATGGCACCATAACCAAGGCTGTTCTGGATGGTTGAATGAGTGGCGTCGATATGGCCACGCAGTGTCTGCAGTGCGATGCGCGTCCCCTGGATAGTAACGTTTTTCACGAGCGCCGAGACCGGGCCCGGACCGGTAGTCGCGGTAATGACAATGCCTTTGTCGCCACCGGTGATCGTGGAGTCTTGCACCAGCACGTAACCGCTGTTCGCAAGGCTGACCTCGATGTTGTTGACGGTGAATCCCTGGAACGTGCAGTGATCGATGACCACATTGCCGGCACTAGTGATCTGGACACCGTCCAGACCCGATCCAATACCGCTGAATGCGAGATGGCGGAGGACGACCGTGTCAGTGGCTCCGGCACTGACGGTTATGCCGTTGGTGCCGGAGACCAGCACGCCAGCCAGTTGCCCACCACCATCGATCGTGATGGCCTTCGTAATAGTCAGCGCACCAAAGCCACCCGGATCGAGTGCGTCGATTTCACCGCTGGCCGCGGTCTTGGATATGGCCCCGGCAAATGTCTTGCATGGCGCAGTGCGGCTACATGGGTTCGCGTCATCGCCCACGCCAGATACCCAGGTTCGCGTCGCCTGTGCGTGAGCAGACGTGATGAATGCAAACGACAGAACGCAGACGGCAAGCGCCACCTTCAATAAACGTTTCATGTTCTCACCCCTTTCAGTCGAACAAATGTGGTCCTGGGCCATTCCCCACAGCCAGTGGAACACTCCAGAACATCCCCGGCACGCCCACGGTCACTTCTGGCGCGCAGCCAAGGATACGGCAACGCACATGTCAACAATGTGGAACGTTGGAGTTTAGTAATGGGCAAGACTGCACTTCTGGCTCGCAATAGCGGCATACCCAATTCCAATGGCTCGGCAGGCTCAGCACGTTGAACGGTCGGAACACGAGTCAGAGTGAGCTGGCCCGGCTTTTTCGAAGAGAAATGTCGATCACGCCGCTGAGCGCAACTATCGAGCTGTCAACTTGTGCTGGACCGCGCCGATACTGTGGATCACTTTGCCGTCCACGCTTAAACCGAACGACTGGGTGAAGCCGTCGCTCGGCGTGTCAGGCAGCAGGCTGTACATGCTGTTGGCGGCCTCCACCGTTCTGTAGGTCCAGTCCACGCACGCCGGCTCGGTATTCAACACCGACATCAGGTTGGAAGCGGTGTAGGTCATGGTGCCCGCGCCGGAGGCGAGCGTGGTGGTGGCGCCATTGATGTCGCCCACGAAGTTGACCTGGAAGGCGACGATGGGCGCCAGGTTCTCAGCAGGCTGATCGCTCAGTGAAATGGTTTTGTTGCCGATGGTATGGCCGTGGTTGTCGATCACCACATAGGTCGCTCCGGTGATGTTGTCGGCCGCGTCGTTCAACAAGGTGATGATGATCTGGTACCCGGCGGGCAGCGTATTGGTCGGCAGGTTGGCCAGCCAGGGCTGAATGTTGATCAACGGCTCCTGCTTGTCATGAAAGTTGCACACCACACACGTCAGGCTGGGCGAACTGTTGTTCGGAATGAGCAGCACCACGTACTGCTGCGCACCGACGTAGTCACCCCTGGCCGAGTACGCGTTGATCTGGAAACCGAAGCCGTTGGTGCCGGTGATGTCGGTGTCCACGATGATGTGCACCGAGAGCCCGCGCAAATGATTGCACGAGGTGAACACCGGAAGCCCGGGGCCCACGCGGATCCTCTCCTTGCTGACAGCGACTTCCAACACGGGCTGGGCGGGGCTGTACAGGAAGTAATTCGAATTGCTGCCCAAGCCTTGTTCGGGGATAGCCGCATACGGGCCGCCACTGTTGAGCGCCGCGCCAATGCCCTTGCTGCCGAAACTTCCCCAGCCCCAGTTCGGCGAAATGGATTTGGGATAGCCGGCATCCACCGTGCCCGCACCTTCGTCGGCGCGCGTGACCCGGATGTACTGGTCGCCGGAAAAGAAATAGCAGCGCGACCCGCTATACAGCGCAGCATCAATTCCATTCGCACCGAATGAGCCCCAACCCCATACCGAGATCGGTCGCGGATAGCCCGCATCCACCGTGCCCGGGCCGGTCTCGCCGCGTGTCACGCGAATGTATTCCTTGCCCGAAAAGAAATAGCACTTCGAATTGCTGTACAGCGCCGCATCGATGCCATTGGCGCCGAACGTGCCCCAGCCCCAGTTGGGTGCAATCGGCCGCGGGTAACCCGGATCGATCGTGCCCGGCCCGGTCACCCCGCGCGTCACGCGAATGTATTCCTTGCCCGAAAAGAAATAGCACTTCGAGCCGCTATACAGCGCCGCGTCAATACCGTTGGCGCCGAACGAACCCCAACCCCAGTTGGGTGAAATGGTTCGCGGATAACCGGCATCCACGACGCCCGGCCCCGTATCGTCGCGAGTGACGCGGATGTATTGATTGCCAGCAAAGAAATAGTCGTACACGGCAGCTCTCCAAGAGGGGTGCATGACCCGTCACGAGCAGTGCTCCGTTGGCGTGGCGGATCGTGTGATGTGAAGGACGAACTTCAGCAACGCGCACGCGACGTGCGACGCGTTGCGGAAGCTAGCGCCGCGCCAGCGCCGGCTCCATAACACGCAAGCACTAGCCGTCGGCCGTCAGCCACGCATGGAGGCTATTGCCTACGCGTTTGTACTTAGACCGTTTGATTGAGCAGGGATGCAGCGTACGTATGATTCGCGCCGCCGATGGCGCCCCGCCCCATCCCTCTCGCGGCCGCAGCAAGCACGCTGCCCCCCGTTTTCGCTACCGGCAGCGCTGCAACTGGGCGCCGTACTCGCGCGCGAGGTTGTCGACGGCATCGGCGGTCTGCAGCAAGTGGCGATCATGCTGCCACTGGCCGCTACGGTAGCCACCGATACCTTCGTGGTAGGCCAGATACAGGTGTCTCGGGTCCCCTTTGGAGATGCCCAGCTCGCGATGGATGCGGTCGGTGTACCAGCCAAGGAAATCGAGCGAGTTGTTCATGTTCTTGCGGCTCTTGAACCAGCGGCCGTTCGCTTTCAAGTACTCCTGCCATACCGGGTCCTGCGCCTGCGCGTAGCCATACGCGCTGGACCGGCGCGGCAGCGGGATGAACAGGAAATGCGGCCGGGCCGGCTGGGCCTTCTCGCGGAAGTCGGATTCCCGCTGCACGAATGCCATCAGCACATTGACCGGGGTGCCCCAACGCTCCTGCGCCGCGCGGGCATCGCGGTACCAGCTCGGGTACTGCTCGAAGACCTGGCAAATACTCTGGCTGTTACGGGGCGGCGCGGTGGCACACCCACCCAAGGCCAGCAGGTTGACAGCAAAAAAGGCCACGCCGAGAAGTCGAGCCGTTGTGACGTTCCATGCTTTGATCATGGGCGCAGGGTAGCAGCCGATGGCGCGCGCAGTGGGGGCGGTCTTGCGGAAAATGTTGCCGACAACTTGTTCAAGGGCAGTCAGTGAACCCGACACTGCTCTACCCTCGATCACCTTTTGAGCAAACTTCGCGCCTTGGTAGCAGCGGCGCTTCCAGGATAGCTTTTCAGCAGCTCGGCGAGTGCTTCGTCAGCCTGCTGCTCCTGGCCGAGTGCACGTTCGCACTGGGCTACCTTGAACAACGCATCGGGTGCCTTGTTGCTGCCAGGGTACTTGGCTAATACCGACTGAAACACCGCAAGCGCTTCTCGCTTGTTCGTCGTGACGTAGTACATCTCAGCCATCCAGTAGGTCGCATCCGAAGCATGTTCGCTATTCGGATAGGTCTGGAGAAAATGTTGGAACTCGCCAGTCGCCACTTCATAGTCGCCACCGCGCAGTGCCTTGAAGGCGTGGGCATACATCGTCCCGTCCTTGTCCGGATCATCCGCTGTCGCTCTTGCATCCCAGTCCTGCGCAACCCTTTCATCCCGCGCGATGCCATGGCCTTCTTCGTACATCCGTGCAAGCCACGCTTCGGCCCGCGCATCGTGACGGATGGCTGCCTTGTTGAGCCACATGAGAGCCTTGCCATAGTCCGGCTTGTCATCCGCTCCCGCTCCGCTGGCATAAATCTCGCCAAGATTCACCTCGGCCGTGAGGTTGCCGAGGCTGGCCGAGGAGGTCAGCCATTTAACCGCTTGCGCCATGTCCTGCGGAACGAGAGATTCCCCATTCAAAGTCAGCCCCTTCAAGTACACGATACCGAGGTTGTCTTGCGCCACCGCATTCCCGGCACTCGCGGCACTCTCGAGAAGAGCAACCGCAGCTCGCGCGGTCGAACCATCGCGGTCTCCAAGAAACTGCACGCCATAACCGGCAAGGTAAAGCTGTGCAAGGAGCGCCTGCGCCAAGGGGTCGCTCCCATCTGCTCGTTGCTTCAACAGCCCGAACTGCTCCGGAGCCGCATGGCCCGCACGAACCTCACGCTGAATATCGAGATAGGCAAGGTAGTTTTTTGCAACGACGTCGCCACGCGCCGCGTCCGCCGTGAACCCGAGGCGGGCCTCGCCGAGGTTGCCTTTCTCGAACGCCTCGACAGCATTCTGCTCTTGTCCAAAGGCAGTCCCGGCCATCATTACGGCACACAACAGAACGAGCCCACCGAGCACATTCGAGCAACTCATCTTTGTCATCCCCTGCACAGCTTTCCTGTGACCTAAACCTTCAAGGAAGGCCTAGATCAGCTCCTTCCTCAAATAATGTGGACTTGGATCGGTTTTATGACTGGGCAACAATCCGGGTCGGAAGCCATTGCGCGCGTGAAAGTGACCGAGACAACTGTTGGCTTCAAACACCTGATAAATGTCTCTGATACTGAGGTATCCCCACATTTCCTAGCGTTGGATCAGCGACTTACAGAAGCCGTGGGTGGCTAGAAGTGCGCGCATGGCGCAGTCTTCAAGGCGACCAAACCATACGAGGACCGCTGACCATGCGCGCCAGCCGAGTATTGCAGAAGTGCCTTGGCCGTTCACTGAAACCCATGCATGAATCGCGCTCGCGCGTATTGCTTCGCTCGGTCGAAGCGTTGTTGGCAGGGCGGCGATTGACGTTGATGGATGTCGCTCGCGCATGGCCCGATGCCGAGCGCGTACGCGCCCCATTGAAGGCCTTCGACCGCCTGTTGAGCAACCGGCATTTGCAGCAGGAGCGTGAGCAGATTTACGGCGACATGGCGCGCTGGCTGTTGCGTAGCGAGCGGCCGGTGATCGTGATTGACTGGTCCGATCTCAAGGCCGATAAGGCATGGTGCCTTTTGCGTGCGGCGGTTCCCATTGGTGGACGAACCTTGCCGGTGCTAGACATGGTCTTTCCCGGCAAGCAACAAGGGACGCCGACTGCCGAGAAGCTTTTTCTTGAGCGTCTGCGCACGCTCATTCCCAGCGCCGCACGACCAATCCTGATCACCGATGCAGGGTTTCGTCGCCCCTGGTTTCAAGCCGTGTCAGCCATGGGCTGGGACTGGGTGGGTCGCTTGCGTCATCGTACGCTGGTGAAGCCGGTCGAGGTGGTTGACGAAGACGAGCAGTGGGTGCCCTGCCGTGCGCTCTACGCATGGGCTACCGTACAGCCGCGCGACATGGGGCTGATGCAGACCGTGCGCAACGCGCCTTGGACCTGTCGTGTCGTGCTCTACCGCAAGCCGCCGCGCGGACGAAAGCATCGCAATCGCTTTGGACACGTGGCACGCAGCAAGATCAGCTTGCAATGCGCGTCGCGAGAGCGCGAGCCGTGGTTGATCGTGGCGTCACCGGCACTCGCTGATCTGAGCGCACGTCGGCTGGTCGCCCTGTATGGGCGGCGCATGCAGATCGAGTTGTCATTCCGCGATTTGAAGTCACACCGTTATGGCCAAGGCTTCGAAGACAGCCTGACACGTAGCGGCAAACGCATCGAAATTCTGCTGCTGGTCAATGCATTGGCTGCCTTTGCCAGCTGGCTTGCCGGTCTCGCCTGCGAAGCGCTCGACATCGCGCACTGGCTTTCGCCTAGACGATCAACGCGCAAGCTCTATTCCGTCGTTCGCCTCGGACGTGAAGCACTGGTCAGATCGTGGTCCATCGAGTCGATATTGCGATGGCTGGATCGACTGAAATCTTTGCCTTCGACGACACTCGCTCAGATGCAAGTGCCCTTATGAAATTCGTGGGGATACCTCAGTCTCTGATACCTTTTATTCGACATCGTTGATGTAGTCGCCCGCATTGAGCGTCAACTGCTCCTGCTCATCTTGCGATAGCCTCTGCCACTTATCCAGGCCTGCGGCCTTGAATTTGCTTACTACCGACGCGTCCGAATACAGGGACTCGCCGGCAGGCGTCATGCCCACGACTTTTGTTTCGCTTAACCACGCCCTGAATTTTGGATTGTTGACCCCGTATTCGGACGAACCGGCATTTCGAATGGGCCGAAGTTGATACCCCACATAGGCAATGAACCGGGACAACACGTAGTAACGTTTGCCGGCCTGAACATCGGCACTCATGACGTGCACCTCCATGTCATTGGCCATAAACATGTGCTTTCCCGGGTCCACCAGAACAGCCACCTTTCCCTCCGACGGAAGAACATTCAGAAGCCTGGCGTTGCCTCCCGTAATATCGTAAAGAGGTGTTTCGGCCATGCCACCAAGCGGCTTGAACGGCTGGAGAAAAATGATTTGGGCCTTGTTCGGCGGAGGAGAATCGATTGTCTGATCGGCAGAAAGCGCCGTGCGCTGTAACGCAGGCGTGCTCGCACATCCTGCAAACGCGCAGAGGCAAAAAGCGGCAACAACAAAACCAGAAAATTTCATGAATCGCTTCCTTGATATATCGTAGAAAACCATCTCGCAAATTATGCTCGGCCCGAAATCATAGGTCGGAGTCGATTTCCACCAAGCCGTTTCTAAAGTGCACACTGACTCCGTTTTTCGTTGCTCCAATTCTCGGGTCCGGGTTCCAGAGCGACGCCGTTACTTGTCGGACGCCTTGTAGGACAGCTCGGCGCTGTAACTCTTGATGTAGTTGGTCTCGTAATCGAGCGCATCATTGAGCGATTTACGCATAGCCTGCGCGGTGTCCTTGCCATAGACCGTCGCAACCATGGCCCACATCGGGGTCTCGGGCTCCGTGCCCAGTTCGGCCCAGCTCCTGGAAGAGATCGCCAGGGTGAAGTTGGGGGTATTGCTGTCGGTGTCACGCACCGCGCTGATGGCGTAGTAATAGTTCCAATGGGTTTTCTCTGCCGCCGCAGTGACCTTCTGCATCACGTCGACGAACGTTTCCTCTGGCTCGTGCCCAGGTTTCAGCTTGATGTTGTTGACCTCGAGGAGGGGCTCGTTTGCATGCTGGCCCTTCGACAGGTGACTCAATTCAGGAAGCATCTGCGTGAATCCGCCCATCTCGCTCTTAAGATGCGGGTTCACACTCGATCGAAGCACAGGGTCGCAAGCGTGTGCCGCCGCGTGCATGGCATCGAAGGCCGCCCAGGGCAGCAGGTCGGTGGTGTAGGAGTAGCTGAAAGTGTCGCCGGTCTCGTGGACCCAGGCGGTCCAACTGTATTTGAAGTCGTGTTCGCGCAGGCATTGGTTGTACGCCTTGATGCCAGCCTCGTAGGCCACCTGCTCGGCCGGCGCCACCACGTCGGTGTACTCGCGTGAAACAAGCGTCGGGCCCGGGTCTGCTGCGTGCACGCGGACAGTACAGGTCAAGGTCAACATCAGCGCCAGCAGGGCAGCGACAGCTTTCATGGAAGGCTCCTTCGGAATGCAGCCCCTCGTCGAGGGCGGGACAGGGTCATCACCACGGCGACTAACACAGGGCAGAGTTGAAAAGTGCGCTCAGAGCTCTGCTTTCGTTTTGCAACCCTCACTCACTGAAGCATCAAAGGTGAGTTCACGTTGAAGAGCAGGAACTGCCACTGTCCGTCCACTTGAATCAGTCGGATGCTGATGTCCGCGTTGCC
>Ga0302310_10000993_pt1 | contig 24804 bp, 17 predicted proteins | sample III_Palsa_N1_2_FD_200451 | JGI IMG/M metagenome (GOLD analysis project Ga0302310, IMG submission 200451) | Peat permafrost microbial communities from Stordalen Mire near Abisko, Sweden - III_Palsa_N1_2 | ecosystem: Environmental > Terrestrial > Soil > Palsa > Peat permafrost | place: Sweden...
TGCTGGCCTCCGCCCAGCCAGCATCTTGAATCACAAATCAATCCGCGTCGGGAATCCCCTGATTCAAATTAATTTCATCCCGCTCTAGCACTTCCGCGGCGGAGGCGCCGGTTTGTCCTGCTGCTTCGCTCACACCGGCGATATTTGAGCTGACTTCGGCAGTCCCTTTCGCCGCCTCGGCGACGTTGCGCGCGATCTCGCGGGTGGCGGCGCCCTGTTCCTCGACTGCCGAGGCGATGGCCGTCGCGGTTTCGCTAACTCGAGCGATGCGGCTATTAATGTTCTGGATCGAGTGCACCGAAAGCTTGGTCACTTCCTGGATGGCGGCTACTTGGGCGGAGATTACTTCGGTCGCCTTGGCGGTCTGATTGGCGAGAGCTTTTACCTCGCTCGCAACCACGGCAAACCCCTTGCCGGCATCGCCGGCGCGTGCTGCCTCGATCGTGGCGTTGAGTGCCAGTAGATTGGTCTGGGACGCGATGTTGTTGATGAGTGTCACGACCTCGCCGATCTTGCGTACCGACTCGGAGAGGCCCTGCATCTGTTGGTTTGCGCCGGTCGCCTCTGTCACAGCTTCTCCGATTTCGCGGGTCGAGAGCGTGACTTGCTGCATGATCTCGGCAACCGAGGCCGATAGTTCTTCGGTCGCGGCGGCTACGGTGTTGACGTTCTGGGTGGCTTGTTCAGACGCCGCGGCGACAGCGGCGGTTTGACGTGAGGTTTCCTCGGCAGTGGCGGCCATCGCCTGGGCGGTCGCTTGAAGTTCGGTCGCCTGGGCGCTCACGCCTTCCACGATGCCGCCGACGCGTGTTTCGAATTTTCCGGCAAGCTCGGTCATTGCCTGGCGGCGATCGGTAGTCGCTTGTTTCCGGATCTCCTCCTGTTCGGCCCGCAGCCGGGCGGTTTCGATCATATTGGCCTTGAACACCATTACCGCCTTGGTCATGTCTCCCACCTCGTCTTCGCGGCCACCACCGGGGATCTCGACCGAGAGATCGTGGCGGGATAGCGCATCCATGATTGATTTCAGATGCCCGATCGGTCGCGCCAAGCCCTTGATACCGATCCATAATGCGGCGGCCAGAGTGAACAGAAGACCGACTGCCGCCGACCCGAGCATGATGCGGATGGCGGAACCCGCCTGATCAGTCAGATCAGCCGAAGTTTGGGCGGCGTAGGCGATCAAATCATCGGTCAACGCGATTTGTTGCTTGAGGCCGTTCTTGATCCCGGGAACACACGTGGCCTTCAGTAACCCGTCGGATTTCACGATGCTGTCAGTCGATGTGTCTGCGGCAGATGCGGTGTTGATCGGATCGCATACAGCGAACACCTGCTGCATTCCCGCGACCGTCGATTGGATGGCGTCGGATTTTTCCGGTAGCGCCTGCGCCACGGTTGCCATCAGGGCGAGATATTGGGTTTTATCGTCAGCGGCTTCCGCGCTGAGGGCGATGTTGCCCGCGTCTGTCGTTTCCGCCGCGACTTGATACGAGGCGGCAAGATAGGCTTCAGCATCCCGGCCGGCTATCGCCGATTTCACCGCGCCGGGGTCGACACGGCTGATCAGATCGGAAAAAGCACTATCTGCGCTCGTCATCCGGTAAACCGCGTAACCGGCGATGCCGGCCGCGACCAGACCCAACATCGCTACGATCAGAACGATCTTGGGGGTGATCCGCATATTATCGATGTTCAACATCTACGACCCTAAATGAATGGCCCTCAGGCGCGCGTTCTTCACACGTGCCGGCAAGGCCCGGAGATCCAGACAATGAAATGACAAGCTTAAAATTCCGTTGAAACCGCGTACAGCAGGGACAGAATCAACTCTGTTTCAGCCGTTTCACTTCGATGAACTGCCACAACAGCAACACCGGAATACCGATCGACATGTCGCGCGCGCGCCGGATCAACGAAACGCTTAGGCATAAATCTGCGGGAACACCGAACAGCGCGCCCAGGCCGATATAGCCCGCCTCCTGCACCCCCGCGTAACCCGGTACCGCGACTGCCAGCGCCAATGCCGCGTGCAACAAGCCCTCAATGGCGAGCGCATCGGTCAGCGACAGGTGCACGCCGAGCAGGTGAAACGCGAGCCAATTGCCCAACCCCTTGCCCAGCCAGCCGAAGAAATGCAACAGCGTCCCGAACGTGAGCCTACGCCGATTGCCGTAGCTTGCGGTGAGTTCGGACTCCGCACCGAGGTCGATCTGGCCTTGGGCGATCCACGGCGCCAGCATCCGCCTGCCCATCGAGACGAAAATCGGCGCCACCCCGTGCTGCAGCCTTACCAGCAGAATCGTGCCGACGACCGCGACGCCCAGCCCGATTTCCGCCGCGAGGTGTATCCGCGGGCCGTGATCGCCGAGCAGCAGGATTACTAACCCGATCGCCGCGAAGGCGATTTCGGCGGCGAATTCCGTGGTGATGTCGACGATCGTGGACACCGCCGCGACATGCCATGATACCCCGTAAAGGTTGACCGCACGCGCGCCGGCCACCAGACCACCCAGCACCGAGAATGGCAGGCAACTTCCCGCTGAGTCGCGCACCATTCGGCCCCGTACAAACCGCCCGAGTGTGCCGACGCCAGGGGGGGCAATCACCCACCAGACGATGCCCAGATAAATCATCACCGACAACTGCAATCCCACGAATAACCCGAACTGCCAGGGACCCACGGACAAAATCGCATGCAACACGCGGCCGGCGCCGAACCAGCCGATCAACGCCGTGGCCACGATCAGTCCTAAAATGAGAGCGACAACTGAGATTTTCCGGAAATTCTTCACGCGTAACCCAAATCCCCAGTTGTGATGCCATCAAGGCGAGTTATTCTCCTTCCCGCGGAAGAAAAACGGGGGAAGTATTCCAATGCAGCGTCCTACCCGCCAGCGGCAAGCATGGAGCCAAGCATGATCGCATGGCTCGATGGTCTGTTTGCTATGCTGGCTTTGATCGGCTTATTGCAATGCGTCGCCGGTTTGGTGGTTGTACAGCGTTTCGTCAAGCGCATGCCACAGGTGGCCTCGGCCCACGCGCCGATCACGATGCTGCGCCCGTTGTGTGGTGATGAGCCCGAATTGGAAGCGGCGATCACCTCATGCTTCGTGCAGGATTACCCGCGATTCCAAGTGGTTTTCGGAGTGGCGCGCGCCGACGATCCAGCCGTGGTGATTGCGCAAATGGTGCGTGCCCGTTTTCCAGATCGCCCGTCGGTTTTGGTGATCGATGGCACGATGCACGGAACCAACCGCAAGGTTTCCAATCTAATCAATATGTTACCTAAGGCGGAGCACGATTTGCTGGTGATCTGCGATAGCGATTTGCATCTCGCGCCGGATTATCTCGCTAGCCTCGCCGCCGAAATGCGAGAGCCCGGCACCGGGTTGGTGACGGCGTTATACACCGGATTGCCGTGCGACGACGGAATGTGCGCGCGGCTCGGCGCCACCCAGATCAGCCACCAGTTCCTACCCGGAGTGCTGCTTTCCCGGGCGCTGGGACGACAGGATTGCTTGGGCAGCACTACCATGCTGCATCGTGAAACGTTGGAGCGCATCGGCGGTCTGGCAGCGCTGGCATCGGATCTCGCCGAGGACAACCTGATGGGCCAGCGAGTGCGGGCGCTGGGCTTGCGAGTGGGAATCGCCGCGACTGTCGCCACGGCAATGGTGCCGGAAGCCGATTTTCGCGCCCTGTGGCAGCACGAACTGCGCTGGACGCGCACGATTCGCGGCGTTGCGCCAATGGCCATCGCGAGTTCGGTACTGCAATATCCGCTGTTCTGGGCGTTCCTCGCGCTGCTGGTGCCCGGCAACACCAATGTGGGACTGGCGCTGTTCGGTCTGATCTGGCTGGTGCGCGCCGCCACAGTGCATGCAATCGACCGAGCACTGGTAAACCGCGTGGGACGTGCCACACCGCCGGTCGGATCATGGCTGCTTCCTATCCGCGACATCCTGTCCGTGATCGAAGTGGTGGCGAGCTTTATGACCAGCCAAGTGCTCTGGCGTGGACATAAGATGAGGGCTTAGGCAAGATCTTTTTGGTAAAAAAGAACGCAAAAACTTGTGAATTGGAGCCAGTAGAGGATTTCGACCGCGGAACGAGTCCGTCGCTTGCGTCTGGCTGGCGCCGCTCCCGCGGTGATAACATCTGCCACAAGAGCCACAAAGTTTACAACGACAAATAATGTACCTCTACGTAGCCGCAACAGGGATCCCGGGAGGTACCATGAGTAAAATCACGCCGGTCAGTGTGCGGTTACCATCGACGTTGCACGATCAACTTACCGGGGTCGCGGCATCCCTCGATCCCCCAAACTCGCGCGTAATCGAACAGCGATAAAGTAATACGCCGCTCTCCAGGCATGGCAATTTGCCGAGATCGACGAGAGGCTTAAGGCGACCGACGAGGGTGGAGTCGTCCCGCATGAGGATGCCGCGCCTACCAGTCCGGCGATGAACCGCTGCTCGCAGCCCTCGCGGCCGCCTCGGGCATGACCTCGATCCTGGTGTTCGCACTCTAAATCAACAGCGAGGCGGTGCGCGCGCTCTACCGCTACCCCAGCCACCTCTGGTTCGTCTGCGTGGTGCTGCTCTACTGGGTCGGACGGATCCTGACACTGGCGCACCGCGGGAAAATCCACTCGGACCCGCTGATTTTTGCGGCGACGGATAAGGTCAGTATCGCTAGCATCCTTGTCGCGGCGGCGGTTGTGATATCAGCTGTATGAAAAATAGAAATGAGGAAATGTTCTTTTTTTGAAAAAAGAACCAAAAAACTTCTGTCAATGAACCGCCATGATCTCGGGGTGGGGACGGTATCTGCAGACCCAAGGTACCATCATCGAGGCGGATGATGCCGAAACGGCCCGCACCCAAATCATCACCCACCAGTCGTTGATACCGCGCGGCAATGGCCGCGCCTACGGCGACGCGGCACTCAACCACCACGCCATGCTGACCCACCCGCGCGCCGTGCAACCCGGGATGGAAGGAGCGTCCGTCGGTTCCGAACCAGGTTTCCTGGGCCTGATAGGCGCCATCCACGAACACGGTCTTGGAATCCCAATTGGCCGGCGAGCGGGGCAGGTAATCGCCGCGCTCGAGCAGCAGGATGCGTTTGCCGGTCCTTGCCACCCGCTGTGCCAGCGAGGCACCACCAGGGCCGCTGCCGATGACGATGAGGTCATAATGATCGGATCGCATTGGCCTCTTGTCCGCATTCAGTTGACCGATCGGGTCGCGATCGTGTGACAAGCCTTACACTCAGCCGGCCACTGCGCGTTCACGAGACGCTCGACTGGCGGCGCTTAGGACGCCGATGGGATCGACGAAGTTGATGACGGCTGAATACTAGGGGACAGGAGATCGCGGGTGCAGGCCCGGAAAATACCTATTTACAGCCACACTCGCTCGTGGAACCTCCGGCAGCTCACGCCGCTCTACTTTGCCGACCTGAGTTGCGTCTCAATTTCTTCGAGGGTTTTTCCTTTGGTTTCCGGTACCAGGAAATACGCAAAGAGCCAGGCACCGATACTGACGGCCCCGTACAGCCAGAATGTGACGGATTTGCCGAGAATTTGCGTGAGCGTCAAAAACGACAGCGCCACAAGCAAGTTTGCGCTCCAATTGGCCGTCGTCCCCACGCTCATGGCGCGGCCTCGGATCCGCAGCGGGTAGATCTCCGAGAGCATCAGCCAGAAAACCGGCCCCAGTCCAACCGCGAACGAACCGACATATGCCATCAGGCTGGCGACCGCGATCCAACCCAGGCTACCGGACAAACGCGGAAGCGAGAACGCCAGTCCCAACACGAACAAACTGAACGCCATCCCCGCCAGGCTCGCCAACAAAAGCGGCCGCCGCCCGACTCGGTCGATCAGTTGCATGGCCACCAGTGTGAATGCGACGTTGACGATGCCGACGCCGACGCTGGCAAGAATCGCTACTGAGGCCGAAGATAGACCCGCGAATTTAAGGATGGTCGGGGCGTAGTAGATGACCGTGTTGATGCCGGTGATTTGCTGCGCGACGGCCAATCCCACTCCCACGATCATCGCCGGGCGCAACAGCGGACTGAGCAACTCGGACCAATGCGCCTTTTGCTGCGCCGCGCTGCGGCTGATCTCGGTGAGCTCGCCCTCCACTTCGCCTGGGTCTCTGATCCGGTTCAGAACAGCGCGGGCTTGATCGATTCTCCCTCGCCCGACCAGCCATCGTGGACTGTCGGGAATGAACATCAGACCGATGCCAAATGCCGCCGCCGGAATTACCGCCAGCGCGAACATCCAGCGCCATGCCTGTGACGCGGCGAATGCGTAGTCGACGAGATAGGAGATCACAATGCCACTGGTGAGAGCAACTTGATTGATCGAAACCAGCTTGCCGCGGATCTCGACCGGAGCGATCTCGGAAATGTACAGTGGCGCTACAAATGAAGCGACGCCAATCGCAGCGCCGGCGACAATCCGGGCGGCGATCAGCCATGCCGTGTCTGGCGACAACGCCGCCCCGATGGCACCCAGGCCAAAAACCACCGCGGTCACAATTAGTAATTTCCGGCGTCCCAGCCGGTCGGACAAGATGCCGCCGGCGAGCGCACCTATGAGTGATCCCAACAGGACCGAACTGACGACGATTTCCTCTGCATCCGGAGATAGAGAAAATTCCTTCTGGATGAACAGAATTGCTCCGGAGATGACGCCGATGTCATAGCCGAAAAGCATACCACCCAACGCCGAGATGGCGGCAGCGAGATAGACAAAGTGTTTCACAGTTTGCGCGGGATTACCTTTCAACGGTTGCACTTTTCTCCCCAGATGCCGACCGATCCGGGGCTTTGGGGCCAACCTCAACAGTGAAGTCGGTACCCTCCCAATGAGCGGCGTCCGGCCAGTAGAAGGTGAATTTCACCTGTTTTCCTTTTGCCAACGCCGCAGTCGGAATATCCGCCGTGTAAATCCCCAGTCCGACATCCCGCGTGGCTGAGTCCTGGAGTGTAGCCCATTCATCGCTGCTCCAATGAACGACGGCGGGAGCGACGGTCTCGACGCGTAATATTTTCCCGCCGGGCATCACGCGGATCTTGTGGTTGAACCGCCATACGGCATGGGGGGAAATCGTTTTCGCAACCAAATAGCGTTGCACGGTTTGCGGCGGCAGGTCGAACAGCCGTCCGTCCCGCAATGAGCGTCGCAGCTTGAGATATTCGGCATGCGCCCACACCAGCGGCATGGCCGAACCGGATGGGCGGCCATGATACAATTCGTGTTCAGGCAAGTCCGCCGCGTCCCAAACTTGCTCGGAGATCAGGCCGCCTTCGCCCGCGAAGTGTTCCATCGCCTGTAAAAGCGAGTTTGCCACTACGGTCCGGCCAGCCGCCAGTTCGTAGTGGGCGCGCTCGCCGGTGAGCAACGGCCAGCCCCGCCCAATCCCGGTTCCGTCGAACGGTGAACCGTCCTCATGCTCGCCATAGCCGTCATCATTGTAGCGGTGCCAAGTGGTGCCGCACGATGTCTCGATCTTGAGCAACGCGTCGATGATTTTCGCCGTGTCGCGCATTCGAGGGTCATCTGCCGCTCGCACGCCGAAACGCACCAGGGCAAGAGCGTCTGGACTCACCAGATGGCCGGCGGTGCGGCTGTCCTCGGCTGCCGTGACGTTCTTGACTTCCACATTCGCCTGGAAACGCGACGCGCCGTCCCAATCCGGCGGGGCGATCCGCACGTAATAGCCGGCGACGTCAAATCGCCGGCACCACCCCGTGCCGGACACATACATCCAGCGGTCGATCGAATCTTGCCAAACATCGGCGATCTCGCGGAGGTAGGTCGCAATCGTCGCTTGGTGATTGAGATCTGCCAGATCCGCCGCCGCCAAAAACGCGGCGATTTCCGCCGCGATCGTGAACGGCGTATAGCCGGGATCCTCCTCCCAGCGATCTTGCGGACTGACGGGACCATTCCGAACCAGATAGGCCGCTGCGTGATGCACCATCGGCCAAAACCGCACCACGTCGGCATCCGTCAACGCATTTTCCCGACGCGCCAGATCTACCAGAAGAATCGGCAGAGCGGTCTCGTCCAATTGGATGCCGTTCCAGTAGGGCGAACCGTCCAGCCACATGTTCTGTGACCAATGCCCGTCCGGAAGCTGAGTTGCCTCCAGATATGAGAGCACGCGGCCGACATCCTCGTGCGCTCCAGCGGCGAGCAGTCCGCCCGCGGTTTCCACCATGTCGCGCGACCACACCAGGTGGTAACCACCGAGATCGTTGTCGCCCTTGCTGAATCCCCAGGGGATCGAGAGACTGGCGATCAGACCACCAGGCGCCATCTTGGACTCATGGGTGCGCAGGACGGCGAGGCTGATCTTGGAAAGATCGCCGGGGCCGGGTTTGCCATCATCCGGCGACGCGTGCGTTTTGAACCATTCCTGCCAGCCGGCGATATAGCCACGCTTTACTTCGTCGAAGCCGTCGTGGAGACTGGCAATAGCGTTCCCTGCGGCGATTTCCGGGCTGTCGCCAAAACCGAGCGCCAGAGTGAAGTTTCCCTGCGATCGCAGAAGATCGATTTCAGCGGTCAGGGCCACATTTCCGTGTTCGGCCCTTGTATATTCCCAAGTCATCTGATGATGCGTCTTCAGGTCCTGCCAGCCGTCGGAGGAACCGACATAGCCCACGGAACGTTTCACCCAAGGAGTCGAGCAAGCCAGCGCCAAGGCGTCGCCGTCGCGCTGCGCCAACAGCAGCGGCGTACCGTCGATATCATCGACCCAGGCGGTATTGCCGCTGCCCTGATTGCCGAGATGCGGCGCCAGCAGGACATAGAGCCGGTAGTCGGACGGGGCACCTTGCAATGCCGTGAATTCAGTTCGCTGCAAAACCGTATCCCGGTCGGGATCGGTTATGATTTGTTTTTCGATGGCGAAACGGTGGCTCCGGCAAGTGTTGACCAATCGGAATGCCGGCACACCTTCGGCCAGCCAATGAACGCTGGAATCGGCGTCGCGTTTCTCCTCAGAAAAAAAGCCCGCGCCGCCGGTCACGATCAATCCCATGTCTCGGATGCAGGCCTGGTCGACGCGGGGATAATAAATCTCATTCAAGATTCCGTGGCTCAGCGTGAACCAAACCCGGCTTTGGTTGCTAAGAGCTGTGCCCGCGCCGGTCTTGGCACTGGAGGTCCAGCGTGGCCGAATTCCCGGCCCTCCGGGCGCGGAGCCATTAGAAGTGGGCATGCCAATTCCTTCCGTCCGATGGTCTGCGCGATCGAGCATCCGGCGTTTCCAAACAAACTTTCACGCTGTCGATTACTGGAAGCTGGGACGCGAACGGCGGGGCAGCGAAACCAAAGCAAACGTATGTCGTAATGCGGCCAACTAGTGGCGAACGCTTCATCTACGTTCCTCGTCCCCGATGTGACCCGATGCCGGAGGATGGCCTCTCCATGGTCACCCCTCGACCATAGTTGTCGGCGATCAGCGTCGTCAGCGTCGGAAACTACTCAACTGCCTCCCTCAGAGACACAAACTCACGGCAACGCGTCGACCAGCGACGCTACCCAAGTGTCGGTTGATTACCTTCGTGAGCGGCCCGTAATGAAATTGGAACATACTTGCGAACGTCGAATATGATGGTTGCCCGAGCGTGTTCGGCCACGCGATTTCGATCGGGAAGCGCAGAACGCCGATGATACGCTTTGTTCGGCAGAGAGTCTGAAGCATGCTGTCATCGGCCATGCCTTCGGCTGAGGCCTTTCCATCTACGACCACGACCCAAGACGGTCATCGATCCAGCGAAGTCAGGTCTCGCGCCAAGGACACTAGGTAGATTCCGGCCCTATCGCAGCGCAGCGCAACGGGTCGTTAGTCTGTCCAGAACACCCCATTACGGCTCTCCGATCCGCCAGTCGTGACATTGACCGGTGATCCGATCGATCCGTCCCTCGGTCCTGCCCCATCCATTCGAATGAGGTTCCGCTTTCCACGCTCTAAAAGGAGCAAGCGATGTTCGCCTTCAATCCCTATACGATTCTCACCCCGTTGGCCGTGATCGTGATCCTGGTTTTGATCACCGCGACCGTGAAGATCCTGCGCCAATACGAGCGCGCGGTGGTCTTCACCCTGGGGCGATTTCAAAAGGTCAAAGGGCCGGGCATGGTGCTGTTAATTCCCTTCATCCAGGAAATGGTGCGGGTGGATATGCGCATCCAAGTGATCGAGATCCCGACCCAGGATGTGATTTCCCGCGATAACGTCTCGATGAAGGTCGATGCTGTGCTCTACTTCCGGGTCTCTGATCCCGAACGCGCGATCATTCAGGTTCAGGACTATCTCCCCGCCACCAACATGCTGGCCCAGACCACCCTCCGTGCCGTCCTGGGGCAGCATGAACTCGACGAGATGCTGTCGGAACGAAAGAAACTCAGCAGCGATGTCCAGGAGATCTTGGACAGCCAAACCGAAACCTGGGGCATCAAGGTCAGTAACGTCGAGATCAGAACGGTCGAGCTTACGGAAAATATGGTCCGCGCGATCGCCAAGCAGGCGGAGGCGGAGCGCGACCGGCGCGCCAAGATCATCCACGCGGAAGCGGAATTTCAGGCGTCCCAAACCCTGGTCAACGCCGCCAAGATCCTTTCAAGCATTCCCGCCGCCATGCAACTACGCTATCTTCAAACCCTGACCGAGATCGGTGCCGAGCAGAATTCGACCATCGTGTTTCCGATGCCGATCGACATCATCAAACCGTTCCTCAGCATTCTTGAAAAGGCCAGTGCGCCGCGCAGCACCAACGGCGCGGCTTTGGTGCCGCAGATCGTGGAAACACCTTTGCTGGCGACGGCAACGAACTCATGATCTGGCGTGGCCGTCTGGACGGAAGCCGCTCCGAATCAGTGGAACGAAGGCGCGCCGATAAAGCCGGCGTTGCCCAGCCTGCCAACGAGATCGGCGAAGATGACGGTGCGATGTCAGGGCCGCTTCCGGCGTTTCAGCCGGAATCGGGCTCGCCAGCAGACCAAGAGTGCACCCCGATTGATTTGATCTGAAAGAGCCGACTCGTGACCCCGATTGACCCATCATTGTCAAAGAGCGCGCCGCTTAGCCCTGGATTGCCCGGCCTGCCGAACCTCTTAGCAACGGACTCCGGCAACATCACAATGGCTTGGCCGGAATATCTGGTCGATGGGCTCCAGCGCTGCGTGCTGTTCCTTGAACTGCTGCGGCGGCGTGGCAACCAACAGATCGAAATCACATCGCAACCAATGGCGACCGTGCTGCGCTTCGATCACGAAGTGCTGATGAGCGGTATGTCGTTGCCACGGCCGATGAATTACGCGCTGTCGCGCATCGTGCCGCCCCCGGGGATGGCGACCGATCCGCGCAAACGTCCGGTCGTGGTGATCGACCCCAGGGCAGGCCAAGGGCCCGGAATTGGGGGCTTCAAAGCTTCGAGCGAGATCGGTGATGCGCTGAAAGCAGGCCATCCGGTCTATTTCATCGGCTTTGGCGCCGAGCCCGCGCCGGGCCAGCAGTTCCTCGATGTCGTCGAGGGACAGGTAAAGTTTTTCGAGCGGGTGGCCGAACTGCATCCGGATGTTCCGCGCCCGTTCGTCATCGGCAACTGCCAGGCCGGCTATCAGACTCTGATGGTGGCGATGCTGCGGCCGGATCTGTTCGGCCCGTGTTTGATGGCGGGCTCGCCGATGTCGTATTGGCAAGGCGTGCATGGGAAAGATCCGATGCGCTACTCCGGCGGCATGTGTGGGGGCAGTTGGCTCACCGCGATGGTAAGCGACCTCGGCCAGGGGAAGTTCGACGGGACCAATCTGGTCTTGAATTTTGATAAGCTGGGGCCTGCCAACTGGCTGTGGGGCAAGCAATACCAGATCTACACCACCATCGACACCGGCGCCGAGCGATACCTCGAGTTCGAGAAATGGTGGGGCGACTTCATCGAGCTGGCCGGCGACGAATTACAGTTCCTGGTGGATAATCTGTTCATCGGCGATAAGCTCACCCGCAACCAGCTACGGTCGAGCGGCGGCACGATCTTCGATGTCCGCAACGTCACCTCGCCGATCATCGTGTTCACATCGACCGAGGATAATATCAGTCCCCCGCCGCAGACGCTGGGCTGGATCCCCGATCTTTACCGGGATGTGGACGCCATTCGCGCCACCGGCCGCACCATCGTCTATTGCCTGAGCCACAAGGTTGGCCATCTCGCGATCTTCGTTTCGAGCAAGGTCGGCGCGGAACAGGACGAAGAGTTCGTGCAGTTGATGGATGTGATCGACTGCCTGCCGCCCGGTCTTTACGAGATGGTGCTGTCGCCGCGACCCTCCAGCGTGCCAATCGGCGGCTTCGTCACCGGCGATTGGATCGCGCGCTTCGAGGCCCGTTCGATCGACGACATAAATGCCCTGGGACGCAACAGTCCCGAGGATGACCGTGCCTTCGCCGCGGTGGCCCGGCTGTCGGAAATCAATCTTGCGATCTACCGCACCTTCATGCAGCCGCTGGTGCGCGCGCTGGCCAGCCAACCGATGGCGGATTTGAACCGGAAGCTGGACCCGCTCCGGCTTAGCTACACCATATTCGCCGACAGCAACCCCTGGATGAAGAGTGTGTCGCAACTCGCCGCTGGCGTGGCGGCGGCGCGCCGGCCGGTGTCGGCTGATAATCCCTTCCTCGCAGCGCAGGCCAAAGTTTCGGACCAGATCATCGCGGCGCTCGACGCCTATCGCGCCGCGCGGGACCAGCACGTCGAACAGACGTTCTTCAGCTTCTACGGTTTGCCCGTTGTGCAGGCCATGCTTGGGATCACCGCCGCGACCGAGGTGAGGCCGGCGCCCGGCGCGTCGCCCGAAACCCTGGCAGTGCTGCAGGCGCTGGCGGAACATTACGAGGCGAAGCTTACCACCGGCGGCTTCGATGACGCGCTGACCCGGGCGTTGCTCTACGTCTTTGCCGCCGACCGGGCGCTCGATCAGCGTTGCGCGCTGGCTTTGAACGCCCGCCGCCAGCAGTTGATGCGATACTCGCTTTCGGAGGTGAAAACACGGGTGCGCGACCAGTTCTTCGTGCTGCAGCTCGAACGCGAGCGGGCGGTGGATGCACTGCCGGTGATGGTCTCGGCGCCCGAAGAACGGCGCGAACTGCTGCGCCAACTGCGCGAGATCTTGGCGGCGGCCGGCCCGTCTTCCGCGGCCGAGCGCGAACGTCTGGCGCGCCTGTCAGCGGTGCTCGCGGTTCCGGTAGCGCGACCGGCGCGCGTAAAGGTGCCGGCATGAACGGCATTGTAACACTCGACGGCAAGCGTGGCCTGATCGTCGGCATCGCCAACGAACACAGCCTCGCCTATGGCTGCGCCCGGCAAATCCGCGCCGCCGGCGGCGAACTTGCGGTCACCTACCTCAATGCCAAGGCCGAGCCCTACGTGACACCGCTCGCGGCAGCGTTGGGGTGCGAGATCGTGATGCCGTGCGACGTCACCGTGCCAGGCGAACTCGATGCGGTTTACGCCCGCATCGCGAAGGACTGGAGCCGGCTCGATTTCGTCCTGCACGCGATCGCCTACGCTCCCAAACAGGATCTGCACGGCCGGATCATTGATTGCTCCGCCGAGGGGTTTACGCTGGCGATGCAGGTCTCGGTGCATTCCTTCCTGCGCTTGGCGCGATTGAGTGAACCGCTGATGACCGCCGGCGGCTGCCTGCTCGCGATGAGCTACTACGGCGCCGAAAAGGCGATCGCGCACTACAATGTGATGGGTCCGGTGAAAGCGGCGCTCGAGGCCTCGGTGCGCTACATGGCGCTGGAACTCGGGGCGGCCGGCATTCGGGTCAACGCGCTCTCGCCCGGGCCGGTGAAAACCCGCGCCGCCTCGGGAATCGCCGACTTCGACGAACTGCTGGAGCGCGCCGCCCGCGATGCCCCCGAACATCGGCTGGTGACACTGGACGACGTCGGCGCCTATGCCGCGTTCCTGGTCAGCGACGCCGCCAAATCGATCACCGGCGATATCGCCTATGTCGATGCCGGCTACCATGTGGTGGCTTAGATGACCCAGCCGTTGAAATCCGCCAGCCCCGCGGAGCCGGAACTTACTGAACACAGCCTCGACGGGCTGCTCCAGCAATGTCAGGGGCTCGCGCCGATGCTCACCGGCGTGGTGTATCCGTGCAGCATTGCGGCGCTCACCGGCGCGATCGAGGCGGCGCGGGCGGGACTGATCGTGCCGGTGCTGTTCGGGCCGGAGGCGGAAATCCACCGCATCGCCGCGGCCGCTGACCTCGATCTTTCCCATACCCGCATCGTGCCGGCGGTCGACGCTGAGGAAGCGGCGCGCCTGGCGGCGGCGATGGCTGGCGGCGGCGAATTGCGCGCCTTGATGAAGGGCAGCCTGGACACAGAGGTGCTGCTGCACGCGGTGATGCAAAAGGAAGCCAACATTCGCACCGGCCGGCTGCTCAGCCATTGCGCGCTGCTCTCGGTGCCGTCGTACCGGCGCCGCATCGTGCTCAGCGATGCCGCGTTAAACATCGCGCCCGACACCGATCAGAAACGCGACATCTGCCAGAACGCGATCGGCTTCGCCCGTGCGCTCGGTTTCGCGCTGCCAAAGGTGGCGATTCTCGCCGCCGTCGAGACCGTGCACACCAAGATGGCGGCGACGCTCGACGGCGCGATCCTGGCCAAGATGGCGGAACGGCGGCAGATCCTGGGCGGGCTCGTCGATGGGCCGCTCGACCTTGACGCCGCGGTGGACGCCGAGGCGGCGCGGACCAAGCACATCTCGTCCGCCGTCGGGGGCACCGCAGACGTGCTGATCGTGCCGAACATCGAGGCCGGTAACATGATCTACAAAGATTTGGTGTTCATGGCGCAGGCGCAGGCGGCGGGCCTGGTGGTCGGCGCCAAGGTGCCGGTGATCCTGACCAGCCGCGCCGACACCGCCGCGATCCGGCTGTTTTCGGCCGCCGCCGCGGTGCTGTACGCTGCGGCCCTGGCCCGCGATCCCACCATCCTGCACCCCGAAACCGCGGAGTGACCCTGAAATGACCGATGCCATCGTGGTTTTCAACGCGGGTTCCACCAGCCTCAAGTTCGGCGCCTACACGGCAGACCCGGCTGGATCGCTGCCGCTGCTCTGCCGCGGTCGGATCGACAGCATGCAGGGCGATCCGCATTTCCTGGTGAACGACGCCGCCGGCAAGCCGATGGCGAGCCACGAATGGGGCGACGGCCACGCGATCGACCACACGGCAGCGCTGCGCTTCGTTATCGCGTGGCTGGAAGCCAACCTCGACAGCGTGAAGGTGACGGCGGGCGGCCATCGCGTGGTGCTGGGCGGCACCAGGTTCGAGGCGCCGGTGCTGATCGACGGCGGGGTGCTGGATTATCTTGACTCGCTGACCGCGATGGAACCGTCGCACCAGAGCTTCAACGTGTGCGGCGCGCGGGCGTTCGCTGAAGCCTTCCCCGGCCTGCCGCAGGTCGCCTGTTTCGACAGTTCGTTCCACCGCACCATGCCCGAAGTGGCGCAGACCTACGCGCTGCCGCAGGAAGTGCGTGACGCCGGCGTGCGCCACTGGGGCTATCACGGCATTTCCTACGACTACATCAGCCGGCAGGTGCCAAAGTTCGCGCCCGAGGCGCGGCGGGTGATCGTGGCCCATCTCGGCGGCGGCGCCAGCATGTGCGCGATGCTGGACGGCAAGAGCGTCGACACCACCATGGGCTTCGCCGGCGTCTCCGGCCTGCCGATGGCGACGCGCGCCGGCGACGTGCCGCCCGGCGCGCTGTTCTATTTGCTCCGCCAAAAGCTGTTCGATGACGCATCGCTGGAGAAAATGCTCTACCAGCGCGCCGGCTTGCTCGGTCTGTCCGGCACCAGCGGCGACATGCGGGAACTGCAGGTGAGCGAGGACCCGCGAGCGATCGCGGCGGTGGATTATTTCGTTTACGCGATGACGAAATACGCCGGCGCCTACGCCTCCGTGCTCGGCGGGCTCGATGCGATCGTGTTCACCGCGGGCATTGGCGAGCATTCTGCGGCGGTGCGCGCGATGCTGTGCGCCAAACTCGCCTGGCTCGGCGCGAAGCTGGACCCGAAAGCAAATCTAGCGGGTGGTCCGCGCATTTCGGGGGCGGACAGCCCGGTGTCGGTTTGGGTGATCCCCACCAACGAAGAACTGATGATCGCGCAGCACACGCTGGCGATCGTGCGGCAGTAGCCCGCCATGGATCATCACGCTCATGCCGCGGCACCGGCCACGCCCTCTCCGATCAAGACTGGTGCAGCCTACACCTGTCCGATGCACCCGCAGATCCGCGAAGCTAAGCCGGGCAATTGTCCGATCTGCGGAATGACGCTGGAGCCGGTCACGACGGCCGCGGAGGTTGGGCCCAACCTTGAGTTTGCGAATATGACGCGGCGCTTCTGGATCGGCCTGGTTCTGGCGCTGCCGGTCTTCATCCTCGAAATGGGCGGCCATATCCCAGCCCTCGGCTTCCGGGAGCTCGTTCCACCGCGCATCTCCAACTGGATCCAATTCGCTCTAGCCACGCCGGTAGTGTTATGGGCCGGGTGGCCGTTCTTCGAGCGTGCTTGGGCGTCGATCGTGAACCGTAGCCTCAATATGTTCAGCCTGATCGCCCTCGGGACCGGTACGGCGTACCTCTACAGCGTGGTTGCGACCTTTGCACCGGAACTGTTTCCCGCCGGATTTCGCGGCATGGGCGGCACGGTCCCGGTCTATTTCGAATCCGCCGCGGTGATCACTGTTCTGGTTTTGCTGGGCCAGGTGCTGGAACTCCGCGCCCGCGAGCAAACCGGCGGCGCGATCCGCGCCTTGCTCAAATTGGCACCTAAAACGGCCCGCCGCCTGACGCCGGCGGGTGACGATGAGGAGGTGGCACTTGAAATGGTCCACGTCGGCGATCGTCTGCGCGTGCGCCCCGGCGACGGGGTTCCGGTTGACGGTGAGTTGCTCACGGGCAGTAGCGCCGTGGACGAGTCGATGGTCACCGGCGAAGCGATGCCTGCCGCAAAGCAGCCCGGCGACAAGCTCATCGGCGGGACCATCAACGGTACCGGGTCGCTCGTCATGCGCGCCGACAAGGTAGGCGCCGACACCATGCTCGCGCGCATCGTCGCCATGATCGCCGAGGCGCAGCGGAGCCGGGCACCGATCCAGCGCCTGGCGGACACCGTGGCCGGCTATTTCGTCCCGGCGGTTCTCGCCGCGGCGGTCGCAACCTTCGCCATCTGGGCGGTCTGGGGACCCGCTCCGTCGCTGTCTTATGCGCTGATTGCGGCGGTCTCGGTTCTCATCATCGCTTGCCCCTGTGCGCTGGGGCTGGCGACCCCGATGTCGATCGGCGTGGGCGTAGGCAAAGGAGCCGGCGCCGGTGTCCTCATAAAGTCGGCCGAGGCGCTCGAACGCATGGAGAAGGTCGATACCCTGGTCGTCGACAAGACCGGCACGCTTACCGAAGGCAGGCCCAAGGTTACCGCCATCGTTCCGGCGGCGGGAGGGTCGGAGGCAGAGCTTCTGCCGCTGGCGGCCGGTCTTGAGAAATCGAGCGAACACCCGCTCGCGGCGGCCATCGTTGCCGCCGCCAAGGATCGCGGTCTTACGATCGCGGAAGCGGCGGATTTCACGGCCCTGCCCGGCAAGGGTGTTACCGGCAAAATCGGCGGCCGGATGGTGGCATTGGGCAACGCGAACCTGATGGCGGATCTCGGCATTGCGTTCGGCGAGCTTGAAAAGAAGGCCGACGAGCTCCGCGGCGACGGGGCGACGGCCCTGTTTCTCGCGGTCGACGGTAGGGCCGGCGGGGTCATCGCGATCGCGGATCCGATCAAGGCAACGACGCCGGCAGCTCTCGACATGCTGCGGAAAGACGGCATCCGGATCGTGATGCTGACGGGCGACAACAAGACCACCGCCGAGGCCGTCGCCCGCAAGCTCGGCATCACGGACGTCGAGGCCGATGTGCTGCCGCAAGATAAGAACCGCATCGTGAAAAAGCTCGCGGCCGAGGGACGCATCGTCGCCATGGCCGGCGACGGAGTGAACGATGCCCCGGCTTTGGCCGCGGCCGCGGTTGGCATCGCCATGGGAACGGGGACCGAAGTCGCGATCCAGAGCGCCGGCATTACCCTGGTGAAGGGTGATCTCGCGGGCATTGCGCGTGCGGTGGTCCTGAGCCGGGCGACGATGCGCAACATCCGCCAGAATCTGGTGTTTGCGTTCGTTTACAACGCGATTGGCATCCCGATCGCCGCTGGCGTCCTCTACCCGTCTTTCGGCCTGTTGCTTAGTCCGATTGTTGCGGCACTCGCGATGTCGCTCAGTTCCGTCTCGGTCATCGCGAACGCCCTCCGCCTACGCACGCTGAAGCTATGACTTGAAACGCAGCGCATTGTTAAGAGTCTGAACGTGATGACAATAAGTGAAATAAATCGGCTAAGATACAGGAAGAGTCTTCTTTTTGTAGACAAAGAGAAGCAAAGCACTTTGACGATTGCTTACGTTTTTCACAATCAAACCCAATGGAGCACCAGATGCTGCGAACTGCATCGACGATCAAAGGCTACGCCATCGCGGCGAGCGACGGTGTGATCGGCACCGTGAGCGATTTTCTGTTCGACGACACCAGATGGTCGGTCCGCTGGTTGGTGGTAGCTACCGGCAGTTTTTTCACTCGTCGCGAAGTACTTCTGCCCACTTCGGCGGTGACGCATCTTTCGCCCGACGAAAAGCAATTTTCGGTCGATTTGACCATCCAGCAAGTAAAGAATAGCCCCGACGTCGACACCAACTTGCCGGTGTCGCGCCAGACCGAAGGAATGCTGTACGACAGCTACGGCTGGAGTCCGTACTGGGGTCGCGGCGCCTTTGCCGGCGGTTACGGCTTTGTCAGTGGCGGCATGCAGGATCTGCCGTCTCCGGGATCGTGGCGGGAGCAGCGTGATGTCGAAAATCTCGATGACGGCGACCCGCATCTGCGCAGCATCGCGGCGGTCACCGGATACCACATCGAAGCCACCGACGGCGATATCGGCCATGTCGAGGATTTTCTCCTGCGCGACGGCAAGTGGCACATCGATTATCTTGTTGTCGACACCAACAACTGGTGGCCAGGGAAGAAAGTCCTGATTTCACCCGCCTCGATAAAATCGATCGATTGGGCCGATCGATCGGTTGAAATCAGCGTGGCTCGCCAAACCGTGAAGGACAGCCCTGCTTACGACCCGTCGACCGCGATTGATGCCAGCTACGAAAAGCAATTCAGCCGCCATTACGAATGATTCCGATCATGTGATCGGCGCCCACCGGCTGCCAGCGAACCAGCATTTTTGTGCGGGATATCGCCGAACCTAGAAAGACTCCTCACCATGTCAGCCGCAGTAAAACGATCCCCTACCGCTAAATCGAAACCAGATACCAAACGCAACCTCCAGACCCTGCCGATGCCTGAGGTCGAGAAGCAACTAGGATATTCTTCGAACGGATTATCCCAGGCCGAGGCTACCAAGCGACTCGCGCAATATGGGCCCAACGAAATCGAGGAGAAAAAGACCAACGAGTTGCTGAAATTTCTCAGCTATTTCTGGGGCCCGATTCCGTGGATGATCGAAGCCGCGGTGGTACTTTCGGCGGTGGCGCGGCACTGGCCGGATTTCGGCATCATTCTGCTGTTGCTGATGGCCAACGCGCTAGTCGGATTCTGGGAAGAACACGAAGCTGGCAATGCGATCGCCGCGCTGCAGGCGCAGCTCGCGATCAAGGCCCGGGTGATCCGGGACGGCAAATGGCTTAACCCGGCCTCCCGCGAGCTGGTGCCCGGCGATGTGATCCGATTGCGTTTGGGCGACATCGTGCCGGCCGACGCGCGCTTGCTCGACGGCGATCCGATCGAAGTGGATCAGTCCGCATTGACCGGCGAATCATTGCCTAAGCCCTGTAAATCCGGCGACGCGGTGTTTTCCGGTTCGATCATGCGCCAAGGCGAAATCGGCGCGCTGGTTTACGGCACCGGCACCAACACATACTTCGGCAAAACCGCAAAACTGGTGCAGGAAGCCCATACCGTCAGCCATTTTCAGCGCGCGGTGCTGAAGATCGGCAATTATCTGATCATCCTCGCGGTCGCGCTCGTGGCAGTGATCGTCACAGTTGCGATCTTCCGCGGCGACCGGGTTCTCACCACCTTGCAATTCGCCTTGGTGCTGACGGTGGCGGCAATCCCGGTGGCAATGCCCACCGTGCTATCCGTCACCATGGCGGTCGGCGCCCGTTTGCTCGCCAAGCAGAAGGCGATTGTGACCAGGCTATCGGCGATCGAGGAACTGGCCGGCGTGGATATATTATGCTCGGACAAAACCGGCACGCTGACCCAGAACATGCTCACGCTCGGCGTCCCGTTCACGCTGAATAATATTTCCGCCGATCAGGTGATCTTGGATGCGGCACTGGCATCCCGCGCGGAAGACAAGGATACCATCGACCTGGCGGTGCTTGGCGGCATCAAGGACGTGCAAGCGTTGAAACCCTTTCAACTGGTCCATTACCAGCCGTTCGACCCGGTGCATAAGCGCACCGAAGCCACCGTCAAGGGTGCCGACGGCAAGCGGTTCAAGGTCACCAAAGGTGCGCCGCAGGTGATCATGGCGTTGTCAGCGAATGCAGCCGAGGTCAAAGGCGCGGTCGACGCCGCGGTGAAGGAATTCGCGGCGCGTGGCTTTCGCGCTTTGGGAGTGGCGCGCGCCGAGGGCGACGGGTCTTGGCAGTTCGTCGGTGTGCTGCCGTTGTTCGATCCGCCGCGCGACGACGCCAAGGCCACCATCGCCACCGCCCGAACGATGGGCGTCAGCGTCAAGATGGTGACCGGCGACGCGCTGGCAATCGCGCAGGAAACCGCCAAGAAATTAGGCATGGGCACGAATATTCTCGACGCCAGCGGCTTCGGCGACAGCAAACATCAAGAGACCGCGCAGTCGGCGGCAGCGATCGAAACCGCCGACGGTTTCGCCCAGGTGTTCCCGGAACATAAGTTCCACATCATCGATGTTCTGCAAAAGCGCGGCCACATCGTCGGCATGACCGGCGACGGGGTGAACGACGCGCCGGCGCTGAAGAAAGCCGACTGCGGCATCGCGGTTTCCGGCGCGACCGACGCCGCGCGGGCGGCGGCGGCGATCGTGCTGATGACACCTGGGCTTTCGGTGATCATCGAGGCGATCAAGGAAAGCCGCAAGATTTTCCAGCGGATGAACAGCTACGCGATCTACCGCATCGCCGAGACGCTGCGGGTGTTGCTGTTCATGACCCTCTCTATTCTGATCTTCAATTTCTATCCGCTAACCGCGGTGATGATCGTGATGCTGGCGCTCTTGAACGATGGCGCGATTCTGTCCATCGCTTACGACAATGTGAAATACAAGGACGAGCCTGAATCCTGGAACATGCGTCTGGTGCTGGGCATCGCCAGCGTGCTGGGCGTGATGGGCGTGATAGCCGCCTTTGGCCTGTTCTATCTTGGCGAGCGTGTATTTCATCTCGATCGTGCTCATATCCAGACACTGATGTATTTGAAGCTGTCGGTGGCTGGACATCTCACGATCTTTCTCACACGCACCCGCGGCCCATTCTGGTCCACGCGCCCAGCCCGGATTCTGTGGGGCGCGGTGCTCGGCACCCAAATACTGGCAACGCTGATCGCGGTTTACGGCGTATTCATGACCCCGCTCGGCTGGGGCTGGGCGTTGTTCGTCTGGGGCTATGCTCTGACTTGGTTCCTGGTGAATGATCGCGTGAAGCTGCTCGCTTACCGGATTCTTGATCCCGCCAAGGCCAAGAAACCATTGGATCTGACCTCCCGGATCGCCGAGCGGGCTTATGCGCTATACGAAAGCGAAGGCCGCCACGACGGTCACGCGGTTCAGGATTGGGTCAAGGCGGAAGGGGAAATTCGGCAAAATGCCGCGTCCAAGTAGATCGACAAGACCACGGTGCCAAGACCCGTGCGTAATGCGCGAGCACCGAATAGATCATGAAAGCCCGAGCAGCCGTGCGACAAACACGGCCGCGAGCGAGAGCGTGGCGCGAAGTTCAGCCGGATTCATCGGCGGGGTCCAGTCTAACAACCGATTGGTGTGACGATTTCGACCGCAACTGACGGTTCGGGCGCATCGGCTGGGGAGTTTCATCGGCTCATGCGGCGGAGCCGTTTGAGCGATTCCGCCAGCAACGGCTCGTGCTTGAGCAGTTCCTTAATGTGATGCGCTGCCAAATCTTCCAGAATCTGCTCGCCCTTTGCAGTCATGGCGACCAGCACGCTGCGGCGATCGGTGGGCGAATCCTGCCGCTCGGCGAGCCCAGCGCTGGCCAGCCGGTTGATCAGCTGAACCGCGCCGTGATGCTGGAGCAGCATCTGATCGGCGAGCTCTCGTACCGTGATCGCGGGGGCCATCATCGCGCGGGCGCTGTGGGTTTTGATCACCAGCAGGGCCTGGTACTGCTGAGGAGTGACGCCGGCCTCACCGGTGGCGGCCTCGCTGAAGGCAAGAAATTGCCGCAACGCGTACCGAAACCCGGCAAGCCCCTGGTAGATGCTTGGATCGAGCGCAACGGTTTCATCCCTGGCCATGATCAACCACGATTTCGCATCCTTTGACGCTGAACCAAGCCCCGCGCCGGCACATCGAGAAATCAGCGGAACGGTGATTTCGGTCCCTTCTCAGCCGCTCCGATTTATGTCATGGTATGATATATAATGTGGGTGGTTTCAAGTCCTGATGGCTTGCGAGGCGCCCTGCTTCGTCGGACATGAGAGCAGAGCGAGAATTGGCAAACCCCAGCAGCCTTCACCCGGATCAGCTCGACACCGGGACGATCAAACAGGACGAAAGCCGCCGGCTGAGCCTGTTCTATCTCTCGCTCCTCGCCCTGGCGTTGGGGATCGTGACCGGATTGGGTGCCGTCCTGTTCCGTGACCTGATCGGTCTCCTGCATAATCTGTTTTTCTTCGGTCATGTTGCCGTACCCTATAGCGCCAACGTCTTCACGCCGCCGAGCCGGTGGGGCGCGTGGGTGATCCTGGCGCCAGTCATCGGCGCGGTGATCGTCACTTTCCTGGTCAGTAATTTTGCCCCCGAAGCCAAGGGGCACGGCGTGCCCGAGGTGATGGACGCGATCTATTACCGCGAGGGCGTGATCCGGCCGATCGTCGCGGTGGTGAAATCGCTTGCCTCGGCCGTCGCCATCGGCAGCGGTTCCTCGGTGGGGCGCGAGGGACCGATCATCCAGATCGGCTCGGCGATGGCCTCCACCTTGGGTCAGATCATCCGCATGCCGCCCAGCCAGCGGATTGCGCTGGTCGCGGCCGGCGCCGGCGCGGGCATCGCCGCGACCTTCAACACTCCGATCGGCGGGGTGATGTTTGCCATCGAACTGATGATGCCGGAGGTGAGCGTCAATACCTTCCTGCCAGTGGCGATCGCGACGGGTGCCGCGACCTTTGTCGGGCGCTGGTTCTTCGGCGAGCAACCGGCGTTTCTGGTGCCCGCGCTGCAGCCCCTGACCACCAACGCCAGCGCGGCGCTGTTGCTGGTGCTCTATGCGGTTCTGGGGGCTCTTACCGGCGTGGCCGCGGCGGGCTTCATTCGCGGTCTGCATCTGGTCGAGGATCTATTCGACAAGATTCCATGGCGCTATGCGCGCCACATGCTGGGTATGCTGCTGGTCGGCGTGTTGATGTATCTGCTCTATCGCACGCTCGGGCAATATTATGTCGATGGCGTCGGCTACGCGACTATCGAGAGCATTCTCGCCGGCCGGACGCAGGCGGCATGGCTGCTGGGACTGTTGTTTCTGTGCAAGGCTCTGGCGACATCCACGAGCCTTGGCTCGGGCTCGTCGGGCGGGATATTCTCGCCGTCGCTGTTCATGGGCGCGACGCTGGGCGGCGGTTTCGCGGCCCTGCTCACGGCGTTGGGCGTCCCCTTTCCGGTCAGCATTCCGGCGTTCGCCATGGTGGGCATGGGCGCCATGGTCGGCGGCGGCACCGGCGCGGTGATGACCGCCGTCACGATGACCTTCGAGATGACCCGCGACTATGAAATCGTCATGCCGATGATCCTGGCCGTGGCGACCAGCGTCGGCGTGCGCCGGCTGCTATCGCGCGAGAACATCTACACCCTCAAGCTGGCCCGCCGCGGGCAATCCATCCCTAAGGCGCTGCACGCCAACATGTTCCTGGTGCGCCACGCGCGCGAGGTCATGGATCCCGATGTGCTGATCCTGCCGGCCGAATACAGTTTCGACGACTTCCTGCGCGAACATGCCGGCGAAGCACGGCTGCGCCACGTCGTGATCACGCGCAGCGACGGGCTCTACGGCGTGCTGCGCGTCAATCTCGGGCTGCAACGTGGCCTTGAGGGCACCCACACCGGTGTCACCCTGGGCGACGTCGCCAACCGCGATTTCACCATCGTCGACGAGGATGCGATCGCGGCCGACATAATCGAAAGGATGTGGCGGAAAAACGCACTGATGGCGGTCGTAGTGCGTGGGCGTCACACTCCGTCAGGTAGTGATGTCGTCGGTATCATCACCAAGGAGCACGTCGCCGATTCCGTCGCGCGCAGTTTGAATATCTTTCCACGGTGATGCCGCGGGCGCGACCTATGAAGGGCCGCCGGCGGGGAGACCGGCAGCGCCCCACCGGGATAGAGTCCCAGAGCCAGGGCACGCCGATCAGGCTAGAGCAGGGC
>Ga0302310_10000997_pt1 | contig 24765 bp, 25 predicted proteins | sample III_Palsa_N1_2_FD_200451 | JGI IMG/M metagenome (GOLD analysis project Ga0302310, IMG submission 200451) | Peat permafrost microbial communities from Stordalen Mire near Abisko, Sweden - III_Palsa_N1_2 | ecosystem: Environmental > Terrestrial > Soil > Palsa > Peat permafrost | place: Sweden...
CCACCAGGACGAGGAGGCCCTGCACCAGCCCGAACACCGCCGCCTGGTGGCGGCGTCGATGAAACGTGCGGTGGATGCGTACTTCGCCGCGGCGAACGCGCTCACCACCCTGCCGGGGTAATACAGGCGCAAAATTTCTGCGAATTCATCAAGGAAGAAATTCTTCTTTTTAAAAAAAAAGAAGCAAAATACTTTTGCAAACCAACACATAGCAAATGTCGGCGCCTCGCACCAATCAAAACCACCCGACTTCTATCGGCCACAATCATCCGGTAAGAGCTAGAAAACTACCGAATGTGAGCATCCCAAGAGTATGGCTGGACTAACCCCCGACGACAAATTGGCGCGCGAGAGCCAGGAACCGAAGCAACCACCGAAGCCCCGCAAACCGCGCGGCCGCGGCCCGCATTGGACCGTCCGCCTGATCGCCCAACTTTTCGCGTTCGCCCTCGGCGCCATCGTGCTGGCCGGCGTGATCGGCGGCTTCGCGGTCTGGCACCTCTACAACCTCTATTCCGCCGACCTACCGAACCTCGACACGCTCCGCAACTACCAGCCCGAAATCATGAGCCGGGTCTATGCCGGCAATTCCCAACTGATCGCCGAACTCGCGACCGAACGCCGCATCTACGTGCCGCTCTCCGCCGTTCCCACCCAGGTCCAGCAAGCCTTCATCGCCGCCGAGAACGAAAAATTCTGGACCGATCCCGGCGTCGATCCCGAGGCGATGACCCGCGCCGCCCTCACCGACCTGCTCCACTACGGCAACGGCCGCCGCCCGATCGGCGCCTCCACCATCACCCAGCAGGTCGCCCGCAACATGCTGCTGGATGACTCCCCCACGCTGGCGCGCAAGGCCCGCGAGGTCATCCTCGCGCTCCGTATCGGCCAGGCGCTCACCAAGCAGCAGGTGCTCGAACTCTACCTCAACGAAATCAACCTCGGCCTGTCGTCCTACGGCGTGGCGGCGGCAGCGCAGAGCTATTTCAACAAGTCGCTCGACGACCTCACCCTGCCCGAGGCCGCCTTCCTAGCCGCCCTGCCCAAAGCGCCGAGCCACTATAATCCCTTCCTCTACCCCGACGCGGCGAAAGCGCGCCGCGACTGGGTGCTGCAACGGATGGCTGAAGATCACGACATCTCGCAAGCCGACGCCGACGCCGCCAAGGCCACGCCGATCAACGCCGCCCCGTTCCGCCGCCCCGACGTGGTGGTCGGCGCCGAATGGTTCGGCGAGGAAGTGCGGCGACAGCTGGTGGCGCAATACGGCGACGACGTGCTCACCGGCGGCTACATCGTACGCACCAGCCTCGATCCCGCCCTGCAAGGCTACGCCGACAAAGCGCTGCACGACGGGCTGATGGCCTACGATCGCAAGCACGGCGGCTGGCGCGGCCCGGTTTCCCACATCGATCCCGGACCGCTATTCTCCACCGATTGGGTGTCATCGCTCGCCTCGGTCGCCAAACCGGTCGGGATGCTGAGCAACTGGGTGCTGGCGACGGTGCTCGCCGAAGACAAGGACACCGCAACACTGGGCTATCTCGACGTGCCGCCCGGCGCGCTGCCCTCGGCAGCAAGCCCCGAAATGCTCGGGATGAACCTGTCCGACGCCAAATGGGCCCGCCGCGTGGCGAAGGACGGCTCCTTCGGCCCGACGCCGAAGTCGATGAGCGACATCATTTCGCCCGGCGACGTGGTGATGGCCGAGGTCATCCCCGCCGGCACCGGCGACGACGCCACCCCCGCCCACATGGTGCTGCGCCAAATCCCGCAGGTCGAAGGCGCGATGATTTCGCTCGATCCCACCACCGGCCGGGTGCTGGCGCTGGTCGGCGGCTGGAGCTTCGCCCAAAGCCAGTTCGACCGCGTCACCCAGGCCAATCGCCAGCCCGGCTCGTCGTTCAAGCCCTTCGTCTATCTCACTGCGCTCGAGCAGGGCATCTCCCCAAGCCAGCAGTTCCTCAACGGCCCCTGGGTGCAGGACATGGGACCCGGCCAGCCGCCCTGGCGCCCCAACAATTTCGAGATGAATTTCACCGGTTTTACCCCGCTCCGGGTCGCGCTGGAGCAATCGCTCAACATGGTGACGATCCGGGTGGCTGAAACCGTCGGGCTCGACGCGGTGGCAAAAACCGCGGAGGCCTTCCACGTCGTCGACATGATGCCCAAGGTACCTTCGGCAGCGATCGGTGCGATCGAAACCACCGTGATGCGCCAGGCCGGCGCCTATGCGAGCCTCGCCGCCGGAGGCCGGGAAGTCACCCCCACCCTGATCGACAGCGTGCAGGACCGCGAAGGCCGGGTGATCGCGCGTCCTACCGGCATCGATTGCGACAATTGCTCCGACCCCACCCAGATGCCGCATTTGGTAGACCAGCGCGCCCAGCTCGCGGATCCCGCCAGCGTGTTTCAGCTCACCACCATGATGGAGGGCGTGATCGATCGCCCCGACGGCACCGGTACCGCCGCCGGCGTCGGCATGGCGGACCGCGAACTCGCCGGCAAGACCGGCACCACCGAGGACTACGTCGACGCCTGGTTCGGCGGCTTCACTCCCGACCTGGTGACGATGGTCTGGGTCGGCTTCGACAACCCGACCTCGCTGGGTGAAAAAGAAACCGGCGGCGCGATCGCCGCGCCGATCTGGCACGATTTCATGATCAAGGCGCTCGCCACCCGGCCCAAGCTGCAGTTCCGCATGCCGGCCGGGCTCACGCTCGCCAGTTGGGACGCAGGCAACGGCATGGTGGCCGACGCGTTCCGCCCCAACCAGGTACCGGGCGCCTCCAACGATAACCTTGGTGTGGCGAGCGCCACCGGCGCCGACCAGAACGGCAAGGCGCTCGCGGTGCTGCCGGACGGCACCACCACCGCCGACAATGCCAACGGCGCGCCACAAAACCCGGCCAGCCCGGACCCGGCAGCAGTCGACAAGTCGCTCACCCCGCTGTATTAACCCGGCCCCATTTCTTACCGGACGAACCCTATCATGAGCGCGCAATCCGAAGCCCTGAACGAACAGATCAAGCAATCGGTGGCGTTGCTCCGGAGGCATCTTTGACTGGGATGTCGCGGTCACCCGTCTCGCCGAGCTGAATCACCAGGTCGAAGACCCCAATCTGTGGAATAAACCCGACGCCGCGCAGAAGATCATGCGCGAGCGCAACCGTTTGGCCTCACTCACCGAGGGCCTGACCAAGCTCGAAGCCGAGGTCGCCGACACCAACGAATTGATCGCACTCGCCGAGGCCGAGGGCGACGAATCCCTCGCCAATGACGCGCTCAAAAGCCTCACCGATCTCGCCACCGAGGCCAAGAAGCGCGAGATCGAAAGCCTGCTCTCCGGCGAGGCCGACGCCAACGACGCGTATCTGGAAGTGAACGCCGGCGCCGGCGGCACCGAGGCCCAGGATTGGGCCGAAATGCTGCTGCGGATGTATCTGCGCTGGGCCGAGGCGCACGGCTACAAGACCACGCTGCTGGAGCAATCCGAGGGCGAACAGGCCGGGATCAAATCCTGCACCCTGCAAGTTACCGGCGCCAACGCCTATGGCTGGCTGAAAACCGAGGCCGGCGTGCACCGGCTGGTGCGGATCAGCCCGTTCGACGCCAACGCCCGCCGCCAGACCAGCTTCGCCAGCGTCTGGGTCTACCCCGTGGTGGACGACAACATCGACATCGAAATCAACGAAGCCGACCTCAAAGTCGACACTTTCCGTGCCTCCGGCGCCGGCGGTCAGCACGTCAACAAGACCGAATCCGCAATCCGCATCACCCACGTGCCCTCGGGTATCATCGTCGCCTGCCAGACCGACCGCAGCCAGCACCGCAACCGCGCCACCGCGATGGCGATGCTGAAGGCGCGGCTGTACGAGCAGGAACTGCAACGTCGTGAGGCGATATCGACCGCCATAGAGGACGCCAAGACGGACATCGGCTGGGGGCACCAAATCCGCTCGTACGTGCTGGCGCCCTATCAGATGGTGAAAGATTTGCGGACCGACGTGGAGACCGGCAATCCAGCCGCGGTGCTGGACGGAAATTTGGATGAGTTCATGGCCGCATCGCTCGCGCAGCGAGTGGGGGCGACGCGAAGCTGACCGAGCGCGCCTACGCCCCTCACCCCTGCCCTCCCCACGAGGGGGAGGGAGAAGTAATCCTTCTCCCTCCCCCTCGTGGGGAGGGTAGGGGTGGGGGGGATCGCGGGCGCACCACCAAATCCTCGCAACCACTCAAAGCTCTCGCCGGTCGGCATCAGTTTGAGGCGGGACGTTCCGCCGGAGCCACCACTACTTGGTCGACCCTGCCATTGCGGATGACGTCGAGCGTCGCTGGCCTCCCGATACGATCGGCGCCAAGCAGGCGAATCAAATCGTCGGCGCCGTCGACCGCAATCCCATCGACGCGCAGCAGAATGTCCCCGGTCCGCAAACCGGCGCGCTCGGCGGGACCGCCGGGTTCGACCTCGCCGATGCGCACCGCCCGCGCGCCGGCACCGGTCGCGATCGCCAGCCGGCGCGGCAGCGGAATGGTCTGCGCCGCAATGCCGAGATGAGCGCGACGAACCCGGCCGTGCGCGATGAATTCGCCGATCACGAACAGCGCGGAATTGCTCGAAACCGCAAAGCACAAGCCCTGCGCGCCGCCGATCATCGCGGTGTTGATGCCGACCACTTCGCCCGTGCCCGAGACCAGCGGACCGCCCGAGTTCCCGGGGTTGAGCGCCGCGTCGGTCTGGATCACATCGTCGATCAGCCGGCCATTCTGCGCGCGCAGCGAGCGCCCCAGCGCCGACACCACGCCCGCGGTCACGGTCGATTCGAACCCGAGCGGGTTGCCGATGGCGATCACCAGTTGGCCGCGGCGGATTTTCTTGGCATCGCCCAGCTTTGCTGCCGGGACGCCACGCGGCAAGTCCGCGCGCAGCAGCGCCATGTCGGTATCGGGATCGTCGCCGAGCACGGTGGCTTCGGCCTCGCCGCCCTCGGCGAATGCCAGTCGCACGCGCTTCGCGCTGGCGACGACGTGGCTGTTGGTGAGCACGAGCCCATCGGGCGCAATCACGACGCCCGAGCCAACGCCGCCGCGCCCGTTTTGTTTTGAGCTCTCCACTCGCACCACCGCCGGCCCGACCATTTCGGCCGCTCTGATCACAGTCTGCGAATAGCTGTCGAGCGTTTCCTCCAGTGTTGTCCCATCATACATTTTTTTCTCCGGTGTTTTTATATATCCTTATTGACAAAGTTTTTTTGCTTCTTTTTGTTCACAAAAAGAAGAATCTTCCCTTGCTCTTCTTTTTAAAGGTGGATCACTCCCTGTCGCGCCGCGTGTGCCACCGCGTCGGTCCGTCCGGTCGCGTCCAGTTTGTCGAGTAGCTGTCCGACGTGAAACTTCGCGGTGTGGACTGAGATGCCAAGTCGTCGTGCGATCATTTTGTTGGAAGCCCCCTCCGCCAGCAGCGCCAGCACTTCGAGTTCTCGGGGCGTCAGCGGCGCCTCCTGATCGGTCTCTGGCGAGGGGACGGCGACCAGGGCGACGTCGGCGGTTTCGCCGTCGTAGGCGAGGCGGATGCCCGGAACGCCGGCGAGCAACCCGGCAACTCGCTCGGCCAGGACACGATCGTCGACCCGGAGCGAAACCACCAAACTGTCGGCCGGGTCGTGCTGGTTCAAGCGCGCGGCCTCGCGGCAACCGTCACGGTAAAGTCAAGCGCCACGCCACCGCGGCGAACGGTGATCGCGACGCTGCGGCCGACGCTGTCGGGTCCGAGCGCTCGCAGCAGCGAGTTGACGCCGGATAGGTTTTGGCCGTCCCAGCTCACGATCACGTCGCCCTGGTGCAGCCCGGCGGCGATGGCAGGGCCGTCCTTGTCGAGGCTGATGATCATGGCGCCTGGGGTCCCGAGGCCCTCCACCCGCACGGGCTGGAGTCCCACGCCGAGATAGCCGCGCGCGATGTGGCCGTCGCGCTCGAGCTTGGCGGCGACCCGTTCGATGGTGGCGGCGGGTATGACCAAAGTGCGCCGGCGCGGCCCGAAGACGGCCATGCCGAACGCGCGTCCAGCGGCGTCAAAGACGATGGCGCCCTCGGCCTGCCGACGCAGGCGCAGGTCGAGTTCGATGCGCGCTGCGATGTCACCGCCCCGCATCGACTGCCAAGCCGGCCCTGACACGGCGACCACGCCGGAGTGAACCAGGCTCCCGCCGCCGATCGCAAGCGCGAGCGCTCCCGGGCGGACGAGTTCGGCGGCGAATTTTACCGGATGCAATCCCTCGCCCTCGATCCGCAGCAATGCGACATCGGTCGACGGATCGCGGCCCGCGATCGTGGCCTTGCGGCTTTCCCCGCTGTCGAGGGTGACGGTGATCTCGCCTTCTTCGGCCAGCGCTTCGTCCGCGGTGACGATCAGATTTGGTCGCCAGGCGAAGCCGCTCGAATGCGAGCGCGCGGATCGGACCGATACGACGCTGGGCGCCGCCGCGGCGACGAGGCTGGCCAGGGCGGCGGACAAGGCTTCCAAGGGTGATGGGGTCGGGTCGGACATGGTGATTCTCCTATGCGCACCAATATCGGTTGCGCATCGACCCGCCGCCACTGCCCAGGTGGGCAGGCATCGCGGCGGAGCCGCGGTGCGTTCGCATGGCTGCGAGCGGGCCCGCCTCTGCCGCCACACTTCCGCGTCGCTGTTGATCCAAGAGAACGCCGACCCGGACCTGCGGACCGACCTGGAAGCCTTCTTCGACCGGATCGCGCCCGAGGCACCCGGCCGCTACGTCCACGAGGTCGAGGGACCAGATGACATGCCCGCCCACCTCCGCACCGCGCTCACCCAGGTGCAGCTTTCGGTTCCGGTGTCGGGGGGAGAAATGGCGCTCGGTACTTGGCAGGGCGTCTATCTGTTCGAGCACCGCCGCCGGCCGCAGCGGCGCGAGATCGCACTGCACCTGATCGGAGAATAGTCTCCGCCCGAGCCAGGAGGAGGCTACCGACACCACGCCGCCCGCGCTGCTGATGGTTGCAGAAAGGGAAGCAAGCATCTTTTTTGAAGAAAAGAAGCAAAAAACTTTGATCAAACGGATCGGAACCACATTCGCCCGACGGCAGATTCCAATTCTAAATTGACAAAGTTTTTTTGCTTCTTTTTGTTCACAAAAAGAAGCCTTTCCTCGCTTGACCCGATCGGCGCGATGGTATCATTGCTTAGGCTGCTGGATCGGACCTGATCATGAGCACCTTCGCAACTCGCGAACCTCAGATGTTTCCGGTGCTAAGCGCCGCGCAGGTCGAGACTGCGAAGCGCTTCGCGAGCGGCCCCGCGCGCCATTTCGGCGCTGGAGAGCAGGTCTACGCGATCGGTGAGCAGAATGCTCCGGCCTGGCTGGTGCAGGAGGGGACGATCGAGGTCGTCCGCCGTGCCGGTCTTAGTGCCGAAGTGCCGGTCACCACGCATCGTGCCGGGCAATTTACCGGCGAGGTCAATCAGCTTGCCGGACGCCCCTCGATCGCGGCCGGACACGCGGGCAGTCAAGGATGCAGCGCGCTGCCGTTCGACGCGGCTCATTTACGCGCGCTGATGGTGGGATCGGCCGAAATTGGCGAGATCGTGATGCGCGCCCTGATCCTGCGCCGGGTCGGGCTGATCGAGGAAGGCGCGGCCGGAACGATCCTGATCGGCGCCCCAGGCAGCCCGGACATTATCAGGCTGCAGGAATTTCTGACCCGCAGCGGCTATCCCAATCTCGTACTCGATGGTGCGACCGACGCCGAGGGGCAGGTGATGATCGAGCGGCTCGGCGTGCTCGCCGATGAGTTGCCGCTGGTGGTGTGCCCCACCGGCACTTTGCTCAAAAACCCCAGCCCGACTGAGCTTGCCCGTTGCCTGGGCATCACCCCCACGCTGGATCCCGAAAAGCTCTATGATGTCGCGATCGTCGGTGCCGGACCGGCCGGACTTGCGGCGGCGGTGTACGCTGCCTCCGAAGGGCTGTCCGTCATCGTCCTCGATGAACGCACCGTGGGCGGCCAGGCTGGGGCATCATCCAGGATCGAGAACTATCTCGGCTTTCCCACCGGCATCTCGGGACAGGCGCTGGCTGGCCGCGCCTTCAACCAGGCGATGAAATTCGGCGCGGAGATCGCGATCCCGCTCGCGGTGGAGCGGCTGGATTGCGCGGGAGACCCGCTCGCGCTCGTCCTCTCCGGCAATAGTCGGGTGCGGACAGGGGTGATCGTCATCGCCTCCGGCGCGCGTTACCGCCGGCTCGACGTTCCCAATCTGGAGGTCTTTGAAGGCGCCGGTGTGTCCTATTGGGCGTCCCCGATCGAAGCGCGGCTCTGCGCCGGCGAAGATATTGCGCTGGTTGGCGGCGGCAACTCGGCAGGGCAGGCAGTCGTATTCCTCGCGCCACAGGTCAAGCGTCTGCATCTGATCGTTCGCCGGCCGCTGGCGGCAACGATGTCGCGCTATCTGATCGACCGGATCGCGGCGTTGCCGAACGTCGAGATTCATGTCGGCACCGAGATCGCAGCTCTGGAGGGCGAGCGGGCGACCGGGCTCCGCGGCGTCACCTGCCGCAGTCGCGCCGACGGAACACTGAAGCACCACGTGCTGCGGCACCTGTTCCTGTTCATCGGCGCCGACCCCAATGCCGAGTGGTTGGCGGGTTGTGTCGAAACCAACGACAAAGGGTTTGTGGTCACCGGCGCGGGCGCACTGCCGCTGGAAACCAACCAGCCCGGCGTATTTGCGATCGGCGATGTGCGCGCCGGATCGACCAAACGCGTCGCGGCCGCGGTCGGCGAAGGCGCCGCGGTGGTCGCCCAGATCCACGCCACGATCGCGGCCCGAACCGGCAAGGGAGATGCATGACCAACTGCAAACACGGCTCGGCGATCCGCGAGGTCGTCCCAAGCGCCCGCGGCTGCGAGGAATGCCTGAAAACCGGCAGCATCTGGGTGCATCTGCGGCTCTGCCGCACCTGCGGTCATGTCGGCTGCTGCGACGATTCGCCGCACCGCCACGCCACCGCGCATTTTCGCGCGACTGGGCACCCGATCATCGAGGGATATGATCCGCCTGAAGGCTGGGGCTGGTGTTTCATCGACGAGGTAGAGGTCGATCTGCCCGATCAGACCCCGCAACGGGGCCCGATCCCGAGATACATCTGATGGGCTTGCCGGCGCCCGTCAAGTATCAGCGAAATCAATCAGTTGAGGTAAAGAAGAAAGTCTTCTTTTTGAAAAAAGAAGCAAAAACTTTTGACAAAATGGATTGGAACGCTCGTTCGCCAGACCGGTCCATGTTAGCCGATCTCATATCCCAGCCCCCGATTGGCCTCGAGTAATCCCGACCGGTCGAAAAACTCCTCCGCGGCAGGGCTCCACAGCTTGCGCCAATCCGAGCGCCGGCTACTCAGGGTGCTGCTTTGGCGGCCGAGGCAGGCGGGTAGGCACTCCGCGATCATCAAGCCGAGGCCGTAGTCGAGTTGGTCAAGCTCTTCTCGTTGCTGCTCGGGGATGCGACCCTGGGCCAGCTCCTCGAAGCGCAGCGATACGCCCGGCAGGGCCGGCATCAGGGTGGCAAATTTCGCGATGTCGGCAAGCTCAGTCTCGCCGTAGGCACAGAGAAAACCGAGAAATCCGTCGCCGCCCTCGAGTCTGCGCCACAGATGATCGCTCGGCGCTTGGGGATCGACCGATTTGCGTTTGAAATGAAACAGCGACGCCACGACATCGCGCAGATTGCGCCGGCAATTGATGACCCCCACCCCGGACTCGGATACCTGCTTGATCTGCACTTCGTCGCCGACGTGCCCGAGGGCGAATTCGCCGGCGGCCATCGCCCGCGCCACCGCGGCGGCCGGAGCGAAAATCCGCCGTGAAAACGGATCGCGGTGCATGGTGTCGGGGTTCTGACCGCGGTTGTCGTGGCATTCGTGCGGGATCAGATGCAGCCCCAGACCGTGGTAGCCGATTTCGGTCAGCACCAGGTCGAGCAAATAGGTGCCCGATTTCGGAATCGTGTTCACCAGCAAGCGCGCACTTCCCACTGCCTCGCGCGGCGGCTCGAGCGTGAGCAGCGGGACCAGATAGAGCCCGCTATAATCGTCGGGAAAGAAAGCATTCGCCGGGGCGCAATAGCGCAGCCGTGCCTGTTTCTCGCCAGTCGCGTTGAGAAAATAGAATCGCTCGGCATGGGCGCCCTGAAAACCGAAGCGCGCCCGCTTGGGATCGTCATCGCCCTTGACCTTGCCGTCGGCTCCTAGGCTGACGTGACCGAGATGTCCGGTTTCCGCCGATCCCAGCAGATAGACCGTGCGCAGGCATTCTGGCTGCATGGTAACCGCTCCCTACGAACGCAGGCATGATGCCAAAGCTGCCTCAAGACTTCGTTACCATCCCCGCTATCCACATTGCGTCCACCGCTATCCTTGGCGCGGCCCCTGTCATACCGGGCGCGATCGGGCCTACAAGGGCTGCATGAATGAAATCGACCGCTCCATCCTGGGTCTTTCGCCCCGGCTTCCGCCCTCGAACCTGGAAGCCGAACAGGCCCTGCTGGGTGCGCTGCTCGCCAACAACAAAGCCTACGAACGCGTATCCGATTTCCTGGCCCCGGAACATTTCGCCGACGCCATCCACGGCCGGATCTATCAGGCGATCGCGCGCCGGCTGGAAGCCGGCCAGCTCGCCGATGCGGTCACACTCAAGGGCGAGTTCGAACATTCCGGCGTGCTGGAAGAGGTCGGCGGCACCGCCTACCTGTCGCAACTGCTCGCCGCCATGGTCGGCATCATCAACGCCGGCGAGTATGGCAAGACGATCCACGATTCCTGGCTGCGCCGCCAGCTGATCGACATCGGCGAGGAAACCGTCAACCGAGCCTTCGGCGCCGACCCGGAGGTCGATGGCAAAGGCCAGATCGAGGCCGCCGAACAAGCGCTCTTCACCTTGGCCGAAAAAGGCGGCTCAGAGCGCTCAATGGTGACCTTCGAGGCGGCGCTCGCCAGCGCGATCCTAACCGCCGAAAAAGCCTTCCGCCGTCCCGGCCACGTGTCCGGCCTGTCTACCGGCTTGCGTGATCTCAACAAGAAGACCGGCGGCATGCACCCCTCGGATCTGATCATCCTTGCCGGCAGGCCCGGCATGGGCAAGACCGCGCTGGCGACCAAGATCGGCTTCGGTGCGGCCCGCGCCTTGATGGAAGAGGCGCGCCGAACCGACCCCACCGCCCGGCCGAAGGGGTCGGTCGCGATCTTCTCGCTCGAAATGAGCTCGGAACAGCTCGCGACCCGTCTGCTTTCGGAGGAAAGCCGGATCTCCAGCGACAAGATCCGCCGTGGCGAGATCAGCCAGCGCGACTTCGACAAGTTCGTCCAGGTCTCGCGTGAAATCGGCCAGCTGCCGCTGCACATCGACGACACCCCGGCGATCACCCTGTCCAGCCTGCGCACCCGCTGCCGCCGGTTGAAGCGCACCCAGGGCCTGTCGCTGGTGATCGTCGATTACCTCCAACTGATGCGCCCCGCCGCCGGCACCAAGCCCGAGAGCCGGGTGCTCGAGATCAGCATGATCACCCAGGGCCTCAAAGCGATCGCGAAAGAGCTGGAGATTCCAGTGCTGGCACTGTCGCAGCTCTCCCGTGCGGTGGAAAGCCGCGACGACAAGCGGCCGCAACTCGCCGACCTGCGCGAATCCGGCTCGATCGAGCAGGACGCCGACATGGTGATGTTCATCTATCGCGACGAATATTACCTGCAGCAGCGCGCCCCCAAGCAGATGGCCTATGACAACGAGGAAAAGTTCCAGAACGCGCTCGACAAGTGGCAACGCGACATGGAACTGGTCCACAACAAAGCCGAATTGATCATCGAAAAGCAGCGCCACGGCCCCACCGGCAAAATCGACCTCTTCTTCGAAGGCGAGTTCACCCGCTTCGGCGATCTCGATCAGTCGCACGAGCCGCGTTAGCACGCGCTGGCATTCAGAGGGCGCGAAATTCAAGGGGCAGGGGTTAGGAAAGGAAGGGAGAAGAAGTCTTCTTTTCTTGAAAGAAAAGAAGCAAAAGAACTTTGGACGTTTGGGTCGGTGGGATGACGGTGAGACCTTGCCTTGGAGGGAACGGGGCGGAGAGTTCGGGCTTGGCCACTGCCTGCACTCGCTGGGATGTCTCGGGGGCGCGTCACCCGCTAGGCCCATCCCCACAACAGTGCCGCGCCCCTGAGACATCCAGCGAGTGCAGGCGATGAACAACTCCGAACTCTCCGCCCAGTTCGCACCCCAAGCAAAGACCTCACCGTCATCGCGTTGTCCCAAAACGTTTAAAGTTCTTTTTGCTTCTTTTTCTTTCAAGAAAAAGAAGACTCTTCCCCTTCCTTCCCTACCCCTGCCCCTTGAATTTCGCGCTCTCTGAATGCCAATCGCCCCTAATCACGCGCTCGCCACGCTTACGATCGACCTCGACGCGGTTGCCGCCAATTACCAGATTTTGCGCGCTCGCCATCTCGGCGGCGCGGTTTCCGCCGTAGTCAAGGCCGACGGCTACGGGTTGGGCGCGCTCGCGGTGGGCAAGCGGTTGTACCGCGAGGGCTGCCGCCATTTTTTCGTCGCCACTTTGGACGAGGCGCTGGAATTGGCGCCCGCGGTACCGACTGCGCTGGTCGCCACCCTCACCGGAGTCGCACCGGCCGCCGCTCGCGGCCAGGCTTTGAGCGGCGTCGTGCCGGTGATCAATTCGCTGCCGGAGCTGGTGCTGTGGCGCGCGGAGGCGCATCGGCTCGGCCGCTCACTACCCGCATTCCTCCACATCGATACCGGGATGAACCGGCTCGGCCTTGCGCCGGGCGAGGTGGATCAGCTCGCGCAGGACCCCGGGTTGCTGTCGGGGATCGAACTCCGCTTCATTCTCACTCATTTGGTTTCGGCGGAGCGGCCGCGTGAGCCGATCAGCGGGATCCAGCTTGGCCGGTTCCGCGCCGCCTGCGCCCGGCTGCCGCGCGCGCTCCGCAGCATCGCGAATTCTTCCGGGATGTTTCTCGGCCCCGATTTCGCCTCCGACCTCGCCCGTCCCGGCTCCGCGCTCTATGGCGTGAATCCGACCCCGGCTCGGCCCAATCCGATGCAGGGCGTGGTGCGGCTTACCGCTCGCGTGCTGCAGGTGCGCGACGTGCCCGCCGGCGAAACCGTGGGCTACAACGGGATCTGGGAAGCACAAAAACCGTCGCGGATCGCGACCATCGGCGCCGGCTATGCCGACGGTCTGCTGCGCTCGCTGTCCAACCGCGGCCAAGCATATTTTGACGGCACCCCGCTTCCCCTGGTAGGGCGTGTCTCCATGGACCTCATTACCTTCGATGTCACCGCACTCCCCGACCTCGGCCCGGGCGACAACCTCGAATTGATCGGGCCGCAGCAGAGTGTCGACGCGTTTGCCGCCGGCGCCGAGACCTCCGCCTACGAAATTCTCACCTCGCTCGGGACGCGCTATGCGCGCAGTTGGTTGGGCGCCTGACATGATCGATAGCCTGCTCACGCCCGTGGCTCTGCTCGGCCGCGCCGTCATTTCCGTGACCCGCTCCACCGGCCGGCTCACCTTGTTCCTGTTCGAGGGCCTCTCGCATATCTTCCGGCCGCCGTTCTACGGCCGCATGTTCTGGTCGTCGTTCGCCGAATTCTCCTATTTCAGCCTGCCGATGGTGGCGCTGATCGCGCTGTTCACCGGCATGGTGCTGGCGCTGCAATCCGCCACCGGCCTGTCGCGCTTCAACGCCGAGAGCGAGATCGCCAATCTGGTGGTGATTTCGATGACCCGCGAGCTGGGGCCGGTGCTGACCGCGGTGATGATCGCCGGCCGCGTCGGCGCTGCCACCGCGGCGCAGATCGGCACCATGCGGGTGACCGACCAGATCGATGCGCTGACCACGCTTTCGACCAACCCGATGAAATACCTCGTCGCACCCCGGCTGCTCGCCGGCACGCTGGCACTGCCGATCCTGGTCTTGGTCGCTGACGTCGTCGGCGTCGCCGGCGGCTATCTGGTGTCGGTGTTCAAGTTCGGTTTCGCGAGCGAGGTCTATCTCAGTAACACGCTCAATTTCATGACCACGCTCGACGTGGTCTCGGGACTGGTCAAGGGCGCGGTGTTCGGCCTGCTGGTGGCACTGCTCGGCTGCTACAACGGGTATCGCTCGCGCGGCGGCGCCGAGGGCGTTGGTTCGGCCACCACCGCCTCGGTGGTGGTGGCATCGGTACTGATCTTCGTGTTCGATTACATCATCACCGAATTGTTTTTCTCGCGATGAGCACGACCGACCACAACGGCAGCGGTCGCAACAGCGGGACCAAGATCCGGGTCCGCGGCCTGCGCAAAAGCTTTGGCGATAAGCTGGTGCTCGATGGTGTGGACCTCGACGTCGAGACCGGCACCTCGCTGGTGGTGATCGGCGGCTCGGGCTCGGGCAAGTCGGTCCTGCTCAAATGCATCCTGGGCGTGGTCGAGCCAGATGCAGGCGTGATCGAGATCGACGGCGAAGATTTGCTGCGCCTGCCGCGCAAGCAGCAAGACGTCATTCGCGCCCGCATCGGCATGTTGTTCCAGAACGGCGCGCTCTTCGACAGCCTGCCGGTGTGGGAGAACGTGGCGTTCGGCTTGCTCGCCGAGAATAAGCTGGGCCGCGCCGACGCGCGCAAATTCGTGCCCGAGGTGCTGGCCCACGTCGGGCTCGCCGCCAGCGTTGGCGATCTCTACCCGGCGGAACTTTCGGGCGGCATGCAAAAGCGCGTTGCCCTCGCGCGCGCGGTTGCCGCCAACCCGGAGATGCTGTTTTTCGACGAGCCCACCACCGGCCTCGACCCAATCATGGGTGCGGTGATCGACGGCCTGATCGTCGATTGCGTGCAGCGCCTGGGTAGCACCGCGATCGCGATCACCCACGACATGGCGAGCGCGGCCCGCATCGGCACGTGTGCCGCGATGCTGCACAAGGGCAAGATCATCTGGAGCGGCCCGGCGGACCATCTGCTTACCAGCGGGAACGAGATGGTCGATCAGTTCACCCACGGGCGGCGAAAGGGGCCGATCCAGATGGAGCTGAGGAAGTGAAAGAGTTAATTTCTCTCTATTCTATTTGATGCTTTAAGAAGAAAGACCGCGATCGAAGCGCTTGAACATGTAAAGTTGACTGCAGCCGGGCGGACAATCCTCCAAAACGCCAAATAATTCGTAGCCGATCTTTCGGTAAAAGGGTCCGGCTTGGAAACTGAGCGTGTCAACAATCGCGCCAATGCAACCCCGCGCCCGCGCCTCGCGCTCTGCCAGCACCATCAGACCCATGCCCACGCCCTGACCGCGCAACGCCTCGGGCACGATCAGCATCTGCACCCGCAGCCACTGAAAATTGGTGCAGCCCCAAAAGCCGCCGGCCACCACGCCCTCATCGTCGCACAAGGGAATCACCAGCAGCCGCGGCCGCGAAGGCCCGATCCGTTCCTGCGAGCTGGCATCGAGCGCCCGGTAGATCGCGTCGAATGTGCCCGCCGCCGGCTGATCGAACGGAATCGCCGCCCGCGACCGTTCAGCGGCGATATTCGCTCCGGGAATAGCCGGCCCCAAACCATTCATGGCGATACTCCCGCTCCAGCGGGCAGGAGTGCCACCAATCCCTCAAAAATAGGTTACAGACGCGGCCCTACAGCTTCGGCGGCGGGCCAGCGGTCTGCATTCCGGGCAAACGCGCGGTGGGGTCGCCCGCGATCACCTTCATCATATTCTCCACCATTCCCGGGGGATGCGCCTTGATCACCAGCGGCACCGGCGGCGAACCATCCCAATGCGCGACGATTTTGCCGTCGTGCACCTGAAAAATATCCACGCCTGCGCCATACATCGTCACCATCTCGCCATCGACCGTGGCCATGGTGGGAACCTCGATCACATCACCGACTTTCGGAACCTTGGTGGATTCTGCCGCCTTGGCGACTTTATCGTCGTAGGTCGCGCACTCTTTCTGCGCCGCGGTCGCCATGTGGCTGTGATCACACAAATCCGGCGAATAAAAATCCTCAATCGCCTCGCGCGGTTTGCCCTCGAAAAACTGCCTGTGCACCGCTTCGAACACCACCAGTTTGGCGGCAGACTCCGCCGCGGTTTCGCCGTAGGGCGTGAGCGGCCCGACGTCGACATTGTCCAACATTTGCTGAGTCACCACGACGTGCGGCTTGGGATCGTTCGGCCCTTTCGGCGGCGGCCCAACCCGGTGCGCCGACATCGCCCAGGCGGCGAAAGTGGGCCCATGCGCGCCGAGATCGGCTTCGGCCGGCGGCGAGGCATCCCAATGGTCGGTGATCTTCCCATCGTGCACCCGGAAAATATCGACGCCGTCGCCGTACATCGTCACCATCTCGCCGTCGACCGTGGCAATGGTGGGCATTTCGATGGTCTCGCCCGGCGTCACCGGCGAGGAGTATTCCCGGATCCAGCGCTTGATGGTTTCCTGATAGCCCGAACAATCCTTCCGCCCCAGGGTGCTGAGATGCCCGTGGTTGCAATAATCCGGCGAAACATAGGTGGCGAACGCCTCCGCCGGCTTACGTTCGACCATCACCATATGCACGAACTTGAACATCACCAGCTTGTTCGCCGCTTCCTGCGGAGTTTCGCCGTAAGTGGTGGTGGGTCCGACATCGAGCGGCGGGTTTTTCGAAATATCCACCTTGGTGGCAAGCGCCGATTGCGCCATCGCCAAACCCAAAGCCGCGGTCGCAGCGCCGGCCAGCGCCGCACGGCGTAACGTCAGCCTCATCTTTTCCTCCCCAGGTTAGTCGTCCAGCCGACTATGGGGAATATTCTACTTCTTCGGAATATTCCAGGGTATTTTGGGTTGCAGAATCGCTAAGCCCGCCGGCGCCGCACGTTCCAATAGAGCGGCGTCCGTCCCGCCTTCAGTGCCTTCGCCTCGTACCGGGTCGGCGGCCAGTCCTCAGGCCGCATTCGCGCCGGCGGCGGCACTTCGAAAAACTGCTGCGCCGCCAGTACTTGCGCCACCCATTGCTGATAGGTCGGATCGTCTGAAGCGATCCGCCATACCGCACCAGGTTTCAGCACCCGCGCCAATTCCGGCAGCAGATCCGGATGCACAAACCGCCGTTTGGCGTGGCGCGCTTTCGGCCAGGGATCGGGAAACAGCAAAAACAGCCGGTCGAGCGACGCGTCGGGCAGCCGCCGCAGCAAAATCCGCGCGTCATCATCCCACACTCGCAGATTTTCCGGCAACGCGCCGGTGGCCTCCTCGTCTGTAGCCACCAGCCGCGACAGCAGCGAACAAATGCCGTTCTCGAACACCTCGCACGCGATCAGCCCGGCGCAGGGATTGCCAGCGATCTGCGCCAACGCATGTTCCCCGCCGCCGAATCCGACCTCGAGCCAAAGCTCCGTGATCGCCGGCGCGAAAAACGGCGGCGCATCGGCGGGAAGCAGACGCGGCAGGGTCTGCTCCAGCAAACGCAGCTGCCGCGGCCTCAGCGCGTGGCCGCGTACCCGGCCATAGAGTCGATCGGGCTGCGGCTTGAGAGCCCTATCGATCAAACGCCGCCTTCAGCGCCGGCACCAGATCCGTGTTTTCCCACGTGAAAGTCCCCTTGGACTCATCCGGCGTCCGCCCGAAATGGCCATAGGCCGAAGTCGGCACATAGATCGGCCGGTTCAGGTGCAAATGCTCGCGAATGCCGCGCGGGCTGAGATTAACCAGGTCGCGCAACGTCTTCTCCAGCTTCCCCTCGTCCACCCCCTGACCGGAGTTATGCAGATCGACATAGACCGACAGCGGATGGGAGACCCCAATCGCATAGGAAATCTGGATCGTGCAGCGGTCGGCGAGGTCCGCTGCCACCACGTTCTTCGCCAGATACCGGCACACGTAGGCCGCCGAGCGATCGACCTTGGTCGGGTCCTTGCCCGAAAACGCCCCGCCGCCATGGGGCGCGGCACCGCCATAGGTATCCACGATGATCTTGCGCCCGGTCAGACCACAATCGCCGTCCGGTCCGCCAATCACGAACTTGCCGGTCGGGTTGATGTAGAATTCGCGCTCCGGCACCATCCAGCCCTTGGGCAGGCTGCTCTCCACCAGCGTCCACAGATTGGCCTTGATCAGCTCCTGGTCCACGCCCTCGTCGTGCTGGGTCGAAACCACGATCGAGGTCGCCCCCACCGGCTTACCATCGACGTAGCGCAGCGTGACCTGACTTTTGGCGTCCGGCTGCAACCCCTCGACCAGTGGGTCGGCATTCTTCCGCAGTTCGGCAATCCGGCGCAGGATCAGATGAGCATAGTGGATCGGCGCCGGCATCAGCGCTTCAGTTTCGCGGCACGCATAGCCGAACATGATGCCCTGATCGCCCGCACCTTCATCCTTTTCGGCGCTGGCATCGACCCCGGCCGCGATATCCTCGGACTGGGCGTGCAAATGGCAATGGACCTCGGCGTTGCGCCAGGAAAATCCGGCCTGATCGTAGCCGATGTCCTTGACCGCCAACCGCGCGAGATGGGCCAGATATTCGGCGGTAACGGTGGCGGGGCCGCGGGTTTCGCCCGCCAGCACAATGCGGTTGGTGGTCACCAGCGTTTCGCAGGCAACCCGAGCATAGGGATCGGCGGATAAAAACGCGTCGAGTACCGTATCGCTGATGCGGTCCGCGACTTTATCGGGGTGACCCTCCGAAACCGATTCGGAAGTAAAAAGATATTCACCGTACTCGCGCATTGACACCCTCTGGGCCTGGGGGAAGTTAATCGTGTGTGGCGGAACCGACGGGGAGGGTCAAGCGAAGAAGGCGCGATAACGAGAAAGCCAAGGCAAGACTCTTCTTTTTGTGAACAAAAAGAAGCAAAAAAACTTTGTCAATCAGGCGGTTAACGGTCTCCACGTAGGGCGGAGAGCAGGGTTTCCAGCGTCGCATCGGCAATTTCACCTCGCGGCAGCACCAAACCACAATCCGCCGCCCAGTCCTGATGACCGGCGATCGCGTCCGACATCCGAGGCTCGGTGCCTGCCTCGGCCACCGTCTTGGCCACCTCGCGCACCTCCTCGGCGCGGCGGCGGCCGTGCAACACCGCGCGGCTAATCATGTAACGCGCCAGCGCCGGGGTATCGATGCCGGGCAAGGTATCGGCGAGCGAAGCCAGCACAACATCGGTAACGCCGTAGTGGCGGGCCGAGGTCATAGATTCCAAGAATAGCGCCTCCATCCCCTTCACCATCACCGACCGGCACATCTTCACCGCCGAAGCGCCGCCGACCTGCGCGGAGAACACTGAAGTCTGGAAATCCAGCACTGCCGCCAGCGCCGCGAATGCCGCGGCATGTGGGCCGCCAAGCAGCATCGGCGTCCTGATCCGCTTGGGCGGAAACGAGGACATCACCGAAGCTTCCACATAGCGCCCGCCCGCCGCCTCGATCACCACGGCGCTGGCCTGCTTGGTTCCCGGCGATACCGAATTCACATCAAGAAAAAACGCCCCCGGCGCAAGATGGGGCGCAACCGACCGCGCCGCCTCCAGCGCCCGGCCGGCGGTGACCGCGGAGATCACCAGATCGGCGCCCGCCACCGCCTCGGCGGCAGACCGCGCCGCCACGAGTTCCAGGCTGGCCGCAGTAACCGACGGCGGCGATGCAGGATCGGCAAGGCGGACATCGAAAGTAGCGGTAGGTTGGTGGCCGCGGGCGATCAGATCGACAGCCAGTATGCCGCCAACCTCGCCGAGCCCGATCAGCACAATGCGTTGAAATATATTGGACATGCTCGAACGCCTCCATACCGCGCGCGCCAGGAAAGCCGAGCTATAAATTCTTCCGCGAGCGCTTCATAGCTTCGTTATCGCGAGAAGTCGTAGCGGCCATGTCCGCCGGACAGAGCGACTTAAATGCAACGGCGCCTTAAATCGCGTTTGATCTGGAAATGGCCCGACCAACGTCGCGTAACCGGGGGCTGGAAGCTATGAAACTATCGTTGTCCTTAGCCGCGGTCGCAGCAAGTTGCCTTGCACTCGCCGCTTGCGAAACCCAGCAGCAGCGGATCACCAGCAAGGAGGATCGGCTCGCCGCCGCCGGCTTCACCGTACTGCCGGCGAACACCGCGGATCGTCAGTCGGAATTGGGCCGGCTACCACCCAACAAGTTCGTCCCGCGCGTGATCGGCGACCAGTACGAGTATATCTATGCGGACCCGATCGTCTGCAATTGCCTCTACATCGGCGATCAAAAGGCTTACGGCGCCTACAAGCAGGAAATCTTCGCCCGCAACATCGCCAATGAGCAGCAGATGACCGCGGAAATGTATCAGGACCGCTGGGACTGGGGCGGTTGGGATTGGGGTCCGTGGGGTCCCGGCTGGTGGCGGCGATAATCGCGAGCGGTAGAGCGCGGCTGAGGAGTTGTTTAGTCGTATAGCGGAATGCCCGTGGCCGTCGCGGGGATGGCCAGTGTCTCGGTCGGATGTCCCGCGACCCGGCGCGAGGGAAACGAATACGCGTTGATCGGGTATTTCCGCCCGTTGAAGGCCAGCAGCTTCGGGCCCTCGCGGGTTTGCACCGCGAGATCGTGCCAGCCGGCGGTCTCGCTGGGCAAGACCCCAACCGGCAATTCGACGCCGATAGTCTTGGAAACGATCTGATCCGACGTGCCGGTCGAGGTGACGACCAGCAAGGTGCAGCCGCCGCTGCCGCACCAATGCGGGCCGGTAACGTAGACGATGATTTGTGGTGGCTCGCTGTCTGCGAGGTTCGCGAATACCGGATAGAACCGCCCGGGCTTGTATTCTTCGCCGAACGGTCCTCGCAGATAATTTTGCATTACGTGCTTTAGCGAGGTTTCCGCCGCCGGGGTGAGCAGCTGTCGTGTCTGGGCACGCGCGTTTTCTGCCGGCAAACCGCCGACGGACCAACACAGCAAGGATGTCCCCCACCACGCGCTTTTACTTATACCGCAAATGCGTGCGCCAATTCGTCCGAACCTACAGTGCATTACTCACTTACAACATTCTCCCTCAGGAACGCTCGATACTTCGCCTCATCCAGCGTGCCCGCGGCGAGACCTAGCACAGCCTCTGCGGCCGCATCTTCCGGCGCGGTAAACCGGCATCCGTTCAGTTCGAGGAACATGACCCCCGCGACGAATCCGGTGCGCTTGTTCCCATCTACGAAGGGATGGTTTTTGACGATGCCGGCCGTATAGGCACAAGCCAAATCGATCATGTCCGCGGTATCACCGTACGCCGCCAATTGCTTCGCCCGCGCGAGCGCCGATTGCAACAAACCTTGGTCCCTTACGCCGGCAGCACCTCCGTGGGCCACCAAAAGCCGATCGTGAACTGCGAGGATATCCGCCTCTTCAATCCAAGTAGGCTCGGCAGCCACTACTGCGCCAGCACATGCAGCGTGTTGCGGTAGCGCCGCATGATGTCGGCGGCCAATTCCATTTTTTTGGCGAACGCCGGATCATACGGTGTCAGCCGATAGGTACCGTCAGGCGCCTCGGTCACATAGAGCGAATCGCCCTTCCCGACATTCATGCGGTCAAGCATCGACTTCGGAATTACCACCCCGGTGGAAGTGCCAACGGCGGTCAACTTGAGTGCGGTCATGGTTCCCCATCCAGTTGCATACCTATATTCATAATAATGCCATTGCCCCATCCGGTCAAGCGCCCTCCCGCTGCTTACCCGAACGCCCTCTCCGGCACCAAAATTTCCCCCACCATCAACGCCCGCGCCGTCCTTAACAACGCCGACCTCGTCACCCGCAACCCATCGGTTCGATCCAACTCCATATCCACCGTAAAGAACCCAGTCGGATGCTCCACCTCCAGCCGCTGCTGATCGCCTTCACTCTTCAACACCGCGATCTTGTTCGCCACGCTCCCGGGCAGCACGCACGCAGTCGCCACGCTCACCGCGCCGAACACACCGATCGCCTTATGCACGTTCTTCGGAATGAACGTCCGCGTGCCGATCGCGCCGCCAAACGCCGGCGGCGACACCAGGCTCATCTTCGGCACCGTCTTCTTCGCCACATCGCCGAGATTCATTTTAACTCCGGCGATCAGCCGGATCGCCTCGACCCGCGCTTTCAGCTCGGCATTGGCGTCCATCGCCGCCGGATCTTCCTGCCCGGTCAGGCCGAAATCCGCCGCGTTCAGCACCACCACCGGCATACCGTTGTCGATCAACGTGCATTCCACGCCTAGGATCACGTCGATCACATTCCGGGTCGGCAGCAGCGCGCCGCAGCTCGAACCCGCGACATCGAGAAAATCGATCGGGATCGGCGCCGCAGAGCCCGGCACGCCATCGATCCGTGCGTCACCGTCCCAGCGCACCACGCCGCCCGGCGTTTCGATCGCGGCCACCGCCAGTGCGCCGGTGTTCAGCATGTTGATCCGCACCCGCGTCACGTCACCGGTCGGCTTCACCAACCCCTGCATGATCGCAAACGGTCCAACCCCCGCCAGCATGTTGCCGCAGTTCTGGTTGGGATCGACCCTCGGCTCGTTCACCACCACTTGCAGGAACAGATAATCCACATCCGCGTCCGGATGCGTGCTCGGCCCCACCACTGCGACTTTGCTGGTAAGGCTATCGGCGCCGCCGACCCCGTCGATCTGCCGCGGATCGGGCGAACCCAACGCCGCCAGCAGCACCCGATCGCGGGTCGCGACGTCCGCGGGCAGATCGCTCGCCAAAAAGAACGGCCCCTTGGAAGTGCCGCCCCGCATCAGCGTGCAAGGAATTCCACGCAAGCCCCCCGACATGGCTACAACCCCAGATCTGAAAGATTATCGACGTAATATACACCCTTGGCGGCGAATTTCTCGCGGAAACCGTAAACATCCATGCCGATCGCACCCTTTTCGAACGCGGCCCGGTTCTTTTCTTCCTTCTCGGCCCTTGCCTTGGCGCCTTTCACGGCCGCGTCGACATCACCGCGCGGCAGCACCATCACGCCGTCGTCGTCGGCGATGATCACGTCGCCGGGATTGATATAGGCGCCCGCCGCCACCACTGGGACGTTGATGCAGCCGATCGCCTCCTTCACCGTGCCTTGCGCGTGCACCGCCTTCGACCACACCGGGAAATTCATCTCGGTCAGCGTCTTCACGTCGCGCACGCCGGCGTCGATGATCAGCCCGCGCACGCCACGCGCCTTGAGCGCGGTTGCGAACAGGTCGCCGAAATATCCGTCCGTGCAAGGCGAAGTAGGCACCACCACCAGGATGTCCCCTTCTCTGGTCAACTCGACCACGACATGGATCATCATGTTGTCGCCCGGTGCTACCGACACTGTCACCGCATTGCCGACAATCGAGGCGCCGGGGAAGATCGGCCGAATATACGGCGCCAGCAGCCCCCGCCTGCCCACCGCTTCGTGCACGGTGGCGACGCCATAGGTGGCGAGCGGTGCGAGCCGCCCGAGCTCAGTCCGCGGAATATTCCGTACCACTGCGCCTGGTTTGATCGCGATCGGAAGTGTCATGGTTCAGTATCCTTTGTTTCAAAAAGGTTTTGCTTCTTTTCCTTAAAAAGAAGACTTCTTTTTTGAAAAAAAGAAGCAAAAAACTTTTATTCCTCTTCCTCGGTATCGATTTCCGCTCGCACCGATGCGGGGTAGCGATTGCCGTGCACAGCTCCTCTGGCGAACAGCGCATTGAGACGCGCCATAATGTCCGAACCGACATCGACAGACTGCCCGCGCCAGTTTTCGTCCATGTGCTCGGCCTTTGTCGTGCCAGGCAAAGCGATGATGTGCTCCGCGCGCGCCAGTACCCAGCCGATCGCCAGCTCCGCCATCGAACATCCCACTTCGCGCGCGATCTCGGCGTAGGCGTCCAGCAATTTCAAGTTCGCCTCGAACGCTTCGCCGATGAAGCGCGGCATCGGCCGGCGAATATCGCCGGGCGCGAATTCGTTGCTGCGCAACTTGCCCGATAGAAACCCGCGCCCGACCGGACTGAACGCGACGAACGCAATCCCCAACTCCGCGGTCGCCGCCAGCATCCCCTGCTCGGGATTCCGCGTCCACAGCGAATACTCGCTCTGGATCGCATCGATCGGATACGCTGCATGCGCCTTGCGCAGAGTCGCAACTGAAACCTCGGAAATTCCGATCGCCCTGATCTTGCCGGCAGCCTTGAGTTCGCCCAGCGCTCCGACCTGGTCCTCGACCGGATAGCGCTTGTCCCACCGATGCAGGTAATAGAGATCGATCACATCCGTGCGCAGCCGCTTCAGACTCGCCTCGCACGTGGCGCGGATCATGTCGGGATGGCCATTGATCTCGCGCTTGCCGTCGTCGTTGCGAAACAGCCCGCATTTGCTGGCGAGCACGTAATCGTTGCGCTCCCCCGCCAGCGTATCGCCGATCAGAGTCTCGTTCTTCCCGAAGCCATATAGCGCCGCGGTATCGATGAAATTATACCCCACGTCGCGGGCATGGCGCAGCAGCACGGCACCTTCTTCCGGGGTCGGCGGAACGCCGTAGGCGTGCGACAGATTCATGCACCCCAAACCGACGGGTGCGACCTTGAAAGGCCCGACCTGCCGCAGCATCACATTTCCGCCTTCAGCTGCTGCTCCGCCTCGTGCAATACCCGCATCGCCGGCAGGCACTGCTGCACCGAAGCATTTGGCTCGCGGTCTTCCCTGATCGCCGCAATGAATTCGCGATCCTGCAATTCGATGCCGTTCATCGACACATCGACCTTGGTCACGTCC
>Ga0302310_10001005_pt1 | contig 24694 bp, 42 predicted proteins | sample III_Palsa_N1_2_FD_200451 | JGI IMG/M metagenome (GOLD analysis project Ga0302310, IMG submission 200451) | Peat permafrost microbial communities from Stordalen Mire near Abisko, Sweden - III_Palsa_N1_2 | ecosystem: Environmental > Terrestrial > Soil > Palsa > Peat permafrost | place: Sweden...
ATAGCTGCGCTGCAAGACTTGGAAGCAACGTTAGAACTGACGTTCGCTAAGCCGAAGCCGGTACGCAAGAAGGTAACGAAGAAGGTCAAATGAGCAAGCCTTTGGCTCCTACAGTAATCGTCGGGGCGGTAGTGGCAGGAGAGGCGGCTGCAACACGGGCCGCCTTAGAGAAGGTCATCAATAGCGTCAACACAAGCAACTTCGACATTGCTGAGCTTTGTGCCAAGATCGAGTCGAAGGGCTTCTACGCACCGTTCAACACGTTTCAGGAGTTCACTAAGACTCTGAAGATCAAGCCTCGCAAGGTCCAGTACCTAACGCGCATGGCGAAGATCATGAACGTGATGGGCATACCGCGTATCGAGTACGAGCCACTGGGCATCGCACGGCTGCGAGAGATCACATCTCTCGACCCGGCTGTCGATTACGTGAACCCGGTGACCAACGCTCACACCCCTATGACGGAGTTCATCAAAGCTTTTATGGTGAAGGATGAAGCCACAGGGGACTACATCGATCTTGAAGACCTGAAGCGACACGTGCGAACTCTCAAAGGGTTCGTCGGTGCCAACGACCTGACGTGGGTCAATCTTCAGATGACGCGCAGTGCTTTCGACAACACATGGAAGCCCGCGTTGGATTTAGTGAAGGCAAATGCCGGGTCCGCTGGTAAGGACGACGAGGGCATGAGTTACGACATCTCAGATGGGTCTGCTGCGGAGAAGATGGCCGCCGACTACCTGAATGACCCCGCCAACCAACATGCGTTGCTGCTGGGCGTAGCAGATGAGGAAGAACAAAATGAAGTTGATTCAGGAATTGAAGACACGTTTGATAAGGCTCCATCCTTCGGATGAGCTTAGGGATCAGATCACACACACATTGTTGGGCCTAGTAGGACTCGGCGTGCCTATGGTGCTCCTGACTAATTACACGGGCAGTCACCCTATCACAATCGCGGCGATAGCGGTTGCGCTGGCCTCCTTCGGTGGAGTGTACGAAGGCTACCTCGTACGGCAGGATGCCTATGAGCGCAAGGTAGAGAACGTCTACGATATGTGGGACTCGGATTCAGGCCGCCTGCGGCAAGAGCTGAGAGACTGGAAGCGCCAGAACGTAATCGATACGGCCCGGTTGTGCGAACTACGCACTGAGCTGGAAGACGCACGCAGCAAGGTCATCCCCGGCAATGAGTTCGTACAGAAGCTAGATCGCAAGATTGTGCAAAATCTTTCGAGTGACATCTACAAATACCATCTCCTTCACACCGCTGGGTTCAAGCAGAGGGTCGATGAGCTGTTCCCTAACGAGGAGTACGTTCATCCTTTCGAACCGACTCACCCGGATGTACAAGTGGCCACGTTACTCTTCACAGGACCGGAGAAAGTCGAGTTGGCGATTCAACAGGTACCGGAAGGTATCTTGGAGGCAAAACTGTAATGAGACCTTGGATTGGGGTAGACTTGGACGGCACCTTGGCACGCTATGAGACGTTTGTTAGTCCTACACACATCGGTGAACCTATACCACTGATGGTTGAGCGTGTCAAGTCATGGTTGAGGTTCGGGTTTCAGGTAAAGATCATGACGGCCCGCGTGTACGCTCCCTCTCTCACCGACAACGTGAGCGAGAAAGAGTTCCACAAGCGCAACCTAGACGCCCGCCGCGCACGCAAGGCTATCGAGGAGTGGTGTGCCCTACACATCGGGTACACGCTCGAAGTCACTTGCACGAAAGACTATGGGATGCTTGAGCTGTACGATGACCGTGCTGTGCAGGTCGAGAAGAACACTGGCCGGTTGGTAGGATACACTACACGTGCCACTACCTAGACGCATATCAATAGCTTGCTTTCAAAGAGACGGGTGGAAGTGTCGTCACTGCAATAGCAGAAACGGCCTCCACCCGCATCATTTGATCTACCAGTCCCACGGCGGCCCGGACGATCTATGGAACCTGCTGACGCTCTGTGCGGGCTGCCACCGCGCTCACCATGACGGCTTCCTCGACATCGAGTGGACGATACTTGACGCAGGCCCGAGGCCCGAGGTACAATTCATCAGGCGTAAAGGATGGAAACCAACATGGTAGGTAATGACTAATGAATCGACAGTACTGGGATACAACTCTCCCCGTGGACCGAAGGACAACCGTTCTACTAACCAAGGGAGCAGTCCCAACTCTGACGCGAGAGAATAACCCGCGCTCCGTGCTCCTGCACACTCTCCTCGACATGGAGAAGCAGAAGGACCGGATAGACCTTGAAGAGAGACACTTCATGGTCGTCGCAGCCGGTGCGAAGGAACCCCAAGGCTACACGTACGTGGGTACCGCAGTTCCGAAGAACAGGAACAGCACTGTCTGGCTCGTCTTTGAGGACGCGAAGAACACCGGAGTAAATGCCGTACCGACCATACCAATCTGAGATGCACGAGGCCAGCATCAAGGCTTACGATGCTGGGATTCACTTACAACTCATCAGTGCGGCGACCGGGACTGGTAAGACGCAGACCTTCGCTGGCATCCCTGACGTATTTCGTTCGCGTCTCCCCGGCCAGATGCTTGTGCTGGCGCACCGCGAAGAGCTGATCGATCAGGGCATCAAGAAGATCAAAGAGGTGAACCCACACCTTACCGTTACGAAAGAGATGGCGGGCGACATAGGCGACGTGAATGCTGACGTGATCGTCGGATCGGTCGCTACACTGGGCAACAAGAACTCTGTCCGAGGGGAACGGTTCCCTTGGCACAACATCGACAAGATCATCACGGACGAGGCACACCATGCAACATCTGACACTTATCGGACAGTTTATTCTCTTGCTGATGTTCTTCGTCCTGATACACATAAACTCCATCTTGGAGTTACCGCGACTCCTCAGAGGGCTGACGGCAAAGCTCTCGCAGAGATTTTCAAGCGAATTATTTACGAGTATTCCCTACGCAGGGCGGTTGAAGAGGGCTATCTCGTCGAGCCTCATGGCATCCGAATCAAGACGAACACAAGCCTCTCAGAAGCCAAGTCTTCCAATGGCGATTACTCTGCCAGCTCTCTCGCAGCCATCATCAACAACCCCGAGCGAAATCAACTCGTCGTCAAGGCATGGCTCGACCACGGTCAAAACCGTAGGACAATTGGTTTCACTGCTGACATCCAGCACGCCTTGGATTTGGTGGCGATGTTCAAATACTATGGAGTCAAGGCTGAAGCTATCTGGGGGGATGACCCGGAGAGAAAGGCTAAGATCGCTAGGCACCAGAGTGGCGAGACCACAATCCTTCTCAACTGTGGCGTGCTCACGGAGGGGTACGACGACCCGGCGATTGGCTGCATTCTACTCGCTCGACCCACAAAATCGGGAGTACTCTACTGTCAAATGGTCGGTCGAGGGACGAGACTATTTATCGGGAAGACCGATTGCATCGTCATTGACGTGGTTGACTCGACGGCGAAGAACTCGCTTCTCACCCTACCGACACTTCTCGGTCTCTCCACCACACTTGACCTAAAGGGCAGAGGTGTGCTATGGGCCGCACGGCAATTGGAAGAGGCGGCGAAGGACTATCCACAGATCGACTTCTCGAAGCTCGTAGACATCGACTCCATAACATCTCATATCGAGTCTGTCAACCTGTTTGAAGTGAAGTTCCCTGAGGAGGTGCAGACCAACTCAGAGCTTACGTGGTACACGTCACCCACAGGTGGGTACATCCTGAAGCTGCCGGGTGAGTACTGGCAGAAAGATAAAGTCACCATCGATCAGAATCTACTTGACAAGTGGGAGGTCATCGGTGATATAAAGGGATTGCGTTACCGTGGTGAGCGCGACACAATGGAGGAAGCCTTCCGTGCCGCAGACAAGCTCATTGACGATAAGATACCTGAAGCGTTGAATCTCCTGAAGCAAAAGGCCGGGTGGCACGACAGGCCCGCGACCGAGCCTCAGAAGAAAGCCATCAAGCGGTACTACCCCGGAAGGGCTATACCGCACGACCTAACTAACGGCGCGGCCTCCCGCCTGATTGGACTGGCCAAAGCGAGAAAGTAGTGTCAAAGCCCAAGATTTACGAACTCTCGAAAGAACAGAACGACGCGATGGGCAGTCTTGCTAACGGGAAGAGTCCGATCAAGATTGCCGTCGAGCCTAACCCTGAGGATGACCAAGAGACAAAAGATCGCTTGACAAAAGTACTCGGACAGTGCGACGATCTAGTCAAGCTTGGATTCATCAAAGACATCACGAACAAGTACGCAGAGGACGTAGCGATATCGAAGCTCAAGACTGGGCGCGGCATCAAGATGTTCCTCATCACCGATGTGGGCTACGATATGTTTCACGGCCCTAAGAACCCCACGATCCACTAACCTGCAAAGGACGCCCATGATTACGAACCAGTCTGACCTCGACGCCGTACTTGGAGAAGGTGCATCCAATACCATTCTCGGGTACAACACTATCCTTGACCGCCGCGACATCCCCGAGCCGAAGAAGGCCAACCATCAGGCCAAGATCGTGAAGATCGAAGCCCTCCTGCCCCACACCAATGCCGACTCCCTCTCCCTCGTTCAGATCGATGGCTTCCAAGTCGTCGTGCGTAAGGGTCAGTTCCATCCGGGTGATCTGGGCGTCTACATCCAGCCAGACTCCATCGTGCCCCAAACCGAGGCGTTCAAGTTCATCTGGGAAGCGTACGTCGGCCTCGACGGTACGGTGCCTGAGAACAGACGGCGTATCACGGTACGCAAGTTCCGCAAGGAGTGGAGCGAAGGTCTCTTGCTTCCTCTCACTGACTTCACTGAGCTGACGGACGGCGCGACCGGCGCGGTCGATCCTTTCTGGAACGCACCGGGTCTGGACATCTCCGACATCATCGGTGTGACACACTACGATCCCGATGTCGTCGAGAACACACAGGGAGCCAAGGCGTCGAGTGCCAACTCACCGCGCCGAAAGTTCCGGTACCCACGTACTCTCCGTGGCTGGTTCCATCTCATCAAGCGTATCATCGCTGGGCGCTCGTTGCGTGAGACGACCAAAGACGTGTCGTTCAGCATCCCCGTCTTCGACGTGGAGGGCTTCAAGAACTACCCGAACACGTTCGAGGAGAACGAGCAGGTAGTTGTTACTGAGAAGGTCCACGGATCGAATGCGCGGTTCATCGCCATCGATGGTGAAATCTTCGTGGGTTCCCGTAACCAGTGGAAGGCCGACAACGGTTCGACCGTCTGGCACAAGGTTCTCAAACAGAACGAAGACCTGACGCGCTGGCTGCTTGAGCACCCCGGCCATGCAATCTACGGAGAGGTGACACCTACCCAGAAGAACTTCCCGTACGGGCCGAAGGACGATGCTGTGGAGGGTGAGGTTCGGTTCTTTGCCTTCGACATCCTGACCCCGCAACGCGAGTGGATGGACTACGGTTCCTTTAGCTTCTCTCTGCTGTCGTACCCCGGCATCGAGATGGCACCCCTCCTGTACCTTGGGCCGTACAACAAAGACAAGATCATGACGCTGGTGGATGGACCTTCATGGGTCTACCGTGCTAACCACATCCGCGAGGGTGTCGTCATCAAGGCCACCAAGGAGCGCACGGTTCGAGGACTGGGCCGAGCGATGCTAAAAATCGTGTCGAACACTTTCTTAGAGGGTGACTCTAAGTAACGAGATCGTCCTCGGGGTAGCAGTCAATAAGCCTTATACAGAATGGATGAAGACTGCACCCCGCAGGCTCGATGGGCTGATAAGCTAATTGGTAAACTGTCTGCCTCCAAAGCAGAACTTCTTCGTTCGAGTCGAAGTCGGCCCGCCATTAGAAAGGTTCCTATGAGTAAAGCTGAGAGCATCGCCAATTTCGCGGTAGACACCGATGGCAAAGAAGTCCCCATCAGGTACAAGGCCGCCGAGCTTGTCAACCATCCTGCACCTACGGGTTACATCTGGCAGCGTCGAAACACTTACGATGAAGGCGCTCAGGAGTACATCAACAAGATCGAGAATGAGAAGGACTTTGGAGAAGGCTTCAACCCTGAGTCCATCCGCAAGTGGAAGGATCGCATCATTGCCAAACAGCGTAAGTCCTTAGAGGGTTTGAAGAGAGACGACCCGAACAAATACCACGCCAGTGATTACTACATCGCGGTGACTCACTAACAACTGTGATACACTAACCTGCAAAGGAGTCACATGAACAACGTATCGTGTACGACCGCCCCCGCCGACCGTCAGGCCGGTAGCACCGACTGCCAATACATCGAAGAACTCAAAGAGCTGCTGGTAGAGCGCGGTAACTGGATTGCCCGCGCCAAGACGATCTTGCAGGCTGCCCGAGACAGCGATCTTGTCTGCGTTCCTCAGGGGTTTATCAATGAGTGTCAGTAACCCGGCTACGAGCCTCTACGACCTTTGTGAGCACTGCGGTCACCTGTATAAGGTCCACTTCGACTCCAAGTGCGGACACCTTCACCATGACGCCGATGAAAACCTGCCCCTCGGCCAGTGTTCTTGCCCCGGCTTCTCCAAGAAGCAGGAGCTAATGCTGAACCCCTGCGCCGAGATTGACTTGGGTACTGGCTTACCGGTTGAGATAGATGTACCTGAGATGCCGTTTCCTGAGGCTCCAGAGGGGGTACAAGGCGTCGTTGACCCTGAGACGGGGGTTACCACTATCCCTTTCCCCACAGACGCTTCTATGACCTTTGAGCCTAAGGCCCTGTCTTGGGAGCAAGACCTTGCCCGGATGTGTATCTGCGGCCACACTAAGGGCAGGCACACTCAGATTTTGACCCACGAAGATGGAAAGGTGACCGGGGGCATCTGTTGTGCCACAGCGTCCACTAAGGATTATTCTTACTGCCCGTCCAAGTGCCAGAAATTCACCGAAGTGGTCACGCTGGTTATCGAGACGGACCCTAATGGGGCTGCGAAGATGGCGGCACTGAAAGACAACGCTCCCATCGTGCTGATGAATCAAGGACCGAATGCAGGCAAGTACAAGCATCTCATCATGGACGACGTGGTGGGGTTCGGGAAGACGACCTCAGGGAAGCCACCGCTGACAAAGGACATACACAAGTCCGTGATGTTCGGTCTGGGCTATGGTAAGTCCTTGACAATGAGCGACCTAGATTACGGTATGTTTCACGACGAGATGTACCTCTACAACAAGAAGCCGAAGATATTAGAGCACTCCGAAGGACAGTTGGAGGACGTGGCCAACTGGCTCTGGAAGGCCGGGGGCATCAAGAAGACGGTGATCCAAGGTCACGACCTACGGGATATATGTATCGCGTACGCTGCTGAGGCGATGCGGGAGATGACCGAGAACTTCGACTCCAACGTGGAGAAGGCCGTGCAGAAGCGGATGGCCTTCGAGAAGAAACAACACAAAGACAAGTGCATCCCGTCGTACAAGAAGAATGGCCGTAAGTTCCGCGATGACAACGGTTGACAACCTAAAGCTTTAGTGTTACACTAGGTTCATAAGTCATTGGAAGTAAACACCCGTAAGGCGTGGGTGAATATATACAGGAGTTGAGTGAAGATACCGGAAGCGTTCACTGGCTCACAGGCGATGCAGCTTGTGGTCAGTCAGGGTTGGAAGTACAGAGAAGTATCTAGTCCCAAGATCGAAATCGAGAGATGCCCGTATTGCAAGAAGGACGGGTTCCATTTAGGCATGGAGATTCATGGGGCCGGGAGTGGGCAGACAAACAGGGACGGTCTGCATGGGTGCGTACACTGTGGCAAGGGTGGTAACCTTTACACACTGAAGCAGCATTTAGGAATCGTACAGGCGAACATCGAGAGCCGCAGGGACTCGGGTAGTTCTGGGGAGAATAAGAAGCAAGAGGAGCTGCCGGATACGGAAGCGTGCCACGAAGCACTGCTGGCCGACGAAGCTGCTCTGGACTATCTGGTCAACGGTCGTGGCTTCTCGATGGACGTTATCGGGAAGATGAAGCTGGGCCTTGTGGAGAAGAGGTTCTTCCGAGGTGTAGGTGAAGTGCGGGCGCTCGTGTACCCGTACATGGTCAACGGCAACACAGTGTTCTGCCACTATCGAACGCTGCCGACGATGCCACTGTCTGAGAACTTGGTACCCAAGGCGTTCAGTTCGCCAACAGGATGGCCGGTTCCGTTGTACAATGGTGAAATCCTCAACGATCAGAATCTCACTGAGGCGACGTTCGTAGAGGGTGAGCCGGACGTAATCTGCGCGATTGACCACGGCGTAAAGAACATCTGCGGCGTGCCGGGTGCAAACTTCAAGAAGGCCGAGTGGATCGATTCCCTCGACAGACTGGACAAGGTTTATGTCTGCTACGACAAAGATGCGGTGGGCCAGAAGGCTGCGCAGGAACTCGCTAATCGCATTGGAATCGAGAAGTGCTGGAAGATTATTCTGCCGGACTTTCAGGTTACGACCGAAAAGGGTGAGCAGCGAAATGGCAAAGACCTGAACGAGTGGTTCACACAAGGCGGAGGAACGCCTGAGGCATTCGAGAAGCTGAAGGAAGAAGCTCAGCTCTTCGACGTGGCCGGTGTAGCGTCCTCTAAAGACTCCATGCAGGAGTTCTACGACGAACTTGAGGGGAAGACAACATTAGAGCCAAAGTACAAGACGCAATGGCCATCGCTGAACAAGCTGGTAGGGTTCGAAGATGGGGACGTGATCGATATCCTAGCACCGGAGAAGATCGGAAAGACTACGTTCGCCTTGAATCTGATGGACCACATGGTTTCAGCATACGGCGAGGACGGGGTTTTTATCTGCTTGGAGATGACTCGCGCTCGTATGGCACGCAAGTGGGTCTCTTATCTTGGGCAGGTAGCTGACAACATTCCGAAGTCGGTGGAAGAGGGTGAAGCTCTCAAGGCCGCCTTCATGGAAGCGAGGTCAACTGTACAGGCTATCACAGCAGCACGTGAGGGTGATCTGTACTTCTGCTATCCCAAGTACAAGTCGGTCGAGGACATCTATGGTCTGATCCGTGACGTGATCCGCCGCTATGGTGCGAAGTGGATTTGTATCGACAACATTCATCGTCTGGCAGACTCAACACCCTACGACAACAGAACGCAGCACCTCTCACAGATATCGAAGATCACGAGTCAGATCGCCAAGGACTACGGTGTGAAGCTGGTACGCATTCTCCAGCCGAACCGTATCAAGGCCGGGGCAATCGTCTCATCGGATAACACGGATGGTTCGTCTCAGATCGCAAAGGACTGCGACTGCACGATCACCCTTCACCGTACGAAGCTGGGAGAGCTTAGTGCAGACGACTTCGAGAAGATCGGATATGTGGAACAGGAAGCTGCCTTCGGTGAGGATGTTCTTACTGGCGTGCCTCTATCACGCTATTCGAGTGGCGGCTACTGTACGCTTCACGTCAACGGGGAGACCAGTACGTTCATGGAGAAGAACGAAGGCCAGATCGCAAAGATGAAGGCTGACTCCAACAAGAACGTGGGTCACGAAAACCAGTTGGCTAATCTGGGCGTCGTCCTCAAGAAGGACTACACTGGCGAAGTACCGATGGGAGATGTGGTCTTCTAATGAAAGCGTACACTGCCCGAGAGAGGGCGAAGGATACCTACCTCCAGAAGCACTACTGCATCACTCTGGCAGAGTACAAACGAATCTGGAATCATCAGGGCGGGAAGTGTGCCATGTGCCGCCGCCCTGAATCAGACTTCAGCAAGGGCTTCGCGGTCGATCACGATCACAAGACCGGGTTGATCCGAGGACTCCTATGCTGGTTGTGCAACAAGAAGCTGGGCAAGTTCCAAGACGATGATGTGTTGGTTCGCTCCGCTGCTGAGTATGTGACATCGCCACCGGCCACCGCCGTACTGGGTACGCCAAGGCATAGTCATCCGGGCCGAGTAGGATCGGATAAACGAAACAAGCTGTGTGGGATTACACCCCGCAAAAAGAAGACGAAAGGACGTAGTGGCAGCAAGGGACGAGCGACCAAAGCAGTCAGGAATTGAGAAGTACAACGAGGAGTTTCGGTTCAACAAGAACGCATTTGATGATGTCATGGGTGATCCCTATGCGCTTGAGCCGTCACTAGGCAACTACCAGAAGCTTCAACGGCGCAGCTCGATCCGAGTAGCCAACAACGAGTTCGACATGGGCAAGGCCACAAAGACACCGGGCCAGCCTAATGTTCAGGACTTCTACTGCGACGTTGACAGATGCATCACGGATGTGCTTACGAAGGACGAACAGGTTAGGTTCACTGATACCTACATCTCCGAGTACGGCAACGTCTTCACCCCGAAGGAGCGCATGAGAATTGAGCAGAAGGTCGGAAAGCTTTTCCGTCTCCGCAAAATCTCACCCGTCTCAAAGTACTTCAACGGCGTCCGACGAGAGTCGGTTCGCGCACAAGAGAGGATGAAACGCAATGGCAGCAGCAACACTAGTCGAGCAGGACAACCAGCCCTTAGTCTCTGAGCTTCGCAGGCAGCTCCGGTACGAGATCAACGGTGAAGACATCACCAACCCAGAGAAGTTTGCTCTGGAGCAGAAGTTCGGGCTTACTGACCCTGTGTTACTCCAGCGGGAGCGTAACGCTATCTTCGCGGAGGAGGCTCTGGGCAATGACTGAAGCTCCTGAGGAGGTACGGTTCATCCCCACGCCGAAGCAGTACACGCGGGCCGAGGCCGGGAAGCTCAACCTGAAGAACTTCACCCACAAGCATCAGACTGTTCCGATGTGTGGGCACAAGTTCATCGCTCAGCGAGAGCCGCGTCACTCGAACTGCGAGGCTTGCTGGTTCGCGTTCTTCAACGTGCATGGTGAGTTTACCCAAGCCGTCGAGGATGCACACGCCAAGGGCGGCGACGATATGATTATCGCGCTCAAGGGCAGGAAGTTTCTCCAGAGGTTCCTTCGGTTCATGGGCAGTGTGGCCAAGCTGAAGATGGCACTGGAGGCAAAGGAAAAGAACAATGGGAGCACTCAACCAACTGAAGGGAGTATTAGGCACGGCGAAACCGTCACCCAAGGCGACCTCTTCGGTACCACCGCCAGCGGCAGCTAAGGGACTAAGCAAGAAGGAACGCTTCGCCATGCTGGACGCAGTAGCGGTAACACTCAACAAGCAGTTCAGCACGGATGAGAACAAGGTCACCACGTCTCTCGTGCGCCTAGACAAAAAGCTGGGTGTACCAATGCCCAGCTTCTCTACCGGCATGATGTCGGTGGACTACGGAGTCATCGGGTGCGGCGGCGTACCTAAGGGCCGCATCATCGAAATCTTCGGGCCTCCGTCAGCCGGTAAGACTACCATCACTCTGGAGATCATTGCCGATGTACAAGCACAGGGGGGAATTGCAGCGTTCGTGGATGCGGAGCACGCTCTCGATCCGAACTACGCTCAGGCGTTGGGAGTCAACGTCAAAGAACTCATGGTCTCTCAGCCCGACTCAGGGGAACAGGCTCTCGAAACTGCGGAAGCACTTGCGCTATCTGGAGCGGTTGATATCGTCGTGGTAGACTCAGTGGCCGCGCTCACACCTCAGGCTGAGCTTGATGGTGAGATGGGCGACAGTCACATGGGCCTACAGGCCCGACTGATGTCACAGGCTATGCGTAAGCTGCGGGGCGCGTGCGCTCGTAACAACGTGACCATCATCTTCATCAACCAGATTCGTGAGAAGATCGGTGTGATGTTCGGCAGTCCTGAGACCACTACAGGAGGCAAGGCGTTGCCCTTCTACGCCTCTGTACGCCTCGACGTTCGTCGTCTGGGTGGGGATGGGTCAAAGATCACGAGCGGCGGCGTGGAGATCGGTGTAAAGACCAAGATCAAAGCCGTGAAGAATAAAGCCGGTGCGCCGTTCCGCCAGACTGAAGTGAACCTCATCTACGGTAAGGGTATCGACAAGTTCGCAGACATGGTAAAATTTGCCAAGGACTGCGGCGTCATCACTGGTACGAGCTGGCTGAGCTTCAACGGAGAGCAGCTAGGTCAGGGTCTCGACAAAACGGTGTTGACACTTCGGGACAATCCTGATACAGTGGAGAAGATCAAGAAGGAAATTGCTAAGGCTATACAGGCCCAGCAGGAAGCAGACGCGCAATGAGTGAACCGGTAACCATCAAATGCGGTGAGGTATTCTGCGAACTATGTGGAGACTGCATCGCGTGCTACAGTGAAGACCCCTGCTATGGGGACATGGACGCTAATGGGAATCCGGGCACTCACTACTATTCTGACCCGGAGGCGGTATGAGTTATGCAGCACAGAAGTTTCTAGTGGTCTTTGGGTCCATCGCAATCTTGGCATTTGCTCTGTTCGCGGTGGTCTATGAGAACCAGCAGTGGCAGAAGTACGCCACCGATCACCACTGCGTATCGGTCGGCACCAAGGCTGGTCAGTACGTCTACACCGCCAAGGGCGGAGGGTGGACTGCGGATCAAACGATCTATCACTGTGACAACGGTGAGGAACAGATTAGGTAACACGGAGGCGTAATGGTCGAAGTAGCCATCAACATGATCCCCGGTAACGGAGCACAGCCGTACAAGCTGGGACTGATCCATATCGCCAATGACACAACCGGTGACATGGTAAACGACAACTACGACGTAGCTCTGCTCGAAGCCCACAAGGGCAAGACTTACGGGAGCGTCATCAACGGTCGCGTGGAGAACTTCTGCCGCCGCGATAAAGGCGTGATGGAGTTGCTGGCTGAAGCATTGAAGGCGACACTCGGAAGAGTGGAAGCTTGCCTTGCTGAGCAGAGCATCCATAGCACGGATGGTTACCCTCGATGCTAGTCTTCATCTGGACGGCGCTCGTTTACTTGGCGTTCTCTTTCGTGGCGGCGTATTCGATACTGACCGTCCGAGACTTCTTTCGGCGCTGGTACCAAGAAGGCCCGGAGTTCTTCCTCGTGAAGATGTTCAAGTACGTTGACATCTTCCGCGATGGCACGACCGACATCTACCTGAGACGGTTCTATATCTACCCGCGCACCGGTCCCACCGAGGACAACAAACTGGTACCGCGCCTCTACCTGCACAAGTTCTATCGCGGGGACGAAGACCCACACATGCACGACCATCCGTGGCCGTTCACCAGTCTCATCCTGACCAAAGGGTACTGGGAGGAGACACCGTGGGACGCGAAGGACGACAAGGACTGGGAGATCGGTGAGACCCGTTACCCATCGTGGGGGCCTGATGAAGGCGACTGGCGAGAGCGCAAGTTCTACCCTGCCTTGAGCATCCTCCGCCGACCGGCAACGTGGAAGCACCGTGTCATCCTTGAAAAGGGTGGGCAGGCGTGGACGCTTGTCAAGACTGGTGTGAAGGAACGGAGCTGGGGCTTCTGGGTCAAGGACACTCTCTGCCCGTGGCGTCAGTACAACGACGGCGTTTGCTACTGCACCCCTGAAGAGAAGGTTGCGGCGACGAACGATCCCAACCACGAGGCGTCCTCATAGCGTTCGCTGGCATAGAGAAAGAGGTCAAATGACGTTCAACATCACGCAGAAGCACATCGACGCGGGCGACACCTCTATGGGTTACTGTCCCATTGCTCTGGCAGTCACGGAGGCCCTAGGTGATAACGCCTACGTTCTCGTAGACTACAAGACAATCTACATCGGAGATTACGGTGAGAGCACGGGACTGAAAAAGGGCAAGTCATACAACCTTCCCAGCTCCGCAATCGCGTGGATCGCAACACATGACGCCAAGTTCCCCGGCACCACACCTAAGCCATTCTCGTTCGAACTGGAGATCGCATGACATTCACACTCACTACAGAGAACGGATCGGTCTACACGATCAACGAAGAAGCGAAGACGTGGCACCGGCTGAAGGAGGCCTCGCACTCTGAGAGTCTGCGCACGATACACGGTACGTTCGACGAGTACTCCATAGAGGACGGTACCCTGACGCTGCTGTCACCCGGCCTTGAGTTCGGCACGCGCCTTATACGGACGAGCCGGATCGTGAAGATGGAGACGGCGTAGTAAAGGAGAATCATGAACATTAGAATGACCTACGACCCTCAGGGGTTGTACGCAACAGAACGACGCGAGGCACTGAAGCTCGTAGCGTATCAGGACCAAGGTAAGGTCTGGAGCATTGGGTACGGCCACACTGGGCAGGATGTCTACCCCGGTCAGGTCTGTACGAAGGAACAGGCGGAGAACTGGCTCAACCACGATACCCTAGTGGCCCAGAACGCAGTCAACGATTACGTCAACGTACCGCTTACGCAATTACAGTTTGACGCTCTGGTCGATTTCGTGTACAACATAGGAGTAACTGCTTTTCGAACTTCCGAGATGCTGAAGGCGCTGAACCGTAAGGATTACGTCGAGGCTGATGCCCAGTTCAAACGCTGGGTGTTCGTGAAGGGACAAGTAAACCGTGGCCTTGAGAACCGACGCGAGGCTGAGTCAGAAGAGTTTGAAGGTAACCCGAACGCCTAGGAGGGCGATTGGAGAACGAGATCACAATCCGGTACAACACAACTACCGGACAATTTGAAGTCAACCTATTCCACGGTCATCGAGAGTTCGAGGCCGTGGCTTCTGTCCTTAGCGAAGCACTCACCGATCTAGCGGAGCAGCTAGAGTCCTACGGGTTCTAAGAGGCTCAAATGTCATTCACACGCATAGTCTGTATCGTTGTGGCCATTGTTCTGGCGGCACTCCTCGTGAGTCCTCAGACGGTGGTCATTTGTGTTGCAGCCTGCATCATAGCCGAGGGAGCGCACATCTACCTCGTGAAAGGTCACCGTGCCTGAGTATCGAATCGAAGAAGGATGGGTCTTCCACCGGGAAGGCCCTAAGAACTGGTCGCGGCGTTACTACCAGAACTGGAGCTGTGTCTACTACCGCGAGGGCTACAAGACCATCTCCGCTGCGCAGAGGGGCACCCTGAGCGGAGAGCAGCTTGAAGCTTAGCGCCAAGTTCCTAGCCGCCTGCGACATCTACCTTGAGTGGGAGAAGTGCTCCTCGCCGTTAGGGGAGCACGCGTCCCGCAAGGTCAAAGCACCGTGGATGGCGGATTGTATGTCGAAAACGACCGCACAGGAGGCCCTATACGCCTTCGAGACGCATGGGGAGGTATTCTACGTCCACCCTTTAGAGCTTGAATTGGCGCAGCGTCTCTTCTATGGGAAGGCCAACCGGGACTGGTGGACGAAGGAGATCGGCTGGTGGACCAAGCACGCCGAGTTCTACCCGGAGGACTTTCTCGTACACCTGACGCCCGAGACCTTCAACCAGCTCTTCCGGCGTTACCCTCGTGTCGATCTAACCCGGCACGTCTACGACAACACCTACACCGATGAAGAGCTTGACAGAGACCTGAGGCGGTGGTACCTTGGAATGGAGACAGAACGAGATGACGTTAGGATTACCAGATAGGATGACCAATCGGGAGTGGATCGCTAGGCGTCTGCTCTGGAGCTTTGGCATCCCGGCCAATCAAGGGCACAAGTTCTACAAGCGCCTGAAGCTGGTGGTTGTAGGCAAGCTCCACTTCGAGGTTCACAAGTATGACTTCCACAACGAGCGAGAGCCGGTGGAGATCAAATAAAAAAGGCCCCCACCAGATGATTAGTCTGATGGGGGCTTCTTCGTGTCAAAGTCTTCTGTACAGGTTGATTGGTCTGGTGGGTGGGCGGTGGCAGTATCTAGTCGGAGCTACGTGGAAGTGATCTGGCTGATGACGATGTGTGTGCTGCTGTCCAGCCAGCATAATTACTGATAGTGCGATGTCCTTCAGCATGGGGCATCCTCCCTGTCAAGTAAGACGTGAAGGATGCCCGCTGGGTTGTCTTAGTCTCGGACTATATCAAAATCATGACCCACACGTACCTCCTTTACCCAGCTCACAGATATCCATAGCTTCCACGAATATCTCGTCCTTGTGCTTCATGGCCGTCGCCCACTTGACTGCTGTGAGAGGCTGGCCGCCGCGTGCGCCGTCAGGGTAGACTGTCATGCCCCTCAGGAACGGCAGATGCTTCATGAGCATGTCACCGAACGGCTTCACCGTGTCGGCGTTGTTGTACTTAGTTCCCCACTCGGGGAGGTTGAGGGTTGAGCTGATGGCGTGATCCACATACTGCTGGAGCCATGCTTGGAAGGCGATACGGCGCTCCGGTTCCTGAGCCAGTGTGTAAGCGTCCTCAATGGCGTCGGGATCAACCTCGCCGGATTCGACGAGTCGCTTCGCCACAGGGTCTAGGACGTACTGATACTTCCAGACGTTTGCATCGACGTATCGACGTTTGTACGCGGCACAGAACAGAGGCTCGATGCCAGTCGTAGTTCCCGCAAGGATACCAATGGTTCCTGTGGGTGCAATCGCACGTGTCTTGACAGGTCGGCTAATGCCCCAGATGTCTGCTTGGCGCGCAGCCATTTCAGTTGACTGCGCGTAGACTCGCAGGTAATCTTCGAGTTCGACTGAGGGTCCATACGGTAGTCCTTTCTTGAGCATCCACTCGTGAAGCCCCATAAGCCCTAGGCCGAGCCGACGATTCTTGGAGCGTACTTCCCCCACCTTATCGTACGGCAGGTCGCTGTAGACGCTGCCAGCCAGCAAGAAATGGGTTCCTAGGAGGGTGACCTCTACCATCTCTCCGACATTTGCGATGTTGGCCATGTTGATCGAGCCAAGGTTGCAGATGTCAGAATCGTCAGCCGAGGTGACTTCGGTACAGGCGTTGCGTAGGTCTTCGCCAGCGTTCTTCCCAGTGTCAACGGAGAAGCCGGGTTCGGCGGTACGGAGCATACGTTCGACCGTCTGCCAGTACACATCCTGTGCCCAGAGGTGGCATTCGTTATTCTCGTCCGCGTAAGCTAGGAAGAACTCGTCATCCAGACAGACGGAGATGTTGGTGCCATCCATCGTCGCCGGGAAGTTGAAGTCCTTGAGCTTCATCGCTCGTACCTCAGGCGTCCAGTCCTTCATGGCGATGAACTTGAAGATGTCCTTGTGAGACCAGTTGAGTCCGGCCCATAGCGCCGAACGGCGTGAGCCGCCCTGCTTGAGACCGCGACCGCATTCGTTGGTCATCTGCATCAGGGCTAATGGCCCGCTGGCCACGCCGCCTGTGCGCCCGATAGGAGAGCCTTCGGGTCTGATGAGTGAGTAGTTGGTGCCTAGGCCCGCGCCGGTACTGAGGCCCATTGCGTGCTTGTGCAAATGATCTGCCCACCCTTCGCGGCTATCGAGCACGCGCATGAGCAGGCAGTTTTGAGTCTGATGGAAGGGCTTGCCCGAGGCGTAGAGGTACCGGCCTCCGGGGATGAACTTCATTTCAGTGATGAGTTGGGCTGTGCGCCGGATGGTCTCTTCAGATGCTCCGACCGCGCTGAGCACGTGGTACGCGACTCTGTATGCTATCTCTGGCCACGTTTCCTTCGAACCGTCGATCTTTGTCTCAGCATACTTCTGAAGCATGATCGTCAGTTGGAACGTATTCATTACGCTATTCAATTATTGCTCCTTACAACAAAGCGTGGACGACGATCCCTAGGGTTACGCCAACTCCTACGCCAGCTCCGAACAGGAATGCCTTGAGTTTTCCACGTCGAGCTGAAGCCTTTACCGAGGCTACTTCGGCCTTACATGCTTTCGTCTGGTCTCCCAGTTGAGTGTTCAAAGCTGTGACCTGAGACTTCAGGCCGGTTGTCAGATCGTCAGAGGATGTAAGCTCTGCGTTCAAGTTGGTGTTCTCTGTCTGCGTGTCAGTTAGGTTCTTCGAGAGCACGGGTACAGATTCGAGTTGGGTAACAGTGGCCAACGCCGCCTGAGGCGATACGGTGACCCCTGCGGTTGTGGCAGTCAAGTCGCCCGGTGCTGCCTGAATAAGAGTCGCCCATCGATTGCCAAGAAGCGGCAAGGGGAGATTCTTATCGGTGGCTACTTGCTGCTGTAGCACGACCGTGCGGGTGTTGACCTGCTGAGTTAGCTGAGCGTTCTGCTGTGTGAGTTGAATCACAAGCGCCTGATACTGCGCCGTCTGGCCTGCTACCTGAGCGGCGAGGGCTTTGCTGTTCTCGGATGCAACGGCGAGTTGCTGTTGCGCGAGACTAGCGGCGGCCTGATCTTTGGTGGCCTCGTGGTCGAAGTACTTGCTCACTCCGAAGACGAGAAAGGAAAGCACGAGGACTACGAGGATAAGGCGTTCGTGATTCTGAAGCCACGTCTTCGTCGTAGCAACAGTCGTTGCCACAGGGACCACCGGGACTGCTGGTGCAGCCGGGGTTGTCGTTTGGGTTGGTGCTGACATACATTACTCCTCTTTCAAAACATCATTGAAGTCAAGGAACGCTCCGTACTTGACATAGAGCGGGTGCCACGGTCTGTCTTCGGTTCTACGGACACAGAGAAGGTTGCGACCCTTGATAATTCGCATGACCTCTCTGCCCCTATACCGTAGGGAAGGTTTGGTGTGAATAAACGAACCCCACGCACATACCACATCGGCACCTACGGGGATGGATTCGATGACACCATTGTTGAGCGCCCCAACCACATCCGATGGAGTACTGGTCAATTCTATTGGGTCGGTAGCGCGGTAGGCAAATAGGTTGACTACCATAATAGCTCCGTAACCATTGAGCCTTGCGAAGCCAATACACTTTTTGATGGTGGCATCGTCATTCATAGCATCGGCGGTCGATGGATTGAGCATTACCCAGTATAAGACAGGCAAAGACGCATCCCACTCACGTGTGAGGGAATAGCGGTACACTCCTTCGATAAATGCGGTTTTGTGCATCACTCCTCCTAGACGGAAAAAGGCCCCTCCCGAAGGAGGGGTAGCTGCGTCGTCGTCTATTCTTCTGGTGTCCAGATAAGGATCACCACGTACAACCCGTTGGAGATTGAGAATCCCTCAAGGCTATATCGATTGGTTGGGTCTAGGGCCAGCGTATTGAGACGCTGTTCCATCTCCCTTGGCCCACGAAACGTCTCAACAAGTACGGGCTTGAAGTTCGGGTCTCCGAGTGGTGTGAAGTTCATTGGACTCACTCGCAACTCGGGATGGGATTGAATCGGCTAGGCGGAGCGAGAGGGTTGAATTGACTCTCTGGCTTCACGGGATTGAATTTGCTTGGGACAGTCACGGGATTGAATTGACTGACCGGGGTGACGGGGTTGAACTTTCCGTCTGCTGGCTTGGCGTCGAAGAACTCCTGAAGGACATTACAGTCTGCGCCTTTGTTGCCCTGCTTCATTGAGTCCATTAGAACTTCTCCCTCGACTTCTGGTAGCTGGCTGAGCTTACTTTGCCATGCGCCACGTGGTCGATTACTTCTAGGTTCGTCCATGCACAGTCGAGCTTGTTCTCGTCCTTGTGATGTACGTCCTCGCCCTGCCTGAGCTTCCGGCCCAGCATTGCTTCTGCGACAAGAGTGTGGACACGTACGCCCCGATGCGGGCCTGCGCTGATGCGCGGGTATCCTTTCTCATCAATGTACGTTCCGTAGATTTCTCCGTCTTCGCTATTCACGAAGCGCCCCTTCTCGTCTCTCGGCATCTAGCTGTTCCCCTGTGCTGCGTTGTTGATATAGCCCATGCCGACCTGTTGATTCAAGGTGTCGGACTGCAAGGTGAACTGGTCACGAGCCGCCGCTTGCGCCTTGGCCGCCTGCTCCAGTGTGTGCTTCGCTACGCGCTTAGTCACCCAGTCTTCGAGTTGGTGTGCCACCTCAGGGAACACACCGGCTGCGCGGTCGTCGATCAGGTTGCCGTTGGCCTGAGCGTCCAATAGGATGCCGAGGCACGCACGGGCATGGCCGAGGTGATGCACACCAGAGTCTTCTGCTACCTCTTGCTTTTCAGCCCAGCTCTGAAGGTGTCGTAGAGCTGCGTGGATGTAGATATTGGCGACTACGTTCTTCTCTCGCCAGTTGCGGTACCCGTACTTCAGGTCACCGTCGAGCATTGCACAAGCTTCGTGCGCCATCGCTACCGGGCACACTTGGCCCAGCGGGACTTTCTTACTGCCCTGAAGGTCTTTCGGATTTGTCGTTGTAGCCTTCGATTGTGCTGCCGTGTAGGGCAGGCAGCTTCCTACCAGACTTAGATTGTTCGCTTGCAAAGCGTCTCCTCGCTTTTCGTTTCTTGAACCAGTGCTTCAGCTCGTCCCAGAACGTGATCTTCTGCACGTAAGCTTTCCACGGGTCACGGTGTATCAACTGCCACAGGCGCTTGTCGCCCGCGACCATGAACACGTCTCCAAGCTCGTAGTTCGCAAGAACTGAGCTAGGCTCTACTATTTTTATCTTTGGCACTGAACAGCTCCTTGGTCTTACCAACGATCCAATCGACTGCCGCATTGTACCAGTGATATTGGACAACCACCATGTTACGGGCGGTTCTCTTTGTCACTATCCAGCGTGTGCCGTCTGTGTGGGTGATGATGTCTCCCACCTGATCTTGCCGTACGAGTTCTTCATCTACCACGAAAGGTTCAGACATAGTGCCCTCTAGTGTTACTGTACACCAGAGGGCCGTGGATGTCAAAGGTTTTTCCACGTGAACCAGATCGCATCCTTAGGGAACTTTTCCTGTCCACTAAGAATTACCAATCGCGCCTCGCTCTCCCTACCATTATTGATTAGCATCTGTGCCTGTGTCAGCATCTTGAAGCTTTGGACAGAAGAGAACGTGTACCTAGGTTTGCGAAATAGTCTCCTGAAGATTCCCATCAGTCGATCTCTGTGTGATAAAATTGAGCCACCAGACCACGGTCTTTGTTCCAGACCAAGGCTTCTGCGACTCGCAGGTTGCCGGTAAAGGTGTTGTCAGAGTGCCATGCGTCAGGCGGGCAGAGTGCGGAGAAGGTGCGTACACGTACGCCGAACTTCTCATCCAATGCCGTCTTGTGCTTGTGACCCACGTGAATCTCGCGGAACTTAGTGCGACCGAACTCCTTAGGCCACTTCGATGCAAGCCACATGCCGTAGTCGGCCTGCTTACCTTCGTGCCCGTGGACGAGAACGATGAAGCACTCACCCCACTCGACTGTCTTCGCCTTGGTCGGTTCGTTGTCTACGATAACGTCCTCGTAGTCATAGAAGCGACACTCAAGCGAATCACCCATCGTGAAGGTGCTCAACGTATCGTGGTTGCCGGGGATGAGCTTTACCTCGACCGGCGCGATACGACGAAGCTTCTCGATTGTCTCCACCAGCATCTTACGCACAGTCTTGTAGACCTTGTGGTAACGGCTGTCGGTGTCCACCTTGGTTCCGCTGTATGTGGTGCCCTGAATGTTGTCGGTCTGAAGCAGGTCGTTGCCGACGCCCAGAACGATCTTGTCAAAGCTGTACAGTGACGCCTGCGCTAGGAGCGAGTCCAGTGCGCGACGGTAGGTCTCGATGGAGATGTTCAGGTCGTAGTCCGCGTACCCAGTCTCCTTCGACCACGCAAGCTTGCCTGCATGGAGGTCGGGGATAAGCAGTTCGAGAATGTTGCCTGTACCGTGTACGCGCTGCTTGGTGTAGCGCGGTACGAAGCTGGCTCTGCTTTTCAGCTCAGCCTTCAGCTCCTCAATCTCTTCGCGTACCTCTTTGCCGTTCTTCTTTGGCTTGAAGGTCGCCTGTACTTGCCAGACGGGGGTGATGATGGGGGCCGTGGACTCGCGGTGCCAGTGTCGGCTAGAGCCTACGGTCTTGGGGAACCCGGCCATCGCCCACTGGTTGCACTTCCAGCGTTCCACTTCCCAGATGTCCAGATCGACATTACAGACATCCAGAAGCTCTTCGAGGGTTCGAATGTTCTTCTCGGACTTCTTGACGATCTTCATCTTGTCGTCGGCGTACTCTACGCTCTCGACTAACTGACTCTTATCTTGTGGTTGATTCGAATCACCCTTGCTCTCCTTTGGCTTCGGGCCGGAAGGCGTAACCAATACGCCAGCCGCCTGTAATGCTGCCCCGTACGATCCAAACACATTTCGAATTTGACGTTCGCTGTATTGTCCGTGTTCGAGGTAGACCGATCTGCTTGCCCCGCCATGCGCTGCGGCCACTCGCTTTAGGTCTCTTGTAATGTCCTTCTGTGCTCCGGTCATCTTCCTCCTGTGGTAGATTTGTCTTGCTTAGCCATTGTGAATAGTGTACCCTATTCCGCGTCCAGTGTCAAGTCCACCTTGGTGATCTTCTTTTTGACAGGTCGCTTAGTGACTTTGCGTGCTGGCTTGGAGCGGGCTGGCATCATCTGGGCCACTGGTGAAATGTAGAAGGTTCGGAAGTCCCCTCGCATTTCCTTTAGCTCCGAGACTACCGCTGATGTCTGTGAGTCGAGCTTTGTCTCCAGCTTCTCACTTAGGTTGTCGATTTTTGCTCCGAGGGATGTGATACCGCTGTTGACGTATCCCACACTTGTGTGCAACTCTGCTAGGTCTTTCGTTCGTATTTGCTTCACCCAGTCGAATCCTTTATAGGTCGTGATGATGACAGCTACGACGAACGCAATAGACTTCCATTCAGTTGCCAGCCAGTTCACGAATTGAATCGCGTTGCTGACGTTATGGGAGTCAAGGGGTAGTTGCATCTGGGCCTCCGTCGTTCTTCTTGTTCATTACCTTGTTGACACCGTAAGCGGCCTGCGCGCTGCCCACTAGTGCTGCTGCGCCCGCAAGATCGGGCATAGCGTGGTTATGGATGACGAGATAGCTGCCCCAGAGGATGACGGCAACGATGATGAGAAACCCGGATGTACGGCTATAGGAGCCGGACCCATCGGGTTCAGACAGAACCTCGCGTAGAGGAGGCGGCAAGTACTTTTCGTACTTCTCCAGCTTCCCCACTAGGGATGGAATGAATTTGAAAGCCATACGTCCTCACTTGAAGCAGGCGAAGGAATTGCTCTCGCATACGCGAGGGTGGCTCTCCTTGTCTGCCAGAATCTTATTCAGGAAGAACGGCGTGTTCACGCGGCGAAGGTCAGCCCAGTACATAGCGCCTTTTGCGTGATCCATCGTTTGATCGAAGATCGCTTCTACATCGTGAAGCAGATGGATGAACCCCGGTTCCCAGATTTGTGGCTTCTCTAGTGGTCGGCCAGCGTCCCCTGCATCTGCAAGGTACTTGGGCATGGTCTCGATCACGTCGAGGATGTTGCCCCAGCCGGACTTCACACGGTTCATCAAGCACGACATAATCATGCACGAGACCTGATGGCCGCCGTATTCTTTACCGTAGAGCCAGCCCTGATATACGAGCTGGCCCTTCAGGTAATCGTCTTGTCTAAGCATTAGCTACTCTTTTTCTTTGGCTTGGGTTTGTCGTCCGTGCCAAGTCCGCGCATACCGGCCACCGACGAAGGTGGAAGTCCGGGTGCTCGTGGCGTGATCTTCAGGTTGCCCTTGGCATCTGTCTCCATCTTGTTGCTGGAGAGAGGTGTCTTCTCGATGTCGTCGAGCCACGGCTGTAGGCGGGCCTTTGTTTTGGCATCACCCTGCGTGTACTTCTGGACAATCGTAGCCTGCTTCTCACGTGGGATATCGGTCATCGTCTTGCCCTGCTTGCGCAGGCTGTCAACGTCAGAGATATCGAACGCGGAACCGTTCTGAGGATCGGCAGGAATCTTCGCCTGAATGCTAGGCGGGAGGTTGTTCTGCCACACGTGCGTTAGTTCATGCGCGGTCGTAGACGCCTTGTTGTCGTCGTACGCCTGCTGGTTGTTGATGCGGATGGTGTTGTTGCCAGCGCCCTGATCTACTTCTGCGACTGAACCGCGACCGTCAACCGCTGTGCCGCCCTGACCTTGTACTATGGTGGGCTGTACGGCGTGCTGCACGTTCTCTAGGGCCGGTGGTAGGGTTGCCCCCTTAGGGTCACCGTACGTCGGCGCTGAGTCGTTGTTGTCACTAGGGACCGGTTCGTTGAGAGTAGGCTGCTGTGCGCCCGGAGCTATTGCAGCGTTAGCGCCCGCTTTGATGATGTTCTTAGCACCTGTGCCCGCGTCACGCACGAATGCGCCGGGACCGGCTGTACCAAGATCACCCTTCTCAGCAAGCTTACCTGCTGCACGGAATCCTGCCCACGTCTTAGGATGATTCGCAACGAAGTCTATGAGTTCTCGACCGTGCTGGATGCCACCTACGCCGCCCTCATGCCCTGCAACGAATGCCAGAAGTGTGGAGAGGCCCGCGCCCGCGACCGGTGAGATCGTACCCGCCGCTGCACCAACTCCGCCGATGAGTCCGGCACGGTTGAGTAGCTGAAGGTTCTTCACGGTCTTAGCATCGCCTGCCAAACTCTCCATGTAGTCCTTGGGTCCAATCGTCGGTGCGTTAGCTCCGAAGAAGTTCTCCTTGGTCTCATCAGTGAGCTTGTTCCATAGACCGGTGAACTTGGCCGCGTTGAATTGGCCGTTGTCCGAGGTCTTCTGTAGCAGGTTGCTGAACACATCCTTGGCGAAGTTACGACTAGCCTCAGGTCCAATGATCTGCTGGAGGTTGTCTAGGTTGAAGTCCTTTGCACCGCCCTTCGGTGCGCCCGAGGCGCTTTTGTAGCGAAGGAACGCACTGGCTGCTTCGTCTGACTTACCCTCCATCAGTCGCTTGATGATTGGGTTATCGTAGCGCCCGATCTGCTGGCGGTAGTTATTGCGGAGAGCCTGATAATCATCAAGAGCTTGCGCGGCCTCTGGATGGTCCGAGTTCTCCGCGATGTTCT
>Ga0302310_10001007_pt1 | contig 24655 bp, 20 predicted proteins | sample III_Palsa_N1_2_FD_200451 | JGI IMG/M metagenome (GOLD analysis project Ga0302310, IMG submission 200451) | Peat permafrost microbial communities from Stordalen Mire near Abisko, Sweden - III_Palsa_N1_2 | ecosystem: Environmental > Terrestrial > Soil > Palsa > Peat permafrost | place: Sweden...
ATCTTGAATGGGTGGTGGGCGAAGAAGGCAACGCCAAGCCTGATTACAAGATCACCCAGCCGCGCAAGGCTACGTTGCTGATCGAAGCCGACCGCGCGCCGGGGCCGCTGGCTTTTACGCTCGCCACCGACAAGGGCATCGAGCTTGCCCGTGAGACCGGCGTGGCCTGGGTTGGAGTGCGCAGCACCATCCACGCTGCCGCGGTGGGCTATTACGCAGAACGCGCCGCCAAGGCGGGTTTCATCGGTATCGGTCTGGTCGCGGGTATTCCGAATATGGGTTACACCGGGGTGAAGGGCCAGGCGGTTGCCACCAGCCCGCTCACCATTGGGGTGCCATCGGCTAAATACGGCACCATCCTGCTCGACATGGCCACCGCGACCATCGCGCTGGGTAAGATCGCGCAATACAAGATAAAGGGCATTCCGCTGCCGGAGGGTGCGGCGCTTACCAAAGACGGCGAACCCACCACTGATGCCGCCAAGGCCGCGATCCCGACCCCGGCTTCAGGCCCCAAGGGTTCGGGCATGTCGCTGCTGTTTGAATTGCTGACTTCGGTGCTGCTCGAGAACCCGATCGTGAAGAGCTTCCACGCCAAGGCGCCAGGCTGGCGCAGGCATCGCCAGAACGGCACCATCATCGTGGTGGATCCCTCGGCGTTCCGCGATCCCGCCGAGTTCGCAGCCGATGTCGATGCCACCGTCGACGCGATCAAGGGCCTGCCCCGCGCGGACGAGAACACCCCGATCTATTTCCCCGGCGAGATCGAGGCCGGGATTGCGGCACGGCAGTTGAAGGACGGCATTACCCTGCCGCTCGACACCTGGGACGAACTGGTAAAGGTGGCGGAAAGCTACGGGGTCCAAGTGCCCCGATAGGAAAAGGAAGAATCTTCTTTTTGTGAACAAAAAGAAGCAAAAAAACTTTGTCAATTGGAGGGCGCCGGCGCTGGTCGGTGCGCTCCAAGTGACAAAAGTTTTTTGCTTCTTTTTTTCAAAAAAGAAGACTTCTTCCTTATTTCGTCACGTAAACGTTGACTATCGCCGTTCGCCCGCTCTCAACTGCCGCCACCGCGTCGTCCAATGCCGACCCGAGGTGGGCCGGGTCGCTTACCGCCGCGCAGTGCATTCCGTAGGGCAGACCGAAGGCTTCCAGATCCGGCTGGGTATCGAGATTGACGCCGTAGAAGTCGTTATGTGCCACCGATGCGCCGTCGGGATAGAAGCGCAGGTGGTTATACTGCATCGAGAGGTAGCGTCGATTGTTGAAGATCACGATCAGCACCGGCAGTTCGTTGTCGCGCGAGGCCGCGAGGGCCTGCACCACCGGATTATAGAGAAACGCGCCATCGCCGAGGGTTAGCACCACGAAGCGATCCTTCGCGGCGAGTTTGACGCCCAAGGCGACACCGATGCCTTGGCCCAACCCGCCTTGGACGTAGAAATAGCGGTGCGGCTCGGACCATTCGAGATGCTGCTGCACCAGGCGGCTGTGGGTGATGGTCTCGTCGACGAAGATCGTGCCGGCGGGGACGGTCTCGCGTAACGCCTCAACCAGCGTCACCGCCTCGATCGCGGTGCCACCTACGGCGGCGGCCTCGGCGCGCTGGATGCGGCTGCGCAGTGCCTGATGCGATGCAGCGTGGCGGGCGCGTCGGGGTTCAATAAGATCGGCGTCGCCATCTTGCAGAGCGGCGCGCGCCAGAGTGTCGGCGACTTCGCCCTCGACGTAGAGATCGGCGAACAGCACCTGATGCACTACCTGCGGACGCTGCGGCACTTCGTCGATCACGATGGTCGTCGCGTGCGGCGGGCGGTTGGACGGCGGATACCAGGGCGCGCGGCAATTCACCAGCAACACAAGATCGGCGGTATCGCGTAAGGGCGCGATGTCGTTGCCGAGATAGAGCGGATCATTTTTCGGGAAGTTGCCGCAGACGTTGGATTGCGGCTCGATCACCGGGATGGCGAATTTGTCGGCGAAGGCGACCAGCGCATAAAACGCCTTGGGATCGCGGCCGGCGCTTTCGGTCATGATGACCGGCTCGCGGGCGGCTCGCACCCGTTCGACCAGCCCGTCGATTTCGCTTTGCGGGCTGATCTTGCGCGCGGGAGGCACGATTTTCTTGGGAAACGGCGACGGCTTCCAGGGCTCCAGCAACACCTCGACCGGGGCGTTGAGGTAGACCGGGCCGCGCGGGGCACGCTGGCTGATCTCGCCGGCGCGCTTGACCATTTCGTAGAGGGTTTCGACGCCGGGGATCTGGTTTGACCATTTGACGATGTGATCGACCAGCCCGTGCGGGCCACCGACGATCGACAAGTTGCGGTACCATTGCGAGCCGGGATCGACCCCTGGGCGTTCACCATAGCTGTCGGATTCAGACGACAATACCAGCATCGGCACGTCGGCGAGCAACGCACCATGAATGCCGCAGGCGCCTTGCAGCAGGCCCGGGCCGGCATGCAGCAACACTGCCTGCATGCGGCCGGTCACCAACGTGTAGCCGATCGCGATGTCGACGGCGGCGGTTTCGTGCCACACGTCGATATAGCTGGGACCTTTGGTGCCGTCCCGCTTTTGCCCCGCCATCGCTTCCCAGTAGGGCGCCCATTCCGAGCCCGAGGCGACAATGACGTAATCGATGCCGAGATCGCGGAATGCCTCGAGCAGTCCTTCGCCGCCGTCGCAGTAGTTTTTTTCGCTCGTCATGGGCTTTTCACTTACTTGCCAGCCGGAACTTCCCAGCCGATGGTCTTGCACAGGGCGCGGCCCATCACCTGGTCAAGTTCAGCATCGGTCAGACCCATGTGCAAGGTGAAGTGTTCGACCAGCTGTTTGTAGGTCACGTGCTTGGCGTCCATCATGCGGGTGAGGTCAGTGCCCCAGAAGCAACGTTCCGGCCCCATGGTATGGATCATCTTGCGGACAAAACCGCTGATATTTTCGTAAGGATACGGGTGGGTCGAATAGCCGGGCACAGCTGAGACCTTCACGAACACATTCGGATAAATGTGCAGGTCGGAGGTTTCCTGCATCCAATAGTCGATCGCATCGTCAACCGAACGGGCCAGGATGCCCATATGATCGATGATGATGGGCAGGGTCGTGTGGCGCTTGGCGATCTTGCCGAGTTCGGCCTTCCAGATCGGAGCGTGCACCATGACCGGCAGTTGGAATTCTTCGGCGGCGGGCCACAGCCAGTCGCAGGTGCCGTCGATCATCCAGTTGCGATCTTGAGGCCGGTGGAAGGTAACGCGTATGCCCTTGACGCCGGGGATCGACTTCAGATCCTTCATCAGCGCGCGGCCTTCGACCGCGTTGTCCTGCGGTACGCGCGCCATCACGCAGAAGCGGTCAGGGTGCTTCTCCGCGGCTTCAACGCCGTAGTCGATGCGGTCGCCTTCCCACGACGGCGGCACGATGGCGACGCGATCCACGCCGGCCTTGTCCATATTTTCCAGACATTCTTCGTAGGTGAACGGCTCGAGACGATGGCCGTTCAGCACCATGCGCTCACGCGCGCCCGGGATCCAGGGCCGGTCGGGGGTTTCGTCTTTCCAAATATGGATTTGAGAATCAGCGATAATCATGGATGAGGCCCCCTAAATCGGCTTGTGATCGGCACAGAGTTACCTCCGTTGCCAGACACAATCGAGCCGTTCCGTGATGAACCAATTGATCATGGGGCATTAACAATCGAAGCGCAATTCACGCTGATTGTGGACCAGGCGGTTCGTATCGACGGCGAACAAAAGAAGGAGCAGCGATCGCTCGCCGCTCCAGGTTATCGGGGAGGAAAAACTAACCGTGACTTAAGGCCGCGCGACACACTTGACCGGCCGAAGGCGGCCGTGGGCATGATCAGTAATTAAGCGAAGGTAGGCTGGCGCGGGAGCATTTCATAGACTCCGCGGGGAAGATTGCGTCTGCGATTGATGAACATAAAAGTCACTCAGGCGATCGCCCGCGGCGCCGCAAACAGCGGTACAATTGGCGGGCGATGGTTCCCCGGGTACGATACGGAAAGAGCTCGTGGTGATTGGCATGCGAGAAATGGCTTCAACGCCTGACGAGGCAACATGCCGCCCGCCTAGGTCCATCCGAGTGGCATCAATGGGTTATCCATGGCGGCCCGATCCGCCAAGCGAGTCTGATATATCAGATTCCGCATAGCAAGCATTCCTAGTGTCAGATTGCCACTCGCACGCGTCGGTTATTTTCGCTGCTTCGTCATTAATTGTGCAAGTCCTTTGGTGTAGCCTAAGCTCTTTTGCGATCCCGCCCGTGGTAATTGAAAAGCTGCGGGCACCGCGGCGACAGCGCTATGCGCATCTGATATATCAGATGCCCGGCACTCGCGGTTGCTTTGGTTGTGCTGGGCCGGATAGGTTGCTTCGAAATAAGCAGAATCCGCCGACGCGGGCGGAAGAGAAGCTTGCATGGGGAATCGTTCTATGGGCTGCGCCAAAAAATGGATCGCCTTGACCACTTCGTGTTTGCTCCTCTGGGGAGAACCCGGCGTCACTCTGACTGATCCGGCGAGCGCTGCCGAAATCGCAACCGGAAACGCGACCACCTTCTATCCGGCATCATCTGCGACAGGGCAGCCAGCAATATCCGCCCGAGTGAAGCGAGTGATCCTGGTTGGCGGGCTCCGCTTCAAGGACCTCGCCGGCGACGGGCGGCTCCATCCTTACGAAGACTGGCGCCTTCCGGCGGAAGCGAGAACCCGTGATCTCGTGGCGCGCATGTCGCTCGACGAAAAGATCGGCCTGATGGTCATCGGCACCGAAATAATGGGAAAGCCGGAGAACGGCCTGACCGGCCATTGCACCGGGCCGGTCAGCTCCGACGGCTTGCTCTGCGAGGCCGATAGCATGCCACCGCCTCCCGCAGCTTCCGCCAATGGACGCGGCAGTGCAGCCAGGCCGGGCAGTACGGCATTCAACTTCCAGGCCTATCCAACATCGGTTGCGATCCTGGACCATGACATCCGGCGGATCATCACCCGACAGAACCCGTCGCCCGCCGACCTTACGGCTTGGACCGATCGTATTCAGCAAGTGGCGGAAAGCTCCCGGTTGGGGATTCCGGTGGTGATAACCTCCAATCCCCGCAATCACGCTTCCGCCAATATGGCGCTCGGTTTCAATGAAGCCTCAGGGCAGTTCACGGTATGGCCAGGGACGCTTGGCCTGGCCGCTTCGGGCGACCTGAAAATGATCGAAAATTTCGCCAGGATCGCCGCCAGCGAGTGGGACGCGACGGGCTTGCGCGCCGGCTACATGTACCAGGCCGACATCGACACGGATCCACGCTGGTTTCGAATTCCGGACACGTTTGGCGATGATCCGGACCGCGTTTCCGACATCATCCAGACTATCGTCATGGGGTTTCAGGGTGGTCCGGAGCTAAGTCCCGGCGGCATCATCATGACCACCAAGCACTTTCCGGGCGGCGGGGCCAGGGACCGCGGCACCGACCCGCATTTCGTCTACGGCCAGGTCTCGCCCTATCCAACCCGGGGCAGCCTGTTCCAGTATCACCTGCCGCCGTTCGAAGCGGCGATCGCGGCGGGCACGGCGGCGATCATCCCGTACTACGCCCGGCCTTCGAATGCCGTTAGCGTGCCACAGCTTCCCGGCGGGGCGGGTTTCGAAGAAGTCGGGTTCGCGTTCAACCGGCCGATCCTGCAGGATCTGCTGCGCAACCAGCTTGGCTTCAGAGGTTATGTGAATAGCGACTCCGGAATCCTTAGCACGATGGCCTGGGGCGATAAGATCGAGAAAGCGGACGAGGTAGAGCGCGCGGCGTACGCGATCAACGCCGGCGTCGACGTGATCAGCGATACCCAAGACGTGGGCATCGTTCGCGAGGCCTACGACCGCGGATTGATCACCGAAGCACGCATCAACCTTTCCGCTGAGCGCCTGCTGCTGCCGATGTTTCAGATGGGGCTGTTCGAAAACCCCTATCGCGGCGTTGACGCTGCGACGAAACTGGTGGCCGACCCCGCGCATTGGGCGATGGCGTATCGGGCGCACCAGGAATCCGTGGTACTTTTGAAGAACAATGCCCAGTTACTGCCGCTGACCGAGGCCAAACTCGCGGGACGCCCTATCTTCGTGGCGGTCCTTGGCAGACAGGACCCCGGCGCAACGCAGGATCCTACCACGACGGTCATCCAAACTCTGGAGGCGCGCGATCCACAAATCAAGTTCACCACCGATTTGAAAGGGGCGGCTTTCGCGCTGGTGTTTGTCGATCCGGAGGACAAAGCAGTGAACATCGCCGACATATTGAATGGCAACAAGACGCCGACCTACTTTGACCTTACCGTGGGTAAGTCGACTGGCGTCGATCTTGACCGGCTGAAAACGATCGAAACTGCGGTTCCCACCATCGTCGCATTCAACCTGGAGATGCCGTGGCTGATCGGCACCGTCGAACCCGGCGCCAAGGCCCTGGTGGCCGGTTTCAGCACCCGCGCAGATGCCATGCTGGATGTGATCCGGGGCCGTTTCCAGCCCCAGGGTCGCTTGCCCTTCACCTTGCCGAGGAACGAGGCGGTGGTGGTTGCCGCGGAGACGAATGGCCCGAAGGCGGTGAACGGGGTGACCAGTTCAGACGTGCCGGGTTTTGCCCGGCCCGCTTCCGACAATTACGTTTACAAGGACGCGACGGGGGCGGCTTATCGCACCGGATTCGGTCTGGGTTATTAGAGCGCGATGAAATCAGCTGGAATCAGGAAGAGAAGGAAAGTCTTCTTTTTTGAAAAAAAGAAGCAAAAAACTTTTATTCGTTTGGTTCAGAGACTGGACAGAGAGTTCTTGCGACGCGCCAAATTGACAAAAGTTTTTTGCTTATTTTTTTCAAAAAAGAAGATTCTTTCTGTTGCTTCCACCTAAAATCATCATGCTCTAGAGCCTAATGACGGCACTTTGAAACAGTGATCAGCTTCCGGATTCTGGTTATGGATTTAAAACAATTTGGAGAACGTAATGCCCATCGATCGGCGTAGCCTCTTTGCCGCTGGCAGCGCGATGGTTGCCAGTAGAGCCCTAGGTTCCCGGGCGGCCACTCCCGGGAAGCAGGATTTTCCAAATGGATTCCTGTGGGGCGCCGCAACGGCGGCGTATCAGGTGGAAGGCAACAATATCAACAGCGACCTCTGGCCGCTGGAACATGTCATGCCCACCGTGTTCGCCCAACCATCCGGAGATGCCTGCAATAGCCTTGAGCTTTGGCCGAGAGATCTCGACCTGGTGAAAAGCATCGGCCTCAATTCATACCGCTTCTCCCTCGAGTGGGCCCGCATCGAGCCCGAACCGGGAATGTTTTCGCGGGCTATGCTCGATTACTACAAGGCGATCATCGCGGGTTGCAGGGCCCGCTCCGTGGTGCCCATCGTCACTTTCAATCATTGCACCACCCCTCGGTGGTTTGCGGAAAGAGGCGGCTGGACGAGCGCCGATTCGCCAGCGCTATTCGCGCGCTATTGCGAACGCGCGACGCGGCACCTTGGGGCGGGCATTGGCTACGCCGCAACCGTCAACGAGCCAAACGGTCTCACGTTTGCGGGCTCGATGATGCCGCCAAAAATTGCCGCCCTTAGCCGCGCCATGCTCGACGCCGTGGCCAAGGGGTCAGGATCAGCCAAATACATGGCCGGCAATACTCCGATCCCGGAGGACATCGACGCCATGACCGCGAATCTGCTGCTCGGGCATAAGGCCGGGCGCCAGGCCATCAAGTCGGTGCGCACGGATCTTCCCGTTGGCATGTGCCTGGCGGTTGCCGACGATCAGGCCGTCGGTGAAAATAGCAAACGGGACGCAATGCGCAGCGCGCTTTACGGCCGTTGGCTGGATGCGGCACGCGAAGATGATTTTATCGGAATCCAGAATTACGAACGTAACCGTTGGGATTCCAAGGGAAAATTGCCGCCGCCACCGGGTGCGGTGGTCGGTTTCTCGGGCGGCGAAATTTACCCCGCCTCGCTCGGTAACGCCGTCCGCTATGTTCATCAGGAAATCGGCATTCCGATCATTGTCACCGAAAATGGCGTCAACACTCATGACGACAGTGTTCGCGCTGCTTACATCCCGGAAGCTATTAGGGGACTGAAGCAGGCGATTGACGACGGGGTTCCGGTTCTTGGGTACGTGCATTGGTCGCTGCTGGATAACTGGGAATGGGTCTTTGGTTTCGCGCCGAGATACGGACTTTGCTCGGTTGATCTCACCAATTTTGAGCGGACGCCCAAACCCAGTTCCAGAGTGCTGGGAGAGATCGCGCGCCGGAACGCCATTTGACAGAGGTGTTGATCCATGGAGCAGACTTGGCGATGGTGGGGGCCCTCCGACACGATCACGCTGGCTAACGTCCGGCAAGCGGGCGCGCACGGTGTCGTCACGGCGCTCCACGACATCCCCTACGGGGAAGTCTGGAGTGAAGTGGCGATTCGTGAACGGCAGCATCTAATTACCTGCGACGCCTCTCTCGGGCTGCGCTGGAGTGTCGTCGAAAGCTTGCCTGTTCATGAGGCAATCAAAATCGGGGGCGATGATCTAGAACCGTTGTTCGAAAACTATCGACGTTCGATGCACAATCTGGCCGCGTGTGGGATCCAGACGATCTGCTACAATTTTATGCCGGTTCTGGACTGGACCCGTACCGATACCGCGTGGCCGATCGCCGGCGGCGGACGGGCACTGCGGTTCGACGCGGCGCGTTTCGCGGCGTTCGATTGCTTGATGCTGGAACGCAAGGGCGCGGCCGCCGATCACGACCCCGCGGTGCTCGCGCGCGGACGCGCTTGGTTTGATAAAGCCTCTGATCCGGCCAAGCAAAGATTGCTGGCGGATATCATGGCCGGGCTTCCGGGCGCCTTCGACCGCTATGGCATTGTCGGTCTGCGGTCCGCATTGGCGCGCTATCGCGGCATCGATGCCGCGGCTTTATTCCGCAACTATGTGCGTTTTCTCGAAGCTGTAGTACCGACGGCGGAAGGGTTGGGGCTGCGGCTGGCGGTTCATCCGGATGATCCGCCGCGCCCGCTCCTCGGTCTGCCGCGCATCGTGAGTACCGAGGAGCAGATTGCCACCATTCTGGAATCCGTCCCCTCGCCCGCCAACGGACTCACGCTCTGCGCGGGCTCGCTCGGCGCACACCCGGCCAACGATATATGCGCCATCGCCCGGCGCTTTGCAGGCAACACCCATTTCGCGCATCTGCGGAACGTTAGCAAAGAGCCAGACGGATCATTTCAAGAGTCTGACCACCTTGGCGGCGATAACGATATGGTCGCGGTGGTGGCCGTGCTGCTCGCCGAGCAAAGCCGCCGCAAGAATAGTGGGCGTTCCGATTGGCGTATTCCGTTCCGACCCGATCACGGCCATGAACTGGCATACGACATCGGCAAGCCAACGCACCCGGGCTATCCCCTGATCGGCCGGCTGCGCGGCCTCGCCGAGATCCGCGGCGTCATGACCGCACTGGCGCACCAGCACGCTTGGCCAACATGATGACTTCATCGTTGATATTCGGACTCTTCTGATTTTTCATTTGAACCGAACATAACACAAAATGACATCGAAGTTGCGGTGGTCGGATATGGGTTCGCCGGTAGCATCTTCCACGCGCCCCTGATCACCGCGACGCCGGGATTACATCTGCGAACAATCGTATCGCAGAATCCTGTCAAGGTCCGCGCCGACTTCCCCGACGTCAGCGTGGCTGCCGACCTCGCCACCGCGCTCGCCGATCCAAACATTGATCTGGTGGTGATCGCCACTCCAAATGCGCTGCACGCGCCGCAAGCCCACGCGGCTTTAGCAGCCGGGAAACATGTCATCGTGGATAAGCCATTCGCCGTGACGCTCGACGAAGCGCGCTCGGTCGCCGCGCACGCGGCACAAGTCAACCGCGTGCTGTCGGTGTACCAAAATCGTCGCTGGGACGGTGATTTCCTTACTGTGAGACGCTTGATCGCCGAAGGCGGATTGGGCGCGGTCCGCCACTTTGAGTCCCATTTCGATCGTTTCCGTCTCGCTCTGCGCAGCCGCTGGCGCGAGCAGGCGCAGCCCGGCAGCGGATTGTGGTTTGATCTGGGATCGCATTTACTGGATCAGGCCTTGCAATTGTTCGGGCGGCCGCAAGCGATTTATGCTGATTTTGCGATGCACCGCGAGCGCTCCGAGGCTGTCGATTATTTTCACGTGCTGCTGCGATACTCGGATTTGCGCGCGATTTTACATGCCAGCGCCCTGGTCGTTGAAGGACGGCTACGCTTTGCCGTTCACGGCACGGCGGGTAGCTTCGTCAAATACGGGTTGGATGGTCAGGAGGCTTCGCTGAAAGCGGGTCTGCGTCCGGGTGGCATCGGTTGGGGAGAGGATGCTAATCCCGGCGTCTTTACGCCCGGGGAGGGCAGTCCCAGTCCAGTACTCGCCGAACCAGGTGATTATCCCCGTTACTATGCCGAAATTCGCGATTGTATCAACGGGCACGGTCCCAATCCCGTTCCACCGTCGCAAGCCTTGGAAACTATGGAGATCCTGATGATCGCCATCCAAAGTGCCGCGGAACGGCGCGAAATTGCCTGTTGAGTGAAGAAAAGAATCTTCTTTTTGTGAAAAAAAAGAAGCAAAAAAACTTTGTCAATTAGGGGAGCATTGGTCCATGGGCGGTGCGCTCCATTGTAATAACAGTTTCTTGCTTCTTTTTTTCAAAAAAGATGCTTCTTTCTTTCGCTACACTTATCTTCATTCGGAAGAGTCTCTCAGGCATTATCTCGAGGAGACGGCATGATCGCACCGAAGAACGTGACCACTTGCGCCGCCAGGTCGAGGGCTCGCTGGGCTGCCTCGCGAGGTTCGTGACCCATCAAACGGGCGGCGAGATAGCAGCCCGTAAAGGCGTCGCCCGCACCGGAGGTGTCGACTACGGCGGCCGGCGGCGTGCTTGCCGGCAGATCGATGACGTCTCGACCAATTTTCAATCGGCAGCCGCCAGCACCCAGACTGGTCACCGCTTCCTTGACGTTGGAAAGATCCAAGCCCAGTTCGCGCACATCCTCGAGGCTGGGCAACACGATGTCGCTGAGCGCAATGGCGCGCTGCATTACGCCGGCGGCAACCACTGCGTCAGGCCATAATTGGGGCCGGTAATTAGGATCGAAGGCGATGCGGCCCACCCGGCCACGTAACGCGGCGAGCAACTCCAGTGCCTGGGCTTGCTCGGATTCTGCAATGATCGCGAGCGAAATGCCCGACAGCAACACCAGATCGGCACCAGCAAGCCGGTCCGCGCCGCCTGCTGCACGCAACAGTTTTAGCCATTGGCGGGCCGGCGAGACAGATCGCCAATACACGAAGCTGCGCTCGCCTCGATGGTCGAGGTCGATCACATATAATCCCGGCGGATCGTTGCCTACGCTGGGGCAAAGATCATCTCCTATGCCAAGATCAGCCCAGAAATGACGCATTTTTGCGCTCAACGCATCGTTGCCCGTCGCGGATAGAAACTGCACATCGATACTGGGCGCCGAACGTTTCAAATAAACCGCAGCGTTGCAAACGTCGCCCGCGAAAGACAGCCGGTAGTCCTCGCCACCCAGCGGCCGCACTTCCAACATGCATTCACCAATGCAAATGGCCCGGGGCATCATTCCACCCCCATCGTCTTGCGCAATACCGGATTGCGGCGAAACGCATCCGGGAACACGCCATTATGTTCCAACGCCGCGGCAATGCCGGCTTTACTTTGAAACCATTGCTGCGCCCAGGTGCCTTGCGGATCCGGGTGACCGGCTCCCACTACATTGAGCCAGAGGCGGACGACTTCGGCAAGCCGAGCGTGGGGCAGGCCGGCGGCAGCATTGTCGATCAAAGTCGGAAAAATACGCTGGGGCAGTTTTTTCGAGCCATCTGTGGCAATCTGGCTTAACCGATGAGCGATTGCCGGATTGGCAAACCGCGTGCGGGTAATTTTCCAGTAGCCGGCGACATCAAGCGGCGCGAGCGCGGACGCCACCTCGACCAGAATCATCTCATCGACCTGCTGCATCAATTCCATGTCGGCGGCCGCCTGAAACACGTAGTCGTGGCCGCGGGGAAGTCCCAGATATGCCAACGCGGAATGCGCCGCGTTGAGCACTCGCAATTTGAGCAGGCCAAAGGATTCCACGTCATCGACGATTTCGGCGCCGCCTTGCTCCCATTTTGGACGCGGACCGGCGAATCGGTTCTGGATTATCCATTGGCTGTAAGCTTCGCGCTGTACACAGGCCGTGTCTTCGATTCCGAGTGCCGCCACCACACGCTCGCGCAGGGCGGAATCCGTTGCGGGAACGATGCAATCCACCACGCTGTTTGGAAAGGTCACCTCGCGTTCGATCCAGCGCGCCAAAACGCTGTCGAATCTGGTGGCGAAGCAGATTACCGCACGGCGCAAGCATTCTCCGTTCGAAGCGAGATTATCGCAACTCATCACCGTTACCGGCGCGCCGCCCGCCAGCCTGCGCTGTTGCAGCCCATAGACCAGCCAGCCCACCACGGAACCCGGAACATCTCGCCCCGCAAGATCGGCGGCAACATCCGGATGACCGAGTTCAGGCTGCCCGTCAGGGCTCAGCCGATACGCCTTTTCCGTTACCGTCAAGCTGATCACGTGAATTGTCTGATCAGCCATGGCTGCCAACAGCGTCCGGGGCGTTTCAGATCCCACGATCACGTCGCGCAGTACGCCGATGATCCGGCAGCGATTAATTTTCTCCGCGTAGTTCACCGTGTAAAGATAATCTTGCGGGGCCAGAAGGTCCCGCACATCGGGCGAGCGCAGGGAAGATCCGATAATCCCCCAGTCACCGCCTGCGCTTATGACGGCGTCCTCGGTGATCACGGCCTGATGGCAGCGATGAAATGCACCCGTTCCCAAGTGCAGAATTCCAGGCTTCAATTCATCGACGGTGTAGCGCGGGATTTCGACCTCGGGCTTTACTGCCGCCAATGCCGCGGCACACAGGCGGTAAGGAGGGCTCATAGCCGGTACGCTGCCTTGGCCAGGCGATATGCCAAATCGACCGCCAGTTCCGCAGCCTCGTCTTCTTCCAACCGGTGGGTCGCGACCAATTCGGCGAGATAGGCGCAATCGCTGCGCCGTGCGAGATCGTGCCGGGCGGGGATCGAAAAGAATGCGCGGGTGTCGTCGTTAAAGCCGGCGCAATTATAGAATCCGGCGGTTTCAGTGGTTTGCTCGCGGAAGCGGCGGATGCCTTCGGGACTATCGTGAAACCACCAGGGCGGTCCCAGGCGCAAACAAGGATAATGTCCCGCCAGCGGCGCCAACTCCCGAGCGTAATTAGATTCGTCCAAGGTAAATAAAATAATGGTCAGGCCGGGCTCGTTGCCGAGCCTGCTCAGCATGGGATGCAAGGCGCGAGTGTACTCGGTGCGAACCGGAATATCGGCCCCCCGATCGCGGTCGTATTTCGCATAAAGGGCTGGGTTGTGGTTGCGAAAGGAGCCGGGGTGGATCTGCATCACCATGCCGTCGTCCAGACTCATCTGCGCCAGTTCGGTCAGCATTTGCGCACGGAAGAGTTCGGCCTCGGCCGGAGTGGCGGCACCTCGACGCACCTTCGCGTAGAGCACCTCGGCGTCGGCAAGAGAAATATCAGCTGTGGCAGCAGTGGGGTGTCCGTGATCGGTCGCCACCGCGCCGTGGGCGCGAAACACCTCGCGTCGTGCACGAATTGCCGCCAGGTAGCCCTTCCATTCGCTCACATCCTCGCCGGTGAGAACGCCAAGCTTGTCGATATTATCGGCGAAGCCGCTGAATTCGGGATCCACCACGTCATCGGGACGGAACGTGGTAATTACCCGCCCATCCCATTCGCGGGCGATCTTGGCGTGATGCACAAGTGGATCGAGCGCACTTTCGGTGGTCGCGAGGATCTCGATGTTGAAGCGCTTGAACAGGGCGCGCGGACGGAATTCCGCCCGTTTCAAACTGTCCGCAATGGCATCGAAGAATTCATCGGCGGTAGCGGCGCTCAGGCGCCCCGGGATGCCGAATACTTCGCCAAACACATGATCCAGCCATTGATGCGACGGCGCACCGCGGAACAGATAATATTGTTCGCCGAAAAGCCGCCAGATCTTGCGGTGGTCGCGCTCCACCGGGCCGCCGTCGCGATCCGCGATGCCCAGCCTGCCAAGCGATATTCCCTGGCTATACAGCATCCGTAGCAAATAATGGTCGGGCCATAGAAAAGTGGCCACCGCGCTTTCGAACGGCGCGTCGTCGGCGAACCATCGCGGGTTGGTATGGCCGTGCGGGCTCACGATCGGTAAACTCTCGACTTCGCCAAGCAGACGGCGCGCGATTCCCCGCACGGCGGGATCTGAAGGGAGAAATCTGTCAGGATGCAGAACCATCTGGAGTCCATTCAGGAAAAGACGATCAACGCGCAGCGCGGCTGGCTTCCGTCCTGGTCTGGCGCGGTGGAGTTGGCGGGGAACATCCGGGTGATACGGCGAAGAATTCGGGATGCAGAATGGCAAGAGCCTCAAATCCCGGCAGGACATCGCGCAAGTGCGATTGCATCGCCGTATCCGCGGCGTCAGGGTCGTGCGCGGCAATCGCATTGACCACTGCCGTATGTTGCTCGATGAGCCGGTCCGCTCTTCCAGGCAAGGGCAGCGCCAAGATGCGAAAGCGATCGACCGGCGCCTTTTCACGCCTTACGACACGCCATAGGGCCGGGTGCCCGGCAATATCGGCGATCGTCGCGTGCAGCTGCTCGTCGGTTTCGTGAAAGGCGAGGAGGTCTGTCTTGACGGCACGCTGCTCGCGCAAAATTCGCCGTAATTGCGCGATCTCACGCGCCGTGGCGCGCGCTGCGGCTTCGCGTACGCTGACCCGTTCCAGCGCTTGGCGTATCACCAGCGCTTCGCGCACCGCCCTGAGATCGATGCGTGATACGTAGGTGCCACTTCGCGGCAGGATATCGACAAGATGCTCCTCTGCGAGGCGCTGCAAGGCCTCGCGAACGGGCGTCCGGCTGACGCCGAACTCGTCGGCGAGCTCTTTCTCGATAAGGATTGATCCAGGCTTGAGATCGACGCTGACGATACGCCGGCGGAGCGTGGCGTGAATAAGCGCGGAGGAAGTGAGCTTGGGAGTCACGCTGGGCCGCCTGCCTTGATCACTGCGCCAGAACCCACGAGCGTTCTCCTGTTCGTTTTCTTAGTAAATATATCAGCCGCATGTCAAGGTCTTAGTGTCTGTTGCGAATGATGATAAGCGAAATCATTGGATTGTAATAAAGAACAGAAGCATTGTTTTTGAAAAAAAGAAGTAAAAAAGTTTTGTTCGAATGCATCGGAACTCACCGTCGACAGACCGGCACATGCAAATACTAAATTGACAAATTCAGTGGTGTCGAAAGCCCTGAGTTATTCCCGATGTCTATCGGTTAACTAGCTTGGTGAATTCTATGAGTCGGGCCGCTACTTCCTTTTAAGCGGTAGATTCTGGCCGCATTGCAGGCGAACAATTCTTTGCGCTCGTCCGGCGTAAAATCCGCCACGATCTCATGATAAGCTTCCAGGTGTCGGTTAAAGTCGCCAAACAGACGGTCGGTGGGAAAGTCGCTGGCGAACATGCAGCGCGATACGCCAAAGATCTCGATCGCCTCCAGGATGATCGGACGAATTTGTTCGATCTTCCAGGAGCGATGCACGAATCCCAATCCCGAAATCTTTAGGGCCGCTCGCGGCAACGCCGCGAGGGCTTTCATGCCGCTCCGCCAAACGGCAAGACCTTCGTTATCGGTGTCTACCGGCATGCCGGTGTGGTTGATGATCACCGCTACATCGTCGTGCCGGGCGCCAAGTGCGGCAAGTCGGGCAAATTGGCCCGGATAGGCCTGTAGATCAAACGACAAACCGTATTTCGCCAGCACAGCAAAGCCGCGCTGCCAATCCTTGTCTCCGGTTACGTCGCGCGGAGTGTACGTGCGTTTTGCGTCGGGATGCCAGTTTACGATATGTCGGATGCCGCGCAGATTGCTATGTTGTGCGTGAAGATCAAGCTTGCGCTCCAAATCCGGATCATTGAGCGCGGCGAAGGCCACGATACCCATTGGTATCTGGTGCTGATCGGCGATTCTCTGCAACCACGCGGTTTCCCGCAGCGAATCCTCGGCGTGGGCCCCGGCCTCGACATGCACGATCGCCGCCGGATGCCACGCCACGCTTTCGGCCAGATAATCATCCAGCAGGTAGTTATGTGCGATGCTCTCGACGCTGCCATTCGGGCCGTCATCATTGAACGGCGGCGATAGCCATGGGTAGCGGATATTTCCGAGATGCCAAAGATGCACATGCGGATCGATGAAGGGCAAATCGGTCACGGTGTGATCCTCATCTCGCGTCCTTAAGCCGATGCCCCCACTGCGCATAGAGACCGACCAGCACAAAGCAGGCTGCGGGCAGCAGATACGCGACCGGCGTGCCGAAGCTCTGCGCCAGTAGGCCCATCGGGTACGGCAGCACCACACCGCCGCCGATCATCATCACCATGATCGAGGCGCCGCGCCCGGTCTGCGCCCCCAGGTCGCGCACTGCCAGGCCGAAAATGGTGGGGAACATGATCGACTCGAAACCCAGCACGCCGACCAAGGCGCACGCCGACACCACCGGCAAGCCCAGGCTTACTACAATGCAGCAGACAAACGCGCCGATGGCGTAAAGCAACAGCAGCTTCGCAGCACCCACCTTGCCCATCAACCAGGTGCCGGCGAACCGCCCGCCGAGGTAGAACAAGGTGGCGATCGACAGCAGATACGCCGCCTTTTGCGAGCTGGTGCCGCGCCAGGTTTCGGTCACCAGATTAATGAAGTAGAACCCGACGCCAACCTGCGCGCCGATGTAGAGAAACTGGGTGATCAGCCCGAGCACGTAATGGCGGCTGTGGCGCAGCTTGCCCGCGGCAGGTCCGGCCTCGTGGTGGCCCTCGACGCCGATCTCCGGCAGGTCGGCGCGCAGTACGAAACCGGCGAAAAGAAGCACCAGAAAGGCGATCACCGCGTAGATGATCTGTACCGCGCGATCGACGTTGCCGAACAACAGCAGGCCGCCGATCAGCGGACCAACAAAAACGCCGACGCCGTTGAAGGATTGCCCCAAGGTCAGCCGCCGCGCGGCCTGCGAAGGATCGCCCAGCCCGTTGACATACGTGTCGGCGGTGGTCTCCAGCACGCAGAGGCCGCCTGCCAGCACGTACATGGCGCCGACAAACCAGGAAAACTTGCCAGCCTGCGCCGCCGGAATAAACAGCAACGCGCCGCACGCGGTGATTGCGAGCCCGGTGGCGAGACCTCGACGGTAGCCAATTGCGGCGAGCAGCTTGCCGGCCGGGAAGGAGAGCGTGAGATAGGCACCGAAATAGGCGATCGAGAGCCACGCGGAGTCTGCTTTGCCGACGTGCAGGGTTTCCTGCACGTGCTTGTTCAGCACATCGAGAAGCCCGTACGCGAGACCCCAGACGAAGAAGCAGGTGATCGCATAGGCCAGCGCGCCGCGATGGTCGGTTAGGCGCGGCTTTGGGATGGCGAGAGCGGTCATGGAACGTTCCTCGGTGGGTTAATTCGAAACGCATCTGAAGCGCGCTTTAGGGAAAGGAAGGAGAAGTCTTCTTTTTGTGAACAAAAAGAAGCAAAAAAACTTTGTCACTTTTAGGCAAAGGTTTTTTGGTTCTTTTTTTCAAAAAAGAACTCTTCCTTCAGTAGGTCGAACGTCCGCCGGTGATGTCGAACACCGCGCCGGTCGTGAACGAACATTCCTGGCTCGCCATCCACGCAACCATCGCGGTGATTTCGCCGATGTCGACAAAACGCCCCATCGGGATCTTCGACAGCATGTAGGCGATGTGCTCGGGCTTCATCTGCTCAAAGATCGGCGTGTCGGCAGCCGCGGGGGTGATCGCGTTGACCCGAATTCCTGTCTTGGCCAATTCCTTTCCCAACGACTTGGTAAGACCGATCAGCCCCGCCTTGGACGCGCTGTACGCGGACGCATTAGGGTTGCCTTCCTTGCCGGCGACGGAGGAAATGTTGATGATGCGGCCGTAATCATGCTTCAGCATGTAAGGCACGACAGCGCGATTGCACAGGAATGCGCCAACCAGATTGACTTCAATCACCTGTCGCCAGTCGGCCAGCTGATAATCGACGACGGGTAGAGTCGGGCCGGTAATGCCTGCACTGGCCACCAGAATATCAATCCGTCCGAGCATTGCGAACGCGGCGGCGGCGGCTTCGTTCACCGCGGCTTCATCAGTGACGTCGAGCTTCACACTGTGCGCGACGCTGCTGGTCTCAGCGCGGTCCCAGATGCTGATCCGGGCGCCTTCCTTCTGCAATTGCTCGGCGATGGCAAGCCCAATGCCCGAGGCGCCGCCTGTGATAACGGCAACTTGATCTTTGAAACGCAATTCGCTCACGCGCGACTTCCTCTTTTATGCCGATTGCCAGGCGACTACGGTTTGGCGTTGCTCGCCCAAACCATCAATGCCGAGTTCCATCACGTCGCCGACTTCGAGGTAAATCGGCACTGGCTTTTGGCCCAAGCCCACACCCGGCGGTGTGCCGGTGGTGATCAGATCGCCTGGCTGCAGCGTGATGAACTGGCTGATGTAGGACACCATTTGCGGCACGTTAAAGATCAGCGTTTTGGTGTTGCCGTTCTGCATACGCTTGCCGTTGACATCGAGCCACATCGCCAGATTATGCACATCGGGAACGTCATCCTTGGTCACCAGCCAAGGGCCCGTCGGTCCGAAGGTATCGCAGCCCTTGCCCTTGTCCCAGGTGCCACCACGTTCGATCTGAAACGCGCGCTCGGAAACGTCGTTCATCAAGGTGTAGCCGGCGATATAATCGAGCGCTTCGGCTTCGCTTACATACGAAGCCCGCTTGCCGATCACGATGCCAAGTTCGACTTCCCAATCGAGCTTGGTCGAACCACGCGGTTTGATCACGTCATCGTTCGGACCGCACAAGCAGGTAATCGCCTTGGTGAACAGCAGCGGCTCGGTCGGGATCGCCATATTCGATTCGGCGGCGTGGTCAGCGTAATTCAGCCCGACCGCGATGAATTTACGCGAACCCGCCACCGGCACGCCGATCCGGGGCGATCCTTCGATCACGGGCAGGCTGGCGACGTCAATCGCCGCCAAACGTGCCAGGCCTTCGGGACTGATTTCGACCGTGCCGATGTCGGAGACGTGGCCCGAAAGATCACGAATCTTTCCGTCGGCATCACAAAGACCGGGCTTTTCCTGACCCACCGGGCCGTAGCGCAACAATTTCATGATTATACCGTCTTCAGTGGGTGTAAGGCCGCGTGCGCGCGACCGCGGGATTGAGGTCGACACCGAAACCAGGCGTGTCGGCCAATTTAAGTTTACCATCGACCGGAACTGGCTCGCCGAGCAGTTGTGGATGAAACATCGGGACCACCCTGTCGGGCACCGGATCCATCATCAGAAATTCGGCGAACGGGCTGTTATGCTGGGTGATGACGAAGTGATAGGAATAGACCGAAGAACCGTGCGGGATCATCATCACACCCTTGCTGTCGGCCAGCGCCGAAATCCGCCGCAATTCGGTGACGCCGCCACACCAGCCGACGTCGGGTTGAATGATGTCGCAGCATTCCATTTCGAGAAGCATGCGAAAGCCCCAGCGCGTGGCTTCGTGTTCGCCCGTGGTCACCAGCATTCCGGGCGGAGCTGCTTTTTTCAGCGCGGCATAACCCCAGTAATCGTCGGGCGACAATGCCTCCTCGATCCATTTCAGGCCGAAGTCAGCGCATTTGAGCGCGAGACGTGTGGCGTAATTGACATCGAGCGCCATCCAGCAGTCGAACATCAGCCAAAAATCATCGCCGCAGCGCTCGCGCATGGTGGCGAGTTCGGCAACATTCTTGTGTAGCCCTTCTTCGCCTTCGGCAGGACCGTGATGCAACGGCATCTTGCCGCCGATGAAGCCCATCTGCTTGGCAAGATCAGGCCGCGCGCCGGTGGCGTAGAACACCAACTCATCGCGCACCTTGCCGCCGAGCATGGCATAGACCGGTTCGCCGCGGAGCTTGCCGAGCAGATCCCACAGCGCCAGATCGATGCCCGAGATCGCATTCACCACCAGCCCTTTGCGACCGTAATATTGGGTCGAGAAATACATCTGATCCCAGATTTTCTCGACCTCGGTGGGGTCGCGACCTTCCAGAAAACGGGCCAGATGTTTTTCGACGATAAAGGCAGCCGGCTCGCCGCCGGTGGTGACCGCGAAGCCGACGGTGCCGTCGCCGGCTTCGATCTCCACCACCAGCGTGCCGAGCACGTTGATGCCGAAACTCTGGCGGCTCTGGCGGTATTCCGGATAGCGGCTCATTGGGGTGGCGATGTGGTTATCGATCCAATGGCCGAGGCCCTGATCGTGGTAATCGGCGCCGCCGCCTCGCACAACAAAGGCCCGCACCTGCTTGATGGTCCAACCGCTCATGCGTTCTTCCACTTCATCTTGCCGTCGCTGCTCCGCTCTGACCTAAATTGGCCCAAGAACGACCCTTGACTTGTGCACTATATGGAACTTATCTCTACATGATGGCAAAAATCGCGTCAACTAGGCGTCCCACCTTAATGTAGGCGCTAAGGCCGGAAATCGGAGAAATCTCATGCTGCTGAATGGAAAGACCTTGCTGGTGACCGGCGGTTCGCTCGGCATCGGTCGCGCGATCGTGCTGGAAGCCGCGCGTCAGGGCGCCGACGTGGGGTTCCATTACCTTAGCAGCGAGGACGCCGCCGACGCGGTGGTAGCGCAAGTGCATGCGATGGGTCGTAAGGCCTATGCCTTGCAAGGCGATGTGGCCGATCCGGCCCACGCGACAGCGTTCGTCAGCGCCGCTACCGAAGCGCTGGGTGGCGTGGATGCCTTCGTCAGCAATGCCGGGATCTGCCCGTTCCATAGTTTCCTTGATATGCCGGTGGAAATCGTGACTCGAACCGTGCAGGTGAATCTGCTCGGCGCCTATTTCATGTGCCAGGCGGCGGCGGGTCAGATGGTAAAACAGGGCCGCGGCGGCTCGATCACCGCGGTAAGCTCGATCAGCGCGCTGGTCGGTGGCGAAATGCAGACCCACTACACCCCGACCAAAGCCGGTTTGCACTCGCTGATGCAATCCACCGCGATCGCGCTCGGGCGCTACAACATTCGCTGCAATTCTCTACTGCCAGGCACCATCCTTACCGATATCAACAAGGAGGATTTGGCCGACGAGGCTAAACGCGCGCGGATGGCGGCGCGGGTGCCGCTCGGGCGCCTGGGCGAACCCGAAGATCTCGCCGGTCCGGCCGTGTTTTTGGCGTCTGATCTGGCGCGATACGTTACCGGCGCGGCGCTGCTGGTGGATGGCGGCGCGTTCGTCAATCTGCAATAACGCGACATGCGCGTTTCGCTGTTCATTACCTGCATCACCGACACGCTTTATCCCGGGACCGGCCAGGCGGTGGTGCGACTGCTCGAGCGGTTGGGCCATGAAATCGAGTTCCGCGAGGCGCAGACTTGCTGCGGTCAGATGCACCATAACTCAGGCTACGCGCCCGAAGCGCTGGCGCTGGTGCGAAAATTCGCGCGCGACTTCGCCGGGGCCGAAACCATCGTGGTGCCATCCACATCCTGCACCGCGATGATCCGACGAAGTTATCCGCAGATTGCCGCGGCTGATCCGTCGCTGCTCGCGCAAATCAACGGGATCGCCGAACGAACATTCGAATTCTCGGAGCTCCTCACCAGGAAGCTCGGTCTGTCGGATGTCGGTGCTTATTACCCACATCGCGTCACTTACCATTCGTCGTGCAACTCGTTGCGCGCGCTGGGTTTGGGTTCGGCGCCGCTCGATCTGCTGCGCCACGTGCGCGGGCTCGATCTGGTGGAACTGCCGCACGCCGATGAATGCTGCGGCTTCGGCGGTACGTTCGCGGTGAAGAACGCCGAAACCTCGACCGCGATGATGGCCGACAAGATCAGCCATATTCTCGCCACCGGCGCCGAAATCTGCACTGCGGGGGATAATTCCTGCCTGATGCACATCGGCGGTGGCCTGAGCCGTCTGCGCACCGGGGTACGCACGGTGCATCTGGCGGAAATCCTGGCATCGACCGAGGCGACAGAGTGAGCGATTTTCCCGCCCGCGCGCACCTATCGCTCGCCGACAGCCAGATGCGACGCAATGTGCGGAAAGCAGTGACCACCATCCGGATAAAGACCGGCCGGGTGATTGCCGAGCGTGCCGATTGGCAGGAACTGCGCGACGCCGGCAGCGCGATCAAGGCCGAGGCGCTGGGATCGCTCGACACGCTGCTGATCCAATTGGAGGAGCGGGTGCAGGCCGCCGGCGGCGTGGTGCATTGGGCCCAGGACGCCGCAGAGGCTCGGCAGATCATTGTGGGATTGGTGAAGGCGACTGGATCGCCTTCGGTGATCAAGATCAAATCTATGACCACCGACGAGATCGAGCTGAACCCGGCGCTATCCGCCGCCGGCATCCGGCCGATCGAGACCGATCTGGCCGATATGATCGTGCAACTGGCGAAGGAGAAGCCATCGCACCTGCTGGTGCCGGCGATCCACAAGAACCGCGCCGAAATCCGCACTCTGTTTCAGGCTGAAATGGGCCGGCACGATCTCAGCGACAATCCGCGCGATCTGGCAAATGCTGCCCGAGCTTATTTACGCGAGCATTTCACTCATACCAAGGTCGCGATCTCCGGCGCCAACTTCGCCATCGCCGAGACTGGCGCGGTGGGGGTGGTGGAATCCGAGGGCAACGGACGGATGTGCCTGACGCTGCCCGAGACGCTGATCTCGATCATGGGGATCGAGAAGGTGCTGCCGCGGTGGCAGGATCTGGAGGTGTTTCTGCAACTGCTACCGCGCGCCGCCACCGGCGAGCGAATGAACCCCTATAATTCGCTCTGGACCGGGGTAACGCCGGGTGACGGCCCCAGCGTCTTCCATCTCGTATTGCTGGACAATGGCCGCACCCGGATCCTGGCCGACAGCGTGGCGCGCCAGACCTTGCACTGCATTCGTTGTTCGCGCTGCCTCAACGTCTGTCCGGTGTTCGAGCGTACCGGAGGTCATGCGTATGACTCGATGTATCAGGGGCCAATCGGGGCAATTCTGACCCCGCAGTTGCGCGGGTTGGCTGAGGCGGGATCGCTCGCGTTTGCGTCCAGCCTATGCGGGGCGTGTCACGAGGCCTGTCCGGTGCAGATCGACATCCCCCGCGTGCTGGTGCATCTGCGCGGCGCCGCGGTGGCGGCAACGCGCGGCCGGCCCTCGGTCGAGGGGCTGGCGATGGCGGCGGCGGCACGGATATTCGGCAGCGCCGCGCTGTTCGGGCTTGCCGAAAATGCGGCGGCCAATGTGGCCTCGCTGCTGGAACATGACGGCGTGATGCCGCGCTTGCCCGGTTTGGGCGCCTGGCAGATGTCGCGGGAGCTGCCGGCACCGCCCAAGCAGTCATTCCGCGCCTGGTGGAAGGCGCGAGGGCGATGAGTGCGCGGGAGCATATTCTAGCCGCGATCCGCGCCAGCGGTAGCTCCGTTACTCCGGCGCCGCTCCGCCGCTATCAGCTCGAGGATATCCTGGCGCCTGCCGAAGTGCAGGCGCGATTCACCGCCCGCGTCACGGACTACGGAGTGGTGGTGACGCCGGTTGCCGACGAAGGGGCGATCGCGGGCGCGGTTTCGGCGATCTGCGCGGTGCGCGCGATTACGAGCTTGGTGGTGAGCCCAGACTGCCCGCTGCACTGGCGGCCCGACGGCGTGACGGTGACCGAGGATCATGCCTTGCCGATCGAGCAATTGGGCGCGATCCCTGCCGCGCTGACCGCGGCGGCGGTTGCGATCGCAGAGACCGGCACGGTGGTTTTGGACGGCGGCCCGGCGCAAGGCCGGCGCGCAATTAGTCTGCTACCCGATTTTCATATTTGCGTGGTGTTCACGGACCAGATTGTCGAGTGCGTACCCAGCGCAATGCGGCGCCTGGCGCCGGCTGCTCGGCGGGGTCGTCCGTTCACTTTCATTTCCGGACCCTCAGCCACCGCCGACATCGAATTCGATCGCGTCCAGGGTGTTCACGGTCCCCGGCAGTTGGACTTGATCCTGGTCCGAGGAGGTCAGCCTCACGCCGAAACTAGAGCGAGATGAAATTGGTCGGAATCAGGAAAGGTCTTCTTTTTTGAAAAAAAGAAGCAAAAAACTTTTGGGGGTTAGGAATTGGGATGCACCTGTCTAACGACGGAGTGTTCCGATCCTATTTTGAACAAAAGTTTTTCGCTTCTTTTTTTCAAAAAAGATGCTTCTTCCTGATGCTTCGATCTAAAATTATTATGCTTTAGCGAACGTCCTGGAGCAGTTTCCGTCAGGGTTAGCCGTGGACTTTTGAAACTCACCTATTTCGCGCGGCGGCGGCGCTCGGGTGGTTCCGCACTATGCTCGGACCATCCGAGGTCGCGGCTAATGGCGTTCGCCGTCGCGACCACATCGCCCGATAATTGGCCCATGCGGCTGTCGTCCA